>Ga0308309_10000302_pt1 | contig 33717 bp, 30 predicted proteins | sample HubBroMetageWFT5_FD_192491 | JGI IMG/M metagenome (GOLD analysis project Ga0308309, IMG submission 192491) | Warmed and freeze-thawed soil microbial communities from the Hubbard Brook experimental Forest, New Hampshire - Hubbard Brook CCASE Soil... | ecosystem: Environmental > Terrestrial >...
GGCAACTGAGCGAAGCAGCGCGACGAACGCTCCGTCGGATGCGCCGCCGTCCGCGACTGATCGCCGCCTTCTGGAAGCAATCTTCTTTGTGGTCAGAATGACCTTATATTATGCGGGATTCAGTAAGCGCTTGAATCGGCGTTTCTTTACAGTGCAGAACCCTCTGCTTGTTGGGCTACCAATTGGGCTACAAAAAGTAAATGTACTTTGTGCAAGTTTGGACAAAGCCTCCGAAAAATGCATTCGATTCGAGTCGAGGAAGCACTTTACCGGAAGAACAGTCTCGGCTCGTCTTTCTCGTGACGTGATTCCTTGCAAACACCGTCGGTAAGAGTATCCGGACCGTTTCAATTCGTGTCGCTCGCGAGCGTAAGAGAGTGAGCGTACAACAGGCTACTCGGAAACCATTTCGATCCAGAAGTCTTCGAGGAAATGCGATGTTATTCAGCGCTGACCGCGCAGTCTGATCTCCTCGAACCCCGTTTTCTGGATAGTTTCCGGATTGCCGACCCAGAAGATGGCGAGACCAGTGAACGCGAGAGCGTTCATCGGTGCTAGAATTTCGAAAGAGGATCCACCGAGAGCCTACTGGACCAAAGCGTTTACTATGCGTTGAGTTGTTCGTGGATTTTGGCCGAACGCCCGGGCGAACGAACGCCGCATCCGCTCGCGATTTCCAAAACCATTCTTCCTGGCAATTTCTTCGACGGAGAAGCGGCCAGCCTCCATCATCAGCCGTGCAGATTCCACGCGCAGCCGTTCAATTGCCTTCGCGGGTGACTGTCCCGTTTCTTCTCTGAACACTCGGCTGAATTGCCGGGGGCTTAGAAACGCGATGCGTGCCAAAGCTTGAACCGGCAGCGACGCGCTCAAATGTTCCTTCGCGTAGGCGAGCGCGGTCCGAATACGGTCGGATTCCGGGTCCAGATCCAACAACGTCGAGAACTGCGACTGTCCGCCCGCACGACGGTGATAGACAACCAGTATTTTGGCGACCTCCCGAGCGAGGTCGGCGCCAAGATCGTCGGCCAACAGAGCCAGCGCAAGATCCACTCCCGCGCTCATGCCGGCCGAGGTCCATATAGGTCCGTCGATCATGAAGATGCGATCTTCCTGGACCGCTACCTGAGGATACCGGCGCTGCATTTCTTTAGCGTAATACCAGTGGGTGGTTGCTCGTCGACCGTCGAGCAATCCTGCCTCTGCGAGGACGAGCGCACCGGTGCAGATGGAAGCGATCCGGCGACTTCGATGAAACGCGGATCGAAAATAATTCAACAACCCGGCCGTAGCCGCCGGGGCTGGGATGCTGCCCGCAATGATGAGAGTGTCGAACGTGCGGCGTTTGAACGACGAAGTCTGAATCTTAGATCCTAGCGAGGTTGCGACCGGTCCGCCATGCTCCGAGAGAAGCGTGACTTCGTACGTGTTCGCCCCAATTTTCCAGTTTGCGGTCTCGAATACACTCGTGGCGGCCAAATTCATCGGAGAAAAAGCGGGATAGACGATCAAGCCAATCTTGTGCATCTGATTTTCTCCAGTTTCAGTGTACGCCCCCTGCGTCGCTAATGTCCTAAAAAGTGGCATATTCGACCGTCGTGCCATGCCCTACGGAACATCGGAACAGTGAAGTTGAAGCACGAATGGACACAGCGGGACTCAAAAGGAGAGGCGGATCCAAATGAAAACAGACAAGGCAGTAGAGCTCTCAGCAAGGACGACGAGGACCAAGTTTGATGGGGTCCTACTGACGATACGCTCGCGTAAGTCCTTCTTCGAGGTGACTCAGGCGATTGAGACGGCCCTGCCGCGATTCCATATCCCCAAGCTGATGGAGTACGTGACGCACGGGGATCGCGCGGGTGTCGAAGCCTATGTCGAATCCACTTCCAAGCCCTTCTCAATCTTCTGGGATTTCGAGCAGGGTTCCACAATGCGCCTTGCGGGGATTCCCATCGAGTCGAAGTTCTACCTCGTCGGGAACGCTGTAATCGCACGTGGGCTATTCGAGTACAGCGGTGCCGCCGGGCTGGGCGCTCCCGTGCGCATCTGCGTTTCCCAGCGGGATGGGGAGCAGACACGGATCGACATGGACAATCAGTTGTCATTTTTTAGCAAATTCACAGAGATGAAACCGTCTTCTGTGCCCGCTCTGCTCGACGAAAAGCTGACAAAGTTCTTCGAGGAGATCGCTGCCTAGCAAGGCGCGATGGGAACTAAGCTCCAGAGTGCGAAGGTTGCTGCAAAGTTGGGCAACGTTGAATTGGAAGCCGTATCGCAAAGAATTCTTTCTGGGGTGCGAAATGAAGCTAGCCGTGCTTTGTCTTTTCGTTGCACTCACAGCGGGCGCTCAGAGCACAACTGAGCACCTGCCGGCAACGGACGCTGAGAAAATTACGGACGCACTCAGGGCCGGACCAAGTTTCATAACCGACGGAGCGACGATCGTGGATTACCCCGCCAGCAAGGGAGGCGAATTTCGAGTTCTCCGCAAGGGCAGTAGTGAATGGACCTGCCTACCGGGTCCACCACCCGGCTCCAAGCATGACGACCCGGGATGTTTCGATCGAGCCTTCTTTCAGTGGGTGAAGGATGGCCTTGCCGGACGGCCACAGCACATCGCTAAACTTGGAGTTGCCTACATGTATATGGGGCAATGGGTTCCGGGCGCGTCCGGCGGGGAGTTTCACGTGGGAGCCCACATTATGGTTGTAACTCCCCATCCAGAAGACCTCCAGGGCTTCACCCGCGGCGGCCGGAACGGCACATACATCATCCATTTGCCCGGCCCGGATCAGGCCGATAAATGGTTTTTGGTTATACCAATTCAGCAGGCCGATAAGCAGTGAGGGCGGCTGTGATCCGGACTCGGAACGTGGATTTGCATGTTAGATTTTCTTGACAACCCGATCTGGTCCGCGCTTACAACGGAACACCAACACCTTGCCCGCTCGCACGGCCTCGCGCGACGATATCTGCCGGATGTTTCCCCGTTCGCGGGGTTTCTTGATCCCACCGAGGATGCATTCGCCGATTTAGAACGGCTGGTCAGTCCCGGCGAGCACGTCGCGTTTTTTACCGCCAGTCCCTTCGACGTACCGGGCGGTTGGCAAGTCGACCGCTCCCGGTGGATCGACCAGATGATTTGTGACACTTCACTGGCCGCCCCGCCTCTCGCGCCCCTTCCACTCGGGACAACGGACGTACCCGAAATGCTGGAGCTCACGGCTGCCACCGACCCCGGCCCGTTCCTGCCCCAAACAATCCAGATGGGAAGCTATTTCGGGATACGCGCGAGCGATGGGCGGTTGGTCGCAATGGCCGGCGAGCGATTACAATCCACCGCGTTTGCGGAAATCAGCGCCGTGTGCACTCTTCCCGAATTTCGCGGCCGCGGGTATGCGCGGGGCCTCGTGACCTTCCTTGCGGCTCAGATTCTGGCAACGGGAAAGACTCCTTTTCTTCACGTCAAGTCCGAGAATGGCGCAAAAGTGGTTTATCAAAAAATTGGATTCCGTATACGTGCGGAAATATGGCTAACCGTGATTTCCTTCCGCTAAAGGCGTCGTCAGCTGCGAAACGTATCCTCGGGTTGGCCCAGGGCGTCAAACGGCAAAACAGAAACTCAAACATAGTGACGGCATGATCCTTGCGCGTGATAACGCTAACGCCAAATTCGGCAAAGAAGCCCTGAACGCCGTCGCAACCTCAATTCGAGCGACCGTGGACGCCGTGGAGAAGAAGCCAGCGCGCTGAAATGCGTAATCATTTTCCGTCTGCCGTATGGGTCGGCTTGGAAGCAATAGCGCTCGGGTATTCAACAGAGAAGCGGTTTCAGAAACCGAATCACGAGAAATCGATGGGGTGAACGTTATGGGCAGTATTAAGAAAACTTTAGAAAGCAGTTTCGAACAAGACATGCCTGCCAGCGCGGCGGACGGGGAGAAGTGTGTGATTCCTGCTCCAGCTATTTCGCGCCGCTCTTTTCTCGCCGGTGGGACTGCTGTAGGCGCAGGCCTGCTGTTGGGTCGAATGGCTCGAGCGGAAAGTTCTGGAGGCTCCGACGGGCTTCTTCTGAAGGAATACGATATCGCTACCAATGGCATCATCTTGCACGTGTCAGAGCAGGGGGAAGGGCCGGCCGTTCTTTTCTGCCACGGGTTTCCGGATACTTCCTATACGTGGCGCCGCCAGATGAAAGCCGTCGCGTCCGCCGGATATCGAGCAATTGCTCCAGATATGCGCGGCTATGGACGCAGCTCAGCTCCGGCGGAAGCAACCTTGTACACGCCGCTGCATACGGCCGGTGACTTAGTTGGGTTACTCGATGCGCTGAGTGTCGCCCGCGCCGTCCTCGTGGGCCATGACTGGGGTGCAGCTCATGCGTGGAACGCTGCACTGATGCGTCCGGATCGATTTACCGCGTTGTTCTGCCTGAGCGTGCCTTACGTTCCGCGTGGCGATGTCAGCGTGTTCGAGCGCATGCGGAAGTCCGGCCATCAAAATGATTTCTATATGTTCGATCAAATGCGACCCGAAGCCGATCAAATTTGGGCTGACGCCGCAGTCACCATTCCAGGGGTTCTATATTGGGCGTCGAGTTCTGCTCCAGCCGACAAGCGGTGGAGCCCCATGGATCCTGCACGAAGCCTTCATCGTCCGGCTCCCGGGCCGTTGCCGTCGTGGGCGGAACCAGATTACGTCGCTTATAACGTCGCTGAATTCCAGCGTACCGGTTTTCACGGTGGCCTGAACTACTATCGCGCCGCCGAACCTTATTTCTATTTGTCCGGCGTTTGGAAAGGAGCAAAGATCACCCAACCTTCATTCTACATCGGGGGGAAAGCCGATGGTTTACAGGATCTCTATCCACCCCTGGATAAACTCGGTGCTAACCTTCCCGATCTCCTAGGGAGTCTAGAGATCGACGAGGTCGGCCACTGGGTACAACACGAAGCTTCTGCAGAGATTAGTGACCGACTCGTAAAGTTCCTTCGCATCGTGAATCCCGTCTGATGTCCGGGCGTGGCATCGATCCTGGGCGGATTCCGGGCTCACCGCAGGTCACTACGGGCTTCGTTCATGTTCCCTTGTAGGAAGTTATCTCCGCCCTTGGCATCGATTCTGGTCGAATTGGTCGCAACCCCGAAACGATCGGCTTGCCAGTCCCATCGAGACATCTAGGCCGAGCCGTTCGACGCGACCTTCTCGAGTATCCCTACGATACAAATTCAGATGGTTGCAGGGTTTGCGGAAGTGATTGAAACGGACGAAACGTTGGTTGCAGAGGCCCGATACGTACCGAATTTAGACACTGTGTGCGTCCCATTCCGCAGTGAACTGATTCGCTGCGTTGCCTAAGCTGCACAAACTATAGCCATTTCAAGGGTTGGTTTCCGTGTAGCCGACAATCCAGGAGTCGCTAGCGTTACGAGCGGCTTGTCCCAGGTGGACTACGGCGTTGAAAACGGAGCCGGTAAGCGCTGGGTGTAACCTGCAGCTGTGAGAGAAAAGAACGTCTCATGATCTCAGAGCTGCTGAAGCCACACGAAGCAGCGATTTCCTTGACGGCCTTAACAGTTTGTTCCAGCTGTCGACGTGCAGCCTCCACGCGCAAGCGTTCCGCAAATTTAGCGGGTGTAATGCCGGTTTCCTTTCTGAAGACGCGACTGAAGTTCCGCGGGCTCATAGCAGCACGCCTGGCGAGTACATCAACAGTGAGATTCTTGTTCAGGTTTTCTGCCATCCACACCTGAAGGTCATGTAGCACCTTACGCCCCGAAGCTTGCGTTGATAGGGAAACGCTGAATTGCGCCTGACCGCCAGGTCTGCGCAGAAACACGATAAGGTTGCGCGCTACATCCAATGCCACGGACGCACCGTGGTCCTCTTCTACCATCGCCAGAGCGAGATCAATGCCAGCCGTGATTCCGGCAGAGGTATAGATATTCCCATCTTGTATCCAGATCGGATTCGCGTCGACTTTGACATCTGGATATTTCTTCTGCAAATCGGCAGCAAAGGCCCAGTGAGTTGTTGCTCGCTTGTTATGTAGTAAACCCGCTTCAGCCAAGACAAAGGCTGCGACGCACACGGATGCCACTCGTCGTGCGCGGCCCGCAGTCTTTTGTAGCCAAAGAGAAAAGCGGCTGTCACGTGTGTCTTTTGAGGTCGGTCCGCAAACGACGACCAGTGTGTCCACGGGCTCGCGCAGTCTCCGGTAATAGCCATGCGCTAACAAAGAAACTCCGCATTCGCCTGCAATGATTGGTTTAGGTTGGGAGCTTACCACTCGGACGTCGTAAGCAGGGCCCCGCGCGCCGAGTACGCGGTTCGCGCCCGCAAAAACCTCAAGTGGACCAATCAGATCGAGCTCCTCCACAGGAGGTACCCCAAGGATAACCACCGATATGGGGGGGCGCCTGCTTGCCAGTATTGGTTTCGTTTTCAGCCCAGGCATGATTTTCACAATGGCCGGAAAAGTGGATTATATGTCATTGCAGCCAGGCCGGCCAACCCCTACCGTTAGTTCGAATGCGAAGGCTTCCATGAACACAACTTATAAAGCCATTGAGCTCTCGGGCCCAGATTCAATGGGGCGGTGTAGAACCGCGCGCTCGCGCTGGCGCATGTTGCCTTCGCAGGAAGGGACTTCGAAGTCAGACAGTGACTGACACTCAAGATCGAATCATTCCTGTTGGGCGGAATGTGAAGTTGGAGAATAAGGATGGCGAGCACATACAGAGCCGTCGAGATTTCTTCACCGGGCGTTTTCTCCTTGGTCGAAAGAAAGGTTGCCGTCCCCGGCGCCGGACAGGTGCGTATCCGCGTCGAGGCTTGCGGTGTATGCCACTCGGATGCGGCAACTGTGGAAGCGCAATTCCCTAACCTTTCTTATCCACGCGTGCCTGGCCACGAGGTTATCGGACGAATAGAGGAAGTGGGTCCTGGCGTGACAGCGTGGAAGGTCGACCAGCGTGTCGGAGTTGGATTTTTCGGAGGTGAAGACGGAACCTGCGAGGCCTGCCGCCGTGGTGAAACCGCCTATTGCCAAAATGCAATTATGACCGGCATCACAACTGACGGTGGCTACGCGGAAACGATGATTGCGGAGGCACGCGCGCTTGCGCTGATACCGGATGCACTCAAGTCAGAAGATGCGGCCCCCCTGGTATGTGCCGGCATAACAACCTTCAACGCGCTTCGTAACGCGGCACGTGCCGGCGACACCGTTGCCATTCAGGGAGTGGGCGGGCTTGGCCACCTTGGCGTGCAGTTTGCACGAAAAATGGGCCTGCGCACGGTGGCGATTGGTGGGGGCCCCGACAAAGAGCACCTGGCGCAGAAATTCGGAGCGCACATCTACATCGATGCCAAGGCAGAAGACGCGGCGGCAGCACTGCAAAAGCTCGGAGGCGCAGATGTCATCCTTGCGACTGCGCCAAGCGGGGCCGCAATCGGTAGCTTGCTTCCTGGCCTTAAAACTCGGGGCAAACTTGCGGTGGTAGGAGTCTCAGGTGATGCCATCCCAGTCAACGGCGTACCGCTCATCTTCGGCGGACGCTCGATCGTTGGCAGTCTCACCGGAAGAACGATCGAGACTCAAGACACGCTTAATTTCAGCGTACTCACCGATGTCCGTCCAATGATCGAAACGCTCCCGCTGGCAAAAGCCGAGGAAGCCTACAAGCGAATGATGGATGGCAAGGCACGCTTTCGAATGGTTCTCACTATGAACTGACCAAGTTCAACAGTGTGCAGCAAAACCCGTCACAAATCGAATGCGCCAGAGGGAGACTTGGATGAATCCGTTCCAGGAAATCTTCAACAAACAGAAGGCGTACTTCGATTCGGACGCGACCAAATCGTACGAGTGGCGTATCGACCAGCTGACGCGCCTTGAGAATTTGTGCAACGAGAACTGCGAGGGTCTAGAGGCTGCAATGAGCAGCGATTTCAAGACCGCTAGCCAGGAAAAAGTCTTCGAGATCATGGCTCCCGTGGGGACCGCAGCTTTCGCGAAAGCTGAGTTGAAAGAGTGGATGAAGCCCGTAGATGTAGTCGTTCCCAAAGCTCTTCGGGAAAGCGGACACACCGCCAAAGTCTATCGAGAGCCGTATGGCGTCGCCTTGGTTATCGGACCTTTCAACGGGCCATTGACGCTGCTCTTCGATCCTGCGGTCCAGGTCATTGCGGCAGGCAATCCGTGCATCCTTAAACTCTCTGAAGGGTTGCCCGCCACGAGTAAGCTCCTGTTGGATCTTATACCGAAATATTTCGATCCTCGGGCCGTCACTGCCGTCTCGGGAAGCAAAGAAGAAGTTGCGGAACTTCTCAAGCTTCCGTTTGACTTCATCTTTTTCACCGGCAGCGTCAAGGTGGGCAAAATCGTCATGGAGGCGGCTGCAAAGAACCTGACTCCTATTCTTCTGGAGCTTGGCGGACAGAATCCTGCTTTCGTCGATCCGACCGCGAACGTCCCGGATGCGGCCAAGAAAATTGTCTGGGGCGCGACAGCTTGGGGCGGGCAGTGGTGCACTTCTCCTGGGTACGCCTATGTGCACGAATCGATTGCTGGGGAGTTTGTAAGAGAATGCAAGAAGGCCGTGATCGAGTTGTACGGAACCGACCCGAAGAGCAGGTCCGACGACTACTCGCGCATCATCAGCCCGAAAGCCGTTGACCGGTTCGTATCCCTAATTGATCAAAGCAAGGTTGTGGCCGGAGGTTCTGCCGACCGCGAAGCGCGCTACCTCGATCCCACGATCTTGTATCCGGTCGCGTGGGACGACCCGATCATGGAGGACGAAATCTTCGGGCCGATTCTCCCAATCCTTACGTATAAAGACATGGATGCGGCCATTCGTGAGGTGAAGAAGCATCCAAAACCCCTTTCCGGTTTCCTTTTCAGCCGTGACCAGAAGGCGATCGACCACTTCCTCTCGAGCTTGTCCTTCGGCGGTGGCGCGATCAACCAAGTGAACATTCATCTGTTCCTTGAAACCATGCCTTTCGGAGGCGTCGGATTCTCGGGCATCGGCCACTACTACGGCAAGGCCGGTTTTGACGCTCTGACGCACGCGAAATCGGTTCTTATCTCGCCGCCTGACGTGGCGATCGAACATTTGTTCCCGCCCTACACGGAGGAGAAGGTCAAAGCACTCAGCCAGTGGTTTGAGTATTGAACGGAAGGGTCGCCCGCAATTTCGATCGGAGGCCTAAACATGATTTTGGCAGGAATCAAACTAACTGACACGCGTCTGGTCCGCGACGCGATTGACCTGGCCCGGAGTTCGTCGGAGCCATATCTTTTCAACCATGTGATGCGTTCCTGGCTATTTGGGATTCTGCTTTCAGAAAACGCCAAACCTTTGCCGGACCCCGAACTCCTCGCCGTTTCCACCGTTTTGCACGATCTGGGTTTGACCGACCGGTACACGGCGGAGGAACGGTTCGAGGTCGACGGCGCCAATGTAGCGCGTGCGTTTATGAAGGAGCGCGGTATCGCGACGCAGCAGACGCAAGTCGTGTGGGATGCGATCGCCCTTCACACCACCCGCTCCATCGCTCTTCACAAAGAGCCGGAGGTCGCAATGACCCATTCAGGAATCGCCGTGGACGCGATCGGGTTTGGTCTCGATCGAATTCCGCTAGACAAACAACGCGCGATCCTCGCGGAGTTTCCTCGCTTAGCACTCAAGAACCAACTCCAGTCGTCCCTTTGCAACATCGTTCGCCGCAAACCGGCGACCAGCTTTGACAATTTTCTTCGGGATTTCGGTACCCGGTACGTCGAGGGGTTCGCTCCTCCGAACTTCGCGGACGTAGTAGCAAACGCACCTTTTTCCGAATAGTCGTTCCAGCGAGGACATCGGTTCATGAATGTGTTCCGCGCTGCTCTTTCCAGAGATTTCTGGATCACGTTTATTTGACGTTGTGAATCCTCCGCGTGAGGATTTCCTGCCGGGAGATCCGTCAATTCGAATGTGAGCAGGAAAGATTTTTACTCTCCGTGGAATTTAGACACAACGAACTTGCGAAATTCCACTGCACTGGCCGGAACGTAACGATGGGCGATCCACCCTATGCCTAACGGTCGAATGGGGCGCGCCGGCGACAATTTGATCTCTACGACGCCCGCAAATCGAGCGGGCGCGGGAGGAAGGAGCCCTATGCCGAGCCCCGCAGCAATCAATCCACGCAGCGTCGCAACATCCATCCCCTCAAATGCGATGTTTGGCAAGAACGATGCGTCAGCACACACCCTGTCGAAGATGATGCGCAGGGTATGTTCTGGGCTGAGAACGAGGAATGGCTCGGATGACAGTTCCCTCAAGCTTAGGGTACGCCTTGCCGCCAACCGGTGCGTCTGTGGCACCGCGATCAACAATTCTTCGTCCAGAAGATGGTTCCAGCGGACGTCGCTTGGCCCAAACATTCCCGGGACGGACAAGCATAGATCGATATTGCCTGCGGCAAGCTCTTTCATCAGCATCTCTCCTGAGCGCTGGACAAGGAGCGTGAATTGAATCTGGGGATGTTTCCGGCAATACTCTTTGATTAGTCGCGGAACCATTTCAATTCCGAGTGAGTGTAGAAAGCCAAGCGACACGGTTCCGGATTCTTCCCCGCTCTGTTCGCGGAGCAAACGCTTGCCGCTTTCAAGGATACTGAGTGCCCGATTGACATGCTCCAGAAATAGGCGCCCATAACGCGACAGCACGACCGCGCGTCCCTGGCGATAGAAAAGTGGGGCTCCCAGTTCCTCCTCCAATCGGGTAACGGCGCGGCTGATCGCAGACTGAGAAACGAATAGCTTCTCGGCAGCGCGTGTCACATGTTCTCGCTCGGCCACTTCGCGAAAATACTTTAGCTGTTGCAGTTCCATCGAGCCCTCCCCCATGTCACATTCGTTGCGCACGGCGCATCGTTATGATGAATGCATTGTATTGGACGCGGCACACGGCGAATCCTACCTTGGAATCGGTGGGGAACAGTCGCCGAGTTCGAACGTGCGCCGGGCACGTGCGGAATCGAGTGGCTGATTTTACCGAGATTTTCTGCCCCCTTGGAGGAAGAGGAGAGTGACCGGCCGTGCTAGAGATCATTTTGAGCGCACTCCTGCCAATGGTCGTCACGTTCCTGCTCGGTTTCGTGGCGGCGCGGCGACACGATTTTGGTGCGAAGGATGCCCCAACCCTGAATCGGATGGTGCTGCAGTACGCCGTGCCCCTGGCGCTTTTTGCTGGAACCGTTACCACGTCACGCGCCGCACTCAGTAAGGACATCCCGCTGGTAAGCGCCTTGTGCGCGGGCATCATTGGATTCTATGGTGTGGTGTTTCTGTTCTCCCGTATCGTTCTTCGCATGCAAGTGAGCATGAGCGCACTCGCAGCGCTCACAGCCTCCGCGCCGGCGGTGCCGTTCGTAGGTCCAGCTGTCCTCGGCGATTTGTTCGGGGGGCTCAGCGCCATTCCGATCGCGCTCGGCAGTCTCGTCATTAACCTCACCGTCGTGCCAATCACGATTCTGCTTCTCGCCCTGAACTCGACCGGGAGAGAACCGACGGAAAACCCTCCCGCCGCGCAGGGAGGAGAGCAATCGGAATCGGCTCCCAGGTCGTACGTTTCGGTATTTGCTGCCAAACTCGTGGAAACCGTCAAAGAACCGATCGTATGGGCGCCTGTTATTGCTTTCGTTATCGTGCTCATTGGTCTTCACATTTCTCAAGTCATCGTCCACTCGCTTTCCCTGCTGGGCCAGGCATCCGGAGGCGTCGCGCTCTTTGCCTGCGGGATCGTGCTTGCATCCGGCAAAATCAAAGTCACCTGGCAGATCTTTTTTATCGTATTCCTGAAAAACGTCATACAGCCCGCGCTCGTGCTCGGTGGTTTGCGATGGCTCGGCTATGGCAGTCCCGTCGTGAGCGAGGCGGTTCTTACGACGGCGATTCCGACCATGCCGATTGTGATCATGTTTGCTCTGCAGTATCGCATCGCGCAGGCGGAGGCCGCTTCCGCCGTGTTCTTCAGCGTGATGGGCTCGATCGTAACGATGGGGGTTTTCATCGCCCTAACACGATAGACGAGTGACCTCACGGAATAGAAAAGGAGGATTGAAATGACGACTCAAGTTGAAGCGCTTGCAAAGTACGCCGCGCGCGCCGGATTCGCGGACCTCTCGCAGGAGTCGCGCAGGCAATTGCCGATTCACATCCTTGATTCGCTGGGTTGCTGTATCGCTGCGCTGGGTGCGGGCCCGGTGCAGGCGTGTCGCGAGCAAGTCGCCGAGTTCGGCGGCAGCGGCCCGTGTGCGCTGACCGGCGGCGGACAGGCGAACCCGATCTACGCGGCGTTCTGGCACACGGCGCTGGTACGCTATCTGGACTTCATGGATAACTTCCTGGCGCCGACCGAGACTTGCCACACGGCGGATAATTTCGGCGTGGCTTTGACCATCACCGACTACGTGGGCGGCAGCGGCCGTGACTTGATGCTCGGCGTGGCTCTGGGCTACACGGTGCAGTCACGATTCGTCGATCACGCCAATTTCATGAGCAGCGGCTTCGACCACACTTCGCAACTGGCCTTCTCGCATAATGCCGCAGCTGGACGGCTACTCGGCCTGAGCGAGCAGCAGATCGCGAACGCCATCGCTATGGCTGCGGTCAGCGATGCGTCCTTCGCTGTCGTTCGCGCGAAGCCGCTTTCGCAATGGAAAGGACTCGCCTCGGCACAGTCGGCGCTCGGCTCGATGAACGCGCTGTTCCTCGCACGACGAGGTGTGGAGGGTCCCCTGCAAGTGATCGAGGGCCCACTGGGCATCGACCATCTCCTGAGAATGAAGATCAACATTGACTGGGACAAGCAGGGGTACGAGGGCGTCGTCGAGAGCACCATTAAGAAATACAACTCGATGATCCACACGCAGTCCGCCGTGCATTGCATGGTCGAACTCGCTGCGCAGAACAAGATCGATCCCGGTAAGGTGATTTCCATTGAGGCTGAGGTTTTCCAACTCGCTTACGACTTCGCCGGCGGCGGCCTCTACGGCGTGGACAAATTCATCCGCACCAAGGAACAGGCGGATCACAGCCTGCCGTACCTGCTCGCTGTGGCGCTGCTGGATGGCGACGTGATGCCCGCGCAATTCCAGCCGGAGCGCATTGCGAGAGCTGACGTGCAGACATTGTTGAAGAAAGTTTCGGTCCGCCCGAACCAGGAATACACGGCTGAATATCCAGCGAAGATGCCTGCCAAGATCACCGTGCGGCTGGTGGACGGAAAAATCATCGAGCACGAAGTACAGGGCTATCCGGGACTCGCGTCCGAACCGTTCACATGGGAAGAATCCGTGGAGAAGTTCGATCGACTCGTGGCCGGGCGTGCCGATGAAGCGCTTTGCGGCGAAATCAAGGACGCCGTACGGTCGGTGGAAAATATCCAGGTGAGGGATCTGACGAGGCTGCTTGGGGCCGTCAAAGCGAGCCAGCGCGGCGCCGCGTCATCCGGAAGTAGCAGATGAACCACAAGAAAGGAGAAATGAGATGGCCATTACATCCGAGCGTGTTCGCGAGATTTTCAAGGGGCTGGAGCACGGCGATGGCGCCGCGTTTTTTGAGCATGTAGCCGACAAAGTGGACTGGATTGTGGAGGGAACGCACCCACTTGCCGGTCATTACCTCAGCAAGCAGGCGTTCATCGCAGGTACCTTCGCCAAACTGGCCAAGGTGCTGCCGGAGGGCACGGAGCTGCATGTTGAAAATGTACTCGTGAGCGGAGATTGGGCGGTAGTTGAACTGCATTCCCTGGCCACCGCGAAGAACGGGCTCAGATTCGATAATCGTTACTGCTGGGTCTGCCGGTTCGCGGGCGGCGAGATCGCGCAAGTACGTGCGTATCTGGATTCGGCTCTCGTGGCTCGGCTCTTTCAGGAGAACTCAATTCCAAACCAAGATAACCAAATAATGGACGGCAAAACCCGAACGGCTGGACGCACAACTGGATGACCGTCGTGCGCTTCAAGAATCTGAACGTTGGCCGCTCCAGGCCTTCCAATAAATTTCAAACGCATGGCATCGGCAACGAAAATCTCGGCTACAACAAGGAGGATACATGGCTATCTATTCCGGCAAGGACATGCCCAAGGAAGTTGGTCGTACGACAATGGATGCCGAGGTCAAGAGTTGGCTCAAGGACGGCCCCGTCCTTGGCTCGCACGAACCGATACATGTGCAGCGCGCGGCACACGATCGGTTTATCGACACCAACAAACCCCCGATCGGGAAAGTTGAACATCTGGGCCTCGACGGTCCGCACGGCACCATCCCGATTCGCTGCTATCATCCATCGAAACCCGGCATTGCCGAAGGCGCTGCACTGGTGTACCTGCACGGCGGCGGTTATATCGTCGGGTCGCTCGATCAGTTCGACACCGCAATGCGGCTCTTCGCCGAGAACAGTGGGGCGCAAGTCTACGCCGTCGACTACAAGCTCGCGCCGGAATACCAGTTTCCGGTTCAGATCGAGGAAGATGAGTTCGTCGTTCGCTGGCTCCACGAGCACGCGCACGAGCGCGGCATCGACCCCACACGCATCGCGCTCGGCGGCGACTCGGCCGGCGGCAACCAGACGTGCGTCGTGGCCCTCAAGCTCCGCGACGAGGGCGGTCCCAAGCTTGCGCTGCAGATGCCGATCTATCCTGAGGCCGCGCTGCCGTTCAACACTCGCGCCGGTATTGAGAACCGCAGCGGCTCGTACGTCGATACCGCCGGCGTGCTTCTCTTCGCCTGGTGTTATATTCCGCAAGGAGTCGACTACTCGCAGCCGTACATCACGCCCCTAAACGCACCCAGCCACGCCGATCTGCCCAAGACGCTGCTCGTCACCTGCGGTTTCGACATGCTCCGCGACGTTGCACATGCGTATGGGTTAAAGCTCACCGCCGCCGGCAACGACCTTACCTACGCGCATTACGACGACCTGCCGCATGGCTTTATTCAGATGACGCGACACTCGAAGCGCTGCCTGGAGTCGACATTGGAGATTGCGCGACTTCTCGGCGAAGCGCTCAGAAAGACGCGCGCCGCCGCGGCCAAGCGCTGAAAGCGCCCTAGAAAGTCCATGTTTGGTTGAAAGCAGCCTGAGAGATTGCAGAAAACAGACGGCTGCCGGCGTTCGCCAGGCCGGGATGACAAGCCTTTCACACGCAGCTACGGGAAACGCCTGGCAACCTTTGATCAGAGCGTAACGAACGGAGAATCAAAATGAGTAATTCTATGAAGCCTTTGCAAGTGGTAGTAAGAATCTCTCAGTCCTTGTGCATCGTCTTGTTGCTGTTGACCTGCGGCGTGCTCTCTGCGCAGAACCAGGAGCATCGCGTTCGGAATATTGTTCTGGTGCACGGAGCCTGGGCAGATGGCTCTGGGTGGAAAGGCGTTTACGAAATTCTGGTAAAGGATGGCTACCACGTCGGCGTCGTTCAGGAGCCGGAGACGTCGTTCAAGGATGATGTGGCTGCGACGAAGCGGGTGCTCGCCCTGCAGGATGGACCGTAGATTCTTGTCGGGCACAGCTATGGGGGAGCCGTAATTACGGAAGCGGGCGCGGATCGATCGGTGGTCGGCTTGGTGTACGTCGCGGCGCACATGCCAGATACTGGAGAGAATGAGGCTGACGACGGAAAGCGTTTCCCAAGCGACCTGGCCAAATCGGGTGCCATAAAGAAAACTCCGGACGGTTTCACGTATATCGATCCGGTACAATTTCATGAATTGTTCGCTGCGGACCTGCCGGCCGAGCAGGCCGCTTTCATGGCGAGATCGCAGCTGTTCAACTTTGCGGACAATTTCTCAGTGACGATCACCACGGCTGCCTGGAGAACCAAACCGAGCTGGATGGTGGTGGCCGGAAGCGATCGAACGATCAGCCCGGACTTGGAACGTTGGTATGCCAAACGTGCAAACAGCCACACGGTCGAAGTGGCAGGCGCCAGCCACTCCGTCTACGTCTCGCATCCCAAGGAGGTTGCAGATGTGATTGAGAGTGCAGCGCGTGCGGTTTCAAAGTAGCTCGTTTTGTGATTTTGCTAGACCGAAAATTCGATTCGATATCACTTAACAACCAACCGCATCGAAAGTATAAGCACCGAGTGAAAGACAAGAAACTTTAGTTGCGGAGGCTTGATTTGAACTAATGACGTCGTTAATTCCGACGGATCACCTGCTCGCTCTGTAGGGGGTCACGGAAGCGACCGCGCGCGGGCGGACTAAAGCAAGTCTATCCTTAATATGTAGGAATAAATGTGACGCAATCCACGTCGCAAAACAACACCGGAAGGCAGTCGCCAACCGGGAAGTTATTGAAAAGTATGGTAGGCCCGTGCGGGCTCGAACCGCAGGCCTCCACCGTGTCAATTGTGTGGTCAGAAAGCTAAATCCCTTTGCCTGTCTTGCTTTTCCGTTTCTGACCATCTCCAAAATACCCATAGATGGCCTAGTTTTGGTGACGAATGGGTGACGAGTTTTCGTGCGGCCTGGTGCGGCGCGGTTCCTTTCCTGCGATGGTCGTTTATGTAACCCATGGAATCGGAAAGTGGTTTGTTGCAGGTGCCGACGCACCGCGTGCCCTTTTTCCCAAGGCAAACGCCGGCAGAAACACGGTAGCTGGCGATTTGATGCACCAGGACAATACCGGACCTACCGCCGTTCGAGCCGGCGGCTGGCTGACCCACGCAAGAGCCCACTGCTATGAAGCTACGGAAGACTCGGTGTGATCTAGCGACGGATCCATTTTATCCCTCCTCTGGTGAAAGAATGAAAAGCAGATCATCGACTTACTCGAAGATGAATAGGTCTTCCTTCCTGCCGGCTATGCGCAGTTGCATCGGAATGTGCGGCTCCACTTTTCGCGTTCAGGAAAATTGGTATATAGGAATGTTTTCCGTTACAACACTTTTCCTGAATGGGAAAATCCTGAGATGGAACGCCTATCACAATTCGAGCGCCAGGCCGTAGCAGCACTCCGAGCCCAGATTCCGGTTCGGGGTCTGGCCGGCGTGCGCATCAGCGCGATGAAAGCTCAATCCGAGCGACCCTTCGACGTCGAATTCCAGCTCCAATCGGGCAAACGCCGCATCCCCGTCTTCGGAGAAATCAAATCGAGCGCATCCCCCAGGCTCCTTGATGACATAGCTCCCTGGATCCAACGCATGAAATCCCTGCGCCCAGGTGTCTCCTTCGCGCTTATCTGCCCGGCGCTCTCGACCTGTGCCCAAATGTTCGCCATCGATAAAGGCATCGATTTTATCGATCTAACGGGAAATATTTCGATCAACGTCTCCGGCGAATTCACGCTCCAACGGCTCGGAATGCGAAGCCAGGAACAAGCCAAACCGTCCGCGTCCCCGAGCTTTCCGAATGTCTTTTCGGGCCGCTATTCCCGCGTCCTTCGTGTTCTGCTCGAGAAACCTAGGCCCTGGACGCTCACTGAACTTTCGAACGAACTCAAGGCCGAAACAGGCCGAATCGCTCAGGTGTTTTCCACCCAGAAGGTCCGCTTCACCATCAGTCCCGGGGCGATCTCGAAGGTGCTGTCCAGTCTCGATGAACAACTCTGGATTCGACGCCAAGGTTCCTCGGCGTCCGTTCCTGAACCGCGCCGTCTCCTGCTCGAATGGGCGGAAAAGTACAAAGAACGTTATCGCTGGCGCCTGCGACGTTCCTTCGAAGCTGCAAATCCATTCGGTTCAGCGCCAACTCAAATTAGCTCTAAACTGGCATCGCTGATCCAGGGACCCTATGCGCTCACCGCCGCCGCCGCAGCCATCGAAGCCCCCTTCATCGACCTCGATCGCATCGACATCTTCCTTTTGCCGGACAAAAGCGATGCCAAGCTCCGCCAGATCGGCAAACGCCCGGTATCCGAGACAGTTCCTCGCCTTCGAATCATCTATCCGTATGACGAAGGTGTGTTCTTGTATGCCAGAATCGAAACGTCCGTGCCGCTGGTTTCCAACATCCAGGCCTTTCTGGATTTGTATGCTCGTGGCGGGCGCGACCTGAAGCAGGCCGACTACCTGCTCGAAAATGTCATCGAGAAACGCTGGAAGGCCGTATGATTCCCGAGCCGCAGCTTACCTATCTGCTGTAACTCCTCCGCGCTCTCGGACCCGCCGCGGCGGACTTCGTAGTCGCCGGAGCACAGGCCATGAAATTTAGCGTTGAAAAAGCCCGGACGACGAAAGACTTCGATTTTCTTCTCAATGTAATGGCGTTGCGGAAGGAACCGCTGCAGCTCGCAGCGATTTTTGAAACGCTCGACTACAAAGCCGTTCCCGAGTCCCGCAATTTTCAGTTCGAGAAACCCATTCCAGCCAGCGCCGAGACCATGCGCATCGAATTCATGGCTCCCGATGAGTACAAACGCGAGAAGGATTTCCGAGTGGATATTCAGGAAGGTGTCCACGCGCGTGCCTGCACGGGCGGCTCTATAGCTCTCGTCCAGTCACACCTGCGCAAACTCTCGGGCAAACTTCCCAACGGCGACAACTTTGCGACAGAGATTCGCGTGACCCAGCCGCACGCGCTGTTGATGTTGAAATTGCTGGCGCTCGCGGATCGTTACAGCAACATTCGCGGACCGAAAGAAGCCCGACACGACCGCGAAGAGGCCCAGACACACGCGGCGGATATCGTGGCGATCGTTTCCGCCATTTCCGACATCGCACAATTCAACACGCTTTTCGCTGCACAGTTTGTGGCGGAGCCTCTTCTTGGAATCCGGGCTCACCATATTCTGGCGGATTTCTTTCCACAAACTACATCATCAGGTTTGCTTGTTTATGCCGAGCATCTGGCAAGTAATTGGGCGGCCGATCCGTCCACCGCCGAAGCCGTCCGCCGAGAAACTCAGTCCGCCCAAAAGATGGTTGCCCAGATTCTCCCGGCGCCGGAATTCTTCGAGTTGGCTGAAGCGATTAACGACAGTACGGAGTGGGACAGACACGCACCGTTCGTCGAAGATTATCTTTCGGGGCTTGAAAACAATCGCATCCCTGCAACGGATATTCTCGCGCTGCAGTCCCTACCCAGTGGTGCCTTTCGCGGTGCCTACGAACCAGGCAGCACATTCGTCATGAGCGCGTCCGAGGCTTTGCAGAAAGCATCGCCCGCACAGCGCGACTTGCTCCACCATTATCTTCAGCGGAAAACGAACGCGTTACGAAGCTACAACGAACTCCTGCAAAAGTTTCCGCATACCTTGAATCTCACCGACAAGCTAAATCCTAGCTCATCCGCTTAATGGTTTGTACTCTCCCGTCGATGGTTCTGAACCGATTACTTCGCTTCAGTCCCTTGGTCAGCGATGTTCTATCCATTCCGGCACTACATCTTTCCACCGTTGCGCGTATCGATCGATAAGTTCACGTCCCATGTGCACGCTCGGAGGCCACAGGAGTCGGTCGCGCGGCACAGGGAAGGCGGCTATCGAAATCGGACACCATTCTCTCGCTTGCGTCAAATGGGGCGGGGGCGCAAACTGCTTATTCCGTTTCTTTGTCCACCTGCACGTCGAGGCTTGGATCACAAGATGTCCCAGCCCGTAAGTGAAGACATTGATCTCAAGGTGTCCCAGTCCGTAAGTGAAGACATTGATCTCAAATCGGCCCGGCGGGTTCTGCGGAGCAACCAAGTAGAAGGTTTTGAAGATGCCGTGTTGTATCGGCAGACTCGCAAGCCACATCTGGAACCCAGCCGGTAGTTCGAGAGTCTTCCTAAAAGTGTCGCGCTCGGGAAAACTGAAAAACGGGGAACGATTGTTCTGAGAATGCTCAGCAATCACGGCTTTTAGAAACGTAAATTCCGCAATCGTCGTAACGTCACGAGAACTTAATGTAGTCTGTTGGCAGGACGCCACCATGTCTTGGATTACCGACTTGGTCTTGCTTTCCAATTTGCTTATCCATCCGTTGTTGCATTTTCCGCAAACTACTTTCGATTTGGAGTCGAGATTCTCTGATTGCCGAGTTCTTTCCTTGCCTTCGGAATCCTTGCGAATGACCGTGTAGATTTGTAGTCCGACCATGTTGCTGAACCATTTGCTCCACAAATGCTCTCCGGTGATATTTGCTTGCGCGCCACAGAACACGCATCCGTCCGTTTTACTCATGGATAAAATTGGGCGCTCCAACTAAAGCGCTGTCATGTTTGGTTGCTGCGACCCGGTTTCGGGAGCAATAGCAAAGGCGAGACGCGGGCAACTAATTCGTCTTCGAATGCCGACGCTTCCACTCTTCCCGACATTCCTGCAATTGAATTTTGAAAACGGGCTCGACCGAACGAGGGTCGACAGAATTTCGCAGGTCGGACATCAATCGGGCATCTTCTGCTCACCAATGGAGACATCCGGTATCCGGAAAGCGGGAGTTGCGGACGCCAAGCGGGCTGTTCTCTCTGGCAGTCCGTATCTTCCGGCACAGAGCGCCACTATCAGAAAGATCATTCCGTGGAAAATGATCAAAGTCCGTCTCGACATGCGGGCACGGAAGATTTACAGAATCGGCTGACGTTCAAAATCCTCTTCGATTTTCGCAACAAAGCTCGCCGCTGCCGTAGGCGCATAACTAGCCGCTCTTCATACACAACCACAGCGCCCATGCGGTGACGATCACGAGTCCAATGACGAATGCTTGAAATATGTCCATTTCGCCCTCTTACAACCAATCTAATCTGGAGTTCAGTTGAACGTGCTGGCGCGGCGCCGATGATCGGATAGCTTGGATTTCGCAATCGGATCACGGTCTAACAATCGCACGATTCAGATCCTTAAGGCTCTTTCCTCCCAGATCGTGAAAATCCAGCAGCGCTTCATCTGAAAGCTGCGGGAGCTGGCCCAGATTGCTAGGCTCGAGCACCTTCAACGCACGATAGGCGAGACTGAAAGCCCACGAAGTACCAGCAGTACGCGGGGAGCCGCTTCGCGCATCTTTGCCTGGAACAGTCCCGTTCAGACGCCGTGCCGAAGTCGCCCTCGCTTTGTGTGGCGAACTTACCCCGTGTGGCTCCAAATCGACGCTCAATTGCCTCGGGTGCTGCGCAACGATCACCAGTCACTATTAGAATGACGGATCGCTATTTCTTGTCCGCTGAGTTTCCCACGGCAGACGACTGGCTCGAGCAATTCCCTTTCCCGTCGCAGGATATGGGGACGCCACTCAATGGCACAATAACCTTGGCGTCGTGCACCGCATTGATGAAATACTGCAGGCGCGTACCCTGGATCACGGCTCCGTTCGATGTGGATGCTTGGTTGGTGTGTTCGGGAATTACGGTCCGCGGCCTGATCAGATGATCCACGGCATAGGCCGCTTCCTGGGGCCCCATGACATAAACACCGTCCGTGTGAACCACCGCGAGGTTGACCTTGTAGTATTCGCTCTGGGTTTCCCAGTCTCCGATCAGGCCGGAATCGCCGGTCCACAGAACTGAGAGGCCATTTGTGAAGCGTATGATATAGCCCGATTCGCTCCCCTGAAAATTCGGCAGGCCCAGTGCAGCACCAAAAGGATCGGTTCCCGCTGCAATTCCCGCAGCGCGCCACGCGGGAATCGATACGATTTTCACGCCTTGCGTCTTGCCTGAGAGCTCGATCGTGAGGCTCGCCGCGCGCACCGCACCGAGACAGGGAGAAGTGCGCGGCACGGTCACGACATTATCCAAACCCTCGACCGTCACCGGGCAAGTCCCCGGCGGCGTTCCACTGACGTCTTTGATTTTTTGGATGAAGAAACGGGGCACTTCTCCGCCGACAAGGAACACGGAGTTTTGTCCGGCTGCTATCTCCGGCGCGTTGCCGACAGAGGGAAATTTGAACGGTAGCTTCTTTTCACCGGCGCAGTCGGAGTAGAATTCGTCGCCGATGTGATCTGCGTGAACGTGATCGATCAGGACAACATGGACGCCGCCGTTCGGACTTGTAGAAACGGGCAGTCGAGGGTCGGTCGAGCCGTCAACCGTCCGTCCCGGTATCGTCAGGATGCGTACCCCTGTCGGGTCTTGAAACAGTAACGCTCGGTCCATCGCGCAAAACTCACCCTGCACGGAGCCGAGCGGCGTTATGGTCACATTCTGGGCCTGGCCGCTGGACGCACCCACTCCCATGACAGAAACCCAGCACAACAAGACGAGCCGTTTCACTTTCACTGTCGTTCCTCTACCGTATTTGCGTCAGTCACTCGACAATCACGCATCCGGTTTCAATATTCCGGGCCGCATCGATCGACATCGTAACGCGGTCTTGATCATAGTCTTTGCGGCGTTCGACGGCGCGATCGCTAAATTTCCCGTGGGCACCGGGGTGGATTCGTCGCGCAACCTCCCGTCGCCAACCTTGACGGCCGCCTTTTCACTAACAATGGCTTTTAGTCCCGGTCGGCCCCAAGGTACATCAATGGATAACGCCATTATCAGCGCAACTTGGCGGAAGAATTCTCTTCATCGTTTCATTTCCTTTACTTCATCGCGTACGAGACACCGGACGATACGGAAACACATCATGATCGATTCTGACGGCGCCCCGGTGTCGCGTTAAGCAAAACGCTTGAAAAGACGAAGGGAGTTTTTCCGCTCCATCGCTTCGAGCCGGTCACCCGAAAATTGTGGCATCTGCCTGAAATTAATTACTTGCTCGGCGATAATTTCTTTCCGTACGTAAGGCCAATCGCTTCCATACACGATGTGAGACGAATCGATAATCGCAGCCAGCGAGCCAATGACCGCCTCCGACCCAGCGATTGCAACATCGTAATAAAATTCCTTCATGCTGGACGCGTAGCCCCCGGGGACTCGCTTGGCAAATTCTTCCCCGCTGTCCCCTTCACCGCGTAGTACCGCCATCCGCTCGGAAACATACGGCAGGGTGCCGCCGGCGTGCGCCAGAATCCATTTGATGTTTGGGTAGCGTACGATCACGCCGTTGTACATAAGCGTAATTGCAGCTCTTGTGGTGTCGAACAAAAACTCGGGGATGTCAGCGCCTGGGTTGAGCCGCCAGGAGTAAGGCGCTCTCACCGGATGAATCATGGCCACGACGCCACGACGGTTCATCTCAGCATATAGTTCCGCATAGCCAGTGTCGCCGATGTAGACGCCGTTCTGGTTCGATGCGAATGCGAGACCGTCGGCGTGCAGAGTATCCAGCGCGTATTCCATTTGCTTCAAGGCACCGTTCACGTCCGGCAAGGGCAAAATGCCGTAAAATCCGAATTTCCTGTTTGTGCCGGATACCAGTTGGGCCATCGCGTCGTTGGTAACCTGAGTCAAATAGCGGGCGTTCTCGTCGTTCCCGTGGTGAATTCCTGAGCGCGAAAAACTAATCAAAACGACGTGGTCCATGCCCAACTCGGAAGCCACCTGGACAACGGACGTCGGCGTAAAAACCGTCGCTTTTCGGTGATAACCCTCCATTCCGCTCTCGACGATGCCGGATCTTTCCAGCGCCTTTATGTATTCGGGGAGAATTGCGTGCTGATGGACGTCAATGCGCTGCCCGCTCCTGACCTTCGCAAGGATGTCTGCACCCTTAGAGTTGGCCTCATCTTGCGGCGGACGAACTGGTGGGGAAGGAAGATTCGCGCCCATTGCCAATCCGCTCGATTCGAGAAATGGCTGTGCCACAGCGTAGCCGCCGGTCAAAGCCACGACCGACTTCAGCAGTTGCCGCCGGCCAATTCCCTCCCCACGGCGTTTATTCGCCCTCGCTGGATTCTTTCGTTTCATAGCTCATCTCCTGTGCGCCAGATTAAGAGCGGTGAGGCCCCGCTTGCCGGATGGCTGCCATTGTATTGCCACGAGGCATCCAATCCTTCCCGAGCGGTGTTTATGTTCCGAGCTGCTACTAGTAAGCGATCCATCGTCCCGCAAAAATCACACCCACCCATAGGACCAGGGAGAACACACCCGCCACCCTCGCCCCGATGGGCGGCCGCAGCGCAACATCCCATTTGTCCACACTCTTATACACCGTAGTCTGGAACACGAGGGCGTTTACGCCTGCGAGCAAAATCAGGCCCATTTTCAGGCGGAAAGCGTCATTTTCATAAACCTTAGTGGCCTCGGAGGAAAACATAAGCAGCCCGCTGATAACCATCAGGGCGAAACCGGACCAAGCCCAAGGTAGAAGCTGCTTATTTAGTTTCGAGACCGACTGACCCTTTAGCGCAACGCCCAGTAGGCGCAGATCAAGCATCCCTGTCGCACCGACCAACACGACGATACCGAAGACATGGAAGCACTCAATGAACGGGAAGAGCCAAAAAGAATTCGAAATGTGCGAGCCAACTGTCGTGTCCTGAAGCCATTTGAAAAACGCCGGTGCATACATTTATCGCCCTGTCCCCCTAATGGAAAAAATGTCCTTTCTTGCCTAGCCTCCACCAGCTTGTCACTGTGCTCGGCCCTCGAAAAGCCGTTTGCCTTACCATGAGGACCAACCTTATACCGCACTCTGATACTACGAACTCGTGCAGGTGTCAACAAATGAGTATAGGTCGGATGTCCGGATATCCGCCGGGCTAGTACCCTGGCTCGGCTGGCGTGCAAAAACCTCGCTTCCAAGTTCGCCGCAACTGCCTGAAACTGCCGAACGCTTCGCGTGGTTTTTCGGAGGGCAGAATCAGATGTTTGCGACCCAAAGCATTGCAATTCGTGGTAGAACTTTTGGCGAATGATTCAAAACCTCGCGTCGATCTCCCAGGAGGTATGGTGCGACTGAGATTCTCGCTAATCATAATTGCTAGTCTGGCAGTCACTCTATTTCAATCCGAACCGAAGTTCTTCGCCTCGGTGACATCCGCTGGCACAATAACGGGCAGTGTAAAAGGGCCAGACGGCGCGCCCTTCATGGGAGCGTTCGTGATTGCCGAGAACTCTCGGAACAAGATGTCGGTGAGCGTCCTGTCCGACAAGCAAGGCCACTACCACTTTGCCAACCTGCCGGCGGCCACCTATGCGCTACGCATTAGGGCCATTGGCTACAGTAGCGAGCCGCGCACGGGCGTGCAGCCGACGGGTGACCAAAACGCTACTTTTGATTTCGCTCTTAAAAAGGGGACGGTGCGCTGGAGCGATTTGAGCACCTATCAAGGAAGGATGCTCCTGCCCAAGACGAAGGAGCACGACCTCTCGAAGGGCTGGGATGATACTTTCTTTACGAGTTGCATGTCATCCTGCCATTCGTTCCAGATGCGCATGGCGTCCACCACTCGCGATGAGGAAGGCTGGCGCGAGAGGGTCAAGTACATGCGCGACGTCATCATAGGCGACCAGGGCAGCCGCCGGATGAGCGATGCGAAACTGGAGGATATTGTTTCCTACCTCACCACCGCATTCGGCCCCGATTCGCCGAAGACCAGGTCTCCTGCGGATATGCCTGGATACAAGGCAACCGTGCGCCCGTTCAGCGATAAGGTCATGAACATTGCGTATGCGGAATATGACTTTGCGGGCTCCAAAGGCTTGGGGCCGTGGAGCGCCGTCGAAGACAAGGACGGAATGATGTGGATCCCCTACTACGGGCGCGGGAACGAAGTAGTGCGGCTGAATCCAAAGACCGCCGAATTGACGCGATTCCCGCTGCCATTTACCGAAACCGCCGGGATTCATTCGGCGATTCCTGACCCCGACGGCACGGTCTGGTTCTCGGAAGTATCCTTTGGCGGGATAGGGCATTTGAACCCGGCCACCAAAGAGATCACGGAGTATCGCGACAAAGGGCCCGATGGCGAGATCATCGGTAAGCACACCGTTCGGGTCGACGCGTCCGGAAATATATGGTCGAGCGGCGGTCCCATCTCACGCTTTGACCCAACGACCAAGGAGTTCACGCATTTCAACACCCCTGGAACTTATGGCAACGTCGTTGGGAAGAACGGCGATGAGTGGTTCACGACCTACAGAAACGATGGCCCGATCGTCAGGATCTCCAAGACTGGAGAAGTAACCAAGTGGTATCCCCCGACGAAAGGCAAACCGCAACGTCTCCAGGTGGATTCCGACCGCACCGTCTGGTTCACCGAGCGTGTAGGGGGCAAGATCGGCCACCTCGATCCCGAGAGCGGGAACATCAAGGAATTTGATCTGCCAGGACCGTCGCCGAGCCCCTACGCCATCGGCATCGATCGCAATCACATGGTGTGGTACGACTCGTTCGAGCAGGACGTTCTGGGCCGCCTGAATCCGACCACGGGCGAGGTCACTGAATATCCGTTCCCTCATTCAGAGATTTCGATCAGGGAACTCTTCATGGACTCACAGGGACGCCTATGGTTCGGAAGTTCGTCCAACGACAAGGTTGGCTATTTCTATTTTCAAGACCCGGTGGCCGCCAACAAATAGGTGAAGTCTTTTCTCCGACGGGCAGGGCCTATGTGTTGCAGGGCGACACCGCCAAGGCCACGGTGCCCGGTAAATCGGATACTCGGAATCCTTTGTACGATGGCGAACTCTACCGGTTATCGCTACGAGTTCAACCGGTCGATACAACACCCTCTAATCAGTTGATACGAAAATACTTTCCCTAGTCCAACGGCTCGACTTTGACAATGGAGGCACCATGGTTGCTGCCCACCCAAAATGTTACCGGCGTCGTTGAGTTGTCCACAAACACTCTCCGAATGTTCGTGTTCCTGGGGAGGAAGTATTCGGTGACCTGTCCGCCATTAGGATCCAACCGCACGACACGATCGGTAGTCATCCCTCCCGTCCATAGTTCACCGTTCTTGTCTGCGGTCACATCGTAGGGGGAACTCCAGGGAGTGGGGACAACCCACTCCTGAAAACGTTCGGTCCGGGTGTCGAACATTCCAAACTTATTGGCACGAAATTCACCAAACCAGAGACGGTCTTGCAAGTCCATATGGCCCCGGCGAGGGTACGAGTTGTGAGTCGGCGTCTGATAGAGTGTGATTTTGCCAGTCTCTGCATCTATCCGCCCGATGCTGTCGCCACGACGATCCAGGAAATAACCGTTGTTATGAGAGTCAGCCGAAACACCATAGACCGCGTGGGGCCGAGTATCGCTCTTGAATGGCTCGAAAGTCTCAAATTTTCCGGAAGCGACGTCTAACCGGTGCAGGCCTTCAATCCCGACGTCGTTCATCCAAACCTTACCGTCCACGTCGGATCGTACTGGCATCACCATCGCTTGCTGTGCCACAACGCTTTTCGGCCCCGGCGGGACCGTAAATACTTGGAAGTGATGGGACTTTCTGTCGAATTTCGCGACGCTTCCCTGCAGCAACATTCCCATCCACAGGTATCCTTCTTTGTCGAACTCTAAATCATTCGCGCCGCGGGGGTGGTCAGGTTTCGGCTCGGGCACCGGGTATTCTGTCACCTTGGCCGTCCTGGGATTGAGATTTCCCAGGTACTGTTCCCCGAAATCGGAGTACCAAACCATTCCCTCCGGATCCATAACCACGTCATGCGGCTCCGTTTCTGGCCGCGGAAGATCATACTCTGTAATGACAACATGTGTTGCTCTGCCCTTGGGGCGCGGGAATGTTTTGAGCGAATATTTCCATTGCGGACCCGAACTCAAATTAATCGTACTCAAGAATTCGGCCTGTTTTCGGAACCGTTCCGGATTGATTGTCCGAGCCAAGGGATATGTCTGCACGTGTAAGGGCGGGTCCATGCTTCCGTTCGCATAGCCAGCCATCCGCGTCATGACTTGCACAAATTCATCGGCATTGTAATGAGACTTTACGATTCGCGGCAGAGTGTGGCACCCCACACAGTCAAGCATATTAGCTTTCTGCTCCTCTGTGCCGGGAACGCTCAAGATCCATTCCGCATTTGTAAGCTGGGAGGCGAGATCCTTTGTCTCGCGGAGTTTCAGATCGGCAGTAGTCTTCTTCTGCGGAGCAATTTCCACGGTTCTGGGTCCGTCGAGATCGTATCCAACAGCCCGGATACGCAGGGAATACTGGCCCGGTTCCAATTTGTCGGCCGGGAAGCCGTAGCGGCCTTGCTGATCGCTAACCACCGTTATCGTGACAGTGGACCCGGCCTCATTGGCGCTGACCAACACTCCTTCCATCTGACCTTCCTCGGTGGAACTCACCTGCCCAGTCAGCGCTACCGGGGACGCCGTTTGCACCCGGAGCGAACTGAGTCCTGTTTCCGATAGAAGAACGGCTAAGGCCGCAATCGCGATGAGGAAGTAGCTTCTAATTCGCATCAGTTCCTCCTAACGAAACAAACACGATTGAAACCGGGATTTCCGTCTTCAATTAAGGTCGGCGTCGAGACACACTACTGATGTTCTGAGCCGGGAGCAAAGTCTCGGGCTGCAGGCGCAGATCGAGAATGCCCGTCGCACCGACCAACGCGACGATACCGAATATGTGGAAGTACTCGATGAACGGCAACAGCCAAAGTGAGCCGAAATGTGCGAGCCAACTGCTGTGTTGCGAAGCCATTCGAAAAACGGTGCATGTATAAGTCCTGTCCCCCTCATGGAAAAAGGCGTCGTTCACTTACTGCCACAATTCGCGCGACCCATGGTACGCGTGCGAGCGAAGAGTCAAAAAGGGCTTACATTCTGTTGGCCCACACGGCTTTCCTGCCTTCGACTGCCGCGGGCGCTGATCCTGTTGTGGCCGGAGAGCAACGACGTCAAATCGATACTTCGCCGTAGCTTTCGGACGGCCATTCGAACCTAGAAGATCAGTTTCAATCCCAGTTGGATATCGCGGGCACCACCTGTCCCGAGTACGGGGTTGCCAGCGGCTGCGTCGGGCGTGACGCAGCCGCAGCCGAATCCGAAGCCACCCGAAGGATCGTTGTTGAGATATGTACTTCGCGCCCCATAAGGATTCGCGAACTTAGGATGGTTAAGCACATTGAAGAACTCGGCCCGGAACTGAGCGGTGAATCGTTCTTTGAACCTCCAGCCCTTGATCAGCGACATGTCCCAGTTTCTGAAACCGGAGTCGCGGAACAGATTGCGGCCGGTGTTACCTATGCTTCCGAAGGGGGGAGGAACCAGGACTCCGTCGCCTTGCACGTAGCAGCCATTGTTCACGAGTGATGCGACTGCGAGTTGGCCATTCGCCTGCGCGTGCTGCTGGCAGACGGCCGGGAAGGAGGACAGAGGGCCGGGAGCGAAGAAAGGAATGGGGTGTGGACCGGACGTAAAGGCACTGGGGCTCCCGTAATAATCCCAGGTGCTCCAGCCTTCCTGGGGAGGGTTGTGAACCTCACCAGTTCCATTGAAGTCGTTTGAAGCATCCTGTACGCCCCAAGGTAGGCCGCTCTGCAAAGTCACGATGTTATTGATCTGCCAACCTTCCAGCATTTGCCCTGGCGCCTTTTTTCCAGGGATGGCATAGGTCATCGAGAAAGTGAAGCGATGCGTGACATCGTAATCGCTATTCCCATAGATCGGCTGCCCAGCTATTTGGGTTGTAGGGTTGGAGAAATAAGATAAATCGTCGAGGGCGTGGGAATAGGTGTAACCGGCAAGGAAAGATAGCCCGTGGGAAAGCCGCTGAGTAAGGGTCAACTGTAAACCATTGTAATTGGAACTGTCATGGTTACTCACCCAGTTTATGTACTGCAGATAGGGGAACTTCGCAGCGAACGTTTGGGCCGCCGCTTCATCTGCGCCAGAGGCCGAGCAATTGTCATAGGGCACGGGATCGCCGGCGCTCGCCAGACAGGCGGCAGCCGCATGCGACGGACCGAACCAGCCCGCGCCGATCGGAGGCTGGTTGAGGTCGGTGTATCCTATCAGTCTCGCACCGTGGTTCCCGACATAAGCAGCTTGCAACGTGAGATTATTTGTGAAGGCATGCTGGATACTCACGTTCCAGTTGCCGACGTAGGGTGTGCGGATGTTGCGGTCTACTGCAAAGGTGCCGCACGGTGAGGGATCGTTGCCCACGCCATCGCCGCACGCGAACCTGTTGCCGACCGTACCGATCGGAAAGACGGGTCCTGCCGTGCTCCAATTCAGTTGATTGGCACTATAGCTATTCTGGAGTGCGCCGAGTTGGCTCCCTAGTACCGTCGTAACTGCACCGGTAACAGGATTCGTCGTCACGATATCGGCGCCAAAAGGGACGTCATCAATGAACTTGCCGAACGGCGTCGTATCGTAAATAATGCTGGCTCCCACTCTGAGCACTGTCTTTCCGTTGCCCCCGATATTCCATGCCAAGCCAAAACGCGGCGCCCAATCTGCGAAATCACCGTTAACCTGAGATGGAATTTGTACGCCGGCCTGTACCAATCCGAGGATTGGATCAAAGTTCCCGGCGAGGTGATTGCGAGTTGTGGGTGGCGCGCTATATTCGTAGCGTATACCAAGGTTCAACGTTAAGTTTGGAGTTACGCGCCAATCGTCCTGAAAGAAGCCTGCGATGGCGCGATCTCGCGAATCTCGCGTAGGATCAGCGACCAGGAGTTCCCCGTCTTTGACCGTTCCGGTGAGGTAATCTTCGATCGACCTGAATCTGACTCGGCCGGCGCCCAGCCTAAACGAATCCTCGTCGTGCACCTGGTAAAGGAAATCTGCGCCGAACTTAGAGGTGTGGTGGCCGTGCAAATATGACACATTATCGACGATCTCAAACTCGCCGTCAGGCCCGTGGAAAGCTCTTGCTTGGTTTGGGCTCCCCAAAGCGAAATTGTTAAGGCTTGTAATCTGAATATACGGCATCCCAAAATACACTGGATTTGTGACGCCCGTATTGATGCCGTAGCCTGTCGGCCACGGAGATGCAGGATTTACTTTGTTATCCACTGGAATAGAATCAGTGGTGACGTAGTCGTAGCCGGACCTCAGTTCATTCACCCACGTCGAATTTGGGGTCCAGGTCCAGTTCCCCATGACCGCCTGAACCCGATCATTAATGAGCGTCCGCCATTGCGGAGCCAGTTCGTCTGCGGAGAGCACCCAAGTTCCGTTCAGGTTGCCGAAAAAATACGAACCGTTTAGTGAATTGTGCGAATTGAGAACATAATCGACCTTCGCGACTGCGCTATCTGCCGAGTTGCTGCTTATCAAAGGGGCGGCATAGACAGTCGGCCCTCCTGGATTCGTCCCATTATTCATCGGGAAAAGAGATTCAAAGCTCGAGGAAGGTGGCGATACCACGCAGGTCGAGGTGTTGAGGCCCGCGAGTTGTGCGCTCAGCGCATTAATGGGCGTTCCGGCTGTATTCAGAGCTCTGCACGCATCAACGAGACTCGCGGTTGGATCTCCCACCGACACCGTGGCCGGTGCGGCACCTACCAGAACGTTCCCTACGGTGTAGCGTTGACCCTCGTAGCCACCAAACCAGAACACCTTGTCTTTGACAATGCGTCCACCCGCAGTGGCGCCGAATTGTTCCAATTCCACTGGCGTCTGCGGATTCGGAGCTCCAACGGTATTCGTCGTCTGATTGAAGTAGTTCCGCGCGTCCCAGGCGCCGTCGCGGCCATAAGCGTAAGCCGTGCCGTGAAGGCTGTTCGTACCCGACTTCAGTCCAATGTTAATGTGCGCGCCTGCCTTCCAACCGTATTCCGCCTCGGGATTTACCTGGGTAGTGAACTCCTGGATGGCGTCAACGGGCAAAATGCTAGTTGAGTCCCCCGCTTTGTATGCGGAGTTGATGACGCTTTGACCGTTGTCAGGGTTCGCGTTGAGAAGGCCGTCCACCAGGAAGACGTTATCCTCAACACGGAGGCCGTCAGTGCTCTGGTCGGTTCCTCCGCCACCCGGATAAATGAGCACCCCCGGGCGCAGCGGTAGCAGGTTCACGTAATTGCGGCCATTCAACGGGAGGTCGTTGATCGTCTGGTTACTGAACGTTCCGCCGAGGGTAGCGCTCGCGGTGTCCACCATCGGAACCTCTCCGGTGACGACGACCGTCTGAGTCTGCTCCCCTGGCACCATCGTAAAATCTATTCGGATGTCCTGACCTACTTGCACAACGATGTCACGGTGCTCCGCCACCCTAAAGCCTTTTGCCTCCGTGCGTAGGATGTACGCTCCAGGGAGAAGGCTGGAGGCGAAATATGCGCCAGCGCTATCCGTCACCAATGACCGCGCAACTCCTCGATCCACGTCCGTGACCGTCACCGTGGCGCCTTCGATAGCGCCGCCGCTTTGGTCACGAACGGCTCCCTGAATGCTGCCTTGTTGGGTCTGTGGAGACGCTGGTAGACAAGCCAGAAGAACCGCCATCGTAGCCACCGCGATGCGCAGAATTCTCTCCATCCTGGGAAACACGCACACACGCATTAAGGCTCGTATGCGGACCATACAATCACCTCCAAAAGCTACCGTTTTCATCTCGAAGCAATGGCACCACTGAGGACCAACCTTATACCGCGCTCTAATACTACGAACTCGAGTGCGTGTCAAGAAATGATTCAAGAGAGCGTTAGCACAAGACATGTCCGCTTCAAGAAAAGCGGCCAGAAGACGAGAGGCATGCCTGGAGATAGGCGTGAACTGCTCGCCGATGGGTGCCCTGGAGCGAACGATGAAGATACAACAAGGAATCTTGCGAGCTTTAGCGAAGAGGATTACCTGTTGGAAAGTAGCCGAGATCATGGGAATCACCGAGCGACTGACGCGGAGGTGGCACGGGTGGTACGAAGCGTTTGGTTATGAAGGCTTGCTGGACCGGCGACCGGGGAGCGCGCCGGTAATGGCGCAGACATTTTCTGAAACACTGCTTCGCTGCAACGACTTTTAGCACCGCTTCGATCTCAGAGGGGTGGGGAACCGAAGCGCTGAAACACTTGCGGTGAATCCGCGTTTGGCGGGTCGTTCCGCCAACTCGCGCTGACCAGCTGCACCGGCGAGCTGTGCTCGTCACGAACGACTTTTGGATATTCTCGATTCCTCGCGGACAGCACTGGTCATCGAGATTACCGACCGAAAAACGAAGCGAGGGTAGTGAAGCCGCCTATTCTAGAGCGCGTCTGTTGCTTGGATACGAGTCCTCACCGAAATCTTACGATAAATCCCTCGGGACTAGACCGACCGCCACCGGGCGGTGGATTGATGACCTGCACCCACCCGGTTCCCGCCTTCACAAGCAAGGAAGCGGGAATTTCCACGGAAAGCGATCGGTCGCTCTCGAATCTCGTCGGCACCTGAACGCCGTTGAAGAGAACCTGCGAGCGGGCCATGAACCCGATCCCGCTGACCTTGACGGTCGCCGACCCGTCACCCTCCGTGACCATCTTTGGTGTCAGTTCGAGGATTTTGGGTGAGTCATTGAAGCCGACCATTTTCGTGTCCATGGTGAGATTGGGATCCGGAATCGGAAGAGCGTAATTCCAATGGTACCCCGCCTCAATACGCTCACCGCTCTGGAATACCATGGAGATCTTATGGATGTTATCGATCTTCTCGAGCGGATTGGCATCCAGCACCACGATGTCTGCGAACCGGCCCGGCTGGACCGTACCCACCTGATCGGAGACGCCGATTGCCTCGGCGGGAATGCTCGTCGCAGACTGCAGCGACTGCATGGGCGTCAGCCCCGCGTCAACTAACAGCTCCATCTCCTGAAGAACATTCAGGCCCGGAATTTCCAAACCCCCGGACGCGTCGGTTCCCACCTCCAACTTACCGCCCGCCTGCACGAACTTGCGCACGAGCGTCTGGGCGTTTCGATAGCCCACCCGAAATTCCTCTAAGTCAGCCGGTTGAA
>Ga0308309_10000303_pt1 | contig 33637 bp, 44 predicted proteins | sample HubBroMetageWFT5_FD_192491 | JGI IMG/M metagenome (GOLD analysis project Ga0308309, IMG submission 192491) | Warmed and freeze-thawed soil microbial communities from the Hubbard Brook experimental Forest, New Hampshire - Hubbard Brook CCASE Soil... | ecosystem: Environmental > Terrestrial >...
GCGGCAGTCAAGACGGACCCACCGGTAGCTGAGTTGCGCGGCGCGGTCGGTCAGCCAGCGCAGCAGCTGCTCGCCGAGGCCTGCGTGTGCCCGGTCGATGGCCAGCCCTGAGACGTACATTGCCATCTCGGCGGCCTCGTCCTCGGCCCAGAACGCGAGGTCAGCCTCGGGGGAGAGGCGGCCGGTTGCGATGGGGGCGCCCTGGCTGTCGCGGACAAGGTAGACCGATCCGCTGACCATGGCTGCGGCTGTGCGCTCGGCTGTGAACGGGCGAGGCCATTGGGCGATGCCGCGTGAGTGGAGCCAGCCAGCGGCGTTGTTTAGCAGCGCAGTGACGTCCTCGGCGTCCGTGACCTGCGCCCGGTCGATGGTGATCATGCCGGCAGCTCGTAGATCATGACGTGGCTATCGCCTGGCCACGTGGTGACGGTCGTCTTCACTGGTCGGTCCTTTGTGTAGCCGGTGTTCATCTGGACTAGGACGGCGACGCCCGGCGGCAGTTCCAGCCGGGCGGCCTCGTCGGGCGTCGGCAAGCGCCAGCGCAGTTCGTGGGTATAGCGGACCTGCACGTATCCCCGCTCGCGCATCAGGGCCACGATGCCCTGCGTCACGTCGTCCGGGCTCAGGATCTCCGGGATCTCCAGCGCCAGGGCGTGATCGTAGTACGTGTCATTGAGGTTGTCCGGGCGTCCGTTCACGGTCCGGAGCCGCCGCCGGACCGCCACCAGGGCACCGGGATCGAGGTTGAGGACGCGGCCGATCTCGGGGCCTGCCTTGACCAGTTCCACCCTGATGTCCTGCGCGGGCTCAAGTCCCTGCTCGCGGACATCGGTCATCCATGCGTCGCTCGTTGCGTCAGCCCGGCGCTCCATCGACTCGGACTGGCTGGCGTACACGTACAGCGTGCGCCGGTCCCGGACCTGCCTGCCCCGGCCCCGGCCGCTGGTGATCAACCCCTCAGCGACCAGCGCATTGAGCGCGAGCCGGGCAGTGCCCTGACCGACGCCGTACTGGGCGGCCAGTTCGGTTTGCGATGGCACGTCTGCGCCGGGCGGCAACCCACCCGAGGCGATCTGCTGCCGGAGCTTGTCTGCGACCTCGTGATACGAGGCCGCGCCGTTGGTCGTCATCGTCATCGTTCCCCAGCTTAGTAGCGACGTTTTCAAGGCTAACAGCCGCGCCATCTTGCCGCTAAGTCCGCAGGGAGTTAACTTTGCATCTAAGTATCAAACCTCTGATACGAGGCGCGGCCCCGGCGAATGAGGCGCCGGGGCCGCGGAATCGGGACCGGAAACCTGGAGGTAAACGACCCGATGAGCACCATCATCGCTGACCGGCCCGTCAGTTTCACACTGCCGGGCATGGTCGCTGAGACGGTCAGGCAGGGCCAGCCGGCGTGCACTGCGCCCGGCGTCGACCCCGCATGGTTCTACCCCGAGCCGGGAGACACCGAGACCACGGCGTACGCGAGGCGGATCTGCCTCGCCTGCCCGCTGCGGCCGGAGTGCCTGGAGTACGCCCTCGAGCACGACGAACGCTGGGGCGTCTGGGGGGGTCTGGCCGAGGATGAGCGCCCCCGCCCGCTGGTCGGCCGCCCGCGCCCCTGCCGCCGCTGCGGCCGACCCGCCGCATGCCGCCGCCGGTACTGCGGCGACACCTGCGCCAGCGCGGCCCGCGCCGCCAGCCGGCGGCGTGCCGAACTGCGCCGCCGCTTCACCACTGCGAGGGCGTCATGACGGCACCGGAGGCGGCCATGAGCGCCGAGACCATGGCCGTCGGCGAGGGCAAGAGCCGCCGGGTCGCGCTGAACGTGATCAGCTACGGGCTGCTGACCTTCTCGATGTGGGCCTCCTACCTGCACTGGTACGCGCTGGTCAGGCACGACGGTCAGCCGAAGTTTGACGCCGTGTTCATCGCCGGGTGCGTCGACCTGGGCGTCTACGTGGCCACCCTGTACCGGCAGCGGGACAGCGGGATCGGCCGCAGGCACTCCTGGGGGATCTGCACCTTCCCCAACTTCGCCCTCGTCCTGATGATCTGCGTGAGCGTCGCGGGCAACGTGGCCGAGGCCAGGCACTCGTTCGGCGGCTACGCCGTCGCGGTGATCCCATCCGGCACGTTCCTGCTGGCGCTCGCACTGGCCGAGCGCGACATCGCCGAGACCGAGCGCCGCCGGGCCACGCAGCGCGCCGAAGCCCGGGCCCGGCTCGAGGAAGCCGAGCGCGAACGGCGCCAGGCCGAGGAAACCGACCGCCGCATCCGCGAGGCCGAGACGGCCGAGCGAGAGCGTCAGGCCGAGGCCGAGCGCCAGGCCGAGGAGCGGCGCCAGCGTCACTTCGAGCGTCAGGCCGAGCTAGCCCGTCGTCAGGCCGCGATAGCCGGCGGACCGTCAGTCAGCGTCAGTCCGGGCGCCGAACGGCTGGCGCTCGTTCCCGGCACCGGGCCCGCGGCGTCGTCGGCCACCGACGTGATGCGGGCGTTCTGGAGCCGCGAGCGCGCCGCGGGCCGGATGCCGTCCGGAGCGGACCTGGTGCGCGCCGCGGGCCTGTCGGAGACGTCCTCGCTGGGCCGGCAGATGCGGGCCAAGTGGGCGGCCGAAGAGGCCGGGACGGCCGGGACGGCCGGGACGGAGGCAGTCCAGTGACCGCCGTAACCGGACCTGGCACCGCGTCCGCCGTGCTGCCCGGCGTACCCGAGTCGGTGGGCGCTGCCCGGGCGCTGGCCCGGCAGGCCCTCGCCGGGCACGGCCAGGCCGAGGCCGCCGTCCTGGCGGTGTCCGAACTCGTCACCAACGCGATCTGCTACACGCGGTCGGGCCTGCCGGGCGGCACGTTCGCCGTCTCGGTCGCGGCCACCGGCGGCGAGGTGCTGGTCCGGGTGACCGACGCGGGCGGCCGGGGCGCTCCTGCCTTGCTCAGCCCCGAGTCGGCGGAGGCTGAGCACGGCCGGGGCCTGCTGATTGTCGACGCGATCGCCGACTCGTGGGGGTACTCGCCCGCGGACGCGGGACGCGTTACGTGGTGCCGCATCGGGGAGTCCTACGCCGGGGTGCCCAGGCACTCAGGCACTCGGGCACGGGCACGCGCGCGCGAGGGGAGCGCACTGTGACCGGGCTCGCCGACAAGGCCGCCAGCCGCGCCGCGCAGTACCGGCGGGAGATCGCCAGTCTGCAGGCCGCCGGGCGGCAGCGCGACGCCTTCTATGAGGCGATCCGGTGGCTGCGGTCAGAGGCCGCTCACGTCAACCGGCACCGGCCCGGCGAGGCGGAGGAGCTCTACCGCCAGCTGACTACCCAGATCGACACGCTCGCCGCGGCGATCCCCGCGTTCCGGGCCCCGCAGCCCGACAGGAGGAGGCATCCATGACCGACCTGCCGCAGGTGCGTCTCAGCCAGCCGGGCGAGCCGCTGCCCGGGTGCCCCACCCCGGATCCAGTTCCGGCCATGATCACGATCACGATGCCGCCGGCGGCGCCAGCCGTCCCAGCTGACGCTCACACTGACGCTCCGGGTGACGCTGGGACTGACGCCGGGACTGACGCTGGGACTGACGCCGGGGTGACGCCCGGCGCCGAACTGGTGCCAGCGGGAGAGCTGCCCGCCGCGACGCTGACGGGTGCGGAGCTGGCCGCGTCGCAGCGGGCGTGGCTGACCGTCGCGCATTGGGCCGGGCAGTGCTGGCGGCAGATATGCGCGCTCGCCACTAACCCGCGCGGGCCCTGGCATGCGCAGCCTGAATCGCTTGCCGATCACGACGCTTACCGCAAATCCCGCGCATGGATTCCGCCCGGCCACGCCGGAAAAGTCATCGGCCCGGCGGGCGACGCCTATCACCTCACATTCGGCAATTTCGGCGAGATCACCGGCTACGCGTGGGCGTGGCTGTTTGGCCGCCCTCTCCGCCTCACGATCGCCGCTGTCATCGGCGGCGCCATCGCGCTCGGTTGCTGGCTCGGCTGACCGGCCGCGCCCCCAGGAAGGAAAGAAAGATGATCACTACCGCACACATCCTCGCCGCCGCCGCCGTCCCGGCATCGCTCGGCCCCGCTGGCGGTGTCGGCGCCGCCGGGCTCAGCCTGACCGGCATAGCCCTCATCGGCGGCCTGGCGCTCGCCATGCACCACAAGAAGAAGTCACCGCGCATCATTGGGTGGCTGTGCTTCGTGGTCGGCATCTCGCTCGCCGATCTGTTCGCCGGGCTGCTTGGCATCGTCGCCGGGCTAAGCCTGTTCACGCTCCCGGTTATAGCCCTGCTGACGGGCTTCGTCGCGTTCGTGTTCCTGCACGACGGCTTCAAGGGCAAGGGCGGCAAGGGCGGCGCGCACCGCTGGCTGCAGCCGATCTTCGGGCTGATCCTGCCCGCGCTCCTGCTGACGCTCGGCGGCTCGGCGGGCAACCTCATCAGCCACGCTCTGAGCGCGGTTGAAGGCGGCGCCGGAACCGTCGTGCAGAACACGACGGGGCAGTAACCATGGACCCCGTAACCGCGCTGATCTTCGCGGCGATCGCGACGCACTACATCATGAAGGCGGCGGCGCAAGCGGGCCTGACTCAGGCCCGTACGGAAGCCGGCCGCGCCCGGGAAGCCATCCGCGCGGATCTGGGCGCCCGGCGTGATGCCGTCTCCCAGCGGCTGCGTGAGCGCCTGGACGCCGGGCAGCGCACCGGCCCTAGGTCGGTGTGGTGGTGGCTCCGCGCGGCGCTTCGGGCTCGCTCAGCGCTCCGGAACGTCGCGCGGCAAGCCCGTCGGCCCGCCGAGACGCGCCCCGGCCAGGAAGCGGAGGAAACCGGCCCCATCGGGCGCATCCTCTCCGCCATGTGGCGCGGGGCCGCGTACGCGTGGGCAGACGTCCGCCGCCAGCGCGCGGAGAACCGCCGCGAGCGGCCCTCCGCGCTGCCAGACGTCGGCGTCTGCGAGCGGTGCGGGGCCGTGGTTGCCCGCGCTGCCCTGTCCGAAGGAACTACGCGGTTCGGCAGCACGGCGGTTATGTGCGCGCTGTGCCAGTTGCGCTGCGAGGAGGAGCGCCAGGCCGATGCCGCCGCCGACGCGGCCAGGCGCACGCCTGCCGAGCCCGCCGATGTAGCCGAAGGCGCCTACAAGGATGACGGCGGCCAGGCCGCGGATAACTCCGCCGCCCCGCCCACCCCGGCCCCCGGCGCTGAGGAGTCGTGGCTAGACCGCAGCGAGCGCGAAGAGGACGACATGCAGGCCCGCCGGGAGAACCTCCGGAACCTGTACGACCCCGACCCCGATGGGGAGATTGCGGCGTTGCGCGCCGCACAGGAGGAGATCCGGCGCCGCGCAGCGGAGTTGCGGGCGGCGCCGGGCTGGGATGGCCGGTGCGGCACGCCGTCAAACGTGGCGTGTGCCCGGTGCGGCTCCGTGGTGGCCGCGTTCTCCTGCACCAATCCCACGTGCCCGCTGTCGTGGCGGAACATCCCGATCCCGGATGAAGGCTGGCCGGAGGCGGTGCCGGAGCGGTTCGCGCTGCCGGTCCGCATGTGCCCCGAGTGCAGCACACAGCTACTGCCGAACACCTGGCACGCGGTCAATGCCACCAACGCCGACGTGTGCCTGTTCTGCGCTCGCGACCACCACCCGGAGGGGACCACCCGCGAGCGTGAGCCCGCCGAACTGGCCGCGATCGGCAACCCGGTGGGCGCGGACGGCTACCCGATCCCTCTGCACAACGGCCAGCACCGGATGCTCGGCCAGGAAGCCGCCCGCATCGCCACCCGGGCCGCCGCCGGGCCGCATGCCCCGTGCTCGCTGTGCGGCTGCCCACTCGACTCCACCCGGTGCTGCAACTGCTGTGACGGGCCGCCGGAGTCACGGCGATGCATCACCGAAACGTCCCGGTGTGGCGCCGCGGACTGTGATGACGGCGCGCTGCCGGACGGGAGCACGTGCCCCCGGTGCGGCGGATTCGGCGAGCTTGAACTCTGCCTTACCCATGAGCGCCCGGTGCAGAGGTGCCGGGCTCCCCACGACTCCCCGCCGGACTCCCCGGCGGGGCCGCAGGCATCCGAGCCTGCACCGGCAACCACCGAAGGAGAAAACAACGTGAGTTGCGACGTACACACCCAGGCGGCCTGGCAGGAAGCGGCCAACGCTGCGCACGAAGCAGTCGGCGGCATCGCTGACTCCGTGGAAAACATGCTGCGCGGCCTGTCCGCGAAGAACGCCGGCCGCGGGCACATCGCCGCGGCTAAGGGCTGGGGCGATCAAGTCGCCGCGGTTCTGGCCCGCGGCCGGAGCATCGTCGCCGACGTCAACGACCACCAAGACCCCTATGTCGATGCCGTGCAAGGCGCGGGCGGCTCTGAGGAGGTGGCCGACCCCGACTTCTACGACGAGATGTAGGCGGCAGCGCGCCGCCGGGGTCAGCAGCCGATCGATAGCAGCAGGAAGGAACGACGACATGACCACCGCAACTGGAGAGACCACCACCTACAAGGCGTGGACCGAATGGGCAGAAGACGGCATTAGCAAGCTGCAGGAGCTTTACCGGCAGCTAGACAACATGGCCGCGACGGTCTCCGGCGATGACGGCGACGCCCAGCAGATCGAGGCCATCCGCAGGTGGCAAAGCGACATTGAGGGCGCCATCGCGGGCGGACAGCAGATGCTCGCGGGCGTCGCCACCACGCAAGTGCCGGTCGGTGAGGCCGTGCAAGCCGCGGGCGGCTCGGCGAACACGCCGCACAAGCAGTACGCCGACGAAGCACGCGACCGGAGGGGCGACTAGCAACCCCGCTGGCGTGCGTGCCCGGCCCGGCGGAGAGGGGGCCGCCGGGCCGGGTGCGGAAATCAGCGAGATACCCGCCGCGACAGACCAGAGGAGCCATGGCCAGCAAGCCAGCATCGCGCACGCCCGGCCAGCTGCAGCGCGCCAGCCGCGCTGACGTAGAGCGCGCCATCGCCCGTGCGGTTGCCGATTTGGAACGCCGCGATCTCCTCGGCCAGGTCCAGGCCGGGATTTGCCCTGGTCAGGACGACGAAGAGGAGAAATACGGCGCTGGCGAAGTGCTGGCAGCGTTCACGCGCCAGCACCGCGCGCCGCTGTCGGCCGCCGTCGCGATCGGCGGGGCGGATCTGGCGGTGCTGGCCGCGGGCGCGGTGGGGCTCCCGTACAGCCCGGCCATCCTCGCCGCGGCGGCGGCAGCCTCGGGCGGCCGTGTCGCGTGGAACTACCGGCGCAAGGCCAAGCGGCGCCCCCGGGCCCGCCGCATCGCCTGGTGCACGTGGACGGCATGCAACATCGCCGCGGTCGTAGCCGCGTCGCTGGGGGTGGCCAACGGCATCGGCCAGGCCGTGATGCTCGCCGGGGGAGTGGCGGTCGCCGCGCCGTATCTGTGGCGCCACCGCCGCCGCCCGCCAGCCGTAGAGCCTGCCGCCGAACTTCCGGCGGCGCCACCGGCGCCCGAGGCAGACCAGCGAATCATGGACTTTGCGGCCCGGTTCGGCAGCAAGGCGCCGATCCGCAGCGCGGAGATCCACTCCGTGCGGGACATCAGGGACGGGTTTCAGTTTGAGCTGATACTCGCCAAGGCCGAGGGATGCACCACCGCCGCCGTGCAAGCCATGGTGCCCGCGATCGCCGCGCTGTACGACGTGTCTGCTGACCAGGTGGCCGTGGAGTACACCGAGACTCGGTCCGAGCGCCGGGCCCGGGTGTCGGTGCTGACCGTCCACAACGCGTTTGAGACCGATGACCCGTGGGATGGCGCATCGACCTATGACCCCGAGACGGGTTGCTTCCGTCTTGGCCGGTACGTGGATGGCGAGCCGTCGCACTGGATGCTGCACAAGCCTGACAGCGGCGGCGCTGCCGGAGTGATCGCCGGAGTGCAGGGGTCCGGAAAGACGGGCTCCGCGCACGTGATCGCCTGTGAAGCCGGGCTAGCGAAGATCAGCGGGCGGCGGATCTGCGCGGTATGGGTCGGCGATCCGCAAGAGCAGCCGTTTGGCGTCTGGCGCGGTCGGGCTGATCAGACCGCATGGGGCGAGCTTGCCTGTGTGCACATGCTGCTCATGCTGTATTTCGGCATGCGGGCCCGCGCCGCCCGCTTCGGGACTATGGAATGGACCGATCACCTCGGCCGCCGCAACACCGGCAAGGGCTGGTTTGACCCCTCGCCCGATGAGGCACTGATCGCGGCGTTTATTGACGAGTGGCCGAGGCTGAGCGCACACCCGATTTTTGGCCCGCTCGTGATCGCGCTCGCCGCGATCATCCTCAAAGAGGGCCGCAAGGTCGGCATCACGCTCTACCTGATGACTCAGCTACCGGACCTGTCCGAGCTAGGTGAGCGCGCCATCCGCGAACTGCTCAAAGCGTTCAACGCGCTCGCGCACCGCACCGATGGCCTGTCCAAGTCGATGCTGGGGATTCAGGGTGACCCGACCAAGCTGCCGCCCGGCGTGCACGGCACCGGCTACCTGAATGGTCCCGACCGGCGCCCGGCAGCCGTACAGCGCACGAAGCACATTCGCGAGTACCTCAAGCCCGGCGATCCGCCCGGCCCCGACGTCCGCGGCATCTCTGAGCAGATCGCCAATGAGCCGGTGGAACTCGGCGCCGCATTCGAGGACGCTGCGGCGGCGGTCGGCTACATGGGCCGTGGCACGGTTCTGGACGGCTCCCAGTGGTGCGCAGAGGTCGCCTTGCTGTCGCGGCAACTGGTCAAGCAAGCGATAGCCGACGCCATCATCGCCGAGACCTGCCCGGAAGCGCTTTTCGGTGCCGTGGCCGCGGCTGCCACCGCAGTGCACGCCGCACAGGCCCCGCCCAGGCCGTCCGGCTCCGGCGCGCCGCAGTGGCTGCCGATCCTCGCTGTCGAGCTGGCCAACCGCGGCGAGATGGATCTGTTCGACGTGTCCGAGCTCGCCGACGCCGACGTATTCGAGGCCGAGCGCGCGCTCACCGTGCTGGTGCACGCCGGCGTGGCCGTCCAGACCGGCCCTGACCGGTGGCGTACCACCATGGCCGCGGCCGAGGAGCCGCGGCCGAATTGAGAGGTGACCCCCATGTCCGACCGCATCCGAAGGCTGCGCCGTGACCCCCTGCGCCGCTACGACCTGACGCCAGGCGAGCCGTTCGGCGTGTCCGGGTCGTGGGTCATCGCCCCGGACGGCATGAGCCTGCTGCCGGTGCCGTCTCCTGCTGACTTCGCCGAGGTAGCTACGTGCCGGGACGGTGGGTGATGCTCGGCCGCGAGCACGCCCTCTCTGGCGCCGTGGCGGGCGCTGCAGTAGGCGAGCTGGTGCTGCGCCTGCCCGTGTCCGGCACGCTGGCGCTGGCGGGCCTGACGGCCGCTTTCGCGACACTGCCGGACCTGGATACCCGCGGATCCTGCGCAGCCCGGTCGCTGGGCTTTCTGTCGGAAGGCTTCGCCTGGTGCGTCGAGAAGCTCTCCGGCGGTCACCGGCATGGCACGCACTCTCTGCTAGGTGTTGCCATATTCACGTGCTACGCGGCGCTGGCCGCGCTGTTTGGCGCGCACCCATGGGACTCTCTGTGGTGGGCGGACGCTGCGCTCGTGCTTCTTGCCGGGTTCCTGGCGCTGGCCATCGCCGCGGGGCTGCGGGCGTTCCGCGTTCACGGCCACGCTGCTGACATCGTCGCCCTCGGTGCCGCTTTCGCCGCAGCCGCGACCGGCTGGCACATGATCCTGATTCCGCTCGCCTGTGGCCTGGGCTGCGCCGTGCATCTTCTCGGCGACATGCTCACGGTCTCCGGCTGCCCGCTCGCGTGGCCGGTGACGCTGCGATGCTGCGGCCTGCCGCGGCCCCTGTCGTTCGTGACGGGCACATGGCGGGAGACCTGGACGGTTCTCCCGGCCCTGCTGGCAGCTCTGTGCTGGCTCGGCTGGTTCGGGCTGGCAGGCGCTCGCTGATGCGCGCTGCTGAACCCCCACGCGCCCGGCCGGGAAGGGGAAGCCCGGCCGGGCGCGTGGGCGCTCAGGACGCGACCCGACCCGAGAAAGGCACAACATGAGCCGCGACGAATACGAGTTCGGCCCCGAGCATGCCTGGTACACCGCCCGCGGCCACAAGATCGGCAGCATGTCCTACGGACGCAAGATCAAAAGACCGCCGACGCCGCAGCAGGGCACTCCTGGCCCCCGTTCCCTGCACCACCGGGCGATGCGGATTGCGGGCCTGGTCATCGCGGTGATGCTCGCCGCTGACGTCCTCGGCGACGCTTTCGGCAACGGGGCAGAGATTGCGTGGGTTGCGCTGGGCGGCCTTGCCGTGGCCGCCGCGGGCGCTGCGGCGGCGGTTACGTCCCTGCGCCGCCGCCGCAGCGGCCTGCCTGCGCTGTATGCGCCCGAGCCGCTCCAGGCCATCGGCGCCGACCCTGTGCAGCTGGCCCTCGAGCACGAACTGCAGCGGGCCGGGGCCACCCTGGCGCACGTGCTGACCGCAGCCCGCGAGCGTGAGGATCGCCCGCCGCTAGTGCCCGCCCAGACTCGCCGACCCCCGCACCACTGACGCCTGATGTACCGGACCCCGGGCCCCCGCGACACGCCGGCGGGCCCGGGGTTCTTCATTTCGGAATCGGAATCCACCAAGATCCGTGGACATGAGCGACCACCAGCGCATCGGCCGCAGGACAAGCCCCGGCAAGCCCGGGCGCCCGAGCAAAGGCCCGCGGTACGCCAGGACAATCCGGTTCCCCGAGCCGCTGAACGATGCACTCGAGGAGGCCGCCACGGTGGCCGGCTACGACAACGTGAACGACTACGTGGTCGACGTGGTCTACCGCGCACAGGCTGCGGGGCTGTTCCCCGCGGCGGCGCCTGGCCAGGAGAGGCTGCCGATCAGTGCCTGACCTCGCTCACCCGTTACTCCGCAGGGAGGCACGCACGGCCCCATGACGCCGCGCTAGGAGCGCGGACATGCGAACGCCCCGGCAGCAACCGGGGCGTCACGCATAAACCAAGTTCCCGGGATCTCGCACCCAGCAGGCAGGCCCGGAAAGCACCGCCCGTCAGGCGGCCCGTTTCACGTGCCCATGACCAGGCACGCGACCCAAGGAGGCCAGCATAAACGACCCCTCGGCCATTCAGCCAGCGTCACCGCCGCACAGCACCGCGCCAGAGCCCGGCCGGCTGCAGATCGCCCAGGCCATCCCCGGCGGGTCGCGGCGCGCCATCGATCAGCGGACGTGGCTGCGCGCCGCCCTGGCGCTGATCGAGGCACAGCCCTGGTACGCCTGCCGGAAGGCGTCGACGGCCGCCGTGGTGCGCCAGCTAGCCCTGCACATGGACTGGCACACCAGGACCACCAGGCCCGGCCACGGCCGCATTGCCGCGCGAACCCCGGGCCGCCAGGACGACGGATCGGCCAGCACCGAGACCGTCCGCCGCATCGTCCGGTGGCTGGAAGGCGCCGGCCTCCTCGGCCTGGTGTCCGGCGGCACCTGCGCCGCCGTCCGCGCCCACGTGCTCTACGCCGGCTCGGCCAACCTGGCCGCCGTGTACGTGCTCGCCATCCCCCGCGAGACCGCCCGGAGCCACCCCCGCAGGCCGGATGACGGTGAATCTGTGGACCTAACCTCGTCCCGTAGGGACGTTGTTAAGGCCCCCGCACGAGGCACGGTCAAAACGGGAACAGTCAAGGGCGAAGAGGCCCGCGCTCCGCGCGGCCTGCCTGGTGTCCCGCATCCAGCTGAGCCCTTCCCGGTCTGGAAAACCCCCGAAAACCGCAGCGAGGGCCTGGCGGCCGGCGGCGTCATCGCGGGACATGACCGTATCCTCGGGCGGCTGTCTCCGCAGCACTGGCGGTCGCTGGCCCGGCGTTTCACCGCCGCCGGGTGGACCCCCGGTGACATCCTGCATGCCCTCGGCCACCAGCCCGGCGGACGCGAGCACGGGTACACCGCTGACGTCCGCTCGGTCGCAGGCTGGGCGCGGGCCCGGCTGGCCCTCTGGCTTGACGGCCAGGGCGCCCCCGTGCCCTCGCCGAGCCAGCGCAGGGCAGCGGAGCGGGCGCGGGTGCTGGCCGAGCAACGGGCCCGGCGTGCGGCGCGGCAGGAAGCCGCTGAGAACCGCGGTCCGGAGTCTCCGCCGGCCGTGCGCACCGAAGACCTCGCCCGGGTCCGGGCTGGGCGAGGTGAACTGGCCCACCGCGGCGCCGCACTCGCCCGGGAACTGCTTGCTCAGGTGACCGGAAGCCGGTCATGACCGGCGAGCGCGGCGGCCTCGTCGGCGGCGTCCTGGTACTCGAGCGCGACCCGCTCGAACGCGTCGACGCAGCGATGGAGCTCGCGGAACGCAGCCCACATGACCGGCCGGCCGGACTGGTCGTCGGCCATGACGCGGAACGCCTCGGCCGCGAGGTCGCCGACGCTGGAAACGTACCCCTCAGCGCGAGGGAACGCGGCGCGGGTTGTGGCTCGCGCACTGGCGAGGCGGGCGGCGCGGGCCGCGGCTTCCTCCGCCAGGCGGACGCGTTCGCGGTGCGCGGCCTGGCGGCAGTTGGGGCCGCAGTAGCGCGGCGGCCTGCCAGTAGCAGCGCGCTCGATCACCTGGGAGCACGGGGCGTACTCGCATGCTGTCGCGGTGGTGGCAGTCATCGGCCCGCATCCTTTCGTTACGCCGGGGCCGGCCAGAACCTCCGGATCTGCGCTGTCACGAAACCAGTTCTCGCACCAGAGCGTTTCGTGACCACCACCGCGGCGGCCGCGATCGGCGCCGGTGTGTCACGAAACCTGGCCAGCGTACCGCCTTTCGTGACAAGCCAGGGCGACGCCGGCGAGCTGCGGCCGCCGTCACGAAACGCGTTGGGCTGTGCTCTAGTGGGGCTGTGAGAACGTTGCCGGAATGGTGGGCGTACCCGCGGCAATGCCAGCACGGTCACCCGTGGGGACCGGGCCGCGTGCTGGTCAGCTGGATGCCCTGCCAGTGCGACCCGGCGCGGGAAGCGCAGCCACGGGGCAGCGGGCACCTCGTGGTCAATTGCCGGGCGCCCGGCTGCCGGTCGGCCTGGTACAGGCCGCGCCACGACAAGAGAACGGCTGGCTAGCTGCCCGGTGGGAGCAAGGTATCCCTTATTGCCTAGTAACCCGTTGCAGCGTGACTTCTGGCTGACTTTCTAGCTTGTCTTCTAGCTGACCTTCTGGCAGACTCCACCGTATGGGAAACGCAGAGAAAGTCCGCGAGGACCGGCTCCGCCGCATGGCCGGGCGCCAGGGCCTGCGCCTGGAGAAGTCGCGTCGGCGCGACCCGCGGGCGCTGGACTACGGCACATACCAGCTTGTGAACGTCCGGACGGGCGAGCCCGGCCGCACCGGGCTGACGCTGGACGAGGCAGAGAAGGCGCTCACAACTTGAGGCCGGGACGGGGCCATCCAGCGCGAACTGTCGGCCCGCCCCGGCACACTCCAAGTCACGACAACCAGGAGGACTCCATGATGACCCATTCCACCGACCAAACTGCGGCAGAACTGGCTGAGCAGATCCGCTGGCAGCGCCAGGCCGCCGCGCTCCTGGGCAAGTTCCTCGAGCTGGCCGCGAAGAACAACCTGCCGCCGATCAACTGGATGGTGCAGAGTGCAGGCGCCAGCCTCGTCGGCGAGGTGCTCAGCCACCCTGACACCCAGCGCCGCGAGCGGTTCGACGCGTGGAAGGCGGCGATCGCCGCCGCCTCGGGCCGGACACCGGACCAGGACACTGAGCACTCGCTCGGCACCAGTGGCGCGGAGACCCGGCTCACCGTCGCCTGGGAGCGCCTGCCGGTGACCCTCACCGACGACGGCAAGCTGCGCCCGGGCGCTCGCGTTGCGCTGGTGGCAAGCATCTGGCCCGACGACCCCGACGAGGCCCGGGGCGATGAGACAGGAACCGAGTTCGACCCCGCGCTCGCCGAGCCTGAGTATGGGGAGGGCTGAGCGATGGCGGCTGAGCACGAACTGCCGACGTACGCGGAGATCGAAAGGCAAGCGCTCGAGCATCTCAACAGGGCTCGTAACGAGATGTCCGAAGTCCGCGACTGGCTGCGGTCCGATTGGCGCCCCCTCGGGTCGCCACGTCCCGAGGGAGCTGCCGATGCCAGCGCAGAGGTCATGGACATCGTCGGCCAGGTGAAAGGGCTCATCGACCAGGCTAAGAGCGCGCTCTACGCGGAGCACCAGCGCGATTCGCCGCCGCTCGAGCAGCTGCCGATTGCGCGACGGAACACAGCGCACAGGAGGAGGTGAGGCCAGACACCGACAAGACGCGAGACAGGCCCTCGCAGGGCCTGTAAGCAAGGGCGGCCCCGGCCGGAGGTGGTGCTCCGGGCCGGGACCTAGGAAGCGACCCCATGGAGGTCACAACCATGAACGACACCATCCCATCCGGCGGCCAGGGCGGAAACCCGGCCACCACCGACCCGCGCGTCGCCGCTGCCCGCGCCTGCCTCGCCAGCACGCAGCAGATCGACGTCACCACCCAGACACGCGGCGGCCTGCTGCGGCTGGCCGCTGAACTGCAGCGCCAGCTAACCCAGGTCCTCGCGGCCGTCACCGAGATGGAGTTCACCCTCGCCGACGCGGAAAGCGCGGAGGACGACCGGGCCGCCACGCACATTGACGAGGACGGTGTATGGCTTATCCCGGCGGATGCGCTGACCGTGATGGACGCGCTGACCGACGCGGCCCGGTGGCAGGCGCAGTACGGCGCCGCCCCGCGCGCTGCGCGGTACCGCGCCCTGAGTGAGCAGCTCGGCGGGGCCCGGTGAGCGCGTTCCGGTACGCCGTCATGTGGTGGCTGCGCTGGCATCTCCCGGTCAGCCGGCAGGCGGCGCTGCAGCAGGCGGAGCAGCAGTCACAGGCCTATTTCGAGGTCCTGAGCCGCCGCTGCGATGCGCTGCTTGAGACGCTGGAGCCCGTCATCGCGGAGGAGCTGCACGCGAAGTGGGACGCGGAGGCCTGCCAGCCGCCGGCCATCAAGCGTGGCGGGCTGCGCAGGGCGCCCCGGCAGTCCAGGCTGCAGGTCGTCAAGTCCGGCATGGTGACCGAGAGCGCCGGGAGGGTAACTAACCGCGCATTCCGGTGAACCTGGGCCAAAGGCAGCGCGTCATGCAGGTAGGCGCGCTGCCCTTGTTTTGTCCGGTGCCGGGCTGTGGCGATCGGCGAGACCCGGGGCGGCGCGTCCTTGCGGTGCCTGCCCGGTCAGAGATCGTCCGGGGCGGGCTCGCCTGCGTCGGCGAATCGGACGGGGCAGACGCCCCAGCCGCGTTCAACCATCGCGAGCTCGAGCTCGCCGAGGTGCTCGTGGAGCAGCTGCCCGGTGTCTGCCCGGGCGGCCTCGGCGTCCAGGCCGCGGGCCTGCGCTTCCCGGATCATCGAATCAAGGGTCAGTTGCGTGAACAAGTCGACCAGCATGGCCAGGTGGGCCGGGTCGTAGTCGGCGCAGGCCCACACGCTGCCGCCCTCGTAACGGATCAGAAGCGACCGCCAGACGTCGACCGCGGCGCGGGCCTGCGGCTCGCTCATGTGGTCTGTGAACTCGCTCACTAGGACCGCCTGCCGTGGCCCAGCCGCAGGTTGTTCGAGGGGTTGCGCCTGTTAAAGGTCAGGGATTCCGACCGCAGGGCGTTGCCGAGCTCGCGGCCGTTGACACTGATCGTGGACCGGTGGCTGAAATTCAGCACCCCGGACCCGGCGCCGTCACCGCCGCCATGGGTGATGCCTGCTGTCTGCCACGACGGCAGGACGGTCTCCCCGCCGCCGAAACGCACCAGTTCCGGCCCGGACTCGCCGACCAGGGCAAGACCCGCCGCAGCGGCCCACGTACCCGTCTGGTGACCGGAGGGCGTTGGCAGGATGCCGCCCTTCCCGGTGCCCGGGGTGCCGATGGTGGTGTACTCCGTGGTGATGACAATCGGCGGCGGGCTGTGCAGCCGCGCCAGCTGGCTCACCAGACCCGAGACCATCCCGTCGAGCGTCTTGACCTGGCCGCTGGTCAGGCCAAGCTGCCGGGCGTAGGTGTTCGCGATGTTCTCCGCCGTCTTGGTGTTCCCGTAGACCTTGGTCAGGCTGGTGATCAGCCCGGCGAACGCGGCGTGCACAGGGCCCGTCAGATGCCCCCCCGCCTGGGTCTCGGCGTTGTCGAACTTCTCGGCCGCCCCGGTCAGGTTGGAACTCGCGATCGTCGCCGACTGCAATGCTGATGCGACCTGGGAGTTCAGAGTGGACGCGTAGTCCTCGGCGACGGAGGTGGCATCGGACATGGCCCCGGTCTCCGCCACGGTCTGCTTCATGAACTGCTTGGACGACTCGGTGTTCTTGTCGACCCAGTCCTTGAGGGTCTTGTAGGAATCGGTGGCGTGGCCACCGGCCTCCTGGGCGAGGACTGACAGTTGCGACGTGGCTGCTTTTGAATACCGGGCGTAGGGGAGGAGCTGGCCGACCGTATAGGCGATCTGCTGCGTGAACTCCTTCTGCCCCACCGCACCCGTGGTCGCGGCGATCCGCAGGCTGTCGGTGTACTGCTCGGCCTGCTGCAACGCGCTGTCGTAGTTCGACCACACCTGGGCACCGACGCCGGAAAACGACTTCATCGCGTAGGCGGCTTCCTGCGTGCTCGATACCGCGGCGCCGCCGAACACGTCGAACTTCTTGCCGCTGGTCGTGATCGCGTTGTTGATTTCGCCGATGTCCGTCTTCAGCCCGGCGAAGGAGGAGGTCAGCCCGGTTGCGTTGGACAGGAACTGGTCCCACGCCTGGTTCAGCCCCGACACCTTCGTGTCCGCCAGGCCTGCCTGCGCGGCCAGGGCGTTCATGTCGTTATTGAGGGTGCCGCCGACCTGGTCCATCGCCTTGTACCCGGTGACCAGGTTCGCGATCTGCTGCCGGGCGATCTGCGCGGCCTGACCCTGGCCGGTGATGCCCTTCACCAGCTTCACCCCGGCCGCGTCGGCGAGCGCCATGCCGCCGGCCAGGCTCGTGCCGTACGTCTTGCTCAGGTACTCGGCACCGGACGCGACGGTGCCCAGCTGGGTGACGAGGTTGCGCTGCTCGGCCGTCAGCGCCTGCGTGTTGCCCGCAGCGGCGCCCTGCGCCGTCGCGTAGTTCTGCGCGAAGCGGCTGGCCGTGCCCGTGGCGTCGCTGACGTTCTGCGCCGTCGCGGCCTGCTGCCGCTGCGCCTGCGCCAGCCGGGTCGTGTCCGCGGCCAGCGCGTTCGCGGCCACGGCCGCCACAGCCAGGTTGCTGGCCGCGGACACCGCCCGCTCGGTCGCCGCCACCCACGACTGCGTCGCCCCCGTCGACTCCCACGTCTTCGCTATCAGGAACGCGAACCCGCCGACGGCCAGCGCAGCCAGGGCCGCCTGCCACATGGGGATGGCGACAACGGCGTCGGTCATGTCCGCGCCGAAATCCCGCATCGCGCCGCCGGCCTTGCCCAGCACCCCGTCAAACCGGCCGAACCCGCTGACCGCACTGCCGATGTTGGAGATCACCGTGGCGATCAGCATCGGAATGGCCTTGAAGACGTTGGCCAGGATGCCGCCGAACCGCTCCAGGGAGAAGAACTTTCCCCCGAGTTCCGACGACGCCACCCCCAGCCGGCCGAGGATGGTGACGACCAGGCCACCCCACCGGGAGAACTCCTCGAACACCATGAACGTGGTGATCAGCGGCGCGGGAAGCTCGGAGATCCACAGCACAACCCGTGACGCCGCGTCGGCGATCTTCAGCAGCACCTCTGCCAGGCCGGGCATGTCCGAGGCGAGGTTGAGGACGGCGTGCCCGAGGTTGCCGAACAGTTGCCCGATTTCGATCAGGTCCGGCACCATGTGCGCCAGCAGCCCGTCAAGCTGGGCGCCCTGGGTCATCAGGTCCACGTCAATACGGGCCGCGAGTTCACCCAGTGCCCGGTCCACCTGCAAACCGGCCTGAGCCAGGTCAACCATGTGCGCCCGGGCGGCGTTCACGTAGGCGCCCAGCAGCTCATAGGCGATCGGGTTGGCCTCGTTTTGCGCCGTCTGGAACGCGTGACCCAGCCCGAGAACGTCACCCGTGGTCTTGTGGATCATCGCGGCGGTGGCTTCGGTGGCCCCGTACATGGAGGTCAGCCGCTCGCCGACTTGCTCGATCGCGCCCTGGTACAGCACAAACGCCCCGGCCGCCGCCGCGATGGCTGCCGGAACGGTGACGGCCAGCAGTTCGGCGCCGCCGGAGACGATCCAGTGGAGCGCCTGCCATGACAGCCAGTACCGCCTGGTGGCGAACGTGCCGGCGTCTGTCTTCGCCGCGGTCTTGATGGCCGCATCCCCGGCCGCATTCGTCGCTGCGGCGACTGCGGTCTCCGAGATCGCGTTGTCCCGGGCCGCGTCAGCAGCAGCCCGGTTCGCCTCCGCGTCGGCCGCTGTCTTCAGCGCCTGATCCGCTGCCGCGTCACCAGCGCGGTCCATCGCCGCGGCAGCCTCAGCGTTCGCCCTGGCCGTATCCCCAGCCGCATCGGCAGCAGCGCCCTGAGCCGCAGCGGTCTCGGCCGCCTTCGCCGCCTCGCCGCCCAGGGCCTCATCCAGCATCTCGATGGAGGCCAGGAGTTCCAGGTTCATGTCGCGCGCACGCTCAGCCGCGTCGATCATGAGGTCGAGACCACTTACCCAAGGCGCAACATTGGCCTCGAAGGTCTCGCTAACGTCGGGGAGCGAAACGATGGCACCTCACCACCCTCGCCGGGGCGGCGGTGAGGTGCTGGCTATCCCGGCCAGCGCGGCGGGTCGTGGTGCGTCGTGCGTCAGGTTGGGGGCAGGGTGCACACAGCCCTATCGGGGAAGTACGACGGCCAGGGCGCAGCCGGGGACTGGAGCGTGTGGGCTCCGGCGTGTGCCGGGCCCCGGCTTGGCTCGCGGACGTCAGAGGGCTGTCGTCTGCGTGACCTGAACGCCCTGGCCACCGGTCTCACCGTCCCTGCGGCCCGCTAAGCACGCCCCGCGCCGGGGCGGCGCCGGCGTAGTTCACGCCCACGCCCCACCGGGGCTGCTCCGCCGGCTTCAGCGGGTACGCCGCGGTGCCCACGAGCCGGGCCGCGCTGGAGAGAGCCGCGGCGGCCTGCGTCAGCCGGTCGTGCACTGCCGGGTCGTCAGCGGCCTGCCGGGCGAGGCTGAGGTACTGGCGGTAGCGCGCGATTTCCTTGTCGACGCCCCTCTCGAGGTCGTCCAGGATCTGCGTGACCTGCATGTTCATGGCGCCCTCGGCGGGATGATGACGCCCCGCCCGCCGGGCAGGCCGATCGAGCGGAAGCGGGTTTGGTCCCTTATGACCTCGCCGGGGTCGGGCTTGGCCGGGGCGGGGTCGGCGCGGAAGCTAGAGGCGGCCATGAGCGCCAGGGCGCCGCCCAGGAACTGCCGTTCCTCGCCGGTCATGTCCGCCGCGGTCACGCCGCCGAGCATCATCGGCGACGTGCGGGGAGCCTCGCCGGGGTGCTGCGCGCGCCACGCGGCTGCCGCCCACGCGGTTTCCAGGCCGGCTAGCCGGAGCTGGAGCTCGTTTAGCTTCAGGTCGGCTTGCTGGCGCCGCGCGTGCTCAGCGGCCAGCGCGGCGCGCTCGGCATCGACGGTCCTTGACGCGCGGCGGGTCCGCACCGCGGCCTCGTCCCGCACCTCGGGGGACACGTCCGCGCGGCCGTCGAGGCGCCGTTCGTCGGCCTGCCTGCGAGTCAGGTTCTTAGCCGCCTTGCGCAGCTTGTCGTCGGCGAGGCGCTCGGAGGTGACAGCACCTTCGGCGGCGGACTCGAGGGCGGGGAGTTCCCGGCGCGCGTGCAGCAGCATGCCAAGGGCCGCAGCGGCCTCGTCCAGGAACCCGGCCTCGTAGCCACACTGGTCAGCGGCGCGGCCCTCCTCGTACGCCAGGCGCCTGTACTGGGCGGCCGAGTCCCGCAGGTTCGCCTGAGCGGCCCGCCGTCCGGCCGCCTCGGCGCGCAGGTCGTCGGGCGACATGGTCGCGACGGGCAGGGGCGCGTCGTCGTCCACGGCGGTCATCACGCGCTCCCCCGGGGGATCGCCGGGCGCAGCGTCGCCTTCGCCTGGTGAGCGGCGAGGGTGGTCATCATCGGGCCGGCGCTCCCGACGACGACCGGGGCGCCGGCCAGCTCGATCGGCGTGAGGATGCCGCGGCCTTCGGGTGGCATCGGCGCGGTGCGCGGCGGCTGGTGCTGGGGTGACGGAGCGCTGTGCCCGGCATCCAGGTAAGGCCTGTCGTAGGCGCCGGCGTCTGGCATGTCGTGCGGCGCCAGCCCGCGGCCGGGGCCTTCGGCGGCCTCGAGGTGCCCGACGCCCTTGGGCGCGTCGTCGGCGGCCACGGGGCCGTCTTCGCAGCGCCCGTCGCCAGCGCACGCAGCGTCCATCTCGGCCCGCGCGGAAACGTGCGCGTCGGTGAGCGGCTCGCCGCCCTTGCCGTGACTGGCACGGGCCTTGGCGATCGCTGCCAGATCGGCCTGATATCCCGAGACAGTGATCATGACGCTCTCCCGCCCTGCTTGCCGTAGATGTCGGGGTTCGCGAGCTTGAAATAGACCTCGCGGCGGCCAGGGTCGGGCTCGCGCCGCGCCATGGCCATGTAACGGTCGTGCTCGATCTGGCCCGCGGACTTCACCAGCGACAGCAGCGGCTTCCCGCAACTGGTGCAGCACACCGCACCGGCCGGGCTCGTGACGCGGCACCCAGGGCAAAGTGGCCGCTGCGACTTGCCCAGAAACGCGATCCCTGCAGCCTTCTGCGCGGTCCGTACCTGGAGCTCCTGGGACGGCTGGCCGCACCGCCGGCACGCGGCGTCCTTCTTGCTCATCCGGGCCCGGCACCCAGGGCAGCGCATGCCGCCCTTGCCGTTCTTCCGCTTCTTCGCCACACGGTCCTTTCTGGCCGGCCTGCGGCCGGACGACTTCTGCGCCGGACTCCCGGCGACCTCAAGCAGGCCGTCGATGAACGCGCTCATGTACTGCTGCCCCTCAGCCGGGGCGAGGCCCTTGACGGTGCGGCTGAGCATCCCGAGCTGCATCTGCAGGTCCTCGGCCGCCTGGCGCCGCGCGTCCTGCCGCGGGACGCCGCAGACGTATGCCATCAGGCCACCTCCTCCGCAGGCGGGCCGCTGCGTCCAGCCGCGGCGCGGCCAGGTCCGGCCCATTCGTGCCCATGCCGGCCCGCATCCGCTGCCCACTGCTCGGCCCCGTCACCGGGCAGGCGCACCCGGCGCAGTTCGCGGTACCGGCGCGCAGCCTTCCGCGCCGCGTGCTTCGCGGCCCGCGCCGACCGGTTCCGTCTGCTCACGGCCCGGTACCCCCGCTCGGCGAGCTCACGATCCACGACAGCGACGCCGACCCGGACGCGCACACCACCGACCACGCCTGGCCCGGCGCACCCGCCCAGACCGGGACCACCACGGGCGGCACCAGCCCGGAGGGCACAGGGAACCCGCTGGACGTCGTCACGTTCGTCCCCGGCGCGGCGTACACCGGGCTCGCGGTGCCGGCATTGGCCAGCAGCAAAGTCGCAGGACCGGACGGCACCTGAAACAGCGACCCCGCCGTGACCGCCGTCCCCGCCGCAGCACGCCCGCATGTGATCACGCCGCCTCGGTCTCGTCCGCGAGGACGCCCACGGGCGCACCGGGCACCAGCGACACGCGCCAGTGATCCGCGCTGAACGGGACAGTCCGCAGCAGTTCCGGCCGCGACACGAGGCGGCCATCCTGGGACGCGAGCAGCTGCTCAACCTCACGCCGCGCGCCGCGGACGGCCCTGCGGTAACGCCTGGCCTGCTTGCGGCCCTTCGCGGCCTTGCGCTCCAGCCGCTCGAGGCGCACCCCGAGCGGCCACATCACTGGCACGAGGCCGGCGGGCGGCACCGCGCAGCACTCAGGCAGCCGTGCCGCGAGCTCGGCCGCCAGGTCCACGGCGAGCACCGCCGCCCGCTCCAGGTGCCTGCGCTTCACCTAAGCCACCGCCTGACGCTGCAGCGGCGGCACGCCGTTACGGACGATCGCCTGGACGTCGGACTCGCGGTAGCGCGTGCTGCGGCCGACCTTCACCCGCTCCAGCACGCCAGCAGCCGCCAGGCGCCGCACCGTACGCGGCGAGATCCGGATGACCTCAGCGGCCTCTGGCTCAGCTAGCAGGCGGTCAGGGCGTACACGGGTTCCTCAGAACATGCACGTCGCCATCTGCAACATGCTGTGATCCAATCCTACGACCCCGCAGCGTCGGCGCGCTAGTGGACTAGACGGGTTCCCCACGGTCAGACCGGGCCACGATCGGACCCGAACCGGACCCGGGCGAGCGTGAGCACACCCTCGCCAGCGAGCGCGATGTCCGGAATGAGCCGGTCACTGGCAGGCAGCCCGTCAGCGACGGTCAGCACGTCCATGTCAGGCGCCGGCAGCCGGACCCGCGCCACCACCCCGGCCAGGTAATCCGCCTCCGCCGCGGCGACCAGCTCGAACACGCCGAGCATCGCCCGGAACGCCGCCGGCCCATCGGACCGCCGCCCCGCACCGCCCGGAACCTGCTGCCCCAGCGCAGCGACCGTCACCGCACACACGTATACCCAGCTGGCCGCGGTCGCTGACACCCGCGACGACGGCGGCCACGCAGCCGGCGACGCCGCGAGGCGCACCGACGACACCAGGTCAGCCGCCGCCGGGTCGTCCCCGCCCGGCCGGTGCTGGTCGTAGTGAGCGGCGAGCGCGAACCCCGCACCGAGCAACGCCACGACCGAGGCCCGGTGCTCCGCGGCCGTGGCCCGGTGTTCGGCCACCTCGGCCCGTACGTTCGCAGCCTCCGCCAGCTCGGCGCCCCGCCGCCCCGCCTGCCGGGCCCACCAGCCTGCCCCGAGCGTCGCCGCCGAACCAATCAAAGCGCCGATGATCGCCGCCAGCATCGTGGTCATAACCGTCAAGCTACCGGGCCTGGGCGCAGCCCCTGGTGACAGGAACCGGGCAAAACGGAAATCCCCCGCGTAAGCCAAAAATCAGGCGGCGGTGTATGGGGGATAGTCGTGGGGTAATTTGTCCTGATTCACTTGCATGATAGGAATGCCCGGATTGCCCCGGCTCTGGTGACGGGTGAGCCGAGCTAGCCGAGATGCAGCGCCGGATGGCTACTAGTGATGACATGGCCCGGGCTGCGCCGAGCTCAAGCGGCGACATCGCTAGCGCATAGGTGGTGGCTGCTCCGGCCTGACGAACTTGCCGAGCTCGACTCGCACGGCGACGCTCACACGTGCTGCCCTACTGCGGAAAACGGCAGGTTTTCTGAGATAGCTTGCGCTGGATGCTGGGGCGATGTAGCGTTCGGGGTGAGTGAAGGGCGCGTGTTTTCTGCGTTACGCGCTTAGGCGGCCTCGCCAGGTGGTGCAACACCGGGCGAGGCCTAGGCCGAGATCCCTAGGAGGACCACAGCCCTATGAACATGATGACGAGGGTGGCCGTAGATGCCACCCGGCAGGCTGCCTACAGGCAGCAGGTAGCCGAGCGCGCCGCCCAGCTGCGCCGGCAGCTCGCAGTGCCCAGCGAGACCGCTCCGGCGCAGCAGTGCGACCCCGAGCAGGCCCGGATGATCGGCGAGGAGGCACTGCGCTATGCACGCCGCGTCCTCACCCGTCACGTCGCCTGGCCGTCGACAGCGGCCCTGGACACGACGCTGCTCTGGTGCCTGCACTGCGCGGCCCGTGATGACGAGGGCGAGCTGATCTGGCGCACCACGCCTCGCCTGCTGTTCACGAGCGCCGAGCGGGGGAGCGGCAAGAGCACCGCCCTGGACCTGGTCGCCATCCTGACCGGCTCGAGGTTCGGCAGGCTGCCGAAGATCAGCGGTCCCGCGTTCGCGGCCCTGGTCGGCAAGTTCCACGAGGTGGCCGTGCTGGACGAGGCCCGGCTCATCTTTGGCACTGGCCAGCGGTCGCAGGAACTCCAGGGGATGCTCCTGGCGGGCAGCACGGCGGGCGCCAACATGCTCGTGATGCGGGGCGGCAACGCGACGCCGACCCCGGTGTCCGGCGCCGTCGCCTACGCAGGCAAGGACAACCTCATCACCGGCTGCGGCGACTCCGTGTCAGATCTGCTGGACCGCAGCATCAGGATCACGATGCAGCGGCCAGCCCGGCACTACCCGGACATCGACGAGGACGCAGAGCGGGCCGGCAAGCTCGCCCACCAGGGATTCGCGACATGGGCAGCGGCGTTCCGGGACGACCTCCGCGCAGAGGCCGCCAGGCTCAGCAGGGAGGCCTGCGAAGCTGCTGAGGACGAGAGCGCCGACGACGTGGCAGCAGGTGTGCTGCGGCGCACCCAGATATGGCGCCCACTCCGCGCCGCCGCGGCGGTCCTCGGCAACGGATGGCCGGAGCGCATCGACGCAGCTGCGGCCGAGCTCGCGCCAGCGAGCAGCCAGCGGCCGGTGACCAGCGGCACGAGCCCGGAGGCGGCAGCGGCGTGGCTGGCCGAGCTCGAGCAGGCGGCTGCGGGCTGGACCGGCGAGGAGGACTAGGCGATGGGAAGCGTTACGAGGCTGCGCAGCGGCGCCGGGGAGGTGACCCTCGGCGCCGCCGTGGCGGCGTACCTGGCGACATTGGGCGCTCCGGAGGCCCGGGGCACCAAGCGTGTCTATGGCGGCATCCTGCGGGCGCTGAGGGCGCGGTTCGGTGAGGATGCCGGCCTTGGCGCCCTGGACCCGGATGCCATTGCGGCGTGGTTCGGGGAGCAGTGGGGCGAGCGCTCGCCGGCCCGGTGGAACGGGGCGCTCAACGCGATCCGGTCGGCCGTGGCCTACTGGGCGGAGCAGGGATGGGTCACCGGCGATCCGACGGTGCGGCTGCGCCGGCGCAAGGTGGCGCCGGACCGTGACCGGGCGCTGTCGCGGGAAGAGGTCGAGCAGCTGCTCACCGATGACCGTTACGCGTTGCGTGACAGGGTGCTGTGGCGCCTGCTCTACGAGAGCGCGGCACGCTCGGCCGAGGTCCTGGCGCTCAACGTGGAGGACCTGGACCTGCCGAACCGGGCGGCGAGGGTCCGCCGCAAGGGCGGTGCCATGGACCTGGTCGTGTGGCAGACCGGGACTGCTCGCCTGCTGCCGCGCTACCTCAAGGGCAGGACCAGCGGCCCGCTGTTCGTGACCGAGCGCAAGGCCCGTGTCGAGCTCCCGCCGGGCGACCTGGACGACCGCGGGCGGGCCCGGCTTGGCTACCGGCAGGCCGAGGACCGGTTCAAGGCCGCATCGGGCGGCGCGACGCTCCACCAGCTGCGTCACTCGGCGCTGACACATGCGGCCGAGGACGGCACATCGACGCCGATGCTGATGGCCCGCAGCGGTCACACGTCGGTGCGGAGCCTGGTCAAGTACGCGCGGGTCTCGGCCGAGGCGCTTCGGGCCCACCAGGCGGCAACCGACCCGGCGAGACGCCGGTAAGCGGCAGCACAGAGGCCGGGCAGCCAGTACGGTGCCCGGCCTTTCGCTTGCTCGCGCGGGGTTCGCGCACATCGGCGTGCCCAGCCAGGCGCACCGGGGCGGATTACCCTTGCCATCAGTTGGTGCTGGTGTGGCTGTCTGCAGGTGAGGAGACCGTGTGGCAGGTGTGGGGGACGCGGGACGGGACGTTGCAGGCAACGTTGCACCGCTGAGTTCTACGGAGAGGTCTAGGCGTCACAGGGAGCGTAAGCGGCGGGAGAGGGCTGAGCGTGCGGGGTCGGGTATCTCCGGTGATGGCACGTGGCGTCCTGTGTTCGCTGGTCAGCGTGAGCCGTTTGCGGCGGGTAATCAGCTGAGTGTCAGGCATGGGGCGTTCTCGGCTCGTTTGACGGGGCCGATGGCTGAGGCGATTGCTGCGGAGCTGCTTGCGGATCCGGGTACGCCTGATTATGTGCGGGAGCCGTCTTACCGGGAGGCGGTGCTGGCGTGGGCGCAGGCTACGGCTGAGTGCAGGAGGTTGCGGGCGCGGTGGGATGAGCTTGACCGGCTGGACGCGGAGGAGGCTCTGGATGTGTCGCTGTCTGAGGTGACGGATACGACGGAGGAGGAGTCGCGGGAGGGGTCGGGGGATTTGCGGCGGGTGTCGCGGTCTCGTCAGCGGGAGTCGCTGTCGCGGGCGATGCACCGGGCTGAGGTGCGTGCGCGGAGTCTGCGGGCTGATCTTGGTTTGACGCCGGTGAGCCGGGTGAAGATGGGGAAGTTCCTGGCGGCGGCGCAGTTCGATTTGGCCAGGTATTTTGCGCAGATGGATGCTGAGGAGAGGGCTGCGGGCGGCGGCGGTTAGCCGAGCCAGTGGAAGCCTTCCGGGCACAGGAGCGGGAACCGTTCCTCGAGGGCTAGCCGGTCCTGCGGTGACCACTTCGCCATGATGGGCACGAGGCGCTTGCGGGTGATGTCGTCCCAGGGCCAGTGCATCTGTACGGCGAGCATGGCGGCCGCGTTCGCTGGCAGGCCGTGGAAGGCTGCTGGTTCGGGCATCATCTCGCGGAACGCGGTCTCCTCGGCTACGTCGGCCGGGTCGGCGTACAGGTAGCGGATGAGGCTGTCGGCTTCGGCGTTCATGATCGCGTCGGCGAGCTGGTGCTCTGCCGGGGTGGCGCTGGCGATGAGTTCACTTTGCTCAGGGGTGATCTTCGCGCCGGGTTCGTACTGGGCGATGAGCAGGTCCACGATCTCGCGCCTGGGTTCGGGTTCGGTCACGCTGGCCTCCGGGGGTTGCGGACGGTCTGCTGCAGGGCAGCGTAGAGCTCGGCCGTAGCAGCCGAGGTCTCGCAGATCTTGCTGCAGAACCGGTCATCAGGTCCGGCCGGGGTGAACTTGTACCCGCAGCCCTGGCAGGTGCGCTGCGGCCTGGGGGCGGTCACGTCGGCACCCGCCGTTCATGGGCGCCAGTGCTCGGCGAGACCTCGGCCCGGACGGTCTCGGGCTCGGCGCCAAGCCCCTCGAGGACCCGGCTCGCGAACGCCAGCCGGGCAGATGCCTGCCGGTAAGCGGCGCGGGTGGCCGCCGGGTTGAGCGCGTCGCCTGCCTTGACGAGGTGCTGCCGGGCGTGACTGATCGCCTGTTCGGCAGCGGCGAGGGACATCCTGGGAGTCACGAGGCGGTGGTCCTTTCCGTGGTGGCCATCTCCATGAGGGTCGGGGGCTCGGCGGCGGGCTGCTGGTCGGGGACGGCGCGCACGAGGTGGTCAAGCGCCTTGAGTTCGGCCAGGCGCTCGGCGAGCAGCTGGCGCTCGCGGGGTGAGAGCAGGTCGGCTAGCGCAGTCACACGGCGCCTTCCTGTTCGGGTGGTCGGGTGAGAGTGGTAAGCGCCTGGAGGGCCGCGGGCCGCGCGACTTCGGGACAGTCGGCCTGGAGCACCTTGCGCGCCGCGGCGATCGTGGACGTTGTCGAAAGCGCGATCGAGGCACACGCGAACGCCCGGCGGTCCGGTGAGCCGGCAGGGGCCTGGCCGGCCACCTGGCGGGCCCGCTCGGCGAGCACCTTGTTCGTGGTCACGCTGCCCGCCTCCTGGTGGCCGGTGCCTGTGCCCGGCGGGCGATGGCCTCGGCCCGCATGGCCTCGAGGGCGTGCGTCCAGCAAATGAGCGCGGCGACGCGCGGATGTTCGTCGTGCCGGTGCTGCCACAGCCAACCGAGCCTCTCAGCTCCGCGCAGGACCTGGAGCGGCTCGGGGCGGGCACGATCACGCAGCGGCAGGACCTGCCTGGGTCGCTGTGGCCGTGGCGCGTCCCAGAGCCCAGCCTTGATGAGACGCTCACGGCGGGCCCGGCGTCCAGCCGCGCTCACCGGGGCACCTCCCGCGCTCTCGGCCAGCCGCAGAGCTCGCAAGTCTCGACACTGGCCATGGCCTGCCGCCACCCGCACTGGGCACAGCGCCAGCTCTCGGGGACAGCCGGGGCGGTGGTCTCCTCCGGCGGTATGTCCCCGGGGACGTCGGGAGCTATGCCGGGGACAGGAGCCAGGTAGCGGCGGTGCGGCGGGATCCAGAAATAGTGTCCCCGGCCGACGACGGTCAGTTCGCCATCGGCCGCCATCCGCAGCGCGGTCCTCTTCGCCAGATCGCGGGACAGGCCGGCGCCCAGGGCGATCGCCTTCGGTGTGCTGCCGGGATGTCGGCGAAGGAACTCGGCCACCACAGCGCGGGTGCGGCCGGTCTCCCTGCCGGGGCCGCTCGCGCGTTCGGCGGTCACGAGGCCAAGTCCTCACCGAGGCAATTGACAGCGTGGATGATGCTGTCCTCCGAGGCGCCGCAGGCATCGCAGGACAGCAGCGCGGCGCCGGGCTCGTGCACCGCGGCGCGGGGGGTATCCGCTAGGTGCGCTAGGTGGGCGAGTTCGCTGGTCAGGGTGCTAGCGCTTTGTTCCGCGCTTGCGCTAGGTCCGCTAGGCGCCGGTTTGCCGCTAGGTCCGCTAGGTCCGCTAGGTTCGTCGCCACCTAGCGGACCTAGCGTTTCCTGGTTTTCTATCCGAGAGTCGCTGACCTGCCCGTTCGCGCTCCTAGCGGACCTAGCGGAGACCCCCCGTACAGGGGGGAGGTACCGCTGCCATGCGTCCCAGAGGTCCTCGCGGTAATAGCCCTTGCGGTTCACGTCGGCGATCCACACATCGCGGGAGCGAATGCTGTAGGGCTTGAGCAGTTTCGCAAGTCCGCGGGCGGTCAGCGGCTTGCCGAAATAGTCGTTCCACGGAGCCTCAGCGATCTTGTGCAGTCCGCCGAGAATGTTCTCGCCGTGCATGCGGTCGGAGTCGCCGAATACCTGGCGGAGATCGGACAGCAGCCGCATGGACTCGGCGGCGTCCTCTTCCGCGTCAGCGGACAGGGACCTGGCCGCTGCCCTCGCGCGGTCAGGCCAGCCACCGCCCGCGGCGTCCGCCACGGCTAGCAGTCCCTCCCAGGCATCCTCGGCCCGGTCATTGAGGCCAGGCGCCTGCTGCGGTACCGCGTCCCCGATCCCGGCCGCCCGGGGGGTAACCCAGGCGCTGAGCCTGTCCCCGACTGCGGTGACCTTCGGCTTGTCCGAACGCAGGCGGAACCGGGCGGCGAACTCCCCCGGCGCCTTGCGCCGCAGGGTGATGATGATGGCCCGGTCCTCGATCGTCTCGGGCGCGGAGCCGATTCCGGCGAGCACGGCCATGGCGAACGTCGGGCAGTCTTCGACGCTCCGGGTGGTGATGTCCCACCGCTTGTAGGGCCGGTCGCGCCCGAACCCGGCGTTGAGGATTCCGCGCAGGTGCTCGGCTTTCTCGTCACCCTTCAGCGCGCCGCCGAACGTGGCGTCGAACTCGTCCAGCATGATCGTCGGCGGGTCGTCGGCGCCGATCGACCGCACCAGCGCGGCGGCGCTGATATCGGAGGTGACCAGCGGGTTGCGCACAAGCTGGCCGAGGACGTCGAGCAGGCGGGATTTCCCGCACCGCTTGACGGGCGACTTGATGACCAGCCGGGTCGCGAACTCGAGCTTCGGTGCCGCGTGCGTGGCCGCCGCGTACAACGTGACCGCGTCGGCGGCCTGGGGGGACGGGAAAACGACGTAACGGGTGAGGATGGCGTGCGCCTCATCGAGCACAGCGGCGCCGCTGCCGGGGCCCTGAGCGCGGCGGCGGGCCTCGTCCGGGGTCGGCGGCTTGCTCACCGGCCACCACCCAGGATGCTGCGGATCTGCTGCCGCGCGTAGCCTTCGCCGCCGCGGATACCCGCCTCTACTGCGGCCTGGATAAGCAGTTCGCCCGCCTCGGCCGGGTCGGTCTCGCCAGCCGCGGCCATCTCCCGGACGCGGAACGCTGCCCAGACCAGCGGCCCGGTCCGGTCCCCGGGCAGCGAGCGGCGCACGGTCTCGGCCAGGCCTCGGAGGCGGGCGCCCGGGGTGGCGCGGCGCACGGCCGTCAGGTCCGGCGGCGGCAGTGGAGGCGGGGGGCTGGCCAGCGTCGCGAGCCAGTCGGGCAGCGGCGCCGGGGGGACGTCGGCGGCCAGTTCGTAGGGCTTGCCGCCCCTGACGATCCTCGCGGCTTCCGGGTCACCGGGATAAGCCCGTTCATCGAGAACCGACCCGGCGGCCAGGACGTAGCCGCCAGCCGCCCGGACGTCTATCAGCGGGCCGATCCTGCCCGCACTGTTGCGGATCTCCGTCCCGGCGGGCGCCAGGTACTCCAGGTGCCAGCCACCCAGCGGCGTGCGCTTCGTGCGGGTGGCCGGCCATGGCTGGCCCGCCCACTCGCACAGCTGCGCCAGCACGTCGCGGCCGTTCGCGATACCAGGCAAGCGCCACTCGTCCGGCAGGGTGCCGTGCGTGTCCAGGTCGATCACAACCCGGCCGCTGGGCCCGCAGGCGCACCCGATGTTGTGCCGGCCCGATGGCCAGTACCGGGCGACGCGGCCGGGGTCGGCGCAGGCCAGTTGCTCCCAGCCCTGGTGCCCGTCCTGGCAGCGCCCAGCGTGCTGGCATTGGGCCTCGAGGTGGTCGGGCACGGCCGGGCGCTTGTCCCGTGGCAGGCAAGGGAAGACGGCGAGTCCTTCCCGAGCGGCAGCTACGGCCGCCGCGGTGGTCGCTCGGCGCTCCGCCGCGCGTTCTGCTACTTGGGTTACCATGACGACGTGCTCCCTGCTTGCGAGAGGCGGGCGGTGCGGCGGCGGTCCTGGCGAGGGACCTGACGTTGGGCGGCTCCGGGCAACAACCCGGGGCCGTCTTTGTTTGCGGGTGATGATCTGGGGGGGCGCTCCACACAGCCCCTAGCCGAGCTCGGCCGCAGCGGCGTCGTGTGGGGTGCCGAGGTCGGCCTCGAGGCGCGCCAGCTCGCGCTTGAGCCTGCGGACCCGCTGCCCCTTCGCGGACCGGCGGGCCATCTCGGCCCGCTCGAGGAGCTTGGCGCGGCGGTCGATGTCCGCGGGGTCGGTGATCTCCGGCATGACATCGCGGACGCGCTGGCGGAAAAGTTCCCAGCTCGCGTCGGTAGCCGCCTGGGTCATGGCCTGCGGGGTCGGAGCCGTCGCGGCCCGGGTGAGGCCGCCGATCCGGCCGGCCGCTTGCGCTGAGGCACGGGACGTGTGCATGATGACTCGCCTTCCGTTCGAAGGTAAGCCCCCGGCCGTCTCTGCCAAGATCGCGGCCGGGGGCATTCTGCTATGTGCGAAGCATTGACCGGCACAATAGCAGGCCGACGCGTCAGCAGCATCCGGCCAGCGTGCACGGCCAGTTCATTGCGGTGTACGCCCGGGAAAAGCGTCCAGCGGACTCTAGGACAGCGCCAGGCACCCGGCCTGGCCTGGGGTTTCGCTGACTCCAATTGACTCCCGATGGCTCCCTGGAAAAGGAGTCGCAGCAGGTCAGGAAACCGCGTTGGACTAACCGTTGACATCCCATTGACACGTCCCACGGACATCCCCCGAACATCCCACTTAGTTCACGCTTACCTGACGCGTAGTTGAGGCTTAGAGGCGGGGATTGGGCCCTGTCGCCGTGACCTGCTGGCGGGGTGGCGGGCCGGTGACGAGGCGCGACACGCCCGCGCTCGCGCGCACAACGCGCACAAGTGCGCTGCCACAGGCGTACCGTGTCGGCCATGAAGGACACCACCACCACCACCCCGCGCACCAAACACAGCTCATGGCGCCTGCCCGCCGACGTCGCCGACCGCCTGGCCGCCGTCGTTGACGACATCCACTTCGCGACCCGGCGGCCCAAGCAGGCCATCCATGCCGCCGTCGTAGCCGTCGCGCTCGAGCACCAGCCGGAGATCCTCGCCCGGCTCGCCCCCGGCGGTGAGTCATGAGCCACCGCACCGCGGACGGAAACAACAAGGGCGGGACGGGCAAGACAGCGACGACGGTCAACCTGGCTGCTGGGCTGGCCCGCCGTGGCCGCCGTGTCCTGGTGGTCGACGTCGACCCGCAGGCGAACGCGACCCGGCGCCTGGCCGTCCACCTTGGCGAGGACTCCCCCACAGTCAGCGAGGCGATCGCCAGCGCGGCCAAAGGATGCGCCGCCGACGCGATCACCAGCTGCGGATGGGACGTCGACTACGCCGGGCGAATCGACGTCATCCCATCCGCGCCCGACCTGGCCAACCGCGGCGGCGAGGTGCACCAGCTCGGTGCGGTCCGCCGGCTGGCCAAAGCGATGGCCGGCGCCGACGACGAATACGACGTGACACTGTTCGACTGCCCGCCCGACCTCGGCCACCTGACGCAACTCGTGCTGGCCACGGTCGATGACGTACTGATCGTGACCGAGCCGGAGTTTGACTCGAATGAGTCAGCGATCCGGCTGCGCGACTTCATCGACGTCGCCCGCGAGGACCTAGGTAACCCGGGCCTGTGCGTGCTCGGGTACGTGATCTCGCGAGCCCGTGAGAACATTGGCGCCCACAAATTCCAGCTCGCCGGCCTCGGTGAGATGTTCGGCGACGGCATGGCGTGGGAACCGGCAATACCCGAGCGGAGCGCGATCAAGGATGCGAACGACGCGGCGGGCCCTGTCGAGCACGCCGGGCGGGTCGGCCGCCAGGTCGCAGCCCTGTATGACCAGCTCGCCGACCGGTACATGTCCACGGTGGGGGCCGCAGCATGACGCCGCGCCTGCAACGGCAGCGCCCGGAGCCGCAATCGCACCTGGTGCGCCAGCCCGAGCCGATCCGCACCGGCGGCACCGGCCCGGATACGGCCGCCCCTGAGCCGCAGGCGCCGGAGCGCCGCGGCCCCGCCCCCCCGGCCAGCGGGGCACCGCGTGCCGCCCGGCGCACCACGGCACGCGCTCCCCGCTCCCCCGCCGCAGCGAAGCCATCCCGTCCGGCGGCCCGTGACCTCATCGCCCCGGCGCGGGTGAGCATCGCCCGCGAGGCACTCAAGGCCGACGTCCCGGCCGAACTTGAGCTGATACAGCGCCTGCGCCGGTACCGGCTAGACAAGGGCGTGGACATCCGCGACCAGGTGGCCATGGCGGTCGACGCGTGGCTTACCGGCGAGGGGTACTGACTCCGGTCAGGCTGTGCTCACCTAGGTACGTGGTCACCTGGTCGCGTCAGTACGGGGCCACTTACGCACGTTCGTACGTCCGCACGGAAGAACTTGATCACGTACTTAAGTACGTACGTACGAACGTGGCATCTGCCAAACAACGACGGGCCCCCGGGCGTGATGCCCCGGGGGCCCGTCGTTGTGAGCGGGGGGGGGATCAGCCGGCGCCGCAGGGAACCGGCAGTGCGGTGACGTCGCCGCGCACGGCCCGCACTTCCGGGCCGTCGTCAAGCTTGACCCAATAGCCGGGCAGAGCGTCCCAATCGCCGAGGGCGCCAGCCGAGGCGTCGAACATGCCCGAATCGGGGGCCGGGGGATAGAACGCCGTGATCGTGCCCGGCCCGCGGCCAGCGACGACGACGCGAGTCTCGAGGTCAAGCCAGCCGCCGGGCGCGGGTGTCCGGCCGAAGGCGGCCCGGGCCGCCAGGTCAGGAACAGCGGGCCGCTGGAATAGTGCCCCGGAATGACGGCCGGGCGCGGTGACGGTGCGTACGTGCTGCCAGCCGCGGTCAAGGTAGTACCGGTGCAGCCGTTCGTTATCGCGGCGGCAGTCAAGACGGACCCACCGGTAGCTGAGTTGCGCGGCGCGGTCGGTCAGCCAGCGCAGCAGCTGCTCGCCGAGGCCTGCGTGTGCCCGGTCGATGGCCAGCCCTGAGACGTACATTGCCATC
>Ga0308309_10000305_pt1 | contig 33316 bp, 30 predicted proteins | sample HubBroMetageWFT5_FD_192491 | JGI IMG/M metagenome (GOLD analysis project Ga0308309, IMG submission 192491) | Warmed and freeze-thawed soil microbial communities from the Hubbard Brook experimental Forest, New Hampshire - Hubbard Brook CCASE Soil... | ecosystem: Environmental > Terrestrial >...
CCTCGGTCGTCACGTCGAGGGCCGGCGGATAGCCGAGACACTGCAGGGCCGCCTGCACGTCGCCGACAAGCGGCCGGGCGCCCGGCCGCGGCCACAGACCGATGCCCGACGCGGCCAGGGTCGCCCAGGGAAAGCGTATGCCGGGATCGATCTTGCGCCTGGGGGCGATGTCGGAATGACCCACGACGTTGCGCGGCACGATGGCGGGATGGCGCCCGATTATGCCGCGGCAAAGCTCGATCAGCGCCGCGATCTGCTGTATTGGATAGTCGTGGCGATCGCCGTGCAGGTTGACGATCTCCACGCCGACCGAGGTGGCGTTCAAGGCCTCGCGGCCGCGCCAGTGCGAGCGTCCGGCATGCCAGGCAACACGATCCTCGGGCACGAGCCGATGGACCATGCCGTCTTCCGCCAGCACATAATGCGCGCTGACGCGATGCTCGCGCGTGCCATCGCACAGGAGGTCGAGCGACTCCTTCAGCGACAGTTCGGTGTAGTGCAGCACCAGCACGTCGATGACGGCGTCCATCGGACGCGGCGCATGATTTGGCGACGGCAGGTCGACCGCGTTCACGACAGGGCGGGCACCAGCCCGCGCTCGCGTCGCAACCGGTCATAGGCGTCGTTGATCAGGGCAAGCTTGCGGTTGGCCACCGCGATCGCCTCCTCGGGCAGACCCTGGGCGATCAGCCGGTCGGGATGGTGGGTGCGCACTTGACGCAGCCACGCCTCGCGTACCTGCTCGTCGGTCGCCAGCGGGTCGATGCCGAGAATGATGCACGGCTCGCACTCGACGATGCCCAGCGCCGCTGCCCTGGCGCGCTCGAACCGCGCACTGCTGAGACCGAACAGACGCGCCACCTTGGCGAGATAGTCGGCTTCCGCGGCGTCGACCGGGCCGTCGGCCCTGGCGATGTCGAACAAACCCTCCAGCACGTTCTCCAGGATTTCCGGCGCGTCGGGAAACAGCGCCGCAAGCTGGCGGGCGTAGGCCTCGAAGCCCGCGACGTCGCGCTTGGCGAGATCAAAGAAGCGCTCGACGTTCTTCTCTTCGCCCGGCGGCACCTGGAAGAAATTGCGGAACGCCTCGATCTCGACGTCCGAGACATGGCCATCGGCGCCCGCCATCTTGGCGCCGAGCGCGATCACGCCGATCGTGAAGCCGATCTGGCGCAGTCCGGGATGCGCGCCGTCGTTCGCCGGCGGCGACGCCAGACCCAGCAGCGAGCCGATCGGTTCGCCATTGGCCAACCGTGTCGCTCCGCCGACGATCCTGTCCCAGATCCTCATGTTCGCCCCGCTACAATCTCCCGCTTACAGGATCAAGGCGCCGATCGCCACGCCGACCAACAGTGCCAGTGCAAGACGGCGATAGAAGCGCTCGCTGGCCAGCGGAAAAAGCCGCCCGCCCAGCAGGCCACCCAGCACCACGGCCGGCGCCAGGAAGAGAGCCTGCACGCCCGTGCTGCCGTCGACCAGACCGCGCGATGCGAACATGGCGAGCGCCACCAGATCGACGAACACGAAATAGGTCGTCAGGTTGGCGCGCACGCGTGTAACCGTTTCGTCACCTGCCAGGTAATAAAAGGCGATCGGCGGGCCGGCCATGCCGGCCAGGCCGTTGAGGAAGCCGCTGCTGACGCCCGCCGCCAGGGTCGTCGCGGTGCGCGGCCGACCGGCAAAGCGCCAGCCGCTTGCCAGCAAAATGACAGCACCGAGCACGATGGCCGAGATCACCCAGCGCATCGGCTCGGGCGCGACGCGGGTCAGCACGAGATTGCCGACGGGAACGCCCACCACGGCGGCCACCAGGAGCAGGCCGATGCGGCGCCAGTCGACCAGCCGTACGACGCTGGGCAGCAGCGGCAGGACGACGACGATCTCCAGCAGCAGGCAGAGGGGCACCCCGACGGCCGGCCCGTAGAGCGCGGAGAACACCGGAGTCATGATCATGGCCGCGCCAAAGCCGGCGAACCCCCGCACTGTGCCTGCAATGCAGGCAACGGCGGCGCAGATCAGGAAGGGAACAGCCAACAGGTCGGGCATGAAGCCGGCGAAGCTAGCATTGCCGCGGTGCGACCCGGGCATCATATAATGGAGGCCATGCCCTCAAAGAATCTCGCGGTTTCGACCGTCCCTCTGTTGATGCCGTACATCCAGCGGCGGCCCGAAACGGTCGGCGGCAAGCCGTTCAAGCTGGTGTCGGACTATACGCCGGCGGGCGACCAGCCCGAGGCCATCCGGCAGCTCATCGAAGGCGTGTCGAGCGGCGAGCGCGACCAGGTGCTGCTGGGCGTCACCGGCTCGGGCAAGACCTTCACCATGGCCAACGTCATCGCCTCGCAGAACCGGCCGACCCTGGTGCTGGCGCCGAACAAGACGCTGGCGGCGCAGCTCTGGGGCGAGATGAGGGGCTTCTTCCCGGACAACGCCGTCGAATACTTCGTCTCGTACTACGACTATTACCAGCCCGAAGCCTACGTGCCGCGCACCGACACCTACATCGAGAAGGATTCGTCGATCAACGAGCAGATCGACCGCATGCGCCACTCCGCGACGCGCGCGCTGATGGAGCGCGACGACGTGGTGATCGTGGCATCGGTGTCGTGCATCTACGGCATCGGCCCGCTGGAGAATTACCAGGCGATGACCTTCCGCCTGTCCAAGGGCGAGAAGGTCGATCGGTCGACCCTGCTGCGCCGCCTCGTCGAGCAGCAGTACAAGCGCAACGACAACGCCTTCCAGCGCGGCACCTTCCGGGTGCGCGGCGACACGGTCGACCTGTTCCCCGCCCACTACGAGGACAAGGCCTGGCGCATCGAAATGTTCGGCGACGAGATCGAGTCCATCGTCGAGTTCGATCCGCTGACCGGCGAGAAGACGGCGACGCTGTCGGACATCGTGGTCTACGCCAACAGCCACTACGTGACGCCGCGGCCGACCATGCAGCACGCCATCCAGCAGATAAAGACCGACCTCAAGCAACGGCTCGACGAGTTCAATCGCGCCGGCCGGCTGCTGGAAGCGCAGCGGCTGGAGCAGCGCACCATCTTCGACATCGAGATGATGGAGACGACCGGCGCCTGCGCCGGCATCGAGAACTATTCGCGCTACCTCACCGGCCGCAAGCCGGGTGAACCGCCGCCCACCCTGTTCGAGTACTTCCCCGAGACCTCGCTGCTGATCGTCGACGAGAGCCACGTCACGGTGCCGCAGATCGGCGGCATGTTCCGCGGCGACTTCAACCGCAAGAGCGTTCTGGCCGAGTTCGGCTTCCGCCTGCCCTCGGCGATCGACAACCGGCCGCTGAAGTTCGAGGAATGGCAGGCGCTCCGCCCGCAGACGACGTTCGTCAGCGCCACCCCCGGCCCGTGGGAGATGGAGCGCACCCAGGGCGCCTTCATCGAGCAGGTCATCCGGCCGACCGGCCTGATCGATCCCACGGTGATCATCCGCCCTGTCGAGAAGCAGGTCGACGACCTGATCGCCGAGTGCCGCGACTGCGCCAAGAAGGGCCAGCGTGTGCTGGTCACGGTGCTGACCAAGCGCATGGCCGAGGACCTGGTGGAATACATGCACGAGGCCGGCATCCGCTGCCGCTATCTGCACTCCGACATCGACACGCTGGAGCGCATCGAAATCATCCGCGACCTCCGGCTGGGCGCATTCGACGTGCTGGTCGGCATCAACCTGCTGCGCGAGGGCCTCGACATCCCCGAATGCGCGTTGGTGGCGATCCTCGACGCCGACAAGGAGGGTTTCCTGCGCTCGCCGACCTCGCTGGTCCAGACGATCGGCCGGGCCGCCCGCAACATCGACGGCCGGGTCATTCTCTACGCCGACAAGATGACCGATTCGATCAAGTACGCGATCGCCGAAACTGACCGGCGCCGCGCCAAGCAGACCGCCTACAACGAGGCAAACGGCATTACGCCCGCCTCGATCAAGAAGAACATCAGCGAGATCCTGCAGTCGACCGCCGAGCGCGACCATTACACGGTCGACACCGGCGTGTCGGGCGATGTCCATCTGGTCGGCCACAACCTGCGCGGCCACATCGCCGAGCTCGAGAAGCGCATGCGCGATGCCGCCGCCAACCTCGAATTCGAGGAGGCCGCGCGCATCCGCGACGAGATCCGGCGCCTCGAGGCCCACGAGCTCGAACTGCCCGGCCAGGCCGCCAGCGCCAATGTCGGCGTCCATCTCGGCCGCATGCAGAACAGCCGCGTGTTTCGTGGCGTGCGCACCGGCTCGGGCGGCCGGCCGACGCGGCGCAGCGGACGCTAGGGCGGCACCTTCGGAAGCTTCACCGGGAGTTTCCGCAGTTTCCGCAAGCGTTACGCCAATTCCAGAGGCGGCCGAGGCGTGCTTTCTGGTCGCGGCAAAACGGCAGCGACTCCGAACCTCCTGCCAGGGTTCTGCTGGCTCAGGCCGTGTCGTGCCCTGGAATGCCGCCCAGGCAGCTGAGCCGGCACGTCGGCGGACAACGGGATCGCAATGCATCGGACAAGCTCGCGTTTCGCCGGGCATACGCTGCTTCGGCGCCGGCCTATCTTTAGCGAATAGTTAATTAATAGTCAACTATACTAAAGTCACACTTTAGTGACGTTGGGAACCCGCGACCGCGATCCGGCCGCTCGCGCAGCGAGTTTCTGCGCACCATACTGCGCAGAAACTCGCTGCGCCCCGGACGTCACCGCAAGGGTCGGAGGAAATTCTCGACCAGCGGCCCCCACACCACGGGGCCATCGGCGCTGGTCGCCAGATTGTGGCCGTCCTGGCCGTTCGGGCCGACGGCCTGAAGGGTGGCCCGGCCGCCGGCGCCGTTGTAGGCGTCGACCATGCGGCGGGCGAGGCTGGGCTCGAAAAAGCTGTCGTTCGCGGCGTAGATCCACAGCATGGGCACCCGCGCCGTGGACCCGTACTTCGCCGCCGCCTGAACCAGCGCGTTGGGGGTGCAATTGCCGAGACCGCCGCTCGGCATGTTCTGATGGCCGCCGCGGCCGCCGGCAAAATCGATCATCCCCGAAACGCCGGGCGGATTGAGGCTCGACAGGGCGATGGTGCCCCAACCGCCGGCCGAATGTCCGACGACGATGGTATGGTCGGGCGCCACGAAGGGCTGAGTGCGCATGAAGTCGATGGCGGCCTTGATGTCGGCCGCGGTCTGCAGGCCGGCGCCGGCATAGTCGGGGTTGTTGCACCGCCCGTAGTCCTCAGCCCAGGCGCCACCTGTCGCGCCGTAGCCGCGCCGCAACGGCAAGGCAACGACGTAGCCGCGCGACACGAACCACGAGGACAATCCACTGTAGCGCTGCCGGCCCATTTGCGGCCGCGCGGAGCTGTCGGGCGGCGAGCCATGGTTGATGACGACCAAGGGCGCCTTTGCCTCGCCGGGCGGGCGCATCACGGTCGTCAGCATCAGGGGCGAGCCGCCGGCGGCGGGAATTCGCCAGACCTGCTCGCGATTGACGCTGCGTTCGGCGTCCTGCGGTCCTGCCGACTGGCCGAGCGCCGGCAGGGCAAGAAGGCAGGAAAGGATCGAGGCAAATAATCCCCTGAGCAGCTGTCGCATAGCTTCCTCCTTTTTGATTCTGTCACGTGTTGGGCGCGCGTCATGCAGGTTGCCAGTTGGAGGCCAGGGCCAGCGCCAGCCTGCTGACGACATTGGTGGGCAGCGTGGTCTGCCCGCCGAAGGCTGCGGTCAATCGACACTCAGGCCGACGGAACAGCTCAGGGTCACCTCTCCGGCGCAAGCGCGCTCTCGTGCCAGTGCCGCAGCAGCAGGTGGCTGAGCAGGGTCAGCAGCAGGAAGATCACGATGCCGGTCGCCGAAATCAGCGCGAGGGCCGCGAACATGCGCGGGATCTTGAGCTGGTAGCCCGATTCGAGGATGCGATAGGCGAGCCCCGAGCCGTTGCCGCCGGTGCCGGCCACGAACTCCGCGACGACGGCGCCGATCAGCGCCAGGCCGCCCGAGATGCGCAGGCCGCCCAGGAAATAGGGCAGCGCCGAGGGCAGCCGCAGGTCGATCAGCGTGCGCCAGCCGCCGGCCCCATAAAGCTCGAACAGGCTGAGCAGGTTGGGATCGACCGAGCGCAGGCCGAGAATGGAATTCGACAGGATGGGGAAGAATGCCACCAGCCAGGCGCAGATCAGCAGCGACAGCTCGACGTTGTTGGCCCACACGATGATCAGGGGCGCGATCGCCACGATCGGAGTCACCTGCAGGATGATGGCGTAGGGAAAGAGCGAGAGCTCGATCCAGCGCGACAGCGAGAACAGCACCGCCAGCAGGCCGCCGACCACGACGGCGGCCAGAAGCGCCTCGACGGTGATCTCGATCGTGACCAGGAGCGACGGCGCCAGCGTGCCCCAGTCGGCGACCAGCGTCTTCGCCACCAGGATCGGGCCGGGCAGGATGTAGGGCGGAATGCCGGCGGCGCGCACCGCGGCCTCCCACAGGCCAAGCATCGCGACGCCCAGGACGACCGGCGCGATGATGCGCGCGCTCATGTCCCCCTCATGCCGCCATCGCCTCGCCGAGCCGCGCCGAGGCCTGCCGGCAATAGGCGGCGTACTCCGCCGACGTCCGGAAGGATGCGCTGCGCGGATAGGGTGCGGCGATCGATAGCTCCGACAGCACCCGGCCCGGACGCGCCGCCATCACGGCGATGCGCTGCGACAGGAAGACCGATTCGAACACCGAGTGGGTGACGAACACGACGGTGACCTTCGAGCGCTGCCAGAGCTCCAGAAGATCGGCGTTCAGCCGGTGGCGCGTGATCTCATCGAGGGCGGCGAACGGCTCGTCCATCAGCAGCAGCCGAGGCCCGGTCACCAGGGCGCGGGCGATCGACACGCGCATCTTCATGCCGCCCGACAGTTCGCGCGGCCAGGTGCGCTCGAAGCCTTTCAGCCCGACATTGCCGAGCGCCTCGGCGGCCCGCGCCTCGCGCTCGCTCCGCGCCACGCCGTGCAGCTTGAGCGGCAGCGCCACGTTGGCGAGCGCCGTCGCCCAGGGCATCAGCGTCGGCTCCTGGAAGACGAAGCCGAGATCGGCCCTGCCGGCCGACGAGTCGATCGTGCCGCCGCTGGGCTGGATCAGTCCGGCGATCAGGCGCAGCAACGTGGACTTGCCGCAGCCCGACGGGCCGAGAACGCTCAGGAATTCGCCGGCTTCGACGTCGAGCGCGACATTGACGAGCGCCTGGACGCCGTTCGCGAAGACCTTGGAGACGCCGCGAACGCCGACCAGCGGCATCAGGCCGGTGGCAGCGTGAGGTCGAGCTTGACCGACCACACCGGCATCGGCAGGCTGTCGCGCGCCGCTAGATTGGCCGGCAGGGCCGTGCGATCCGACACACGACGGAACGGCAGCACGAGGCCGGCGCGCACGCCGAACACGGCGTCGCGGTCGAGGTATTTGTCGTCCTCGGGGAAGAACTCGGTGATCAGTGGCTTGTGCCCCGGCGCGTGGACGATCATGTGCAGGTGCGCCGGACGCCAGGCGTCGCGGCCCAGCGCGCGCAGCATGTCGCCCGCCGGACCATCGTCGGGTACGGTATAGGAAACCGGGCGCACGGTCGAAAAAGCGAAGCTGCCGTCGGGCGCCACGGTCAGGCGCGCATGATAGTTGGTGGGCGACTGCGCCTTGTCCTGCTGGGCGTAGAGACCGTTACCGGCATTCTGCCACAGCGCCAGCACCGTTCCCTTGGCCGGGGCGCCCGTGCCGTCCGTTATCCTGCCGCTCACCACCAGCGGTTCGCCGACCTGGCCGCGCCACAGGTCGCCGCCGTTGGCCAACTCGGGCGCGCCCTCGATGTGGAACGGGCCCAGCACCGAGGATTGCGTGCCCGACGTGGCGGCGTTGACCATGTCGACCAGCGACGAGACGCCCAGCAAGTCGGAGAACAGGATGTATTCGTTGCGCTTGTCGTCGGTGAACTGCGTGGCGCGCGTCAGTGCGTCGATCGCGGCCGTCCATTCGGCCTGGGTGAGCTTGTTCTCGCGCACAAAGCTGTGCAGGTGTCCTGCCAGGCTGATCAGCAGGGTCCGCGTGCGCTCCGATGGCGCGTTTTTGCAGTACTCGGCGAAGGCCTGGGTGATGGTGGCCGGAGTGAGATTGCGCATCGTGATCTCCCGCCCGTCTAGCGGGCCGTTCGAAGAAGCGTATCGTAATCGGCGCGCAGCAGCGCGAACAACAGATGGTCCGCCCACTGACCGTTGATCCGGAGGTACTGCCGCGCCAGGCCCTCTTCGTGGAAGCCGACCTTGCCCAGCACCGCCTTGGAGGGCTCGTTGTGCGGCAGGCAGGCGGCCTCGAGGCGGTGCAGCCTGAGGTCGTCGAAGACGAAGGGCAGGACGCCGCGCAAAGCGTCCGTCATCAGCCCTTGGCCGGCATAGGGCTGGCCCATCCAGTAGCCGACCGAGGCCGCCTGGGCCACGCCGCGGCGGACGTTGCTGAGATTGATGCCGCCGGCCAGCCGCCGCCCCTCGTTGGTGAAGACGAACAGCCCGTAAGCCTCGCCGGACCGCCATTCGCGCGCCTGCTGGCGCAGCCGGCGGCGGAAATGGTCGCGGCCCAGGGAATCCTCGGGCCAAGTGGGCTCCCATGGGGTGAGAAAAGCCCGGCTGCGGGCCCGCAGTTCGGCCCATTCGGCCCAATCGTCCATTGTCGGAGCGCGCAAAAACACGCGCCGCCCGGAGATCCGGGTCATTCCCGACAATGACAATGGGACATCGGCAAAACGGAACATCTTGGTCTATAGTAACGTTAGGTCTCGAATTGTTACATGTTTTCCGAGGCTTGACGTAGGAAATTGAGACCGTCCGCCGCGCCCCCGAAAGCGGACGACCGTCTTGAAACGGACCGACAGTGGTATGAAATTCCCACCTCTATTAGAGTCACCGGCCAGGACCCGTCATGGAAATCGATAAAAACCCCAACGTCGGTCAGAAGGGCCGCTTCTATCTGACCAAAAACATCTGGCTGCCGCAGGAGCCGATCGAGAACCTCAATCTCAAGATGGGGGACATGATCCTGCGGCGCATGCCCAAGCTGCCCTTGAGCGGCGACGATGCTCTCAGGATGTTTCCGGTGCTGGGCGAGCTCAGGGAGAGCCACGACAAGATCAAGGCCGACCTGCAGTACCTGCTGAGCCACCACGAAGAGATCCCGGCCCTGCACGAGGTCCATCCGCGCGACCTCTACGTGGCGGGCCGCGCCTGGCGCACCTTCCTGCTCAAGATCTGGGGCCACGAGGTCAAGGAGAACACGACCGCAGTGCCCGATACCTACGCCGCGATTTGCCGTATCCCGGGCGTGCACACCGCGCTGTTCAGCATCCTGGCCGGCGGCGCGGAGATCGAGCCCCACCGCGGCTCGGCGGCCGGCGTGGTTCGCTTTCACTATCCGCTGATCGTGCCGACCGAGCCGGAGAAATGCTGGATCGAGATCGGTGGCTACCACTTCTTCTGGGAGGAAGGTGTTCCGCTGGTGTTCGACGACACGCGCGAGCATTGGGTCAAGAACCAGACCGACCAGACCCGCGTGGTGCTGATCATCGACTTCAACGCCTCCATGCCCTTCCCGGTGAATCTCTACACCGGGCTGCGCTACAACCTCATTCGGCGGAGCGCCGAGGTCAAAGCCGTCGTCGAGCGCGCCGCCATCGGCGTGCCGCCACGGGCATCGTCGCAATCCCAGCTATCGAAGGGCCTGATCAGCATGGCGAGCCACACGACGTCGCCAGCGAACGTCGATCGCTCGTAGCTGGGCGCGCAAAACCGAGCGCGCGCGGGCGGCTTAGCTCTTTCCGGGACCGCGGGCCTGGAGGCCCGCGCTCCGGCAGGACATGCGTCGGTCTTGTCGGAATCAATCGGCCTCAGAAACGTTGTCATCCCGAGCGCAGCGAGGGACCTTTAGGCCGCAGCAAAGGTCCCTCGCTGCGCTCGGGATGACAGGCCCTCTTCAGGACCTGAGTCCACTTGGAGCATTTGTCATCCTGAGCGCAGCGAAGGATCTCATGCCGATTGCAAGCGGCGATGAGGTCCTTCGCTGCGCTCAGGACGACAGATAAGGGAGCTTAGAGCGTGCACGCGCATCTTTGCTGAGGACGCGCGCCCAGCTTCACGCCGCCAGGCGCGCGGCGATTCTGTCGAGCGATTCCAGTTCGTCGATCGGCCCCAGTGCCGCCAGGGTGAGCTCGCCCTGCAGCAGGCGGCGCGCGACGCGGCGCACCGCCTCCTGGTCCACCGCCTCGATGCGGGCGACGATTTCGGCATAGGGAATCGTCCGGCCGTGGATGATGAGATGGCGCGCCGCCTGCTCGCAGCGTGCGCCGCTCGATTCAAGCGCCATCAGCGTGCCGGCCTTGATCTGGTTGCGGGCGCGCACGAGCTCGGCTTCGCTCAAGGTGTGGGCGACGCCCACGAACTCCTCGCAGACGGCCGGAACCAATTCCGCCAGGTCATCCTCGCCCGTGCCGGCATAGATGCCGAACAACCCGCCGTCACCGTAGGCGGTGTTGAAGCAGTGGATGCCATAGACCAGGCCACGCTCCTCGCGAATGCGCTGGAACAGGCGCGAGGACATGCCGCCGCCGAACAGGGTCGAATAGACGGCGAGCGCGAAATAGTCGGGATCGCGATAGCCGATACCCTCGCAGCCCAGCACCAGATGGGCCTGCTCCAGGACGCGCGCCTCACGCCCGTCGCCGCCGACATAACGGAGCGGCACCGGCGCCTCGGCGTTGGCCGGCGTGCGCGGCACTGAGCCGAAATGCTTGTTGGCGAGATCGACGATCTGATCGTGCTCGACCCGGCCGGCCGCCGACAGGACCATGTTGGAGGCGGTGTAGTGGCGGGCCAGATAGGCGAACAGGTCGTCGCGGCCGATCGCCTCGACGGACGCCGCCGTGCCGAGCACAGGCCGGCCGAGCGGCTGGCCGGGCAGCGCGGTCTCCTGGAACTGGTCGAAGATCACGTCGTCGGGCGTGTCCAGCGCCTGGCCGATCTCCTGCAGGATGACGCCGCGCTCGCGCTGCAGCTCGTCGGGGTCGAACACCGAGTTGCGCAGGATATCGGCGATCATCTCGACGCCGAGCGCCACGTCCTCCTTCAGCACCGAAGCGTGGTAGGCCGTGATCTCGCGCCCGGTATAGGCGTTGAGGCTGCCGCCGACATTCTCGATCTCCTCGGCGATGGCGCGGGCCGAGCGGGTCCGGGTGCCCTTGAACGCCATGTGCTCGAGCATGTGCGCCATGCCGTTCAGCTCGGCGCTCTCATGGCGCGTGCCGCAGGCCACCCAGATGCCGAGCGAGGCCGATTCGACCTCGGGCATCGGGTCGACCGCCACGCGCAAGCCGTTGGCGAGGGTGGTGACCTTGACGTCGCTCATGTGCGCACCTTTGCACGGACCGGCGCGGGCTCGCGCGCCAGCGCCATGCGCTCATCGATCATCGTCTCGAGCGCGGCAAGGTCGTTGGGCAGACCGTCGACTCTCTCCGCCCGTTCCATAAGGTCGCCCAGCCGGGCCGGCAGGCGCGGCCGCTCGCCGGTCGCCTTGGCCACGGCATCGGGGAACTTGGCGGGATGGGCAGTCGCCAGCACGACCATGGGAATTTTCGGATCGCGGCGATGCTGCTGGGCCACGGCGTAGCCGACGGCCGTGTGCGGATCGATCGTCTCGCCGAAGCGACGGCGGCAGTCGGCGATGGCAGCAAGCGTGCCCGCGTCATCGAGGCGCCCGGCATCGAACAGGGCGCGCACGTCGGCCAGCGCATTGGCGCCGACCTTGAGCGTGCCGGAGCGACGGAACTCAGCCATCGCCTCGGCCAGCGACTTGCCGTTGCGGTCGTAGAGGTCGAACAACAGGCGCTCGAAGTTGCTGGAAATCTGGATGTCCATGCTGGGGCTGTAGGTCGGCACCACCTCCGCTGTCGTCATGGCGCCCGAGTCGAAGAAGCGCGCCAGGATGTCGTTGGTGTTGGCGGCGACCACGAAGTGATGGACCGGCAGGCCCATGCGCTGGGCGGCGTAGCCCGCATAGACGTTGCCGAAATTGCCGGTCGGCACGGTGAAGGCCACCGGCCGCTCGGGCGCGCCGAGCTTCAGCGCGGCCCAGAAGTAATAGACGATCTGCGCCATCACGCGCGCGAAGTTGATCGAGTTCACGGCCGTCAGCGCATGGCGGTCGCGGAAGGCGAGATCGTTGAAGCAGGCCTTGGCGAGATCCTGGCAGTCGTCGAACGTGCCGGCGATAGCGATGTTGTGCACGTTGGGCGCCAGAACCGTCGTCATCTGGCGGCGCTGCACGTCGCTGATGCGCCCGCGCGGATGCAGCATGAAGATGTCGATGGTCTTGCGGTCGCGCACCGCCTCGATGGCGGCCGAGCCGGTGTCGCCCGAGGTGGCGCCGACGATCGTGGCGCGTTGGCCCCTGGCGCGCAGCGTATGGTCAAGCATGCGCCCCAAGAGCTGCAACGCCACGTCCTTGAAGGCGAGCGTGGGGCCGTGGAACAGCTCCAGCAGATGCAGACCCCCATCTTCCTGCGTTACGTCACCTAGCGCCTTGAGCGGCGCCACTTCCGGCGTCTCGAACGAGGCATAGGCCTCGCCGATCAGGCGGCGGAAGGTTGCGTCGTCGAAGGTATCGCCGACGAAGGGCCGCATGATGCGGAAGGCCAGCTCGCCATAGGACAGGTCCTTGAGCCTGGCAATTTCGGCCGTCGAGAAGTGCGGCCATTCCGCGGGCACGTAAAGGCCGCCGTCGCGGGCGAGGCCTGCGAGCATGACGTCTTCGAAGCCGAGCGGCGCGGGATTGCCCTGCGAGCCCTGGCGGGTACTGATGTAACGCACGATAAATTCCGACTAGGCAGCCTGGCGGCAGGCCGCGTGATCCTTGCGGACCCTCTCGGTCGAAGCGGGATGCTTCTCCAGCATCCGCTCCGGACGGGTCGGACGCTTGACGAGGTCACCACCGCAATTGGGGCAATGGCCGCCCAACCGGGTTCGGGCGCAGTCCGCACAGAACGTGCACTCGTAGGTGCAGATCAGGGCATCGGGCGCGCCGTTGGGCAGGTCCTTGTCGCAGCATTCGCAGTTGGGACGGAGGTCGAGCATGGCTTCCTCTTACGCCGAGAGATAGCGGTTTTCCAGATGGGCCTTGAAGGCAGCGGTGCCGAGCGGCGCCCCGGTGGCTTCGTCCAGGATCTCGTCGGTGCCGGCAATAGAGCCCTTGCCGTGCACATTCGCGCGCAGCCAGCCCAGCAGCGGCGCAAAATCGCCCTTTCCGATGGCCGTCATGAGGCCGGGATGGGCCTTGCGGGCTGCGGCAAAGAGCTGGGCGGCCGCCAGCGCGCCCAGCGTGTAGGTCGGAAAATAACCCCAGCCGCCGTCCGGCCAATGGATGTCCTGCAGGCAGCCCACCGCATCGTCAGGCGGCACGATGCCCAAAAGCTCGCGCATCCCCTCGTTCCAGGCGCCCGGCAGGTCGGCGAGCTTGAGGTCGCCCGCCAGCATGGCGCGCTCCAGCCGGTAGCGCAGCATGATGTGCAGCGGATAGGTCACCTCGTCGGCGTCGACGCGGATGAAGCCCGGCGCGACGCGGGTGTAGACGCGGTGGATATTGTCGGCCGTCCAGGCCGGTCCGTCCTTGCCGAAGGCGGCGCGCATGCGCGGCGCGGCGAACGCGAGAAAGGCATCGCTGCGACAGGCCTGCATCTCCATCAGCAGGGACTGGCTTTCGTGCAGCACCATGCCGCGCGCGTTGCCGACCGGCTGGCGCCGCCAGTCGCGCGGCAGGCCGGCCTCGTAGAGCCCATGCCCGGTCTCGTGCAGGGTGCCCATCAGGGCGCGCGCGAAGTCGGCCTCGTCGTAACGCGTGGTGATGCGCACGTCGTCGGCCGTACCGCCGGTGAAGGGATGCTCCGAGACATCGAGCCGGCCATGGTTGAAGTCGAAGCCGATGAGGCAGATCAACTCTTCGCCCAGCTTGCGCTGCTTGGCAACGGGAAACGGCCCGTCGAGGGCGAGCGGCTTGGGCGCTTGCCTCTGCTGTTCCATGACGCGGCCGAGCAGATCGGGCAGGAAGCCGCGCAGCTCGGCGAACAGCCTGTCGATGCGCGCGGAACGGCCGCCCGGCTCGAATTCGTCGAGCAGCGCGTCGTAGAGCGACGTGCCGAGCGCGGCGGCCTTAGCCTCGCCGATCCGGCGCATCACGGCCAGGACCTCGGAGAGCGTCGGCAGCAGCGACTTGAAGTCCCTGTTCTTCCTGGCTTCGCGCCACGCCATCTCGCAGGCCGAGGTGGCGCGCGTGCGCGCCTCGACGAGCTCCGCGGGCAGCGCGCTTTCATGCACCCACGAGCGGCGCATCTCGCGCAGATTGGCGGCACGCCACGGATCGAGGCCTTGCACCCCCTCTTCCGCCCGCGCCAGCAGCTCGGGCATGTCGGGCGCCGCGATCATGCCGTGGGCGATGACGCCCAACGTGGCGAGCTGATCGGCGCGGTCTTCGCTGGCGCCTTCGGGCATCATGGCCGAGCGATCCCAGTTCAGGATCGCGCAGGCGCGATGGACGGCGCTCAGCCGCGCGAAGCGGCGTTCGAGCTCGGCATAGGGATCGTTGGCGATCATGTCTTGACCTTCGTGTGGCCGGCAACGGTGAGTCGTCCGTTCTCCCAATGATAGGCGAGATAGACACCGGCCAGCGCCAACGCCAGCAGGAACCAGGTGATGGCGTATTGCAGGTGGTCGTTGGGGATGTCGAGCCGCGTCTGGCCGCCCACCGGCACCCCGCCGGGGTTGGGCGTGGCGTCGGCCTCCAGGAAGAACGCGTCGAGCCTGGGATCGGGCTTGCCGCCCGCCATGCTGCGCATCAGGGGCACGTCGACATGGAACCAGACATTGCGGTCGGGCGCATTGTCCGGCGCGAACTGGCGCTGCTCCTGGTTGCGCCGCACGATGCCGGTGAGCTCGACCGTGCCGGCGAGCTGGCCCTGGGCGCGACGCGCCGGGTCCTTCTGCTCCTGGGGAATGAAGCCGCGGTCGAACAGGATCACCCGGCCATCGTCGGTCCGGACCGGCGTGACGACTTGCAGGCCGACGGTGTTCTTGAGGCTGCGCGCGGCGAGATAGAATTCCTTGTCGTGCAGGAAGCTGCCGGCGATTTTCACGCGGCCATACTCGAAACGCAGCGGATCGCCCCGCAGCAGCTCGTCGAGCGTCATCGGCGACGCCGCCTGGTTGGTGGCGATGCGGTCGAGGATGTCGCGTTTCCATTCGCGGCGCTCCATCTGCCAGATTCCGAGCCCCAGCGAGACCACGAGAATCGGCAGCGAGATAAGCGTGGGCCACAAAGCCGGCCGCAGCCTGATCATGATCCTTCGCTCCCAAAGGCGAACCGCCGGGGAGCACCCGGCGGTATTTCATATTCCTCCCCAACGAAGTTGGGGAGGTGTCCGCGCGGCGGACGGAGGGGTCACGAGGCGACGGCAAGAGAGCATGACCCCTCCGGCCTTCGGCCACCTCCCCAGCTTCGCTGGGGAGGAACGCTCCGCTCAGTGCAGCGCGATGGGCGCCTTGCCGGAGCCCCACCAGTAGATGCAGAAGAACAGGAACAGCCACACCACGTCGACGAAGTGCCAGTACCAGGCGGCGGCCTCGAAGCCGAAGTGCTGGCGCGGCTTGAACTGGCCAGCCATGGCGCGGAACAGGCAGACCACCAGGAAGGTCGTGCCGACCATCACATGGAAGCCATGGAAGCCGGTCGCCATGAAGAACGTCGACGAATAGATGTTGTCGCGGAAGCCGAACGGCGCGTGGAAGTACTCGAAGGCCTGGATCGAGGTGAAGGCGATACCGAGCAGCACGGTGAGCGTCAACCCGCGCACGGCGTCGCGCTTGTTGCCCTCGAGGATGGCATGGTGCGCCCATGTGACCGTGGTGCCCGAGAGCAGCAGGATCAGCGTGTTCATGAACGGCAGGTCGAACGGCGCGATGACGTGGACGCCCTTGGGCGGCCAGACGCCGCCGGTCGCCTCGGCGCGGATCGGCATCTCCGGCGAGCCGGGGAACAGCGAGGCATCGAAGAACGCCCAGAAGAATGCGGCGAAGAACAACACCTCCGAGGCGATGAACAGGATCATGCCGTAGCGCAGGCCGAGCTGGACCACCGCGGTGTGGTACTTGCGCGACTCGACGATGACGTCGCTCCACCACCAGAACATCACGGCGAAGATGATCAGGAAGCCGGGAGCGACGATCCACCATTCGACAGCCTTGACGATCGCCTCGACATGCGGCCCGAGCATGTCGGGATGCATGCCAAGCGCCGCGCCAAAGGCCAGCAGCAGCGCGCCGATGGCGCCCAGCGCCGGCCACGGGCTGGGGTCGACGAGATGATAGGGATGCTTCTGCACGCCGTCGGCCATATTTATCCACCCTTTCCAGATCCGTTGGCGGGTATGCCGCCCAGCAAAGTCTTCGCCCGCTCCGTCTTGGCCTCGAAGAAGGTGTAGGAGAGCGTGATCGTGCGAATGTTGTCGTAGCGCCGATCCTTGTCCATCTCAGGATCGACGAAAAATACCACCGGCATGTCGACCGACTGGCCCGGCTGCAGCAACTGCTCGGTGAAGCAGAAGCATTGCAGCTTGTTGAACCACGGGCCGGCGGGCTCGGGCGTGACGTTGTAGGTCGCGGTGCCGACGATCGGCCGCTGCGAGACGTTGGTCGCGCGGAAGTGGACCAGCTTCTCTTCGCCCAGCCGCACCTTGACCTCGCGCTCGACCGGCTGGAAGCGCCACGACAGGTTGGGATCGACGTTGGAATCGAAGCGCACGATGACGGTGCGCGACAGCACCGGGCGCCCCTCTCCCTGGGCGCCCTCCTGGGCCACGATCGGCGTGCCGGCAAAGCCCGTCGCCTTGCAGAACATCTCGTAGAGCGGCGAGGCCGCATAGGCGAGCGCCAGCATGCCGCCCACGATGGCGACCAGCCGCCAGGCCAGACGGGCGTTCCTGTCGGGGTTGGCGCTCATCCCTGGCCTCCCATGCGCACCAGGGTGAGCAGGAAGAAGATCGCCGCGAGCGCCAGCAGGAAGAGCGCCATGAACAGGTTCTTGCCGCGCTGGCGGCGGTGCATGTCGGTATCGCCGGGACGGCGGTCTTCGGTCATGGCGACGCTCATCCGACCAGTATCCGGGCGACCGTCAGCCGGGCCACCAGCGCGTCGAGCGGCAGGGCGGCGAACAGGACGGCGAGATAGAGCAGCGAGAAGCGGAACATCCGCCGTGCCGCCGGGAAGGCACTGTGGTCGTCGGCGGTACGCCACACCACGACGGCATGGCCGATGAAGGCCAGGCTCATCGCCAGCGCCACGCCGCCATAGAACCAGCCGACCGCGCCCAACAGGGTCGGCGCCAACGCCACCGGCACCAGCACCAGGGTGTAGAGCAGCATCTGGCGCTTGGTCTCGCGCGGACCGGCGACCACCGGCAGCATCGGTACGCCGGCGCGGCGATAGTCGTCGCTTCGATAGAGCGCCAGCGCCCAGAAATGCGGCGGCGTCCACAGGAAGATCAGCAGGAAGAGCGCGATGCCGACGGCCGACACGTCGCCGCTGACGGCCGCCCAGCCGATCATCGGCGGAAACGCGCCGGCCGCACCGCCGATCACGATGTTCTGCGGTGTCCGGCGCTTCAGCCAGATCGTGTAGACGAAAACATAGAACAGGATCGCCAACGCCAGCAGCGCCGCGGCGACGTAGTTGGTCGCGACCGCCATCAGCAGGATGGAGAAGATCGACAGCAGCACGCCCAGCCCCAACGCGTCGTCCGGCGCCACGCGGCCGGCCGGCAGCGGCCGCGTGGCCGTCCGCGCCATCAGGGCGTCGAGGTCGCGCTCGTACCACATGTTAAGGGCGCCGGCGGCACCCGAGCCCAGCGCAATGGCCAGCACGGCAAGCGCCGCGGTGAAGGGATGGATGCGCCCCGGCGCGATCAGCACGCCGACCAGCCCGGTGAACACCACCAGCGACATGACGCGGGGCTTCAGCAGATCGACGTAGTCGCGTACCCGCGTGGGCGGCGCCGCGTCGAATGCCCGGGTCAGGATCTGTGTCGTATCGCTCATCGCCTTCAAGGCGAAGGCGCCTGCCCTATTGGAATTTCAGGGGGCGCCTCCGCTCCTCGATCAGTGGTGCGCCGTGGGCGAGATGTGCGGCAATTCCTCGAACGTGTGGAACGGCGGCGGTGAAGGCACCGTCCATTCCAGCGTCGTGGCGCCGTCGCCCCAGTAGTTGGCGCCGACTCGCCGGCCGGCCAGCAGCGTGCCGAACACGACGAAGATCAGCCAGAAGATGGTCGAGCCGAACGAGATGAACGCGCCGATGGAGGAGATGAAGTTCCAGTGCGCCATCGCGTCGGGATAGTCGACATAGTGGCGCGGCATGCCGGCCAGTCCGCTGAAGTGCATCGGGAAGAACGTCAGGTTGACGCCGATGAAAGTCGTCCAGAAGTGGACCTGGCCGGCCCATTCCGGATACTGCCGGCCGCACATCTTGCCGAACCAGTAATAGAATCCACCAAACATGCCGAACACGGCGCCGAGCGACAGCACATAGTGGAAGTGCGCGATCACGTAGTAGGTATTGTGCAGCGCGTAGTCGACGCCGGCATTGGCCAGCACGACGCCGGTGACGCCGCCCACCGTGAACAGGAAGATGAAGCCGATCGCCCACAGCATCGGCACCTCGAGCCGGATCGAGCCGCCCCACATGGTGGCGATCCAGCTGAAGATCTTCACGCCGGTCGGCACCGCGATGACCATGGTGGCGGCGACGAAATAGGCGCGCGTGTCGACGTCCATGCCGACGGTGAACATGTGGTGCGCCCACACCACGAAGCCGACGACGCCGATCGCCACCATCGCATAGGCCATGCCGAGATAGCCGAAGATCGGCTTCTTCGAGAAGGTCGAGATGATGTGGCTGACGATGCCGAAGGCCGGCAGGATCATGATGTACACCTCGGGATGGCCGAAGAACCAGAAGAGGTGCAGGAACAGCGTCGGGTCGCCGCCGCCGGCCGGATCGAAGAAGTGCGTGCCGAAGTTGCGGTCGGTCAGCAGCATGGTGATGGCGCCGGCCAGCACCGGCAGGGCAAGCAGCAGCAGGAAGGCCGTCACCAGGATCGACCAGGCGAACAGCGGCATGCGGTGCAGGGTCATGCCCGGCGCGCGCATGTTGAAGATCGTGGTGATGAAGTTGATCGCGCCCAGGATCGACGAGGCGCCCGCGAGGTGCAGCGAAAAGATGGCGAGGTCCATGCCCGCGCCCTGCTGGATCGTAAGCGGCGGATAGATCGTCCAGCCGGTGCCGACGCCGCCGCCAATGATGGCCGACAGCAGCAGCAGCAGGAAGGCCGGCGGCAGCAGCCAGAAGCTGATGTTGTTCATGCGCGGGAAAGCCATGTCGGGCGCGCCGATCATCAGCGGCACGAACCAATTGCCGAACCCACCGATCAGCGCCGGCATGACGACGAAGAACACCATGGTCAGGCCGTGCGCCGTGACGATGGTGTTCCACAGGTGGCCGTTGGGCGTGCCGTCCGGACCGTTGAAGTACTGCACACCGGGCAGCAGCAGCTCGAGCCGTATGATCACCGAGAAGGTGGCGCCGATCATGGCGGCGAAGATCGCGAACACCAGGTACATCGTGCCGATGTCCTTGTGGTTCGTGCTGTAGAGATAGCGACGCCAGCCGGTTGGCGTATGGTGATCGTGGTCGTCGTGGCTATGGTCGTGAGCGGCGCCGTGCGCGGTGGCCATTTGAGTCTCTCCTGCGGAGATGCGCTTAGCGGTTGGCGGGAGGGTTGGCCGAAGCGACGTCGGTCGCGGGGACGAGCCCCGCCGACTTCTTCTTCTGCTCCACCCACTTGTCGAATTCAGGCTTCGAGACCACGCGCACCGCGATCGGCATGAAGCTGTGGTTGTTGCCGCAGATCTGCGAGCACTGGCCGAAGTAGTAGCCCTCGTCGTGGACGTTGATCCAGCCCTCGTTCAGGCGGCCGGGGATGACGGTCTTCTTGATGCCGAAGCCCCACACGGTCCAGCCATGCATGGAATCGGCCGCAGTGCCGATGATACGGATGGTGGTGTCCTTGGGAATCACCATCTCCTCGTCGACCGCGAGCAGGCGCGGAACCTCGGGCTTCTGCTTGACCCTGTCGGCCTCGCTCAGGATGCGGCTGTCGACCGAGAAATTGCCCTGGTCGGGATAGTCGTAGCTCCAATACCACTGATGGCCGGTGACCTTGACCGTGAAGGCCGCATCGGTGGCCTTGTCGCCGTAGTAGAGCAGACGGAAAGACGGGATGGCGATGCCCACCAGGATGAGGATGGGAAGGACCGTCCAGGCGATCTCGATGACGGTATTGTGCGTGGTCGTCGTCGGGACCGGATTGCGCGAGGCGTGGAAACGCCACATCGCATAGAGGAGAAGGGCCAGCACGAAGGCGCAAATCAATGAGATGATGATCAGCAGCCCGTTATTCAGCGATTCGACCCTCTCCATCAACGGCGTATAGGCGGGCGGAAAGCCCATCTGCCAGTCGTGCGGCACGCCCACGATCGGCTGCGCCTGGGCACTGCTCGCGACGCCAAGCCCGGCGATCGCCGACAGAACTCCGAGGATGCCCAAACCGCGCTTGCCGACCATGCAACCGTCCCTTCAGCGACTCGACCCGACCAGGATTCCGACCCGCAAAATCCCCCGCATTTCAAAGCGGTTAGTACCAGATATAGGCTTGTCAGGTAACGGGTTTTCGACCTCACTCGGTATGTGGCGGCCGGTCGCAGTTGTCAGCGGAGTGCGCTCGAAAGCGCCGCGCCATAGCCCGCCTTGTGCACGAGCCCGGCAAAAGACGGCACAGTCGTTCGTCGATGAAACCGACCGGCCTCGTGGACGAAGATCGGCGCGCCGTTCGAGTCTTCCATTGCGACCACGCCGAGCAGTCCATCATTCCGTCGACCTAGGCGAATGACGAGATCGACCGTTGTGCGCGACAGACCGCCCATCACGTGCGGCTCGAGCGCGGCCACGGTGCCGCGGCCGCCAACCGACAAGAGTTCGGCCAACGCCGGCGCGTCGGCCTGCCGTACCGGGTCGACGATCAACAGGTCCGGCCGCAGCCGCGCGCCCGCCGCCAACAGGGGCGCAAAGGCTGCGTCCAACGGCACAACCAATTCGACTTTCGAGGCCTGCGACCAGCGAAACTCGCGATGACGCGCCAGGGTCACGACCCGCGCATTTGGCCGCGCACTTGAAAGGTTGCGCGCCAAGGCGGCCAGCAGCGCGGTCTTGCCCGAACCTTCGGATCCGACGACGAGCACGTTCAGGCGGCAGCACGCGGCAATGCGCAGCAGCTCGGCCATCGGTCGATCGAGCGTCCGCGCGGCGATCAGGCGCTCGAACGTTGCGTTGCCCGGCTCGCCGCGGCGCAGCACCAGGATCGGCCCTGCCGGGGCGGCCGGCGGAAAGACCACCATGCCCTCCCCGCCGTCGCGCAGGCGCAACATGACGGCACCCGACGATGGTCGTCGTACGAGGCGGCCGACGAGTTCCGCCAGATGCGCCTGGTCGCGAAAGCGCTCCGGCGACAGTTCGATTGCGCCATTGCGTTCGACATAAATGGCCGCCGGCCCATTCACGAACACCGCGCGGACCGACCGGTCGGCCCAGATCAGGTCGATCGGGCCCATGCCGCAGAGCTCGCTCAAGGCCAGCCGCGCCAGGCGATCGCGCCTTTCCGGCTCGCCTGGCAGGAGCTCGCCGAGCGCCGCATCGATCGCAGCGGTCGCGGTCGCGCGCGGGAGACGACCCTCGGCGGCAGTCGCAAGCCGCGCACGGGCCTTGGCCGTCACCGCCGCCAAGAGCGCGGCATCGCTGTCGCGTGGCGTCACGTCGACCAGCCGCGAGGGCGGCCCCTCGAACACGACATCGGGCACGACGGGTCCCGGTGTGCCGCGCTCGTCGCCGGTCCACGACGTTTCGGCGACGGCCGGCTCGGCCGTGAAGGTGACGAGCGGCGGCGCGGGCTCGGCGCGCTGTCGCAGGGCGAGAAGTTCGGCGACCAGGCGGCGCAACTCGTAGCTCGTCAAGGTCACGCCGCGCGTGCGGAAGTAATTGTGAACGATCCCGCCGATCGCATAGGCGATCTCCGGCGGCGAACGGCTGGTATCGAGGGCCAACCGCACCGCGTCTTCCATCTCGGCGCCGAAAGCGCGCCACGTCTCCTGCATTTGGCGACCGCGCGTGACGTCGCCGCGCAGGGGAAAGATCTCGTCGAGCGAACGCGGCGCGCGTCGCTCTTCGCCGGCGACGGCGTCGGGTTGTTCGGGCACGGAGTCCTGGGGGGATAGCTCGACGTCGAGCTGCTCCCCACCGCTGAGCGCGGTCATCGACCAATCCGCTTAAATGAATGACTTGCAGTATGCGCGACTAAAATCGGCGGCGGCAAATACATCGGCCGCCGCGACATACTGTGCCGCCGGCGTTCCCGGAACTCCACGGCAAACGATGCACAGATCGCGGCGAGTGCTTGGTTGGCAAAAATATGTGTTCATTTTCAAAGGCTTCTGGCCCGTGATTAATCTGTGACCTGAGCATCGGTCTTGTCTTTCGCCGGTCTGTCAGTATGGTCGCGCGCCGGCCGCGCCCGGCGTCACTCGGTGAAAGGATCCCGTGATGCGTCTGGTATTGATGCCGTTGTTCGTCGCCATTTCTTTCATGTTCGCAGGAGCGACCGCCGCCATGGACAAGGAAAACACCCTCTATATCGACCTCAAGGACGGCCGTGTCGTCATCGAGATGCTTCACAATCTCGCGCCCAATCATGTCAAGCAGATCAAGAAACTGGCGCGCGAGGGCAAGTACGACGGCGTCCCGTTCCATCGCGTGATCGAGGGCTTCATGGCGCAGACCGGCGATCCCACCGGCACCGGCTCGGGCGGCATGGGCGACCCGCTCAAGGCCGAATTCTCGAAGGAGCCGCATGTCCGCGGCACCGTCTCGATGGCGCGCACCAACGATCCCAACAGCGCGCGCAGCCAGTTCTTCATCGTGTTCAAGGACTCGAACTTCCTCGACGGCCAGTACACGGTGTGGGGCAAGGTCGTGTCGGGCATGGAGTTCGTCGACAAGATCAAGCGCGGCGCGCCCGGCTCGGGTGCGGTCGCAGCGCCCGCCGACAAGATGATCAAGGTCCAGGTCGCGGCCGACGCGAAGAACTGACACCTCACGGCGCCTTCTGAGTCATGACCTGAAATTGGCAGAGGCTTCCACCGCAGCCTTCCCCCTCCGCCCTTCGGGCACCTCCCCCGTCTGACGGGGGAGGCCGGGAGGGGGAAAGCATCACAAAGGATGCTTCATCCTTCTTTGGTCACCGTATGAAACGCCTTGGCGATGACCTGCCAACGGCCGTCGACCTTCAACAGCGTCAGGTAGTCGGTGAAGTAGCGCGGCGGGAGCTGGCACTCGACCTTGGCGAAGGCGGTGGTCGGGCCGGAAAAGTCGATCGACACGATGCGGTCGGCCCGCGCGCTGCCCTTGGACTTCGCCGAGGGGCGGCTTTCCATCATCTTGAACCACTCGGCGCGCGGCCAGTCAGCCGCCTTGCCGTCGCCGCCCGCGCTGTAGAGATGCGAGGCGGGATGGAACGCCTCGCCGAGCTTCTTGGTGTCGCCTTCGTAGACGCCGTCGAAATAGACCTGCAGCACCTTCTCGATCGCCGCGACTTCGGAACTCATTCGCTTTCCTCCCTCGTTCAAATCGCCCCGTTGGGGCTCACCAGGATCTTGCCGTTGCGTCCGCCCTTGTCGGCGTGCGCCAGCGCATCCTTGATCTTCTCGATCGGGTAAACCGTGTCGACCGGCGCCTGCAGCTTGCCGGCCATGACCTGGGCGGCGAGCCCGGCATAGATCTCACGGATCTTCTCGGGGCTGCGCTTGGCCAGAAAGCGGCCGAGCATGAAACCGGTGAGCCTGACCCCACGATAGATGAAGTTGCTGCGCCCGACCTCGGGATCCCGGCCGCTCATCGAGCCGTAGTGAACCAGGGTGCCGTCCGTCGCGATGCAGTCGGCGAGGCGCCCGGTGGCGGCCCCGCCGATCGCCTCGACGCCCAACATGATCCTGGCCTCGGCCGTCTGCTTGGCGACCCTTTGCGCCAGATCGTCGCCGTCGACGATCACGATGTCGCCGCCGAGCGCCTTCAGTTCGTCTGCGAGCTCGGCCCGTCGCACCACGTTCACCGTGCGCAGGCCGCGTTGCCTGGCAAGCACGATCAGCAGCCGGCCGACCGCCGAGTTGGCGACGTTCTGGACCACCCAGTCACCCGGCTTGAGATCGACGAAATCGGACAGCATGAGCTGTGCCGTCGGCGGATTGATGCGGACCATCGCCGCCTGTTTGAGGTCGATGCCGGGCGGCAGCGGGATCGCATCGTCGCCCTTCACCTTGCGGCGCTGGGCCCAGTTCTCACGCTGCAGGTTGATGACGAGATCGCCCTTCTTGACGTGCTTCACCGCGCCGCCGACGGCGGCGATTCTACCGACGCACTCGGCGCCCGGCGTCGCCGGCAGGGGCGGCTTCAGCCTATAGCTTCCCCGGCAGAACCACATGTCGGCCGGGTTGATGGGAAAGGCCAGGACGTCGAACACGACTTCGTCGGCAGCGGGCTCGCCCACATCCGGCACGTCGGCGGCGCGCGCAACGTCCCACGGCGTCCCATAACGGTCGATCAGCACCTGCTTCACGCGTCTCCTCCTTCGCTGGGGGCGGCGCGCCCCCAGCAGCGCTTTGTTGGCCCGTCGATTGCTTATATTGTGATTCGCTAAGGGGTGAAATGCCGGATGGCAGCCAAGGCATTTGACGAGATGAATTCCGGCGCGGCGGACTCCGTCCGTGCGCCCTACCGCGGTGTGGCTGACTGGCTGGCGCGAACCTCGCCGGAGAAGATCGCGGCGACGCGCCACGAGGTCGACCTCTTCTACCGCCGCCATGGCATCACCTTCGGCGCCTATGGCGCGGTCGACGGCGCCGAGACGACGATCCCTTTCGACATCATTCCGCGCGTCATCGCCTGGGACGAGTGGGAGTACCTGCACAAGGGCCTGGTGCAGCGCGTGCGGGCGCTCAATGCTTTCCTCGCCGACGCCTACGGCGAGCGCGAGATCTGCCGCGCCGGCATCATCCCCGAGCAGCAGGTGCTGATGAACGCCGAGTTCGTGGCGATGGCGCAGGGACTGGAGCTGCCGGGCGGCGTGCACGCCCACATCGCCGGCATCGACCTGGTGCGGGTCGGCGAAAAGGACTTTTACGTCCTCGAGGACAATGTGCGCACGCCGTCGGGCGTCTCCTACGTGCTGGAGAACCGCGAGGTCATGATGCGGCTGGCGCCCGAGCTGTTCTCGGCCATGCGCGTGCTGCCCGTCGCCGATTACTCCGAGGAGCTCTTGGCAACCTTGCGGTCGGTGTCGTTCAGCGACGACGCCGAGCCCAACGTCGTGCTGCTGACGCCGGGCCATTTCAACTCGGCCTATTTCGAGCATGCCTTCCTCGCCGACGAGATGGGCATCGAGCTGGTCGAAGGCTCCGACCTGTTCGTCGACGAGGGCCGCGTCTACATGCGCACGCCCCGTGGCCCGCAGCGGGTCGACGTGATCTATCGCCGGGTCGACGATGCTTTCCTCGACCCCCTGGCGATGCGGCCGGACTCCTATCTCGGCGTCGCCGGGCTGCTGGGCGCCTTGCGCGCCGGCCGGGTCAACATCGTGAACGCGCTCGGCAACGGCGTGGCCGACGACAAGTCGACCTATACCTATGTGCCCGAGATGGTGCGCTTCTATCTCGGCGAGGAGCCGATCCTCGCCAACGTGCCGACCTGGCGCTGCGATCGGGTCGACGATTTCAAGTACGTGGTCGAACGGCTCGCCGAACTGGTCGTCAAGGAAATCCATGGCTCGGGCGGCAAGGGCATGCTGGTCGGGCCGACCTCGAGCAAGGTCGAGATCGAGGAATTCACGGCGCTGCTGAAGAGCCGACCCGACAACTACGTCGCCCAGCCGACCCTGGCGCTGTCGACCTGCCCGACCTTCGTCAGCCAGGGCGTGGCGCCGCGCCATGTCGACCTGCGGCCGTTCGTGCTGTCGGGACGCAAGATCACCATCATTCCCGGCGGCCTCACGCGCGTGGCACTGAAGGAGGGCTCGCTGGTCGTGAATTCGAGCCAGGGCGGCGGCACCAAGGACACCTGGGTGCTGGCGCCGGATCCCACGGCGGGCGGGTAGAGCCCACATGCTGCGCAGCCCTTCAAAGCCCAACCTCACCCTGAGGAGCGCCCGCAGGGCGCGTCTCGAAGGGTGGGCTCCATCACCTCTGTTGCCATCCTTCGAGACGCCGCGCTTCGCGCGGCTCCTAAGGATGAGGTGGAGCGCGGTGCAACGCGAGCCAGGTCGATGCTGAGCAGCACCGCCAAGAATCTGTACTGGATGGGGCGCTACCTGCAGCGCGCCAAGTCGACGGCGCGGCTCATCGAGGCGACCCAGCGCCTGGCGCTGCAATCGCGCGGCGAGGAAGCGGCCGGCGTCGCCGCGATCTTCGGCATGGAGGACGAGTTCCGCCAGACCCAGCAGCAATCGAGCGGCCGGCTGGCCAGCCTGATCGACTTCCTGGTGGTCGACGAAAACAACCCCTCCTCGATCGTGAGCTCGATCGGCGCGGCACGCCGCAACGCGCGCGAGGAGCGCAACAACATCACGGTCGATGTGTGGGAGAGCCTGAACGCGCTGTGGCTCGAGCTCAACGGCCGCCTGCGCGTCGACCGCAGCGCGCTCGACCGCGGCGCCTTGATCGAGTCGGTGAAGAAGCAGGCGGTGATGATCTTCGGCGCCGCGCAGGTCACCTTGCTGCGCGACGAGGCCTATAATTTCCTGCAGCTCGGCGCGTTCCTGGAGCGCGCCGACAACACCGCCCGCATCCTCGACGTGAAGTTCCACCTGCTGCGGCCGGACGGCGACCCGCATACCGACAGTCCCGACTACTTCGCCTGGTCGGAAGTGCTGGCCTGCATCGGCGCCGTCCGCACCTACCGGCGCATCTATCGCAGCGCGCTCGATCCCATCAAGGTCGCCGAGCTGATGATGCTGCGCCGCGACGTGCCACGCTCGGTACACCATTGCCTGTGGATGGCCGATCTCAACATGCAGGAATTGGCCGAGGCCTACGGCACGCGCGGCGAGGCCGATCGGCTGTCCGGCGAGCTGCACGCCAGGCTGCGCTATGTGCGCATCGACCAGGTGTTCGATATCGGACTGAGGAAATTCCTGGGCGGCGTGCGCGGCGACATCGCCACGCTGTCCGAGGAAATCGGCCGCCAGTTCCTGCTGGATTGAGCGAGCAAGCATGCGCCTTTCCGTCCACCACGCCACGCGCTTCGATTTCGACCAGCCCTCCGGCCATTCGATCCACGATGTGCGGCTCACGCCCAAGCCCGCGGCCGGCCAGCGCATCGTCTCGTGGCGCATCGACGGGCCGGGCAAGCGCTCCGAATGGCTCGACGGCCACGGCAACCAGGTCACGACCTTCTCGGTGGCGCAGCAACACGACCATGTCGAGATCGTGGTGCTCGGCGTCTACGAATACAGCGGCTCCGAGCAGTGGCTGCGCTACGCCGAGGTGCCGACGCTGCCCGCGCCGTTCTGGCTGCGCAATTCGAATCTCACCCGCCATGATGCGAGCTTCGATCCGCTGATCGAAGGTCTTGCCGAACAGGCCGCCGAGCCGACGGAGCGCGTCGCCGTTCTGCACGAGGTCATGAAGCGCGTCGGCGAAAGAGTCGCCTACAAGACCGGCGCCTCGACGGTGGAGACGACGGCGCTCGAGGCGCTGGCGCGCGGCGCCGGCGTGGCGCAGGACGACGCGCACGTCTTCATCGCCTGCTGCCGCCGGCTTGGCGTGCCGGCGCGCTACGTCAGCGGCTATCTGCGCAACGACGATCCCGAGCTGCATGTCGGCCGCACCAGCCATTCGTGGGCCGAGGCCTGGGTGCCCGGTCTCGAATGGGTGGGCTTCGACCCGGCCAACAACATCAGCCCGCGCGGCGACAGCCTGCGGGTGGCGATCGGGCTCGACTATCGCGACGCCGCCCCCGTCAGCGGCCGGCGGGTGGGCTTCGGCGACGCCACGATGAGCGTGGATGCCGAGGTGAGGCTGGTGGAATGATCCCGCGCGAACCGGCTGTTGGATTCACCCATCCGAGATCATTGCTCAGGGTCCTCTCCGCCGCGCAGCGGAGGAGAGGAAGGGACCCATTGCGAAGCAATGGGTAGGTGAGGTGGTGGGTGATAAGCACGGGCTATTTCTGCTGCCAGCACCGCAGCCCACCTCACCCTCCCGCGCTTCGCGCGGGCCCCTCCCTCTCCCCCCGCTAAAGCGGGCGGAGAGGGCCTTTGAGTCGAGGTGGGTGAATACGATAGGCGGCGGAGCGGCGGGAGGAGCATTAATGAGGGTACGGCGCGAACCTACGAGAAATAGTCCTCGTGGCGGCCTTGCGACATGGCGTTGCCTTGCGAAAACAGCGCTCCACAAGTACTTTCGCGCGCCTCGTCGAGGCCTGAAAGGAAGTATCGCGTCATGGCCTTCATTGCCGATCGTCTCAGCCGCATCAAGCCCTCTCCGACCAATGCCGCCCAAGGCAAGTTCCTGGAGATGAAAGCGGCCGGCAAAGACGTGATCGGCCTGGCCGCCGGCGAGCCCGACTTCCCCACGCCCGACCACATCAAGGAAGCGGCCATCAAGGCCATCCACGCCAACGACACCAAGTACACCGCGGTGCCCGGCACGCCGGCGCTGCGCCAGGCGATCTGCGCCAAGATGAAGCGCGACCATGGCCTTGCGTACAAGCCGTCGCAGACCGTCGTCACGTCGGGCGGCAAGCAGATCATCTTCAACGCCATGCTGGCGACGCTCAACCCTGGCGACGAGGTGATCGTGCCGGCGCCCTACTGGGTGTCGTATCCGGAGATGGTGCTGGTAGCCGACGGCACGCCGGTGATCGTGAATTGCCCGGAGGCGAACGGCTTCAAGCTGCAGCCCGAGGATCTCGAGCGCGCGATCACGCCCAAGACCAAGTGGCTGATCATGAACTCGCCCAGCAACCCGACCGGCGCCGCCTATACCCGCGCCGACCTGCGGGCGCTGTGCGACGTGCTGCTGCGTCATCCCCACGTCTGGGTGCTGACCGACGACATGTACGAGAAGCTGGTCTACGACGACTTCGTGTTCACCACGCCCGCGCAGGTCGAGCCCGGGCTTTACGACCGCACGCTCACCATGAACGGCGTGTCGAAGGCCTACAACATGACGGGCTGGCGCATCGGCTATGCCGCCGGTCCGCAGAAGCTGATCGATTCCATGATCACCGTGCAGTCGCAGAGCACGTCGAACGCCAGCTCGATCAGCCAGGCGGCGTCGGTTGCCGCCTTGAACGGCCCGACCGATTTCATCCCCAAGAACGTCGCAGTCTTCAAGCAGCGCCGCGACCTCATCGTTTCGATGCTGAACCAGTCGAAGGGCCTCAAGTGCCCGCGGCCGGAAGGCGCGTTTTACGTCTATCCGTCGTGCGCCGGCGCGATCGGCAAGAAGACACCCGACGGCAAGACGATCGCCAACGACACCGACTTCGTGAACTACCTGCTCGAGTCGGAGGGCCTGTCGGTCGTGCAGGGCTCGGCGTTCGGCCAAGGCCCGGCCTTCCGCATCTCCTACGCCACCGCGACCGACCTCCTCGAAGAGGCCGGCCGCCGCATTCAGCGGGCCTGCGGGGCGCTGGCGTAGCGCACACTACCGCGGTCGACTACCCGCCACGTAGTTGCTGGACAATGCCATCGTCGCGATAGTCCTGTCGCACCGCGCGGCGCCTTGGGCAGCCGGCGAGTCGATGGAGCGGGGTCGTGTGATGAAGGTCGCCTTTGCCGGAGGATTCGCCGCGCAGATGGCGGAGCCCGTGCGGGCACGGCTTGCCCTGCCGTGCGAGGTGGTGGTCGATGACGAGGCCGGCATCGTCGCGCGCCTGACCGACGTCGATGTGCTGGTCTCGATGGGCTTCTCGGCCCGCATGGCCGAGGCGGCGCCGCGGCTTCGGCTGGTGCAGGTGCCGGGCGCGGGCCTCGATCGCATCGATCGCGGCGCGCTCGGGCGGGGCACGCATCTCGCGAATGCCTACGGTCACGAGGCCGGCATCGCCGAGTACATCATCGGCGCCATGATCGCGCTCACCCGCTCGTTCGGACGCCTCGATGCCAGGATGCGTCGCGGCGAATGGGAAAGTCAGTGGGCCGTCGGTACCGCCGCACCGCCGCTCTGGCCGGAACTGGCGGGCAAGACACTGGGCATCCTGGGATTCGGCCACATCGGGCAAGCGCTGGCTCGCCGCGCCACCGCCTTCGACATGCAGGTCTGCGCCATCCGGCGACAGGCTCAAAGGGAAACACCTGACGGCGTATCGTTCGTGGGCGGGCCTGAGCGACTGGACGACGTGCTGCGGCTGGCCGACTACCTGGCCGTCACACTGTCGCTCTCCCCCGCGACGCGCGACCTGATCGACGAGCGGCGCCTGCGCTTGATGAAGCCGACCGCTTTCCTGGTCAACGTGGCGCGCGCCGAGATATTCGACGAGGGCGCGCTCTACGCGGCGCTTGCGTCCGGCAAGCTCGCCGGCGCGGCGCTTGATGTCTGGTACCGCTATCCAACCTCGACCGGGCTGACGCCGCCGGCCACCCAGCCTTTTGGCGAGCTCGGCAATGTGATCATGACTCCGCACATATCCGGCTGGACGGAAGGCACGCTCGAGGCCCGCGCCAAGCTGATCGCCGACAACATCGCGCGGACGGCACGGGGAGAAATGCCCCTCAACGTCATCAAGCCTGCGTCCTGAAAAGTGCCGGCGACGGAAGGCGCCCATCGCTGGTCTTCACGCCTGCCGTTCTATTACGGCTGGCTGATCGTGGGCATTGCGTTCGTCACCATGGCGATCGCCGTGAGCGCCCGTACCGCCTTCTCGCTCTTGCTGCCGCCGCTGATCGACGAGTTCGGCTGGCATCGCGGTGTCGTCGCTGGCGCCTTCTCCTTCGGCTTCCTGTTCTCCGCAGTCTTGGCTCCGATCGTGGGCCGCGTGATGGATCGACATGGCCCCCGTGTGGTGATCGAAAGCGGCGTATGCCTGCTGGCGGCCGGGCTTTTCCTCGCTCCCGCGATCAAGGAGCCCTGGCAGCTCTATGCGACGCTCGGCGTCCTGGTCGGCGGCGGCGCGAACCTCATGACCTTCACCGCGCAGTCGCTTTACCTTCCCAACTGGTTCGTGCGCCGCCGCGGGTTGGCCATCAGCATCGCCTTCACCGGAGTCGGCATCGGGGCCATCGTGTTGCTGCCCTGGCTGCAGACGATCATCGGCCAGGAGGGCTGGCGCGCCTCGTGCTGGACCATGGGCCTGCTGGTGCTTCTCGTCCTGGCTCCGCTGAACCTGCTCGTGCGGCACAAGCCACAGGATATCGGCCTGTTACCGGACGGGGCATCGTCCGTGCCTGGAGCTGGCAAGACGCGCCGTGACCTGACCATCGTCGATCCGGCCTGGGCGTCGGTCGACTGGACGATCGCACGGGCGATCCGCACCGGCCGCTTCTGGTGGATCGTGCTCGGCTATTTCCTCGCCCTCGTGGCCTGGTATGTGGTGCAGGTCCACCAGACGAAGTACCTCATCGACGTTGGCTTCAGTCCGCTGGTGGCCGCGTGGGCGCTGGGGATCGTCAGCGTCGTTGCCATTCCCGGGCAGATCGGCTTCGGCGCCTTGTCCGACCGCATTGGCCGGGAATGGGTGTGGTCGGCGGGCTGCTTCGGGTTCGCCGTCTGCTACGCCGCCCTGATCGCCCTCGAGCGGGTCCCCTCGCCCAGCCTGCTTTACCTGATGGTGATCTCGCAAGGCTTCCTGGGATATGCCCTGACGTCGGTCATGGGTCCGATCGTTGCGGAGATCTTCGAGGGACCGCATTACGGCGCCATATTTGGCGCCATCACCGTGGCCCTGACGGGCGGCGGCGCGGTCGGGCCATGGGTCGCCGGCGTCATCCACGACGCGACCGGCAGCTACGAGCTCGCTTTTCTCCTGACGATTGCCTGCTGCGTCGTTTCCGCAGCTGCGATCTGGATTGCGGCTCCGCGCAAGGTGCGCCTGGTGCCCGGCCGGGCATCGAGCGCACATCGCGCCACTTGAAACGACTCCTCCCGCCGTCCACCGCGCACCCCGGAAAATCTTCCCCCGGCTGTGGATTGACTCCCCTCGGCCAGGGTGAAACGATTTCGAGGACAAGGCTTCGCTCCGGCCGAGATCCGTAGCGACCACCGTCCGGAGCTTTCATGCGCCACAGACGCGCAGAAGGGAGGACGTTGTCATGAACGACATCAAATCCGAGACCATCACCGGCGGCAGACCAGGCAGCGGCGCGCATCGCGTGGTGGCGCTGTGCGGGCCGTATCTTTCGGGCAAGACCAGCCTGCTCGAGAGCATTCTCTACGCCACGGGGGCCATCGGCCGGCGCGGATCGACTCGCGCAGGCACCTCCATCGGCGACGGTGCGGCCGAGGCGCGCAAGCGCGGCATGGGCACCGAGATCAACGTCGCCTCGGTCGACTATCTCGGCGACCAATGGAGCTTTCTGGACGTCCCGGGCTCGATCGAGTTCCAGCACGACGCCTATGCGGCGCTCGCGGTGTGCGACGCGGCCGTGCTGGTCTGCGAGCCGTCGCCCGAGCGGGTGGTGGCGCTGACGCCGCTGCTGAAATACATAGAAGACCACCACATCCCGCACATCATCTTCGTCAACAAGATCGATTCCGCCCAGGTCCGCGTGCGCGACATGCTGTCGGCGCTGCAGGGCGTGTCGGCGCGCAAGCTCGTGCTGCGCCAGGTGCCGATCCGCCGCCCAACCAGCGACGGCGGCGAGGAGACCGTGGGCTATGTCGACCTCGTGAGCGAGCGGGCCTACCGCTACAGGAGCAGCGGCGCGTCGGACCTGATCGAGATGCCGGCCGAGATCCTGCCGCGCGAGGCCGATGCGCGGCGCGAGATGCTGGAAACCCTGTCGGAGTTCGACGACACCTTGCTCGAGCAGCTGATCGAGGACATCGCGCCGGAGAAATCGCTGATCTACCGCGACCTGCACGACGAGTTCGGCGCCGACCAGATCGTGCCCGTGCTGCTGGGCGCC
>Ga0308309_10000306_pt1 | contig 33210 bp, 30 predicted proteins | sample HubBroMetageWFT5_FD_192491 | JGI IMG/M metagenome (GOLD analysis project Ga0308309, IMG submission 192491) | Warmed and freeze-thawed soil microbial communities from the Hubbard Brook experimental Forest, New Hampshire - Hubbard Brook CCASE Soil... | ecosystem: Environmental > Terrestrial >...
GGTGGTCCACTTAACGGGGTCAAGGTCAAGCGTTGTAAGAGTTTGGTCGTGCGCTACCAGGAGGTAGTCCATGCCCAAGCAATATGGGAGAGAGTTCCGCCGGGCCGCCTGTGAGCGGCTGGTGGCCGGCCCGCGCGAATGCAGTCGCGGTCCATGCATCGAATTTCGGAGCTGACCTGCACCCGGCTGGTTTACACCTCCTTTAGATCCGACGATCGCGGCAATGGACACTGAATCCTGGCCGATCAGCCGGTAGCGAAGGCGATGTGGCCTTCGCCGTGCGCAATGGCGGGACCGTCGGCGATGTGCCGGACAGTACAGATGTTGCTGCAGCGCACGACGATTGTCTGGGCTGCGCCTTCGCTGGCGACCAGAAGGTCCCCGGGTCGTACACCCGCCTTGATCAGCTCGCTCCCCGGCAGTCGCAGCAAATTATTAGTGCCGGGATGGGCATTGCCCCGTGAAAAGCGGTCGGCAAGGAAGGCCATCGCCCGGCGATCAAAGGAAACGGGGACGAACCCCGCGCTCTCGACCCCAATGTCGGGGCCACTGGGTAGGAGGGATCGGGCCACGAGTGTCGTGCGGCCGTTCGGTGCGACGGCGAAGATGCGGCCAGATCCCTCGTCCGGGGCGATGAGGTCTCCACCGAACAAACCGAACGATGCGGGCGCCACCACCATCCCGCCTTCGAAAACCGGGGCGTGAGTGGTGATCGTGCTCAGCGTGCCCCGGCAATCGACGGCGAACACGGTTGTCCCGCCCTGGTGAGCCGAGCTGACCAATAGGCGATGTTCGAATCGGCCGACCGAGTCGAAGCTGATCCCGTTCGGTCTCGCTCCCCTCGGGAGGTTGGCGAAACGGCGGGCCCTACCGTTCGCATCGACGGCGATTACGCCGGGTGATCGGCTGGGCTCGATGGCGAACGTGGTGTCGGTTGAGAACGAGCACCCCGCCCCGGTGTTGCCGCCCCCACTGGGTACAGTGATGTAGGGCTCTGGCCCCTGCGCCGTCGAGTAACCCGAGCGCCCTCGGGCAAAGGGCCGCACCAACCCGCTGCGCTCGAGCAGGAACAGTCTCCCGGCCGCTGCCACGACGGATGACCCGTCCCCGCGGGGACCGGCGATATCGACCACGCCAGGCAGGTGGCGATAGGGGACCCAGTGGGCGGGCAACGGGGCCGCGGCTGGGGTCGAGTCAGCGGCGCTTCCTGGTGTCAAGGCGATAGGCCCGACCGTCGTCAGGCCAACCGAGCCGAGCACAAGCCCAAGGGCCACAAGCCGGGCGCGACGAAGCGACCGCACCGGCGTCCGCTGAGATAGAACCGATGTGTTGGCCACTAAGAGGAAGGTAGCCACGAGGGTTACAGGTTGACCGGTCGGCTCGTCACGGCGACTGTCCGGAATGCAGCGGATATAGGGGACATTGGCTCTCGTCAGGCGACGCGACCCTGCCAGAATCCGATAATCCTATCGGGCTCTTCGGTTTTCAGCGGGGAGCACCGCGTCCGGGGGTCCCTCGAAATTAGTGGCGAGAATGCCTCGCAAGCGGTGAAAGGAAACCACCACGAACGGTCGGTCCTCCGGATTCACCTACGGCGCGCCGGACGCCGGAATAAGTTTCGTCAAGGATGTGTAGACGACAATGTTGGAGAGGTAGTGACCCGTCGCCGAGTCGAAAGTGCCTCCGCAGGTGACCAGTTGTAGGGCGCTATTGCCGTTCGATGTGTAGACGGCGTTGTCGGGGAAGTCCGCCTTGAGATACGTCGCGACCGAGGTGACCTTGAACACGGCAGTGACTCCATCGGCCAAGCCCACGTCGACCAGGTCTCCCGCGACCAACGACGGCAGTTTGAAGAACACTGCAGGTCCCGCATGGGAATCAACGTGACCCAGGATCACCGCTGAGCCGATCTCCCCGGGGGTTGGACCTAGCCGAAACCACCCTGGCTGTTGAGCGTCTGTCGGTACTTGTACAGTCCCGTCAGCATTGAGTCCGAGCGTCGACAGCGAGACCGTCAAGGAGATGGCGGAAACGGTCAGCTCAACCGGTGTAGAGCGGGTGGTCGCGAGGGGAGTGAGTTTCGCGGGACCCGCTGAGGCCTGTCCGTTCGCAGCCTTAGCCCTCGCAGCCTCGTGCACCTTGAGGGATTGCGCGGGTCCCGCCAAGGGGTGCTGATGCTGCTGGATGCCGACGATGAGGCAGGCCGACCCGATCAGAACCAGGGCCACAGCTGTCAGCCCCCACCTGCGGGAACGCCGTGGAAGAGCCGCAATCCATGCTCTCGGATTCACGATGTTTCATGGACACCGAGCGTGAAGCCAGTCCGGCGTCGGCGGATGGCAAGAGCCGCTGCCAGTGCTGCCCCGAAGAGCACGAGTACGCCTGCGTACGACAGGGCGTCGTCACGTGAGCGAGATGCTCCGCCGAACCCGGTCTGCGGTGCGCCAGTGGGAACGACGCCGATTGTCCCCAAGCCCATTGCCGTGCCAGTGCCAGCCGATCCCCCCGCACCCGCTGCCGAGCCGGTCGATCCGGAGCCTGGGGTCGCGCTACCCGCGCCTTGTGCTGCTGTGGTTCCCGATACACCGGTTCCAGATGGCGAGGCGGGACTCGAGGAACCCGCTGCAGGAATGAAGTTGTTCGTGAAAGTGCTCGTGCAGGTGATGGCACTGCCTCCGCCATAGCCGGTTCCGTTGCACTGGTTGACGGTCACGGGGAGCGCTGATGTGCCACCCGTGACGGTGCAGGCCACCGTGGTCTCCCCGCCGTAGGTACCCCCGCCATAAGCCGAACCGTTGCACTGGGTCACGGTGGCACTGGTGGTGCTGCTGGTCGGGTCGCAGACTTGGGTGCTGCCGCCGCCGCCCGATCCCACGCACTGATCGACGGTGACTGCAGGGGCATGTGTCCCGACGGGAACGTTGTTGGTGACGTTGACGCTGCAGTATGTGTTGCTACCGCCCCCGTACACGATGCCGTTGCACTGGTTCACCGACGTCACGAGTTGGGTCGAAGTCGTCGTGCTGCTGACTGGTCCGACAGTCAGAGGACAGGAGGGGAACGTGACGCCTGCGGCCGCCAAGCACGCGGTGGCGGTGACTGTCGAGCTCGTCGCACCGCTCGAGCTCACGGTGTTGACGACCGTGAGGATGCAGGTCACCTGGTCGGCGGCCGGAGTGGGAAATTCAGGCGGATTGCATTGAGCCACTGCCGGCGGTCCGCTGTTCGTGGCCGAAGCAACCGTTGCCGTGCTCACTCCGATGGCCGCCAGTGAGGCGAACGCAATCCCGGCGGCGACAGCGACACCAAGTGAGCGCCGTACGCTTCCGGCTCGAGAACTGCTCGTTGCCCGCTCCGGCTGGGTGGCGCCCGAGCGAAAGGCGCGATGGGAATTGCGAAAGTGACGCGATGACAATGACAAGGCTGACCACACGGTCTGCCCCCCCTCTATTTGCCCCGAAGTAAACAACCGTCTGCGACGGACGTCCGGGGTATCAAGTGACAATACCCTAGATTTGTTATACAAGCAATAGTATTCGTGAGAAGTTCTGCTATTGTTCATCCGTGGCTAATTGGAGCTTCCTCACCAACCACGGTCGGGCGCTGCTCTGCATCACGCAGAATCCGGACATCCGCCTGCGAGATCTGGCCTCGGAGCTCGGCATTACCGAGCGACACGCGTACGCCATCGTGACTGATTTGACCGATGCCGGTTATGTCGTCAAGGAGAGAGACGGTCGCCGGAATCGCTATCAGGTGCAGAGTCACATGTCCCTGCCCGAACTGCCCGATCAGGGACGGGCGATCGGGGATGTGTTGGACGTCCTGACGGATCCCCAAGCGAAGCAGAAACGCACACGGAAATCACGGTGAAGTCTCTTACGCCAGAGAGACTGCAGACGCTGTTTGGCCGAACCAACGAATTTGCCCTCTGCCGTCGGTCTTGGCGTCGTAGAGTGCGCGGTCCGCTCGCTCGATCAGTTCCTCAACGGTAGAGTCTGACGGTTCCGAAACTGCGACACCGATACTGCAGGCCAGCGCCACTGCACCCTCGGGAGCCCCAACCTGCGATCCGGCAACGTGGGAAGAGATTCGCCTCGCAAGTTGCTCCGGAACATCTGAATCAGGGTTCCCGAGCCAACCCACAACGAATTCGTCCCCGCCGAATCGGGCGATCACGTCCGACGCTCGGGTGGTGTGCTTTAGGGCCTCGGCGACCGCCCGAATGGCAACATCGCCGCCGTCATGGCCAATCGAGTCGTTGATCGTCTTGAGGTCATCGAGATCGATGAAGAAGAGGGTCAGTACCAACTCTCCCTGGCTGCGGCGAGCGGCGGCCAAGTCCAGCGTGAGTGCTTCGAGAGCTGCGCCGCGGTTCAGCAATCCGGTGAGCGAGTCCCGAGTCGCCCGTTCCAGCAGCGCCTCGCGTTCCGTCTCGCCGGCCTGCACGGATCGATGAAGCTGGTTGAGGGCAGTCTGAAGTGCTGCACCGGTTCTTCCGGGCACTTGTCGTTGGAGAACGGGGTTGTCGAGGTCCCCGTCGGAGAGCGCTATCGCCTGGGCCTGCACGGCCCGCAGCGTGGAAGCCATCTCGTTGAAGGCGGCCGAGGCCAAGGCCAGCTCCTTCGGACCCGATTCGTCGAGAGCTGGTATGTCGAGTTCACCCTCCTGAACAGACGTGGCGGCCGCGACGATCTGGTCCAGCGGTCGCCGGACATGGCGGCTCAGAATCAGCACGGCGCCCAGTGCCAACACCACGAGCAGAGACGTCAGGGCATATGTGACGACCAGCGCTTGAGTGGCGGAGTTGGCCTGGTCCGCCGTGGCTGTCCGAAGATCGACGGAACTAGCCAGTACTACGGCCGTCAGTGAATTTGCCCAGGCCACTTCGACGCGCGCGATCTCGCCGATCTGGTTGGAGCTGGTAGCGAATGGGGGAGCCAGGTGCCCCAGGCCCACGGCGATGCCCGTCTGAACGCTCGCCTCGAACCGTGTCGCGACGGAACTACCGGCCAGGGCCTTCCATGCTGCAGCTCCGTGCGGCCCGAGTGAAGCAGGAAACGAGCGCGTGGAGGCTACGAACTGCTCGTGGCTCACGATGAGACTCTGAACTTGGGCGGGAGTCGCGCTGGCCGTGAGCAGCGTCTCGAGAGAGCCTCCGCCCTGCAGGTTCTCTTCACCGAGACCCGAAGTGAAGGCGCCAAAAGAAGAGTCGAGCGCGGTGAGTCGGGCTTTCGTGAGCGAAGAGTCCGATGATGGGTCGTTATAAGAGACATTGTTGAAGGTGTCCTGCCACTGACTCGTGATCCCTGATCCGATGTGATTGAACAGGGTGGCGACCTGACTTCCCGATGCAGCGGAGTGGTCGATGGCACGGCGAAGTCGAGCGAGTTGGGCATATTCGGTGTGGAAGGCGCCGGCGGGGCGGAAGACCATTTGCCGATCAACGGCTCTCCTGGCAGCGACCAATTCAGCCTGCACGTTGACTCCGAGCAAAGCGTTGAGTGCAGATGGGGTCACCTGGTAGGAGCGGGCGACGACGATCGCCTGACTGGGGATGTACTCGTCATAGAGATCGACGCGGGCCCGCAGGAGTGCGTCAAGCGTGAGTGAAGACTGACGAGCGGATACTGCCTGTCGACGTGTCGCCAGCTGGTGTGCAACCACCGTGGATGAGATACCTATGACAATCAAGAGAGGCACGAGCAGGATGACGACGAACGACGTTCGGATGCTTAGTGGAAACAGTCGGCGGCCTGATTGTTTTGTGGCTCCAGCGTTCGAGCTGGATCGGGAGGTCTCGCCAAAAGGCACCGCTGAGTGGGCCTTGCTGATGCTGCGCACGTTGAACCGCTCTCAAGAGGAGCGTCAAGGGCTATCTGCAATGCAGGTGTCCCAACGACAAAACGACGCTCCGTTCTTCCTATCGGCATGTTGACGCTCTATCCAAAGCCCCCGGTGTAGATCTTTTGCGCATCCATGGCATCGACGAGCGCAAGCAGCCCAAGAAATCCGGAAGGCTTTTGCTGTCGGAGGCGCTCGGGCCACGACACACCGCAGTGAATTTCAGCTGCTACGACTGCGTTGAGATCGTCCACAAGACGATCCAGATGCTCGCGATGCATCGACGGGCACATTCAAGTGCTTCGGCCACCCTGCCGAAAGAACAATAGAGGACGGGTCTGGATTCACCCGATCTGCGGGTTCCATTGGGAGCACGGAATTCTCCAGTGAGGAGATTGAGGTGCGACAGACGAGTCTTCATAAGACGATCATCAGCGCGAGTGATCCAGCAACAATGATGGAACGGGTGCTCGCGGGTGCGTTGGTCTTGGTTCCTTCGGCCGACGGTGCTCTCATCGGACTGTGCCGCGACGTGGACTCCGTGGTCTTCGCCGCGGCAAGCGGGAAGCTGGCGGATTCGGTCGGCTCGGTACTGGCGATCGAGAGCAGTCTCTCGGGAATTGCGATCAAGAGTGGTGTCACTCAGCGCAGCCAATACGTTCCGAGTGACCAGCGTGTTGATGTCGTCCTCGCAGCCGAAATGGGCATCCTGTCACTGATCTGTGTACCGCTGAGCCGAAATACCGAACGAGTCGGGGTGCTGATACTCGCGTCAAGCAAGGCATCTGCATTCGATGCAACGGACGAATCGACCCTGGGAGGCCTTGCGCACTTCGTCTCGAGCGTGATCGATGCGGCGATGGAGCTGGACCGGTGCGTAGTGGAACTCGTGCGATCTGATCAAACAAAACGCGAGGATCTTGGAATGCGCCGCTCTGCAGGTTCGACCAGGAGCGCCCGAGAATGGTCGACCTTCGTCGCGAATGTGGTCTGCCCCGAGGCCGCACATGACTCGGCAACTCGCGACCGCATCGAGCGGATATTGACAGGGGATGGGTTTTCGATCGTTCTACAGCCGATCATCTCACTTTCGAATGGTCATGTTGTTGCGGTCGAAGCACTATCGCGATTCGACGTGTGGCCACAGCGTGCGCCGAACTATTGGTTCGCCGAAGCGGACTCAGTCGGTCTCGGCTCTGCTCTCGAGCTCTTTGCGATCCAACGCGCATTGTCGCTTTTGCCCGATATACCCGAGCCGCTCTGTCTTGGGATAAATGCAGGACCGGCGACGATTGGTTCGCCTGAACTGATCGCTCTTCTATCCGCCAGCACGCCGAGTCGGGTCATCGTCGAATTGACCGAGCACGTCGGCATTGAGGACTATCCGGGCCTGCGTCGGGCGGCCAAAACTGTTAGGAGAATTGGTAGCCGGGTGGCACTCGATGACACCGGAACGGGGTTCGCAAGCCTTTCACTATTGCTTGAAGTTGCGCCGGAGCTCATCAAACTCGACCGGGCGATGACGAGAGACATCGATTCGGACCCCGTCCGGCGCGCTCTCGCCCGCGCCCTTGTCACCTTTGGCAACGAGGTCGGGGCCGAAGTGATTGCCGAGGGGATAGAGACTGCAGCTGAACTCGCCGTGCTGATCGACCTAGGTATTGCCTATGGCCAGGGTTTCCATTTGGCCCGGCCAGGTGGCCTCGAGGATCTGAATGTGCTTCTCGGAGTTCCCGAGGTCGATCGACGCATCAGCTTGAGCAAGGGAATTGCTGTTCCAGATCATGCTATTGGCGCACAGTCGCTGGAACGGGCGGCCAACCGAGCACTGTACGCGGCGAAAAAGGCGGGTCGTGATCGCTCCGAGGTATTCAGCGGAACGTCCAATGCGATCTGAGTCGACGATTCCTGCAGCCATGACTAGTGGCGCACCTAAACAAAACGAGTCGCAGGCGGTTTGAAAGCGCGGGACCCTCGGCCAGTTCTGAGCCACCGACAGATGATCTGCGGTGTGTATTGCGCGATCGAAGGGCTCCGAGGTCATAACGAACTCGTGCGTTAGTAGACCGCTCTACTAGAGCGTCGGATCGGGTGGACGGGTTGGAAACTGGGGGGACGGAGCTGCACCCCAAGGGACCTGCAAGACGCAGTGGGACCAATTCCACCACCTTGCCAAGGTGAGGGTCGCGGGTTCGTATCCCGTCTTCCGCTCCAGAATTTTTGGCCCTGGGCTTTTTGGTCTTCCCGGCCAGCAGGCCGATGAGTGCCGCGGGTTGCCTTGTCCATCACCAGCGCTGGGACCGGACTGAAGTCGAATACTGTTCTTAAGCTCTCGTGGCTGCGGAGGTGCTCGATGGCCAAGGTCTTGTGCGTGCTCTATGACGACCCGATCGAGGGTTACCCGACCTCATACCCCCGGGACGACATCCCGACCATCGCCGCATACCCCGGCGGCCAGAGCGCGCCGACGCCGAGCACCGTCGACTTCACGCCTGGCGAGTTGTTGGGCTGCGTCTCGGGTGAACTGGGTCTGCGCACGTTCCTCGAAGGAGCGGGGCACGCGCTCGTTGTGACCGCCGACAAGGATGGGCCCGATTCCGTGTTCGAGCGCGAGCTCGTCGACACCACCGTGGTTATCTCGCAGCCGTTTTGGCCGGCGTACCTGACGGCCGAACGGATTGCCAAGGCACCCAATCTGAAGTTAGCCATAACCGCCGGCATCGGTTCAGATCATGTAGACCTGCAGGCCGCTGCTGCCGCCGGCATCACGGTAGCCGAGGTTACGTACTCGAACAGCATCAGCGTCTCAGAACACGTGGTGATGATGATCCTCGCCCTCGTGCGCAATTACATTCCTTCCTACGGATGGGTCGTACGAGGCGGCTGGAACATTGCCGACTGCGTCGAGCGCTCCTACGATCTCGAGGGCATGGCGGTCGGCACGGTGGCTGCCGGCCGCATCGGCCTGGCAGTATTGCGGCGGCTGAAGCCGTTTGACGTCGTCCTGCACTACACCGACCGGCACAGGCTGCCCGAAGAGGTGGAGCGCGACCTCGGGCTCACCTTCCACGAGAGCGCTGCGGCCATGGTGCCTCACTGCGATGTCGTGACCATCAACGCGCCGCTGTACCCCGGCACCGAGGGGCTCTTCGACGACGAGCTGATCGGGAGCATGAAGCGGGGGTCATACCTCGTGAACACGGCGCGTGGAAAGATCGCCAACCGTGATGCTGTTGTGCGCGCCCTCGACAGTGGTCAGCTCGCAGGCTACGCGGGAGACGTGTGGTTCCCCCAGCCAGCACCCCAGGACCATCCCTGGCGCACGATGCCCAACCACGGTATGACCCCACACATCTCAGGGACCTCGCTCTCGGCGCAGGCGCGCTACGCCGCCGGGACCCGGGAGATCCTCGAGTGCTTTCTCGATGGCCGCACCATCCGGGAGGAGTACCTGATTGTGGATGGTGGCCGCCTAGCGGGCACTGGCGCGCATTCCTATGGGGAGGGCAATGCCACCTCAGGCTCGGATGAGGCCACGCGGTTCAACCGCTGACCAAATTTTGCTGGAACGCCTCTAGATTCGGCACACCCAGGCGACACAGTCGCTTATTGGGTGGTAAGTGTGGCGCTAATTCTGTACGGGCAGGTTTCTACCTTGGCGACTCGTTGTCGATCCTCTGCTAGAGGTAGTGGCCCTCGGGGCCGGATGGCTCTTCATCGTGAATCGCAGGCGGCCCGGGATCCTGGCCGATATCGAGGTCGATCTGGAGAGGGCACCCGAGCTCATCGAAGGAGAGAGCATCGAAATCCCCGAGGGCTCACCGGAGCCGGCCATGGCTTGATGCAGCGCGCGATGACGGTGTGCGTGTTCGCTGCTGGCCGCGGCGAGGGCGCAGACTGCCGAACTATCCGCAGCCGGCAAATCAGACGACGCCTGATCCCACAGTGAGGTCGAATCGATCGAGGTTCATGACCTTGTTCCACGCGGCGACGAAGTCGTCTACGAACGTGCCATCCCCGTCATCGCTGCCGTAGACCTCAGCAATCGCTCGAAGTCCGGCGTGCGACCCGAAGACAAGGTCGACAGCGGTCGCCGTCCATCTGAGTTCGCCGGTCACTCGGTCCCGGCCTTCGAAGACTTGCTCAGAGGATGCGGACGCCTTCCACTCAGTCCCCATGTCGAGCAGGTTCACGAAGAAGTCGTTCGTGAGTGTTTCGGGCCGGTCGGTGAAGACCCCGTGCTGCGAGTGCCTGAAGTTCACGTTGAGCATTCGCAATCCAGCTACCAGCACCGCCATTTCGGGTGCAGTCAGGTTCAACATGTAGGCACGGTCGACCAGGAGCTCCTCAGCCGGCAACTTCTCGTCGGATCTGACGTAGTTGCGAAACCCGTCGGCCCGCGGCTCGAGCACGGCAAAGGAGTCCACGTCCGTCTGCTCCGGCGATGCGTCCGTGCGGCCCGGAGCGAAGGGAACGGTAATGGCAAAGCCAGCATTCTTCGCCGCCTGTTCGACGGCGACGCACCCACCTAGGACGATCACGTCCGCCAGGGAGACCTTCTTGCCCTCTGACTGGGAACGGTTGAAATCGTCTTGAATCTGTTCGAGGGCGGGTAACACCTTGGCCAACTCTTCGGGATCGTTGACCTCCCACTCCCGCTGGGGAGCGAGACGCAGGCGCGCGCCGTTGGCTCCGCCTCGCTTATCAGTCCCTCGGAAGCTGGCGGCCGCTGCCCACGCAGTCGACGCGAGCTGAGAGATCGAAAGTCCCGTTCCGACGACCTCTTTCTTGAGGGCGGCGACGTCCTTCTCGTCGATGAGCGGGTGGTCGACAGCGGGGACGGGGTCCTGCCACAACTGGGGCTCGGGTATCCACGGACCGAGGAAACGAGACAGCGGTCCCATGTCGCGGTGCAACAGCTTGTACCACGCCTTGGCGAAGGCCCGGGACAGTTGGTCCGGGTTCTCGTGGAAACGCTTGGCGATCGGTCCGTAAATCGGATCCAGCTTCAGCGCGAGGTCTGTCGTCAGCATCATGGGTGCATGTCGCGTGGACGGATCGTGCGCATCGGGAACGGTCCCTTGCGCGCCGGAATCCTTGGGCGTCCACTGCTTCGCCCCGGCTGGGCTTGTGGTCAGCTCCCAGTCGTAGTTGAACAGATTGTCGAGGAAGCCGTTGTCCCAGGTCGTAGGCGCGCTGGTCCAGGCGCCCTCCAGCCCGCTCGTAATGGTGTCTGCCCCTTTGCCGGTTCCGAAGGTGTTCGTCCATCCCAGGCCCTGCTGCTCAAGGGGAGCGCCTTCGGGCTCGGGGCCGACATAGTCTCCGCCGGCCGCACCATGCGCCTTGCCAAAGGTGTGGCCGCCCACGATGAGCGCCACGGTCTCCTCGTCGTTCATCGCCATGCGCGCAAAGGTCTCTCGGATGTCGACTGCCGCAGCGAGCGGATCCGGGGTTCCGTTTGGCCCCTCGGGGTTCACGTAGATGAGTCCCATCTGCACGGCGCCGAATGGCTTCGCGAGCTCGCGGTCGCCGCGGTAGCGCTCGTCGCCCAGCCAGGTGTCCTCAGGACCCCAGTAGATCTCGTCGGGTTCCCAGATGTCGGCTCGGCCGAACCCGAACCCGAAGACCTCGAACCCCATCGACTCGAGGGCGCAGTTCCCTGCGAAGACGATCAGGTCGGCCCAGGAGATCTTCCGCCCGTACTTCTGCTTGACCGGCCACAGCAGGCGTCGTGCCTTGTCGAGGCTCGCGTTGTCGGGCCAGCTGTTGAGCGGGGCGAAGCGCTGTGCACCCGTGCCGCCGCCCCCGCGTCCATCCTCAATGCGATACGTCCCCGCGGCGTGCCACGACATGCGTATGAAGAACGGGCCGTAGTGGCCATAGTCGGCGGGCCACCATTCCTGTGACGTCGTCATGACGTCGAACACATCTCGCTTCAGCGCAGTGAGGTCCAGTGTCTTGAACTCCTCGGCGTAGTCGAATTCCTCGCCGAGGGGGCTGGACTGGGCGCCGTGCTGGTGCAGCACCTGAAGGTTCACCTGGTCCGGCCACCAGTCCTCGTTCGTCATCGGCCCGTGGGCTTTGGGAACGGGCGCAGCAATAACGGGGTTCTCGCTCTCCGACTTGCTCACTGGGGGCCTCCTCGATGTCAACCCGGCATGGGATCTCCCGCCGGGGGTACGCGGCTACGCCGTCCACACTTAGATCAGTTCTAGTATTTGACTCAAGTCAAGTCAAGAGCTATTTTCTCCAACATGACAGAGCTCCTGGTGCGACTGCGCGACCGTGACTGGCGATTGAGCGCGCAGCGGCGGGCCGTTGCCGAGGTGTTCGTCGGTGAGCATGTTCATCTCACGCCGGAGCAGGTTCACGACCTTGCACAGGAGCGGCTGCCCGAGATCAGTCGGGCGACCGTCTACAACACACTGAACGAGCTCGTGGCGATGGGCGAGCTCCGCCTCGTGGAAGTCGCCGAAGGTCCTAAGCGGTATGACCCCAACGTCACCGAAGCCCACGACCACCTCGTCTGCGAGGGCTGCCAGGCGATTCGCGACGTGCCGCGCACGGCGCCGCCTCCGACAATCACGGAGGATGTCCGCGGCGGGTTCCTCGTGACCGACACCGAGGTCACGTACCGCGGCCTTTGCCACGCCTGCGTATCTCGTCACCGGGCCTAGCCTCCCTGGCCTCACAAATCATGGCCGCGGGTTCAGCACTTCGCGGATCGGCCCATGGTCGTCAGGCTTTGATAGCGCACTCCAAATAGTGAAGTCGGCAACGGACACGCAGCCGTCGCTTCGGCGGAATCAGTGTTTGCAGTGTGAATTCGAGGGCCGAGGCGGTCTCGTTGGCCCATGTCGAAATCGTCCCGCCTGGCGTTGATCTTGCCGTGAGATGCGATGTTGCCCTGCCCAAGAGGCGTTCCGATTCCGCCGCCTTGCCCGCATGTCAAGAGAACCTTGTGCGATCGAGGGAGCCGATGGCTTGTCCCGCGACGATGTGGACAATGTAACCCCATTAGCTATCTCTTCTCGGTGACACCTGGCCACCAGAAACACGGCGAGCCATCAGGAGGGCAAATGCGATCCAACCGACTCAAGATTTTCGCAGCCTCAGGTCTCGCGCTGGCGGCCTTGGGGGCCGGATCCTATGGCGCCGTTGCCCTGAGTTCCGGTACGTCCTCTCCGACTCACGTGGCTCGCTCGGCTGTGGCGGATCCGACCTCCGGTACGCCGCTTACTCCCTCTCCTTCCGCCGTTCCGTCCCTCCTGACTCCCGCTACTCCTCCCGCAGGGTCGACAACTCCTGTCGTGTTGCCTCCGCCGGCTCCTCCCGTGTCGTCGACACCTCCGGTCGTCACGCCTCCTCCTCCGGTTCCGGCGCCTTCTCCAGTCGTGCAACAGCAGCCGCCAGCAACATCGGGTATTCCCCAAGGAGGTGGTGGTGACGGCGACCCCGACAACTCCGGCGCTCCGAGCGACGGCGACGGCGATGTCTAGTCAAGGCACACTGAAACTCACTTCTCTTCGATCCTCCCGGAATGGAGAGAGCACCCGGGCATTCAGCAGCCTCAGCGGCAACTGGGCAGAGCTGCGCGTTGCGGTCGAGCGCAAACAGAACTAGGTCACCGCTCTGGCCGCGGAAGTGGCAGCGCTCCTGTCGCCCGAGTTCCCCTCCTTGATAGCGACGTCCACGACCTTGACGCGGTACAGACCGTGGGCTGATCACAGGTTTGGACTGAGCGACTCGAGTCCGCACGTCGCCAAATCCGGAATGCCTCCGTGGCGAAGGCCAGTCGACCTCAGTCATCTCAATTCGAAGACTCCACCCGCTTGCAGAGCGCACTACTACAGGGGCTAACTGGGTGGAGGAGGTGGAACTGGAGTGGACGGAGCAGACGACGGGGGAGTGTGGCCAACCACCTAGACGAAAACACCACCTTGCCGGGTGAGAGTCGCGGGTTCGAATCCCGTCCTCCGCTCTCGAAGACCGCCACACGTCGCGTGGAGCCTTCAATCACTCAGTCTCCTGGTGAACTTCGATGCGTCGAAGAGCACTCCTGAGTCGAGCATTTCTCCATCGAGCCAGGCAGCCGGAGTTCCTTGTGGATCCTCCCGTTGGTAGAGCTCCTCTCTTTTCAACACCCAGGATTCGTATCGACCTCCTTGCACTCCGGAAACGAAGTCGGAATCCACTAACCCATGCTCCGCTCCGAGCTGGAGGAGGTCGCCGTTGGTGAAGCCCCCGGTGCCTTCTGGCGGCTGCGCTGCAAAAAGTGCCTTCCGGAGCTCGTCAAAGCGACCAACTTCCGCAGCCAGGGCGAGGGCGTTGTCGGCCCTCACTGATTCAGGACCGAGAAAGCAACGCATGCGATACTCAACAGCCATCACGCCAGTATCAATTGCTGTCGCGACGCGCACCGCATTCAGCTCCTCGAACTGTCGGCAATACGGACACTGTGGATCTTCGAAGAGGATCATTGATCTCTTCGCATCGGAGCGGCCAACAATCACGCCGCCTTGAGGCGTGTGCCCTGCTGGCGTGTTCATCGAATCTGCATTCACCTTGTATCCCTTCTTATGAGGATGCCTAGCCCGCTGACTCTGCGTTTCAGGTCCAAGGACCGCAAGTGTGACGCAACTGGAGCGCATTGAGCGCGTCCCGCTGACGCATACGCGACTTGGAAGCCGGGCACTTTGGCGGCAGCAACCGAGCCGTGGGTCGTCGGACCGTGCAGCAGGAGGTTTGCAGTCCGGCTGGCAGTGAGTCGAGCTCGAGAGCAAGAGGCGGTTGACGTGCGCAGACCTCTATGCTCGGGTTTATCGAAGTCCCATTGAGATCCGATCCCTGGCAGTGTGAAGTACCTGATCAAGGGAGGTAGCGACCACCATCATGACTGACATCTCGAAACAGCCACCCGAAGACAGCACGCTGTACGAAGACGTGGACGAAGACCTCGACGAGCAGGACGCAACGGGTGAGGGTTTCGGCCAGCGCGACATCGAGGATATGACGGTCGATCGGACCGCGCTGCAGGAGGTCGGGGGCGACCTCGAGGATGAGGACCGGGTATCCCTGTTAGAGGGGGGCATCGACGACCCGGACGGGTCAGGACCGGTAGAAGCAGACGACGTGGAAGCTGGCTGGGAGGTCGACCCCGTGACCGCCGACCGTCGCGGCGGCAAGCAAACCGGCGTTGCTGCCGAGGGGGACGATGAAGTTGGCGAGGATGAGTTGATCCCGGACGTCGAGGATGACCCAGAACTTGAAGTGATCGACACTGATCCGGCTGATTTGGAGAAGATTCCAGAGGGTTACCCCAACGTCGACCTCGACGGCCAATAAGAGCGTCGAAGTCGGCCCCTTCTGCCAGACCTGTCCGTCCCACGCATCCGATGACCGCCTCCGAGCCGAGGTCCTGTTAGCCATTCCAGACCAGCGACTGAGGTTGGACAATTTCCCCAGGTGCGCGTTCGAGGCGAGGGTCTAGGAGCCAGAAGAGTGGGGACGACTCTCCCGCCAGCAGACTCGATTCGGCGCCTGGCCCGAGATCGGCTCGGGTTCGACCAACTGCGCCCCGGTCAGCTCGAGGCAATCAGTGCCGCAGCCGCCGGCCACAGCGTCGTGGCAGTGCTGCCAACAGGCGCCGGTAAGTCCGCCATCTACGAGCTCGCGGGACTGCTGAGGACGGGCCCGACCGTGGTGGTCTCTCCGCTGATCGCCTTGGAAGATGATCAGTTTGCGCATCTCCACGACGCTGGCCTGTCGGCCACCGTCGTGAACTCCAAGTTGTCGAGCCGGGCTCGGGTGGAGGCGCTCGCGACGGTTGGCAGCGCTGACGAGTTTGTCTTTGTCGCGCCCGAGCAGCTGACCAACCCTGAAACCAGAGCGGCGTTAATGAGAGTCCAGCCGGGTTTGTTCGTCGTCGACGAGGCCCATCTTGTCAGCCAGTGGGGCCAAGACTTTCGACCGGATTACCTGCGGCTTAGCGCTCTGGCCGACGCACTGGGAGCCGACGTACGGATGGCACTGACGGCGACCGCAGCACCACCTGTGCGCGAAGAGATCATCAAACGCCTCGGGCTTCAGGAACCGACAGTGGTGATCGGCGACTTCAACAGACCAGAGATCAGCCTGAGCGTCCACCGCGTCTTTTCCCGCGATGGCAAGCGGCGTGCCATCGAAAAGGCGGCATCCGACTTGGAAGGGTCCGGGATCGTCTACGCCGCCACGCGCTCGGGCGCACAAGAGGCCAAGGATGTTCTCGCCGCGGCTGGGCACGGCGTGACGCTCTACCACGCGGGGTTGCCCACAGCCGTCAGGCGCCAGGCCATGGCGTCGTTCCTCGATGGATCAACGCGGATCATGGCCGCCACGGTGGCGTTCGGAATGGGTATCGACAAGGCGGATGTGCGCTGGGTCGTACACGCCGAGCCACCCGGTTCAATCGACGCCTACTACCAAGAGATCGGACGCGCCGGGCGGGACGGAAAACCGGCGCAGGCTCACCTGCTCTACCACGATGCCGATCTGGCCGTAGTTCGACACCTCGCGGTGAGGAATGGTGTCTCGGAGGCGATTGTCGGCGACGTCGCGCAGCGCCTGGCCGAAGGACTCACCGCCGACGACATCGACCATCTTGTCGGGGCGGACCGCAGCACGCGCTCGGTCACCCTGGCGCTTGCCCGCCTGGTAGATATCGGTGCCGCCAATTGGGTTGCCGGCGGGGGAGTCCGGTGGAACGAAGTGATGAGCATTCCTTCAGCTCTGGAAGCATCCGCAGAGAGGTCAACTCGCGAGCAGGAGGTCCAGTCCTCTCGTCTTGAAATGATGCGCCGCTACGCGGAGCACACCGGATGCCGTCGGTCATTCCTTCTGACCTACTTCGGCCAGATCTACCCAGGTCCGTGCGGGAACTGTGACAACGACCTTCAGCGCCCCTCGACCCCACACTGGGAGGAGCCCTTCCCGGTCGGGGCGCGCGTCGCTACTGAGCACTGGGGCGAGGGCACGATTCAGCGATACGACCGAGACCAGGTGACGATTCTCTTTGATGACCATGGCTATCGGGATCTCCTCGTGTCGACGCTCCTCGAGAAGAAGTTGATACGCCCGCTCTAGCATCAGTTCCCCCGGTGAGTTTCGCTCTCGGAAGTGTCCTTCGAGGGAATTCCGGGGATATTGGGGCTGGCCTCTTCCCATCGGGTGAGTGAAAGGACGGACAAAATGGATGATGCGGCATCCCTAAACGGCTGTAGCTCTGCCACGAAGTTGAGCGGGCGATCGGTGAAAGACACTGTTGCGCGCCTGCTGGAACTCATCGAGAAAAATGGCATGCACGTCTTCGACGTAATCGACCAGAGGGAAGAAGCGCAGTTAGTCGGCCTGAGTCTTCGTGAGACTGTGCTGGTGCTGTTTGGCAGCCCTTCTGCGGGCACGCCGGTCATGGAGGCAGCTCCTCTGGCAGCCCTGGATCTTCCGTTACGGATTCTCATCTGGGATGACGAGAAACAAACCAAGGTGTCGTACGTTCCTCCGCAAGTCCTCGCCGCGCGCTACGGACTTGGGCCCGATCTCGTCCAAAGAATCGGCGGCATCGATCCCCTGACCGACGCCTTGATCGCCCAGTGAGTTTGGTCATCATGAAGGGTGACTACCGCCTCGACCAAAACTCGGGCGTCGTGAGCCCACCGACGGCGCCCCGCACATGAAGGCGCTTCTGCCGCAACCAGCCGAGGTGGTCGACCTCGTCGAGGCGTACGCGGTCCCATCCGGCACGGGAAACCGGCCGTTCGTGCGGTGCAACATGATCTCGACTCTGGACGGGGCCATCTCGATCAACGGTCGGTCCGGCCTCCTTGGTGGCCCCGCCGATCGCGGCGTCTTCCAAGTGCTGCGGTCACTGGCCGACGTCATTCTCGTGGGTGCCGGAACCGCACGGTCCGAGGACTATGGACCGGTGACGCTCGAAGACCAGCTGCGAGCGCAACGAGTTGCACGGGGACAATCTGATGTTCCTCCGATAGCGGTTGTGACCGGATCGGGAAACCTCGACTGGTCGTCTCCCTTCTTCATGGAGGCCGAGGCCCGCCCTGTGGTCGTGACAACACTCGCCAGCGATGCCGGTGCGCGCCGGCGAGCCGAGGCGGTCGCCGACGTCCTCATTGCCGGAGAGGACCGAGTCGACCCGGCCGAGGCCTTGCACCAGTTGTGGCAGGCCGGCCATCGATCGGTGTTGCTCGAGGGTGGCCCGGGCCTCAACGCTGACGTGGTTCACGCGGGACTCCTGGACGAACTCTGCCTCACCCTGTCGCCCCGGCTTGTCGCGGGGGATGGGACCCGGGTCCTCGCGGGCCCCGAGCTCATGCCGCCACTCCAACTGCGCTTGGTGCGGCTCCTAGAACAGGACGACTTTCTCTTCGCTCGGCTGGCAGTTACCTAAATGCCGAGGTCCAGGGCGGGTGCGTGGCGTCATCTCCGCGGCAACGGGCTCTGGCCGGAGGACGCGAACCCAGCGATCGGTCCCTAGGACACCGGCAACGCGTGGGGAGACCAAACCACCGCCCTGCACTCGGGAACTGCAGCCGAGATCGCTTGGCGCACCGAGCTGCCGACGACTTCGGTGTCTGCGAGCAAGATCGAGTCGGCGATGAAGCCTTCAACCTCCACCAAGAGGGTGCGCCCGAGCCAGCGGGCGCGGACGTGAACGTGGTCGACTCCAGGCACACTCAGTGCAGCTGACTCGGCGGCCGTCAGGACCCCGGGATCGACGCTGTCCATCAGGTGGCCGACGACGTCAGAGGTCACCTCCCAGCCCACGTGGACGATGAAACCGGTGACCAATAGGCCGGCGACGCCGTCGGCCCACCACAGACCGGACGCAACACCGACAAGTCCGAGGAGTGCCCCGGCCGAGGCGATGGCGTCGAGCCAGGAGTGCTTGGCGTCGGCCACAAGCGTGTTCGACTGGATGCGGGTCCCTACGCGCAGCTTGTAGCGGGAAACGATCTGGTTCCCAACGATGCCGACGGCGGCGGCAGCCACGCCGAGCCAGAGGTGTGAGGTCGAGCCGTGGCTGAGGAGCTTGTGGATGCTTACGTAGCCGGCGAAGATCGCAGAGATCCAGATGACGAGTGCCACTCCGAGGCCGGCCAGGTCTTCGGCGCGCTCGTAGCCGTAGGGATGCGAAGTGCTCGCGCCTCGGCGTGAGACGCGGAAGCCGACGAAGGCCACCAACGAGGTCGAGACGTCGGCCAGGTTGTGGATGGCGTCGCCGAGCAGACCGACCGAACCGCTGATGAGGGCGATGACGAACTCGATGCCGCCTGTCAAGGTCAGACCGAGTGCCGAAAAAACGAGGGCACGGTTGGCGTCGTGGCGATGCTCCGCGTCACCCTCGAAGGTGTTCGGAGGGAACGGGTCGAAGCGCTGTGATGTCCCGACCTCATGCATGGCGGTGCCTCCTCTTGCGTCGAGACTAGATCGTCGCGTCGTCGCAGCCCCTCTTGCGAGTGGCTTGCAAGAGTGGGTCGCTGCGACGCAGATGCGCACCGAAGACATTCAAGGTCACGAGGACGGTGGCGTAAGGGCGTCGGGCGCTTGCACAATTTCCGACTATTCGCACATCCTGGTTGACGACTGCGGCCGAGGCTCGGGTACAATAGAAGGTACGAACGACACTCGACGAGACGAGGAGGTGAGCCAGATGCGGTTCGAATTGATACGAAGTGAACCCCCCAGTACCTGGCTTCCTCCGATGCTGACTCGTCAGAGGTAGCCGCGTCGCCGCGCAGGGTCTTTCCTGCGCACTCGAGCTTCCGGCGATCTCGCTTCCAGCTCGGAGGACGTCCTCCCCTCTTCTAGACCCGCTGATCTCGCGCGGGCATCGCTCCTGACCCATTTGGTCAGGGCCACCTGAGGGGACCCACACCGGCGCAATGTGCGCGCCGTCCTGTACGTCTTCAACCTGAAGGGATCTGTCATGTTCAACTTCACGCGCAGTGCGTGGTGCCGTACCTGGATGCGGCCGCTTTCCAATCGTTGTGACCGTCTGCGGACGGCCACCTGCCTCCATGACCGGGCGCCCCGGCACGTCTCGGGGAGGTGCCGGCGATGACGAATGAGATCTTCGACACCGGCGCCGTGCTCGACTGTGCACACGTCGGCGACATCCGAGGCGCCTTGGGCACCATCGCCCGAGGCGACACCGCGGCGCGCCCGCGCCTGTCCCACAAGCTCAAGACCCTGCTCGCCATTGTCGGGCCCGGCCTGATCGTCATGGTTGGCGACAACGATGCCGGGGCGTTCGGGACCTACACCCAGGCCGGCCAGAACTACGGCACGCATCTGCTCTGGACGCTGCTGCTCTTGGTCCCGGTGCTCTATGTGAACCAGGAGATGGTGCTGCGCCTCGGCGCAGTGACCGGGGTCGGCCACGCCCGGCTCATCCTGGAGCGTTTTGGGCGCTTTTGGGGAGCCTTCAGCGTGATCGACCTGTTCATCTTGAACGCGCTGACCATCGTGACCGAGTTCATCGGGGTCACCCTTGCCGTCGGCTACCTGGGTTTGCCCAAGGTGCCTTCAGTGATCCTGGCCGGTGTGGTGGTTATCGCCGCGGCGAGCACCGGGAGCTTCCGGCGCTTCGAGCGCATTTGCTTCGTGCTCGTGGTCGGCTCACTGCTTTTGATCCCGATCTATGTGATGGTCCACCCGCCGATAGGGCAGTTGGCGCACAACTTCGTGGTCCCGGGGTTGCCCCACGCCCAGTTGTCCACCGTCATGTTGTTGATCATCGCCATCGTGGGCACGACGGTTGCGCCGTGGCAGCTGTTCTTCCAGCAGTCTTACATCATCGACAAGCGCATCACGCCGAGGTTCATGAAGTACGAGCGGATCGATCTGTGGATCGGAATTGCGCTTGTGGTAGTGGGTGCGGCGGCGATGTTCGGGTTCTCCGATGCGATCTTCGCTGGGCGAGCCGGCTTCGGGCACTTCACCGATGCGGCTGGGGTGGCCCAGGGACTTGGCACCTACGCATCGCACGTCGCGGGTGACCTCTTCGCCATCGCACTCCTGGACGCCAGCATTATCGGGGCGGCGGCGGTGGGATTGGCTACGGCCTATGCCAGCGCGGATGTACTCGGGGTGAAGCACTCGCTCCACCGCCCGGTAGGCCAGGCCAAGGGCTTCTACGGTTGCTACGCCGGACTCATGGCGGTGGCCGCCGCGCTGGTCCTCGTACCCGCCGTGCCGCTGGGGTTGCTGACTGAGGGAGTACAGACTCTCGCCGGCGTGCTGCTCCCGAGCGCCACGGTGTTCTTGCTGCTGCTCTGCAACGACAAGGACGTGCTCGGTCCGTGGGTGAACTCGAGGAAGCTGAATGTCTTCACCTCGGCTGTTGTGTGGATCCTGGTCCTGCTCTCGATCATCCTGACTGCGAGTGTGCTGTTTCCCGGGATCTCGAGTGCACAGATCATCGGCGTACTAGCCGGCGGCGTCGTTCTCGGCTCCGTCGTTGGGCTGGTCGCTTTGGTACGTGATCGCCGCATCAGGACGGCTGAGCTCACGGTGCCGGTCGAGTGGTTGGACCGGTCAACGTGGCGCATGCCTCCCCTCGAGACGCTCTCGCGCCCGGTGCTTTCGACTCAGCGCAAGGCTGGGCTCTTCATCTTGCGGGGCTACCTCTTGGTCGCCTTCTTGTTGGTGATCGTGAAGGTGGTCGAGGTGGCGGTGAAGTAGGCCAAGTCAGCGAACTGGCCGCGATTGTGAGGTTGCCGGGCGGGATGCGGCGTTGTGCTGCTCCCGCTCGGCAACGCTGCGCCCAGGCGCACATCGGTGGTAGAGCGGTCAACAGCGACAGACCGCGCGTACGAGATGGAAACTGTCTGGCGACGGATTTTCGTGCCGGCGGCCGCCAGCCTCCACCGTCGAGCGCGGCGAGCAGGTACGGTCTATCAGTAATGGCGGATTTCGACCACGTGGCCGCGGAGTACGACAGCATCGGTCGGGAGTATCAGGAATCCAAGCGGCTGCCCTTCCGCCTTCACATCGAGGAGCACACGATGTTCGAGCTCCTCCCAGATCTTGCAGGGCGCTCAGTCGTTGACCTCGCCTGTGGCGAGGGCATTTACTCCCGCAAACTTCTTCGCCGAGGCGCCGCCCGCGTGGTCGGCGTTGACATCTCGCCCGAGATGGTTTCCCTTGCTCGACGAGAGGAGGAGGCTGAGCCCCTCGGCGCGGAGTATGTCGTAGCCGACGTGGCAACCGTGGATATCGACGAGCGCTTCGACGTCGCCCTCTGCTCCTTTCTGTTCAACTACGCCCGCAGTCGCGACGAGCTGCACTCTCTGGTGGAGAGCGTGGCTAGGCTCGTCCGGCCGGGGGGACGTGTGATCGGGTGCAATGACTACCCAGAGAATCCGCCCGCCCACTTCGACCGCTATCGGCCGTACGGGTTCGCGAAGTTCGGCGGAGCAGAGCCACAGGAAGGGAGCACAATCAAGTACCGGTTTTACAATCCGGACGGAACCGTGTTCGAGATTGATAACTACTATCTGCCGACCGAAGCGTACCGACACGAGTTTGAGGTCGCTGGGTTCACCTCGTTCGACTGGGTGATGCCCACCGTCTCTCCGGAAGGGCGCTCCTCGTTTCCGCCTGGCTATTGGGATGCCTACCTTGGTTCACCGCCGATGGTTGGTCTGATCGCCATCAAGGGAGAAAGCCCAGTTTGAGGTTGGGATCGCCGCCTCTCTCGAGATTCGAACGAGCCGAATTCTTGGTAGCGCCGTCCGGTTCCGACTGCATAGCCTTGTGCTGCCCGGCACAGTCGCGCCCTTGAGCTGGCCGTCACGTCACCTACATCAAGCCGAATCACTCCAACGGAGAAAGTAATGAACCTTGAGCAGACTCTAGAGAAGATCGTTGAGCACGCCCACGAGGAACTCCGAATCGTTCGGAAGCGGGCTGAGGAGAAGACCGCCGCGCGCGACCACGGCAAGGATTATCACGAAGCTCAAGTCGCGGCAGATCGACTTGATCACTACGCCCATCTGGTCCGTCGGCTCCATGATGCCCAGTACAAAGATGGTTGGCGGCACGAGAGTCTAAATGAGGGGTCCAAGTAGGTAGCCCGTACGGCGGAAGAGTCTCGGAGCGTCGGATTGGATACCAGCCAAAATCCGGGTGCCGTAGTCTGACGAAATGCGACTCTTGTTGGTGGCGTACCCCGGCGCTGGAAAGGGCACGCAGGCGACGAGGTTGGCTGCTCACTATGGAGTCGCCCGACTGTCCAGCGGTGAGTTGCTGCGAGCTGAGGTGGCCCTCGGTACCGAGGTCGGGAAGGCTGCTGCTGATTATCTGAAAAGTGGTGATCTCGTTCCCGATGAGCTAGTCCTCAATGTGTTGTCCTCACCTGTCCTCGAGGCGGCTAAGCACGGAGGGTTCATCCTCGATGGCTTTCCGAGAACGGTAAGCCAGGCGGAGGCCGCATACTCCCTGGCGCAGGAGATGGACGTCGAGCTTCAGGCCGTCGTCTATCTCCGGGTCGGTCACGACGAGCTTCTGAGGCGACTTCGCGCTCGCGCCGATGGTGAAGGGCGTACGGACGACGGTGAGGCAACGATCGCCCACCGTTTCGAGGTCTTCGAGGCTCAGACGGAGCCCCTCCTCGCCTTTTACGATCGCCGCGGAATACTGCTCGACATCAATGGCGAACAGCGTGTCGGCGACGTGTTCGCCGACATTACAACTGCCGTGGACAGCCTTGTCGGCTGAAATCGCATAGCTGTCCGGAGGAGTCGCATGACCGCTCTCTTTAGGATCTTTCGACCGAGGATCCAGAGAGAGCGCCGTCGATACGAACAAACAGATCGGTCAGCACGTCGACAAGTGTCGCCCGCTCTATAGCCAACTGTCCCTGATGCCATGCCTGGCACAGCTCGCTCAAGGTGCCGATCTGTGCGTAAGCGACGAGGCGAGCACGAAGATCGGCCTGCGAGTCCGAACCGGGGGGTGCCATTCCTGCGATGGCCACATCGAGGATCTGGTGGCGAAATGGGCTGAGCGCACCGCCGTGGGTTTCAGTGAGCAGAACCCGAGCAAGAGACTCGTCGTCAACCAACGCGTTGACGAACGCCTCGAGCCACGCTTGTGGCGGCTCGCCAGGCCCGGTTGGTGCAAACGGATCGACACGCTCAGACATCACCGAAATGGCATGGTCGACAACAGCGCTCTGGAGTTCGGCAAGCGAGGCAAAGTTCTCGTAGAAGTACCGCTTGGTGAGTCCCGCAGCCAGACAGACCCGACTGACGCCGAGTGCGCCCGCCCCCTCGGTTCCAGCGATCTTGAAGGCGGCCGCTACCAGCCGGTTTCGTCGATCGATACGCCGGTCGTCGGCACTGACCCCCTTGAAGGGCATCGTCACCTGGTACTCCATCCCCGAGGATCCTAGTTGACACCAGCCAGTATCAATGCCTACGGTCGCGAGCCTCCGGCGCGCTACCAAACAAGGAGGTCCGCCGTGGTGCCTGCGACGCCTGTCGACGCCCGCCTCGATCTGAGCGACCCTGACCTGCTGGCCGATCATCTGCCTTTGGACGAATTCGCCTGGCTACGCCGGAATCAACCGATCCGGTGGAACCCGCAGGACTCAATTGGGTCGTATAACGACGACGGCGGCTTTTGGGCGGTCACCCGCCACGCCGATGTCACGGCGGTCACAAGGAGTCCGGCGTGGTCCGCGGAGACCAATTCGGCTTTCATTCGCCGGCTGGACGAGTCTGACCCGACGGGTGAGTCCACCAAGAACCTCCTGCTCTGCATGGACCCGCCGAGGCACACCCGCGTTCGCAGGGTCGGCAACCGGTGCTTCACGCCCCGTGCCCTGGCGGGCCTCGAGGACGACCTGCGCGAACAAGCCCACCGGATCGTGTGGGCTGCCAAGCGCGACGGCACGGGGGACTTCGTGATCGACGTCGCCCGCCATCTGCCCTTGCAGGCAATAGCAGGTCTCATGGGTATTCCCGATGCCGACCGGCCGCAGTTCTTCCATTGGAGCGATCAGATGGCGGGCAGCGAGGACCCCGAGTACGCCAGCGCCGACCTCTCGGGCACGGTCGAGATGTTCATGTACGCACATGCGGCGGCTGAGGTACGGATCAATGACGACCTCGGCGATGTCACCAGCCGACTCGTCCGGCCCGACGCCGACGGCCAGCGCCTGACCAGCGAAGAATTCGGGTTCTTCTTCATGATCCTTGCCGTAGCCGGCAACGAGACCACCCGGCAGGCGATCACCCACGGCATGTTGGCGTTTCTACAAAATCCGCACCAGTGGGAACGATGGCGGCTCGAGCGACCGGCGACGATGGTCGATGAAGTCCTGCGTTGGGCCTCGCCTGCAGTGGCACTCCAGCGCACCGCCACTGAAGACACCGAGGTCGCCGGCCGGTTGGTCCGGAAAGGGGAACGTGTGGCCTTGTATTTCGCTTCCGCCAATTTCGACGAGGAGGTGTTCGACGAGCCCAATCGTTTTGACATCGGCCGTTCGCCGAATCCTCACGTCACCTTCGGCGCTGGCGGCTCCCACTTCTGCATCGGAGCCAACTTGTCCCGCCTCGAGTTAAGGGTGATGTTCGACGTGATCGCCGATGAATTGACTGACGCGAAATTGAGCGGTCCGCCGAGCCGCCTCCGCTCGTCGTGGCTCAACGGCATCAAACATCTGCCGGTCAACTATGGAGGCTCCGTATGACGAGAGCGGCGACGGCATGGATGGTGTCGCGCCTGGGCGCACCAACCGACGCCCTCGAGATTCATGACGTCGAGGTCGGCGACCCCGGCGCCAACCAGGTCCGGGTCGCTGTGGAGGCGTTCTGCCTCGACTTCAACGACATCGATACCATCCGCGGCCGCTACGGGCTGTTGAGGTTCGAACCCCCGTTTGTTGTCGGCATGGCGGCAGCGGGGACGGTCGACGCCGCCGGGCCGGGTTGTGAGGGGCTAATCGGCCGACGAGTCGTCGGCACGACTGCGGGCGTGCAGGGCGGTTACGCATCGGCGGCGCTGCTCGACGGCGCCATGCTCCAACAGCTTCCCACCTGGCTCAGCGCGGCCGAGGGAGTGGCGATGTATTTCCCCTACCAGCTGAGCTACCTCGCTCTGAAGGTCCGAGGACGGGTCGCCCCCACTGACGTCGTGCTTGTCCACGCAGCGGCCGGGGGAGTCGGGTCGGCCGCCGTCCAGTTGGCCAAGGCGTTCGGCGCAACAGTGATCGGCACGGCTGGCACCGATCAAAAGGTCGAGTTTTGTCTGTCGCTGGGTGCCGACTATGGGGTGAACTACCGCAGCGAGGACTTCGTCGCGTTCGTCGACGATGTGACCAACGGACGAGGCGTCGACGTGGCCTTCGACACCGTGGGTGGGGTCGTGACGACTGAGACGTTCCGCACGATGGCGTTCAACGGACGCCACCTCATCATCGGGTTTGCCTCGGGTATCGAAGCCGAGGAGCACCCGCTGCCGATCCAGCCCAGTATCTACGGGAACTTTGATGTCGTAGGAGTCTGCTTCGCGTACGCCGACTCGCCGCGACCGGCCCGTCCGTTCGGCATGAACTTTCTGTCTACTGCACAAGGAGTCGACATCTGGAGCCGCATCTTGCATCTCACCCGGGCCGGAACAATTCGCCCCGTTATCGGCCGGCAGATCGAATTTGCCGAGGTTCCTGCCGCGCTCGAGGCGCTCGAGCGCCGGGAGACGACCGGCCGCACCGTGGTGCGCACGCCGACAGACGGCGCTTAGGTTCCGAGCACCGAGTGATCCCGCCGGCCAGGTCCACCCTTTGCCTCAGCTTGTGGGTCGCGAAGACGCCGTCTCGAGTCCCGAGTTGTTGAACCCGGAAGATGGTTCCGAACTCCGCGCGACGTAAATGCTGGTCGACTCAGCGATCGTGCACAGCGACGTTTGAGACGACCGCTGAGTGCAAGAGCTCTGTTGCATCGGCGGGAACCAAGAACCCGTCGCCACGGTCCCTCTTGACCGCACCGGCCCACGCCACAACGAATTGACTATGGCTCTTGTAGAGGTTGGCGATGTGAGCGGCGCTGAATGGCACGGTCGAGCCGAAGAGGAAGCAGAAACCCCCGCTGTTTCCCTGGCTTCCCAGCGCAGCGATCGGCGCGTCGACTTGTGGAGTTCGTACACCTCCCACGACATTTCCGTTTGCATCAAGCTTGTACACGACCGGCGAGCCATTGCTTGTGGCCAGGGGGGACGCTCGTGGAGGCGGGGTGCCAGCCACGACCCACCTATTGAGCGCATGGACCGCGGCATCAAGCGCCCAGTGGGTTCCGCCGGTGTTGATGGGAACGGCACAGTTGAACCCGCCCACGGGCGTACGCGTGGGGTTCTGCATCGCCGCAAGGTTCTTTACAGCGCCTTGTCCGTTGCCGGTGTCACCCGGACCGATGGCAAGGCCGTAATAGTCGTAGTGCGAGCTGCCTGCGATCTCCCAGAGTCGGAACCACTTTGGATTGCCATAGTGCAGCCGGTCGGACAGCTTGCTGTTGGCGACGTCGGTTTCGGTCTCGAACTCGAAAACCGGAACTCCGATGTCGCTCCTTATCGTGGTCGGATTCGGCGCTGCGTCGTTGGTTTGCGGCGCTTGGGACAGCGGAGCACCGGTACCGAATTGGCTGTGGACGAGGAAGCCTTGGTAGGCGCGAGCAATCGGCTGTACCGCGTCGATGTACGTCATGAGACGGCCCGCCGACTGCGACTCACCGGCCGCAATGAGCGCGTGCGGCCGCAAGCCACCCAAGATCGCCGCTGAATCCTGGCGTACCGCCTGGCCGGCCTGCGAAAAGATGTCGTACGAGAAGCTGTCGCCTGGGTGCGACAGCGACGAGTAATCAGCCGGATCGCCACTCTTGGCTGCGTTCACGCCAACTTGCTGGGCCGAAACCCCAACCCAGGCGAAGCCGTTGCGGATTAGTTCGTTATGGGACAGCGTCCAGTCGGGGCCGTCGTCCGTCCCGCCGCTCACATTGAGCCACTCGACCACCACCGTCCCGTTGAACCTCTTCGGGTTGATCGGGCGGTAGACAGCGATCCGCGTTTCATATGGTGCGCTGACACCCTCTGTCACCTTCCAACGTCCGTCACTCGTCAGCGACTGTTCGGGAACATAGGAGTGGGCCGTGCCCGAGACGAAGAACTGGGACTTCTCGTATCCAACCTTGGATAGGTTGAAACTGGTGCCGTAAAGGGTGTTGTTGAACGTCGGCGATCCGATCGGCTTGGGGCCGGAAACGGTGAAACCTGAGGGGGAGGACGAACTAATCGTCGACGAGCTGGCAGAAGAGGCGGACGAAGCGGAGCTTGGTGAACTTCCGCATGCCACAAGAATGATGCTCACGCAGAGTCCAGTCGCGAGACACCGGGCAGTGGGATCCGGGCGGCACCGCCAAGAGCGAGCTCTGCTGGGGGCTCCGTCTGAACGCATGGCTGCTTCTTCTCGAAACCACCACAAACGCACGGATCTGCTTCTGCTCAATGGCCGAAAAGCCGGCTTCGGTCGCGCTGCCCACCGCGACTCACTTGTTGGCAACTACGACTCGGACCCGACCGAGGTTCAGGGACCTGGCGAACGGGGTGCCGGGATTGCGCTCACGCTGGGAGGCCACACGAAGCGTCGGGAAGTAGGTGCCCGGTTTCGTGAAGACGTGGGTGGCGGTCGCGTGGACGACGTCCGAGGCCGAATCGTCGAGTTCGGCGGCGTCCGGATATAGGCCCGTTCCTTCGAAGTCCCACTTCGCCGAAACCACTCTGCCCGGAGCGGGCGGCACCTCGATCCGTGCGACGAAATTGACGACGTCGCCCGGCGTGACGTCAGCGCGATCGCCGCGGTTTACCTCGAGATGGACCACCGGTTGAATGCCCTTGCGTTCTCCAGCCGATGCCGGTACGAGCACCTGGCCGTCCCGCACCACGTATTCACTGGTAGCTGGAGGGGCGATGCCTTGCTCGACCCATGCGCTCAGCTCGCGTAACGCGTACTGGACCGTGCCGGAGTAGGCGACGGCATGGGTCTCCAGAGACTCCGTCGTCGGGTCGGTGTGGTTCGCGTTGTCGACGTACCAGAGCCTGTACTTCTCGTCGACGCGTGGTCCTTCGAAGTGCTCGACCTTCTTTCGGTACCAATCGGCCTGCCACGGCAAAGCGTCTCCGTCGTGCATGCACTCGACCACGATCATCTTTCCGTTAAAGCGACCGGTCGGGATCTGACCCGTGGCTCCGAGGGTTCCTGCCGCGCCGATGTCCACACCTCGCTGCGGGTACTTCGGCGTGCCGTCGGGGTTCCGGAAATAGTCGTAGACGTCGGGGTAGGCAAAGTCAGGATTGGCTGGCGGGAATTGATGACGGTGGTAGGTCTGCAAAGCCAGAAATCTCGAATTGTCGATCCGGACCTCGTCGCCAGCCTGAATACTGCCGACGACGACAGGATCGGCCGTTACGTCAATCGTGTCGTCGACCGTTTCGATCACGAGGCCGATGTGACCCTTGCCGTCCGAGTCAATGCGGCCGAGAGAGACGGTCTTGCCCGCGGCCGCTCCGGTGGTGATGATCACATCAGCACCGGTGAGATCACCCGTGGGGACGCTCGTCAGCCTGAATTGCGTCCGAGGACCCGAAATCACCTCGGCAACCCTGGCCTCGTGCTGTACGCGAGCGGCGCGGACAGACGACGTCGGATCGGTGCCGAGATACCCCGGCTTGCTCCAGAAGTCGTCGAGATAGGTCGGGTCCAACACCGGGACGTAACTTGCAACCAGCACGAGCGGACCTCCGCCCTGGGGGACGTAGTTGAACCACGCTCCGGGCGGGAAACCCGTGCGGGTCGCTTCTTCGAGAGCGGTGCGCTCCTCGTCGTTCAGTCCGGCGTACGGGTCACCGCTTCCGCCGGGCTCGATCGCGTCGATGATGGACGGCCACTTGTCCTTCAGCACCCGAAGGGCGTTCACGCGTACGGTGAAACAGTTGGGGATGGATTGGGGCGAGCCCATGACGTAGGGCACGAACCCGTCCCACACGCCAGTAGTCATCTCCGCGCTGGTGACCGTCTGGTAGGCGCCGCCGCTCCCGCCGTAGAGATAGCCGTACGTGCGGTGGGGTCCGTAGATCTCGGCTGCCACCACTCGAGAGAACTTCGCAGCCTCAGCGTTGACCCTGTAGCCCCGAATCGTTGTATCGACCTGACCCCTGCCCGACCCCTCTGCTGAACGAGGGTTCTCGCTGCCGCCCATGTTCGTCTGCACCGAGTAGCCGCCACTCGCCAAAGCGAACGCGACGTTGCGCGCGGTGGCTTCCTCGCCGGCGAGCAACTGATGGGTCGCCTGAAAGAACCGTCCCTGGTATTCCTCTTCCGGCGGAAAGCAGAAAGAAAACTTGGCGTCGGTGCCCGTGAAGCCTCCGTGGACGTAGAGATGGCGCGCTCTGAAGGGAGCGGCGCCCCCCTGCTGGGTCGTTATCCCGCCCGGGAACACGGGGGCGTCGTTCGGCTCATCCCTCCACTCCCGGACATTTATGTACGGCTGATTGAAGCGCGGGTCTTCGGATTCTGCGGTGACGAACAATGCTCCACGCTCGTCGGTCTTCGAGTCGGTCATCTCTCTACCTTTGATTTGCGCGACGGTCGGCCTAGGTCTGAACCGGTCAACTCAACTACCTTCAACGCGTCGAACTCAGGCTTCCGCGAGCCGACGAAGCCTGCGGCTCCGATGGATGGCCCCTATCCAACGGTTGTCTTGAGAGCGAGGGTGTTCTTCGTTGGGCTCCACTGATACACGAACACCGGCCCGTTGCCGTCGTTGTGGCCGGAGGAGAAGTTGAAGGTGCCTCCACCCCCTGGGAGCGTCAGATGAGTGAGAGTCGCAGCACCGCTCGCGAATGTCTTGTTCGTCAGTGTCTTACCAGCGGCCTTCAGGATGTCGGCGAACAGCGCCACTTGCACGCAGGCCGTCTGTGGCGCAGTCCAGGTGACGGGAGTGGAGGCCGTCGCCGTGACCGGGTTGTTGATAACAGCACTCGGTTCTGCTGCTTGAATGGTTGCAAAGCAACGCTTCATGGTGGGGTCATTCCACCAGATTGAGGCAGGCGGAATCCCGCCAGCGGTGACGGCATCTTTGAGAATGGACTGCGTGTATCCAGCTTTATTGGAGACATAAGCATCGAGATCCGTATAGTCGGTGGCAACAATGCGCGGGCGATAGGTGCTCTGGGTGGTTTGAAGGGCAGACGGGAAACCGTTCCCGGAATTGCCCACCGAAACGACCACATCTGCACCAGCCGACTGGAACCGCTGCGCGATGGTGCCGTACTCCTGCACCTGTGCTGCCGTGTCCGTGTCGGGCACGCTGTTGACTGCGGTCTGTACGACGTCGACTCCTTCCCTGTGCAGGACGGGCAGGACAAGATTGATTTCGGGCTGGTCGATGTTCGTTCCGACGACCGCCACCTTCTTGCCTTTGAACACGCCCTCTTGTTTGAAGACGGCCATCTCCTTGGGAACGAGGTCGCTGTCGGAAATGAGATTGTTGTACCAGGGCGCCTTCGCCTGCTGCGCCTGTTGCGCCGTGAGCGACGCACCGATGATCGGCACGTTGTGGGTCTGCAGGTAACAGGCAGTGTCAGGTTGCTGGAAGAAGCCAAGCACGGCGAACACTTTGTCGTCTTCGGTCAGCTGCGTGCACGTCGTCGCGGCTGCGGCAGTTCCGAGAGGATTCACGGCGGAGAACACGGGGACGATCTTGCGGCCGTCGATTCCGCCCTTGGCGTTGATCTGATCGAACAAGGTCTTGTAGGCCACTTGGTAGTCGCCGGGATCGACGTTGATGATGTTACGTATTGCGGCTACGTCAGCGTAGGTAACTCCGACCTTGATCGTGCTGGGTGTTACTCCCTGTTCAGGCGCCGCGCTCGCACTGGTCGTGGTGGCCAGTTCCACTCCGACGCTAAAGAACAGAAATGCGGCAAGCGCCGCAGAGGCCTTACGCATTGGGTCCTCTCTTCCTTCCAATGTTGCAATTTGTATGGCGATAGTGATCGGCCCCGCCGCATCTACGCTCCACCCTGATCCGCGATGGCGAGGGCGAGCAGGGGTGGAGGATAGACACTGGACGACCAAGAGTGGGCGCGGGTTCGGCTCTGGTCATGCCCGACCTGTGGGTTTCGTTGCTTTACGACGTGGCACGCCTGACTCCTTTGCTTGAGTTCCGGAGGGTCGCGGTCGACGTTCCGGGCCCCCGCGCCGCTGTGGGGTCCTGGAGCGGACGGCTTCGGCACCGGGGGAACGCGACAAGCGGGAGTGCACCCCTTCAATGACCGATCGAGTGACCAGCTCGAATTCTCGGCTTCCGTTTCGTTTTGGCCCGAACGCCATTCGGGCGTTGGGGAACGAAGTCAACATGGACGCGTCAGGAGGCTGCAGCTCCCGGAGAACCAGCTCCTGTTCCACGAAACCAATGATCGTTGAGCTTGTGGCCGAAGCGGCAAGCAGAGCATCTTTCAGCTCGAGGCCGCTCTGCTGCCAGACGCTGATCCACCGCTCGGTCATGGGAAAGACGGATGCGGTCCAGACGTGATGCTCGCTCCGCAATCTCGACACGGCGGGGTGGGTCAAGGTGATCTCTCGCATCCACCGCGCCATTTCCCACAGATCTTCCTGCCACGATCCCGACGGGGGTGGAAGAGGGCGTCCCTCGATGACGGCGTCGACCACCAGGCCTACGAGCGCCGCCTTGTCCTTCACATGGTGATACAGCGCCATCGGCGTCACGCCCAGGCTTTCGGCGACGGCGCGCATTGTGAACCCGCTCGCTCCGCGTTCGTCCGCAACGCGAAGAGCAGCCACGGCGATCCGAGTCCGGGTGAGATCAGCCAGGGTGCAAGCTCCTCACACCTTCTCGCACTGGCATGTCAGTGATCCTCCCCCGGCCTAATGCGATATAGCCCTAGCTATACAGCATATAGGAACGAAAGCTTGGGGGCAATGACAGCATGTGCGGGACGAGCGCGATACGGGCTCCTTAACTTGCGGGATCTTGTCGGACGCCCTGCAACGGGGTCACCACGGCCGAAGACGAAGCAGTCGGCACAGCGTTTGCAGGGGCCGCGGCGCCGCTGCGCGCGATGGCTCGCTCTTCCGTGCCGAGGTAGCTGGCAATGACCCTTGGATCATCACGGACAGCGGATGGAGGACCCTCGGCGATTACTTGGCCCGCCTCGAGGCAGTAGACACGATCCGAGATGCTCATGATGAGCGGCATGTCGTGCTCGATCACGAGCACCGATGAAGACAGCTCCTTC
>Ga0308309_10000307_pt1 | contig 33206 bp, 28 predicted proteins | sample HubBroMetageWFT5_FD_192491 | JGI IMG/M metagenome (GOLD analysis project Ga0308309, IMG submission 192491) | Warmed and freeze-thawed soil microbial communities from the Hubbard Brook experimental Forest, New Hampshire - Hubbard Brook CCASE Soil... | ecosystem: Environmental > Terrestrial >...
GATAACAATAATTATCTTCAGGAGCATATAATTCCCTCACTTTAATCCACCGAATTCTGTTTGCTGACTGAATGACGGAGTCAAGTCCTGATTAACGCTGCCAGCTCAACCGGTCGACGCAACACCATCCAATGCATTGATTCAACACTGCCTTCCCGGGAGAACCGATCTGTTTGGCTGTACTCGCTTAAAACCTAGCCAGGGTAGTGTTCTGGCTGATCTAACCCTAGCGAGCGATTTAGCCTTTGTTTTCAATACAAGCCGGGTTCGACCTGAGTGTTGCGTCGACCCATTGAGACCACCGCGGAAATCGGAGATGTGGTTTTCTGCTGCAAGGTAGATTCATCGTTGGAGGAAAACTATGTTTGTTCGCAACAAGAATTTGGCAAATTGGCTTGGATTCCTCAGCGTCCTGATTTCCATCGTCCTGCCGTCGTTCCCATCAAAGATACCCTAGTCCCTCGCTTCGAAAGCGCCTTTTCCCACTACCACCCCAACTCAAGTGGCGAAGATTTCGCAAAAGCACGATCGACGCGAATCGTGACAAGTGAACCCCTCTGTGACACAAATGTGTACAGAACACCCCTGACTTAGGTCCACCAGACCGGCGCGCCGTGACGTTTGGTGCCCAATAGGAGCAGCTAAGTGCCGAAGAACGTCACCATAGGTCCTCTATCGATCGCCTCCGACCGGGTCAGGGCCGCCTGGTTTTCGAATCCTTCCGGCGATTGGTAACCAAGCGTCGAGTGGAGACGACAACGGTTGTAGTACTGGTCTATAAATTCTCCTAGTGCTTGATGTAGCTGTTCGAAGTCGCGGTAAGCAGTGGCATTGATCTCTTCGCGCTTGAGCGTCCTCAGAAAACTCTCACAAGTGGCGTTGTCATAGGGATTCGCTGGTCTGCTCATGCTCGGCACCATCCGATGCTCGCGGAGTGCTTCCACGTACTCCCGACAGACGTATTGCACACCGTGATCGGAGTGGTGCAACACTCCAGGTGCTGGTTGTCGATGGGCAATTGCCCGTTCTAAAGCGCGAAGCGGAAGTTTGGCCTGTAAAGTTCGCTCAAGCGCCCGCCCGACTACCACGCGAGAAAAACTGTCTAGAATCACAGCGAGATAAACAAACTCTGTCCTGAGACGAATATAGGTTATGCCAGCTACCCAAAGTTGATTAGGACCGGACAATTTCATCCGGCTGGGCAAGTTCAGATAGCTTTGGACGGCGCGAATGGCACCGAGCGAAGCGAAGGGCGGAGCGTCTCGCACGGTCAACAGATTGTCCTCGCGCATTTCAGCGCAAAAGCAAGAACATCGCGTTCAGAATATTGTTCTGGTTCACGGCGCATGGGCGGATGGTTCCGGCTGGAAAGGCGCTTACGACATCCTTGTCAAGGACGGCTACAGCGTCAGCCTCGTCCAAGAGCCGGAAACTTCGTTTAAAGACGACGTGGCTGCCACCCAGCGCGTCTTAGCCTTACAAGATGGACCGTGCATCCTTGTCGGTCATAGCTATGAGGGAGCCGTAATTACAGAAGCGGGGACGGACCCATCGGTTGTCGGCTTGGTGTATATCGCGGCCCACATGCCGGATTCCGGCGAGAAAGAGTCAGACGACGGAAAGCGCTTCCCAAGTGACCTCGCTAAATCGGGTGCGATAAGGAAGACACCAGACGGATTCACCTACATCGATCCCGAGCAGTTTCACGAACTGTTCGCGGCCGACGTTCCCGCCGACCAGGCCGCATTGATGGCGCGCTCGCAGGTGCTCAACTTTGCGGACAATTTCTCGGCAACGATCACCACGGCTGCCTGGAGAACCAAACCAACCTGGATGCTCGTGGCGGGAAGCGATCGAACCATCAGCCCGGACTTGGAACGTTGGTATGCCAAGCGGGCCAAGAGCCACACGGTCGAAGTCGCGGGCGCCAGCCACGCGGTCTACGTCTCCAGGCCGAAGGAGGTTGCAGCTCTGATCGAAGAAGCTGCAACCCACGCTCGGTAGAAGAACTCGCAATGTCAAGCTCAGCCCCGAAAAGTAATGGGAAGTCGGCTTGTGGGAAGTCTCACCAGATAGGTAACGACAAACGCACCAGGAGCGACCTATCCATCGCTGGCGAGAAGCCGACTTCCCATTACTAATCGCGGCAACCGAGTTTCGGATTACTTCCGTGCGGGGACGACAATCTATCTGGAACTTTGGTCATCATTTCCCACAACCCCGTTTCTGGCTAGGGATCGGCACTGTCCGGCAGCGGTAATCAGGCATGTGGATTATTTCTAGGCGAGAGACAGGCGGCGCTCTGAGTGGCGCTAACGAGCAGGCGCCATACGCGTTCGTTTTTAGGTAATGAGGGACCCGCGCAGACCTCGATGATTCAGCACCTTCAATTTCACCGGTCCTCCAAGATGAGAACGGAGTTCTGGAAGTCAATGGTTATGGCTCTGAACGAACTGAGAACATCGAGTCCAATGACGCCGTCCGCCTCCCCAAAATGGAAGTCCCCAACCACCACAGTTTGGTGAAACGAACATCGCCGCTCCTGCAGATCCGGCTCGCCTACAGTGAGTGCGACTTGGACGTGAGACGCCGAGACACTTCCACTCGCCATGTTGATAGTGATCTCAGAGTTCACGTTGACTTCCGGAACGATTTTCAAACTGAAGGTGGTCAGTGCAGCACCGGTGTCGAGGAGCAGGATGACGCGATTCCCGTTCACCCGAGCCGGGATAAAGATGAAGCCGTTGCGGGCCCGGAAATGGATGCGGTGCTCCCCGGCGCGTGCGGCAACGGCAGGCTCCTGACCCGGCCACAACCGGCCAGTGATAGCCAGCAAGCCGATAATTGCAATCGTCGCTCGCCCGATTGCCAAGTGTCTCTCCCCATGGACGAAAGTTGCTTCCGAGTGGCCGACAATCCACCGTGTTTCACTTGCCGGAGTACCGTATTCTTTATTTTCGACCACGGTTCCAACAGGCGAAACTATCCCTACGGTGTTGTCTGGGTCCTGATGTTGGAATAGCCCGAGTATCCGGTCGGGCTGTGGGCGCGGACGCGGTATCGAAATGTCAGGTGCATTGGCCACAGGGAGTCAATGTAGCGTGTGGTACTCCCACCGGTGACCGAGATCTCGCCGAAGTTGGTGCAATTTGCCCCACTACAACGCTCAATGTGGTAACTGTCCGCGTCAGTCGAGTGATCTGTCCAACTCAGTTCGACAACGTCATAGAACCCCCTTTTGAATGCAAAGGAGGTCAGGCTTGTCGGGGCCGGTTCGATGTTGGTGATAGCGGAGCCTGCCTTGAACGCTTCCAACTTACCAGCATCGTTCAACACGGTGGTCGTTGCCACGGAGCGACGATTTCGGCCCGCCATTGAGGATCGGAGTCGAGTCATCACTTCTAGCGGGGACGACGTGGCTGGACTCACTGCTGGCGCCGGGGTTATCTGTGCTGGCCAAGCTTGAAGCTCGGGTACCACTTCAACAGGATCGTAATCGCAGCCCTCAACGTCCGGATGATTCGCTTCGCACGGAATTAACGCGAAAGCATGCGCATCGCCATTTGCAAGCGTTCCGAAACCGCTGATCTCGCCGCGATCGTTAATGAAAGTCGCTTCGTTCAGAGTGAGGTCGGAGGGAGCGGATACAAGCAAGTTCAGATCAAGAATCTTGCCATCTTCCCAAAGGACTGCATGTTCGACCGCGTCCGTGCATGCGGGGAAAAACGAAGCGTCGTAAAAGCCAGATCCGCCCACAACCTGGTCTTTGGAATTAATTGCATCCGCTGCGCTACAGGCATCGCCATTCAGGGTTCCGAGGTTCGTAATCGCGCCGTCCTTCCAAGAAAACGCCAGCAGTGCTTGATCACCCGAATTCGTGGCCGCCCCCACAACCCGTCCGGAATCATTTAGCCAGCCGGCGTAACCGTGGGTTCCTCCGAGCGCTCCAAGGTCCTTCATCACGCCGCGTTCCCAGAGAAAAGCGTGAGATTCAGTGTCGCCGGCTATGGTGGCTCCACCGACGACTTGACCACGATTGTTGAGAGCAAAGGCGGAAGCGCACGAGCCCCCCAGTGTCCTGAGATCCGTCATTTGGCCGTTTTCCCAAATGAACGCGTGGAGGGTCAGAGGAGAGTCACCGCACTCCAGAGTTGGCGGTGGAACGGAGCTCGAAGTGTAGGATTGTCCGACGATCTGTCCCAGATCATTCACATAGAGTGCCACGGCGTCGGTGCCGCCCAGGGTGCCCAGGTCATGTATTTCGCCGTTCCACCATGCAACCGCGCGCGTTTGCGATCCTAATCCCACCAATGATTCCAAGTCGGGAACAGCGTTATTGGCGTAGCCGACTACTTCTCCTCTGTTGTTGACTGCATTGGCTACGCTTTCGTATCCGCCCTTCAGGGTTCCAAGGTCAAGGATTCCTCCATGCTTCCAAACAATGCCATGAACGGACTGGATGCCAGTGAAAGGATCTACTTCCCCATTTTCCGAAAATCCGGCGATCAGCCCGTTGCCACTAATCCACGTAGTCGCCGAGCTCAAACCCGCAGGTCCAGGCAGAGCGCCAAGGTCCGTGCGAACACCATCCTCCCATGTGATCGCGTGAGAGACGTAGCAATCGGAGTTGAAGCAGTTTGGACCAAACGGGTCGGGAGTTGAGGTGTCAGCTTGCCCTACGAAGCTTCCTTTTTGGCTAAGCGATGCCACTGCCACACCTGCGAAAAATGGCGCTGCGACTGTGCTATTGGGGCCGCCGAGCGTACCGACGTCGATAAGCTTATAACGAGTATGCTGTTCCCGGGGTGTCGTCGCAGCCATGGCGCTCGCAGCAGCAGATGACGGATTGCTCACAACAATAGTGTAGTTGGCGCTCGCCTGCGCTGCGGGTGATCCTGAAACAGTTACCGTCACAATCACGTGATAGGTTCCCGCCGCGGTTGGCATTCCGTGAATGAGAGGTGGTGACGATACTGTTACGCAGCACCGAGTGCTGCCACCACAGGTATAGGTCTCAACCCCAACCGCCAGGCCCGGAGGCAGTGATGACCCCGGCGCGGCCAACCAACTCCAATGGTAGCCGCTTGTACCTCCTGTCGCGTCCAGCCGCCACCCAGAGAAAGTCGCCAAACAGTGATTTTCTACGATGCTGAACGTTCCTCCATAGGTCTGGCCGACAGTCCCATTCGGCGGCGCGCCAGAAGTTATCGTGAGGGTGCCCGGCGCGGAGACGTTAATGGGGTTCGAGGTCCCGGTGATCGAAGCCGTGACCGTGTCGATCGCGGTGATGGTCTGGGCGCCAATCGTTTTGGGTGTGGCAGAAAAGGTCGCGGTCCCGTTCGTCAGCGTCGAGTTGGCTGGAAGCGTCGCCTGGCCGTCGCTGCTCGTGAAGTGAATCGCACCAGCGTAAGTGATTACCGTATTGTTCGAAGCGTCGAGCGCTGTCACGGTGAAATTAAAGGCGGTCCCGGCAGTGACGGAAGCTGGAGCCGTAACCGAGAAGTGTGTAGCTTTCGCGGCCGGACTGACAGAGACCGCGTTCGAGCTGCCGGTGATCGAAACCGTGACCGTGTCGGTCGCCGTAATCGTTTGGCTGCCAACGGTCATCATTGTGGTTGAGAAGGTCCCCGTCCCGTTCGTCAGCGTTGCGTTGGCAGGCAGCACTGCCTGGCCGCCGATGCTCGTGAAGTGCACCGTTCCAGCGTAAGTGGTGACAGTATTATTTGAAGTGTCGAGCGCTGTCACGGTGAAATTGAAGGCGGTCCCGGCAGTGACGGAAGCTGGAGCCGTAACCGAGAAGTGTGTAGCTCTCGCAGTCGGACTGACAGAGATACTGTTAGAGCTGCCGGTGATCGAAACCGTGACTGTGTCGGTGGCCGTGGTGGTTTGGCTGCCGGCCGTGTTGAGCGTGGCGGAGAACGTGCCCGTTCCCATGGTCAGCTTGCCGTTCGGTGGCAGGACTGCCTGACCATCGGTGCTGGTGAAGCGTAACGTCCCGGAGTAGTTTGTAGCAGTGTTGCTGAATGGGTCTTTCGCCGTCACCGTAAAGCTGATTGCCATTCCAGCATTGGCGCTAGCGGGGGCGGTGATGGAAAGTTGAGACGCCGCAGCGGCGCTCACGTTGATCGAGTTCAAGCTGCCTGGCGTCAGCCTGCCCGCCGCGTCAATTACCGTAATAGTTTGGCTGGCTGCAGTTTTGAGCATGACGGAGAAACTCCCAGTCCCGTGTATCAAAGGCGAACTGGCAGGCAACACAGCCTGAGTATCCGAACTGGCAAAATTAACCGTTCCTGCGTAAGTGCTGACCATGGCGTTCGAGGCGTCTAGCGCGGTGACATTGATGTTGAACGCTGTCCCGGCGACTTGGGAAGTGGTGGCCGTGGTCACGGAAAAGTGCGTGGCTACCAGTGGCGGGGGCTGGGAGGCTGCGCCGCATCCGTTCAGAAAGCACAAACAGGAGATAGAAATCAGGACCAAAAGGGATTTTTTCATGACTGCTCCTCAAGATCGCAGTTGCTTACATGGCGATGCAAACTTTTCATGTCACCGAGCCTCTTTAGTCGTTTGAGAAGCGAGTTCAGGTAGACCCAAACTGGCCCATGCGACGACTGAAGTCGCTCGTTATTGACCAAGGCTCGAACGGCTTTCACTTCTAGTTCCGCAGCGCTTTGCAGGCAGAGCATCTCCTTTTCGCTCAGGCGGTGTTCGCACCAAACCCTTGCCGACCCAAGGTGAATGACTAACTGCGACTGGGTCTCAATCGTGATGCGCATGGTTTTCTTCGTGGTCAAACCGCCTCCAATCGCCTCGTGTGATAGCCATTTACGTGATACATTCGGGGCACGTTTTGGCTTACTGTGTAAGTCCGCCTCGACGCGAATGCATCTTGCTTCGAAAGCAACCTGAATGTCCTCAAGAACCCCTTAATAAGTTTTGAATCCTTGTTGGGAGCAGCTATGGATAGGCAGGGCAAGCAGTTACTGGAATTCGGCCCTTTCCGGATGGACCTCGAAGAGCGCGTCTTAATGCGCGATCAGGAAACCATCACGCTGTCCCCGAAGGCTTTTGAAACACTTTTGGTGCTTGCCAAGCACAGCGAAAGAGTGGTCTTGAAGGACGACTTGATGAAAACGCTGTGGCCGGACACTTTCGTGGAGGAGTCCAACCTCAGCCAGCACATTTTTCAGCTTCGGAGAGCCCTGGGTGATAAGGCGCACGACCCGCAATACATAGTCACAGTCCCCGGGAGGGGTTACCGACTGGCTCTGGAGGTAGCAGTACTGACAGAAGCGGATAACGATGTAAGTGTCCACAGCCGGAGTATTCAAAGAGTAACGATGGAGGAAAGCGAAACCTACCAAGGCAGAGAGGCGATCTCCCCATTCGCAAAACTTCGCCAAAAACCTTGGAATTGGGTCCTGGGTGCCGGAGGATTGGCCGTTGTCGCTTTGATCGCTGGCGGCATCTACTGGCGGAGCTGGCACAAAGTAACTGCACTCACGGAGCGAGACACGATAGTCCTCGCCGATTTTACGAACAGCACTGGCGACAACGTTTTTGATGACACCCTGAAACAGGGGTTGGCAATACAACTGGAACAATCGCCATTTCTGGAGCTGGTATCCGACCGTAAGGTGAACGAGACCTTGAAGATGATGGGGCGCCCCGTCGGTGACCGGCTGACCCCGGAGGTGACGCGCGAGGTCTGCCTGCGCACCGGAAGCAGGGCCATGTTGATAGGCTCGATTGCCGGACTGGGCAGCCAGTTCGTGATTGGCCTGAAGGCCATGAATTGCAACACGGGTGACGTGCTGGGGGCGGCACAGGAGCAGGCAGGGGGGAAGGAAGCGGTGCTGAGGGCCCTGGATGCAGCAGCCGTGCGCTTGCGGAGAAAATTGGGCGAGTCGCTGAGCTCACTGCAGAAATTCGCCACACCCGTGGAGGAAGCGACGACTCCGTCTTTAGAAGCCCTTAAGGCGTATAGCTTGGGAAGAAAAACGGGGTTCACCAAAGGGGCGACAGCCGCACTGCCCTTTTACAAACGGGCCGTGGAATTGGATCCGAATTTTGCGATGGCCTACCGCGGCATCTCCGCTGTTTACACCAACCGCAGTGAAGTCGGGAGGGCCACCGAGAACGCGCGGAGAGCGTACGAACTGCGCGCCAAGGTGAGCGAACGTGAACGCTTCTCGATCGAGGCTACGTATTACATGCATGCGACGGGAGAACTTGATAATGCGGTGGAGGTCTACGAATTGTGGCAGCAGACCTATCCGAGAGATTTCCTGCCTCACGGAAACTTGGGGGTCGTATACGGCTGCCTTGGAAACTGGGAAAAGGCACTGGAGGAAACCCGCGAGGGACTGCGGCTGGAGCCAAGCAATCAGGTGAGCTATGGCAATCTGGCGAAGGACTATACAACGCTGAATCGACTGGACGAGGCTGAGGCAGCCTACAAGCGGGCACAGGAGCGCAAGCTGGAGAGTGAATTCCTGTCCCTTTACGGCTACCAGGTGTTTTTTGGGAAGGACGATACAGCGCAGATGGCCAAAATTCTCTCGGCGGCAGTGGGGAAACCGGGACCGGAGGATTTGCTTCTCGCGGGACAGGCGGACACGCAGGCTTGGCACGGAAGTTTCAGGAGCGCGCGTGAACTAACGCGGCAGGCCATGGATTCGGCTCAACGGAATAATGCGAAGGAGGCCGCCGCTTTGTACCAGACAGCGGCAGCGCTAGGTGAGGTGGAATCTGGCAACCGTGAGCGGGCCCGGGCCGACGCGTATGCCGCTGTGAAAATGGCGCCGAATCGCGATGTGCGGGGGTTGGCGGCACTGGCGCTGGCGCGGGCGGGCGATCCCGGCGGAGAGAAGCTGGCTAACGAACTCGACAAGGATTTTCCGCTGGACACGCTGGTGCAGAGGTATTGGATGCCGACCATCCGGGCCGCGGAGGCGCTGGAGCGCAAAGACCCGAGCCGGGCAATCAAATTATTGAAGGTGGCGGAAGACATCGAGCTGAGCCAACCCACGAACCTCACGGTAACCCTATGCCCAGTATATTTGCGGGGACAAGCTTATCTCATGCTGCGCGACGGCGATTTGGCAGCCGTGGAATTTCAGAAATTCATCGACCACCGGGGACTGGTAGTGAACTTTTCTTGGGGAGCGCTGGCTCGGCTCGGCCTCGCCCGCGCCTACGCTCAAACAGGGGACACGGAGAAGAGTCGGGCCGGTTATCGGGAATTCCTAGCGCTTTGGAAAAATGCCGATACGGACCTGGGCATCCTCAAAGAGGCTAAGGCGGAATACAAGAAACTTGGCGCAGACTTGCCACCCACGCACTAAAGTGTGGCGGCATCAACATTTTCCAAATTCAGCTTCAAGCTATCCAGAAACGGGGTTCTGGGAACCTGGCCGGATTGCTACCGAGAAGTCGGCTTGTGGGGAGTGATTCTCCGCGCTCGGCATCGATTCTGGGCGGTTGACGGTCAAACCGGAAGCTGGCACCCGAAGAATCGTAACCTCCGGATTGCCAACGATAGGTCAAGTGAGAACCTGACCGTGAGGCTGTGAGGCACAATGCGACTTATGGCCATTCCTGTAAAAGCGGGACCTTGTGGTTCTCAAACGGACTCCCAAAAGGCTGCGGATTCACGAGTTCGTCTTGAGTTGGATGTGTAGCCCCATGGTGGCTGTCCTGTGGTACGAGCGCTTAATCCGGTGCAGGAAATTTATGAAATTCAAAACGTCGTCTTTTCGCACATCCACTCCCGATTCGCTTTTTTGGAAGAACGCCGCCACGGTTTTTCCATCAATGAGGGCCTGCAACAGCCCAGATGGCTTTTCCTCGAGAACGGAGACAATGCCCATGGCGTGGCCTTGCGGGTCTAACTCTTGGTCGGCGTAGACTAAATCGGGAGCCTTCTTAATAAAGTCATCAAGTTCATGATCGACATTGCTATAGTTGCTTCTCTTGATCTCGACAACCCCGAACGCACTGCTTCGCGGCACTAGCCCGAAATCGTCTACCTCGTAAACACAGGGCGCCGGATGAGGGGCCCACAAGATTACATCGATTTGCGGAAGTGAATCAGCCAGTGGGTAGTCGATGACCGACCCGGTCGAAACACGCAGGAACGGATGGACCACGCGGCGACTCAATTGTCTTACGAGCGCCTCAGTGTAGCTGCCAAGAAGCACGGTATTCCGGATGACCTGCTTCATGTTCAGAATGAGTTGCAGCTCATGAGTGAGTGGCTCCGCGATCACCTTCGAAAGGTATTCTTCGACAGTCATGCAGCAATATTAGCAAGAATGTGCTCCTTCTGGCCGTCCCTTCTTTTCTCACTTAGTAAATATGTTGAGCTGTGAGCATCAGCATGGCCACGTGTACCGTCTAACTCTTGGAAGGCGATAACGCTCAAAACTACTGCGCGGCTGCGTTCATGTCGGTTGACGGGCAATTCGGAAGTCATTCCGGGCCAGAAGTCCGGTTCGAGGAAGTGAGGCTCCATCGCAAGTCTCTTTCGCTCTCATCTCCTCGAACGCCCTTTCTCGATAGTTTCCAAGTTGGCGACGATACGTCCAGAATATGACCGGCGCGAACGGCCCTTCTGCGTTATGCCGCCGCTCTCGTTAGCTCAAGTCCGCTTTGCCAGTCAATCCACTCGGCTATTTACTGATTAGGGCCGCACTGTGAAAGTGCAGCGAGCGGTACTTGTGAATTTGAGACACTTACAAGTATGCACCGTGGATTGGCAGCTCGATACCTAGGGCTGAGCTAATTCTCATTTCCATTGGCGAGAGTTCATGCGTGCAATCCTCCGTGCGTGGTTAAGTTGACTGTTAAGGAGGCGGTATGTCTGCCTCGGAACGCCATGAAGGAATCATCCTTGTGGCCGATGACAACGAAGGCAATCGCGAACTGCTCTCCGCTCTGCTGAGCGCAGAGGGTTACCAGGTTGTCTGTGTGGCAAACGGCCAGCAAGCGCTAGAGCATGTGACAAGCGGATCGATTGATCTTGCACTGCTGGATGTCGTTATGCCCCGCCCAACCGGATTTGAAGTATGTCAGGCGATGAAGTCCAAGCCGGAAACCCGATTGATCCCTGTTGTATTGCTTACCAGCCTGAATAGCGATTCGGACCGCATCCACGGGATCATGTGCGGCGCTGATGATTTCCTCACCAAGCCAGTAAATAAGCACGAGTTGCTGGCGCGCGTGCTTTCCCTGCTGCGCTTAAAACATTTCACCGATGAACTGGACAACGCCGAGACCGTGCTGTTTAGTCTTGCGCTGTCGATCGAGGCGAAGGACCCCTATACCGAAGGACATTGCGATCGCCTTTCGAAATATTCGGTCGCGCTAGCGGAAAAGCTGGGTTTGCCCGACCAACTGCGCGTCGCTCTGCGCCGAGGCGGCCTTATACACGATATTGGCAAGCTGGCCGTGCCGGAACACATCCTGCTGAAACCTGGACCCCTGACTCCGGAAGAACGAAAAATGATGGAACAGCACACCCTGGAGGGCGAGCGGATTTGCGCTCCGCTGAGATCCTTCCGCAATGTCTTGCCGATCATTCGCCACCACCACGAAAAACAGGACGGCTCTGGATACCCGGATGGGCTGAAAGGCGAACAAATTCCACTCACCGCGCGCATACTCCAAGTCACGGACATTTATGACGCGCTTACCACGGACCGACCCTATCGCAAGGCGCTTCCCGTAGAAAAAGCCCTGGCCATCATGCGCGACGAAGTAAAGCGCGGCTGGTGGGATGGTTCATTAGTGAACGAGCTGGAGGTCCTAGTCACCGAGTCAGCGGTACCAGCAGCCGGGAGCAGGCCAAACCGTGCGCGCTAGCCTCCTTCAAAATCAGCCAAGCGAAGAGTTCGATTTTCGCCGCCCATACCGATCATCGACTCCCCGGATCATGACCGCAAGCACTCTCACCCTTCTGCTTTGGCTCCCACTAACGAGTCAGACGGCTCGGGCCCAGTCCACTCCAAACGCTCAAATGCCAGAAGAAAATCTGAAGCAGCTGAGCCTGGAACAACTCGGCAGCATTGAGGTCACCACCGTTTCCAAGGACCCGCAACAGGTCCTGAAGACACCCGCTGCGGTCTTTGTCATCACGCAGGAAGACATCCGCCGATCCGGGGCGACAAGCATCCCGGAGGTCCTTCGCCTGGCGCCAGGTGTAGAGGTTGCTCGTATTGATGCGGATCACTGGTCCGTCGCGATTCGTGGGTTTGCCGGCCAATTCTCAAAGTCCTTGCTGGTCTTGATTGACGGCCGGAGCGTCTACACGCCCCTCTTCTCGGGAGTGTATTGGGACGTTCAGAACGTGATGCTCGAAGACGTGGAGCGCATCGAGGTAATCCGCGGGCCGGGTGGCACCATCTGGGGAGCCAATGCAGTCAACGGGGTGATCAATATCATCACGAAGAGTTCAGAATACACCCATGGTGTCCTGGCCACACTGGGGGGCGGAAGCGTCGACAAGGGAACAGGCGCCGTCCGTTATGGCAGTTCAGGAAGAGAGGACTTCAACTATCGCATCTACGGTACTGGTGGGGTTCGCGGGCCGGAATTTCACTCCGACGCGAACGAATTCGACCGCTGGCGGATGGGGCAGATGGGTTTCCGCACGGATTGGAAGAGCGGCGAGAAGGACGCTTTTACAGTGCAAGGCGATATTTACCGCGGAGAGAGCGGAGAAGGCTCCCTCATCGCCTCGTATTCTCCTCCGTCCGAGATGGCGCGGTTCGGCAATGCGTACTTTTCGGGAGGCAATCTGCTGGCTCGCTGGCAGCATACAACGGGAGAAGGATCCGACATACAAATTCAAGCGTACTTCGACCGGACCAATCGGCAGGATTTCGAACTTGGTGAGACGCGCGATACGTTCGATATTGACTTCATCCAGCATGTGCGCATTCATGGCGACCAGGAGTTGACCTGGGGCTTGGGGGCAAGGGTAAGCCCCAGCAACTTCATTCCGACATCGGACGGCGTGGATTTCTTCCCGCGCAGTCAAACCGACAGCATTTACAGCGGGTTCGTGCAGTATGAACTACCGATCGTCAAAGACAAGCTCATGCTGACGGCGGGAACCAAGCTGGAGCACAACAACTTCAGCGGTTTTGACTACCAGCCCAGCGTACGGTTGCTGTGGGCACCTACCAACAAGCAGTCTCTCTGGGCCGCAGTGACTCGCGCCGTGCGGACACCGTCGCGAGTGGATCAGGATGTTCAGTTCGCCATCTTCGTGACCGCAACACCGCCCCCGCCGATCTTTTTCGAAATCACTGGCAATCCCAACCTCAAGGCGGAGCAATTGGTCGGCTACGAGGCGGGATACCGCACGCAGGTCGGTCACAGTCTATACGTGGATTTCACCGCATTTTACAATAACTATAACGATCTGCAGAGCTACGGGGCACTCTCGCTCGCCGAAGCGAGCAACCCAACGCGACTTCTCATCGTCTTGCCGTATGCCAACGGAATTAAGGGCCACACCATCGGAACGGAAATCGCTCCAAATTGGAAGATTACGCACTGGTGGCAGGTGCGTGGCTCCTATTCATACCTGCATATGGCACTAGGCGACAAGCCGGGATACACGGACACGGGGAATATCCTCAAGTCTTACTTGGGCTCGAGTCCGAGCAGCCTAGTCAGCTTCCAATCGTTCATTAATTTGCCTAAACACTTCGAGTTCGATCAAACTTTCCGATACTCGAGCGCGCTTCCTGCGCAAGGCGTAGGCTCCTATAGCACTGTCGACGTCCGGCTGGGATGGCACTTTGGAGAAGGTCTCGATTTTTCGGTCGTCGGGCAGAACCTCCTGCAGCCCTCTCACGCGGAATTTGGAGGGGACCCCGGCCCGCTGGTCGGAATCAAGAGAAGCATCCACGGAAAGATCACTTGGAGAAGGTAACTGGTGCCGATATCCATGACGCGCTCCAGTAACTCCGCTTCGGGCCAATGCGCTCCGCGCAGCTATGTTTCCAACCGGTACCCCTGCGCATGGCGGCGCCTTACTGCCGTTATCGCTATGCTGGCACTTCTCCACATCCCCGTTCTGCAAGCCCAACAACCGAAAGTGTCCGAGTATCAGGTCAAGGCCACTTATCTTTATAATTTTGGCCGATTTGTCCAATGGCCCTCCAACGCCACGACCGCGAAAGGCGATTCGTTTTCTATCTGCGTACTTGGCCAGGATCCCTTTGGTCCAAGCCTTGATTCGACGCTTGCCGGTGAAACGCTGGACGGTAAACCGCTGGCGGCGAAGCGGATTTCAACACCACGAGAGGCCGGGGAATGCCGCATCCTGTTCATCAGTTCGACAGAAGAAAATCATTTGAAAGAGATACTCGCGGCGCTGGATGAATCGAGCATTCTAACCGTGAGCGACATGCCCGCCTTCTCCCGCCGAGGCGGCATGATCCAGTTCGTCCTGGACGGCGGCAAAGTTCGCTTCGAGATCAACTTGGCAAAGGCGGAAACCGCCAAGCTGACCTTGAGTTCCGAGCTCCTTAAGGTGGCTACCACCGTAAGAAGGAACGTTCGAGAGGGGGGAGTATAGAGATGCTCGAACGTCAGAGCCATACGATCTCCCGGAGACTTACTTGGATGAATATGTTGGTCAGCGGCACTGCTCTCCTATTGGCATGTACCGCGTTCATAGCATATGACATGGCTACGTTCCAAGCGAACATGTTCCGGAATCTTTCTACGCAGGCTCAAATTATAGGCTCGAATACCGCATCCGCGCTGCTGTTCAATGACCAGCAATCTGCGGAAAACACTCTTTCGGCGTTGAAGGCTTCCCCCGAAATCTTGTCTGCCAGCATTTACACTCCAGAGGGCCGGCTTTTCGCGACATATTCCCGCGATCAAGCGGGCCAGGTCCAGGCGCTTCCTGCCATCCCTCCAGGGGAAACAGAAATTCACCGGCTCAGGGACAAAGAGATCGTGCTGGTCCGCTCGATCGCGTTTCAAGGAAAGCCGACTGCGATTGTCTACATCCGATCCGGTGTGGAGGAATTGAATCGACGCCTGGAGCGATACGCCGGGATCGCAGCGATTGTTTTATTGGCATCCATGCTGGCAGCTCTACTGGTTTCCTCCATCTTCCGGAAAGCCGTTGCTGACCCCATCGTGCGGTTGGCAGAGATTGCAAATATTGTTTCACGCGACAGGAACTATTCCCTCCGTGCGACTCCCACCCCCAACGGAAGCGGCGAACTGTCCATATTGATTGACGCCTTTAACGAGATGTTGGCGCAGATCCAGCAAAGTGAGGGAGCATTGCGCCATGCTCACGACCAGCTCGAGCAACGCGTCAAGGAGCGCACCGCGGAGTTGGAGACCGCCAAGAAGGAAGTGGAAGAGTTTTCTTATTCGGTGATTCGAGCAAAGGAGGAGGTTGAACGCGCAAGCAAATTCAAAGACCAATTCCTCTCGACAATGAGCCACGAGCTGCGCACGCCATTGAACGCAGTTTTGGGTTTTTCCGACCTGCTTGCCGATGAGCGTTACGGCTCGCTGAACGATCGCCAGCAACGCTACGTCGGCCACATACATACCGGCGGGAAACACCTTCTCAAACTAATCAGCGATATTCTAGACCTCTCCAAAATCGAAGCGGGCAAAATGGAGCTTACGCGCGAGGATGTGACGATCGCGTCTGCCTTTGCGGAGGTGATCAGCGCTCTTTACCCGCTGGCGGAAAAGAAATCTCAAGCATTACTCCAACAGGTCGATCCTAATCTACACGTTCACGTGGACGCAACGCGATTTAAGCAGGTGCTCATGAATCTTGCCGGCAACGCAATCAAATTCACGCCGGAAGGTGGCCGGATCGAACTGGCCGCCCGCCAATTGGATGACCAGGTCAGGATCGAAGTCCGCGACAATGGCCCGGGTATTCCGCCCGAACAACAGCAGCGCATCTTCGAAGCGTTCTTCCGCCTGAGAGAAACGGGTAGCGCCACCGAGGGCACAGGCTTGGGACTAGCGATCACTGCGCGCCTCGTCGAGTTGCATGGCAGCAAACTAGAGATCGGAAGCCAGCCCGGCGAGGGTGCCTGCTTCAATTTTTCTCTTCCGCTCATTGCCATGGCTACGGATCAGCCCGCTCAAACGTCCAGGCCCATGCCAAAGGCACACAAAGCCTCGCGGATTCTTGTCATTGAGGACAATGCGGCGACAGGGCAACTCATCCAATCGCAATTGGCGTCTTCAGGCTATGAGACCCTGAGATGCGACCAGCCGGAACGCGCCACGGAGATGGCGGCGGAACACCAGCCGGATGCCATCACTTTGGATCTGCTCATGCAGCCGGTTCACGGGCTGGAGGTTCTGCTGAAATTGAAAAATGACCGGCGCACGTCTCAGATCCCCGTCATTGTAGTGACCATCGTGGATCAGCCTGGCGTTGGAGCTGCTCTCGGCGCCGACGAGTATTTGATTAAGCCCGTGGACAAGGTGACGTTGCTGGCCGCCGTGGAGCGCTGCCTCCGGTCTCGCGGGGGCGTACCGCCGCAAAGAACTATTTTGGTGGTGGAAGACGACGTATCCACACGCGAGATAATCGAAGAGTTACTCACGGCGCGCGGCTACTCCGTGACCACGGCGGCCGATGGCGCCCAAGCCCGTTCCCGTGTGGATCATGCTCTGCCCGAACTCGTCATACTAGATTTGGTGCTGCCCAAGATGAGCGGCCTTGAATTGCTGGCCGAGTGGCGTGGCAATCCACGCACGGCCGATCTTCCCGTCTTTGTTGTAACCAGCAAGGATCTCACCAAGGAAGAAGAAAAATACATCCGTGCGCACGCGGAATCGCTCTTCCGTAAGCAGAATTCTTGGCGAGAACCGTTGATGAGGCAGTTGGAGCGCGTCGTAACTCCTCAGGTTCTGGAGGGTGCTTGAAACGCGGAATCCTGGTCGTCGAAGACAACGAGCTCAACCGCGAGCTCCTCTGCGACTGGCTCGAAGTGGAAGGCTACGAAGTCTGGTTCGCAGCAGACCTGAAGGCCAGTTACGAATCTTTTGTGAAGCGACTTCCCGATGCCGTTTTACTCGATATCAATCTTGGTAAAGACGACGGCCTTGACCTCGTCGAGTGGATGCGCCAAAAAACGGAAGCGAGTGAAATTCCCGTGATTGCCGTGACGGCACATGCCCTAGTAGCGGAGCAGGAACGGATTTTGAAGGCGGGCTGCAGAGCCTGCCTGTCAAAACCGATCGACTTTCAGCTTCTACGAGAAGAACTAAACCGCTGCCTGCAGGATTCGCAACGTCGCAAATAAGTTCTTAACTTTGCAACCGTAACGTAGCCTCAGCCCAATTGCGATCGCCATAGGAGCTTCACTTTGCCTGCACAGATCCTTGTCGTGGACGATGACCGACCCACGTGTGAACTCATCTGTGAAGTCCTTCGCTCGGCAGGGATGGCAGCCAACTTTGAAAAGGCCGCATGAAATTTCTCCCGCTGCAGCCAGATATGCGGATACCACCTCCGGATGGCCTCGAGCTTGCCCGGCAAGTTCGTGCCTCACGCGTGAATGCCTCAACAGTCATCGTAATGATTTCGGGAGAGCAGGATAGGACGCTGATGAGGCGCGCCTTCGAAGCGGAGGTTGAGATATTCCTTTTCAAGCCAATTGAACGCAAAAAGCTGCTACGGCTCATTCGTGGGGCGGAGGGCCCAATCGAGCGTGAAAGGTGGCGCTTTACGCGGGTGCGGATGTCCTGCAGAGTCTCAATGGAAGCGGGTAATGATCGCCGTGCGGGGACGACGCTGGACCTCAGCGTAAGCGGCGCCTTGGTTCAGTCGCGCCATACCTTTCCGTTAGGTACCCTAGTCACGGTCAGTCTTGAAGTTGAGGCCGGCAAGACGCCACTGCGTTCAGGCGCACGAGTGGTCCGAATCGTCGGGACAGATTGCATGGGCATCAGCTTGAGAACCTCGGGCCCAAGGAAAGCCTTCGTCGGCAAGAGTTCCTGCTGCCGCTATTCTCGCAGCCGCTTGATGAATGAAAATCCCTCTCTCGATTGTGTCGGGGTCACGGCGTACTCGCAGGTTATTCTGCCAGTTTGGCTCGCTCGGCACTTCGCGGCAGTCCTGCGAAGCGGTCCAGAAGTCCCCCTCGCGGACGTTGACTAGCCATCTCCCCGAACCCTGTTTCTGGCCAGTGATCGTTACCGGTCCGACCATCTGACTAAGCCGTGTTAAGATGACCGTGAAAATGCTGAGAATTGGGCGGAAGAGCATTTCAAAATAACCACGAAAACAGAGGTTGAAAAGCATCGTCCTGTAGGTGATTGATTCTGTGGCCCAAGGTGACGCGATTTTGCGCGTGTCTACTCAAGTTTACGACCACTAGAATCCCACCCTCTCCGTCAATTTCTTTTGTTTTCGTACACTTTCGAAGCATGGTTCCCTCCTGGTGTCAGCTTTGCACTGCGTTCCGGCCAACAATTGCCCGGGAAAAGACATGAAGACGTATCCAGCGGATTTGCCGCAATTTATCCTGTGTTTAGACTCGATGGGATAGATTCTTTCCGTGGCGGGGAGCCAAGGCCGCGGAGCAGTACATTGGCTTTCCATCATGAGGGAGGTTCGTATGAGGTCTTCGAGTCTCGGACGAATGGCGAGCGGGGTGCTACTTATCCTGCTGGGCAATTTCCCGCTTTTGATGGCGGCCACGAACGACTACCACCAGCTCAATAAATACAACTTTGGCGCGGCGGGGGGAACGCGCGAATACTTCGACTACATCACGGTCGATTCTGCCGCACGACGCGTATATGTTTCGCATGGCACTGAAATCAAAGTCCTGGATGCCGACAGCGGCGCTCTTATCGGCAGCATCACCGGTTTAAAGGAAGATCACGGGGTTGCTCTGGCCAGTGAGTTTGGCCGCGGCTTCATCAGCGACGGAGCGCAGGGCAAGGTGATTATTTTCGACTTGAAGACCCTCAAGGTGATCGGCGAAGCCAAAGCTGATGAGGACGCCGACTGTGTCATTTACGATCCCTTCTCGAAACGCGTTTTCGTGATGGATGGCGATCCTCATAAAGCTTCGGTAATCGAGGCGAAGAGCGGCAGTGTGGTGGGAACCGTCGAGCTTGGCGGCGCGCCGGAGTTTGCCGTCGCCGATGGCAAGGGAACAGTTTACGTTAATCTGGCAGACAAAAACGAAGTTGTGGCGATTGATTCCCAATCCCTGAAGATCAAATCGCGTTGGCCGGTCGCGCCCGCGGGAGGGCCGACGGGCCTCGCCATGGACGTTGAGCACCACCGGCTCTTCAGCGCAGGCCGCGATCCCCAGAAGCTTGTGGTGCTTGATTCCGATAGTGGAAAACTGCTGCAGTCATTCCCGATTTCCGGCGGTGTGGACGCCGTAGTCTATGAGACCGCTACCGGGCTGATCTTCGCCTCGACGCGCGATGGTTTGGTGCACGTATTCCACGAAGACTCGCCCAACAAGTTCAGCGAATCCGAGACCATCAAGACCGAATACGGTGCCAAAACCATGGCCTTGGACACCACGACTCACAAGATATTCGTGTCCACTGCGGACTTTGCACCCGCAGCTGCCCCCACTGCGGACAAGCCGCACCCGCGGAAAACAGCGATTCCCGGAACGTTTCATGTGCTGGTTTACGGACGTTGACGGGTTTCTCCGTTCGAAGCAACACCCGCGTTCCGTGAGTTAGTTCCGAAGCAGTTTCAGCGTCATGCCAGTTGCCGGGAGCGAGAATCGCTCGATCAGGCCCGTTGAATTAATGGCCGAAGCTCTCGGATGTCCTTCACGTCGTCAAGCGCAAGCAATTTCTCGATGAGCTTTGTGCAGGCTGCGGCGCCGAGAACGGGCGTCATCAGGTCTCTGGCTTTCGCGACGACCTCGTCTCGGGTCATGGGGTTTTCGGCGGTGCCGCGCACGGCTTCGACATGATCACTTAAGTGCGTGCCGTCAGCGAGAGTCACCTCGACGATAGCCTCTCGCCGTGGCATGCGACGCTCGAGTTCCTCGTCGGGAACGAGTTGCACCTTCGCTCGCTGGCGGAGGATCGCGGGATCCTGCATACGAGCCTTGTCGTGGGCTGCACGGAATGAAACGGTCTTGTCGATCAGCATCACCGCGATCATGTGCTGAAGGCAAATATCCGGCATCTCGCGGCCGTTCACTGTAGCAGCACCGCTCGTGTAGACGCGCACGACCACCTGTTGCACCTGATCGGCCTCAAACGGATGGCGTTTTAGAAGATTATCCAGCGCGTCGAGAGCTGCCTGGATTGGCCCTCCCACAGTCCATTTCTTGATATTCGTCCGCGCCACTTCGTAGCGCTCGCCCAGTTTGTCAATCAGCCCGGCCGGATCAGCGTTGGGTGAGTAAGCTTGAAAGAAATTATCGGGTCCCGACAGAATATCGTTGCACCCGGTCCAGCCCGACTTAACCAGCAAGGCGGCGGTGACTCCGTTGCGTGCTCCCGCGCCCGCGAAGACAAAGGCTTTCTCGACATGCTCGGTATCGCGTCGCCAGGCAAAGATGCCGGACCCCGACTGCTGTGCTGCGTAGTCGAGCAGCCAACGCATCTGATGCGCGTTCAAATCCACCGCGCATCCACCCGCCGCCGCGGACCCGAGGGTCGCGACCATGTTGTGGGTCTCTTTTATCAAAGCCTCGGGGCCCAAGGTGCTGACGACTCGTATTCCGACGTCGTATCCGAGTACGACGCCGCGCAAGAACTGCATCCCATGGATACCGAACTGTTCGCCGAGAGCCAGTGTGGCTGGCACGATCGAACATCCTGGATGCGCTCCCAACCAGGCGTAGGCGTAGTAGTCGTCGGTTTCATCGGAATGAGCGAGTTCCGCGTTCGCGATCGCGGCCTCAATTGCTCCGCAAAGGACCGGTGAGGCAACGACGGTTGAGACCTTTTCGCCACCATAATCACGGGCGAACCGGATGGCCGCACGCCCCGGGGGCAGATCGGATCCCGAAACCATGGCCGCAAAGCTGTCAATGATGTGGTGCTTCGCCTTCTCCACAGCGTCGTCCGGCAGAGTTCGGTTGCGGGCCTCGCTCATATACATACTGAGCTTGTCCATGACCGGGCTAACTGGTTGCTCGACCATCCTCGTTCCGCGTGCGAACGGTGCAGCCGCGACAAGCCAGGCCGCACGTTGCAAGATGCTGCGTCGGGAAAGGATTGCCTTACTTTTTTCCGCTCGAACCCCCATGTCTCGATGACCTCTCATACGCTCGGTGCGCCCGCGAATCTGCTTCGGCCACACCCCGCCTGGGACGCTGTGTCCGATTTGACTTATTCCGCCCGAAGGGGAGTCACATGATGGACAACTCTTACCCACTTCCCATCCTGCTTTACCCAAACGTTCGTTGTGGCTGAATGAGTGCTCAGGTCCGCGCCGCCCGCTGGATTTTTGCGCGTAGTGTCGCCAAGATAAGTGACCACAGCTACCGTCCCCTTCTGATAGATGCGGACGCGAAAATCATACTGCTTGTTTGAGAGCAGGTTCCGCGACCCGGATCGCCATTCCTCCATAACTTGAGCTTTGGTGAGGGTACCCTTGGCTGACGTATAGGCCATATCCTCGTCATTGTGACTGGCCCACCAATCCGCGGCGGCGGAGCCGCCCGCCACCAAGATTGGAATCTTGTCATTTTCTATTTTGAGAACTTCTTTTCTGGCTTCCTCGGCCGCGTCCCCCGCCTCCTCTTTCGCCTTAACCAAGCCGAACAACGAAACTACCAACAGGATAGCAAAAAAAATTCTTCGCATTGCGTTTCCTCCCCGTACAGATTTCACAGCAAGTTATGGTGATGTACCATAAATTCGAATTGATCTCTATCGTTTCGGAGCAGTACTTAAACCAGCCGGCGCCCGGCGTGTGAAGAGGCGCTCAGCCATCGATTGCACGCAAAGGAATGGCGCTGGATCGTAGGCACTTATCCTGCGCGCGCAATGTCCTGAGCGAGGCCATATCCTCCATCACCAAATTATTTTCACGGCAAGCTGAAGTTCTCGCGCCGTTGTGGCTGTCGAAGTCAGAAGGCCCGCTGAGCTGATTGGAGCTCCGGTTGAATCGAAAATGTTATTGTTGGTGGAAACCGAGAAGTTCGGGCGGTTGAATACGTTAAAAAACTCCGCCCGAAATTGTACATTAAAGTTTTCGGAGATCCGCCGGACATAATTGTTCTTGAAAACGGAGAAATCCATGTTTACCAGCCCGGGGCCGATCAGAATATTTCGGCCGGCATTGCCACGAAGATTGAAACACTGCGGGGCCGTGCCTTGGTTCGGATCGCAATTTGCCGCATAGAAAGCTGGCGTCGGCGCGGTCGGGACCGCGAAGCATTGTGTCTTGATGTAGTTGTTGGGATTCCCGGGATTGACGAGCGATCCACATCCCGGGCCAGACAGGCGATTGGGAAAATCATACGGATCGGTGCTGTTCAAGCCTAGCGGGTCGCCGTCCGTGCCGAAAGTCGCGGTAAACGGCAAGCCATCCTGAGCCTTGAAAATGGCGCCCAACTGCCAGCCGTTCACCACCCACGATGCGGGTCCGGAGACCCCCTTGAGCTCTGGAACTAGCCAGGTCCCGTCAATCACGAGGATCCGCCCGACGTTGAAGTCCGAGAGGCCGCGGCTCAGCCGCAAATCGAACCACTGCAAGCTGGAGATGGAGTTTGAGAACGGGTCGCCCACCGTGGTTGAAGAGTTGTTGTCAATGCTCTTGCTCCAGGTGAAAGAGCCCTGGACCTGCAATCCATGGCTCATCGCTTTGTTCACCCCTACTTCCAAAGCATTGTAGGAGGAATTCCCCGCCCACATCAAACCACGCATGTCTCCCGCGTTCGGGTTCAGAACCGTCCCACTCCCAATGGGAGAAGGCCAGAGATACCCTGCCGAAGTCAGCTTGGGGAGTACGATATTGATGTCATCCGCGCGAAACGGCTGGTGAACCCCGTTTGACCCGACGTATCCGACCAGCGCGGTGAGTTTCGGAACAATCTCGTGTTGAATGATGAGATTCCGCTGCATTACGTAGTTGCGATGCGGCTTGTGGTCCAGATAGATCTGCCGCACGGCAGTAGGGTTGAGCAGTGCGGTCGCCCCGGTATAAAACGATCCCGGAGGCAATTGCGTAGCGCTCGCCGCGACCGTGAACGGGCCTCCATCGCCCATTAGGAGTAGAAACTCATAAGGCAGAGGCAGCACGTCAAAAATTCCGAAGCCCCCGCGTATCGCTGTCTTACCGTTCCGGAACGGGTCCCACGCGAAGCCCACCCTAGGTTCGAAGTTGTGGAGCGTAGGGTTCAGGAAGTAAGGATTCCCCAGGAAGGGCTGGGCGTCAGTAAGGTTGACCAGATGCGACAGCATATTGTTAGTGTCCTTCGGTACCGTTGAAATCTCGTAGCGCAACCCCAAATTCAGCGTCAGGTTGGGGCGTGCGCGCCAGTCGTCCTGGACATACACACCGATCACCGTCGAGCGAATGTGTCGCCTGAAATCATAGCTAGCAAGCTCGGCACGAAACCTTTGTGGGCGATTGGTCAAGAAATCGGACAACGTGCCAAAGTCGAAGGTACCGTTGTCACTGGGATTGTTCAAGTTGCTATGGATTCGCTCCAAACCACCGCCGAATTTGAGCGAATGCAGCCCTCGCGTAAGGAAGGCGTCATCATAACCCTGGAAGGAGGTATAGCGGAAAAACGCGCTCCCCGCCCCGTTGAGAGCCCCTGCGAAGCCCGAGAGGGACCCCACATTCACCGCGGCTGCGGCGCGACCTGGGAGCGCACCGAGGGATAGATCAGCCGCAAGCGGGTTAATGGCCGACACAGTTTGACCGTTATCGACACGTTCCCGATTTATGCCGAACCGAAAGGAATTGACCAAAGTGGGGGTGAAAATGTGGTTCTCCTCCAGAACGAGAAGCTGACGCTTTGTCCTGGAGCCAATGACCACGCTGTTGAGATTGTCCGGACTGGTAAATGTGGTGTCATCGTACATATACGTCCCGAAAAGAGCATCCTTTTCCGAGAACTTGTGATCGACTCGCAGGGTGCCGAAATTCTCGATGGCTATCTGTTGAGCCGCGAAACTAAAGATTCCCGTGTCGCCAGGCGCCAGGATGGGTCCATTGGGCAACGGGAAGAAGCCCAAATACTTCTGCGCCGCGGGATCGACGACCACTGTACCCGTCGAAAGGTTGCCGAGACGGGCCGCGGGAGAGGGCACGGTGTTCACTTGCGTGATCCCCTGAGATTGGCGAATCCCTTCATAATCCGCGAAAAAGAAAGTCTTGTCCTTCTGGATCGGCCCGCCCACCAACGCTCCAAACTGATTGCGCCGGAAAGGAGGTTTGGAGATATCAAAGAAATTTGCCGCGTCCAGCGCGCTGTTCCGCAAGAACTCATAGACACCCCCATGAAACTGGTTGGTGCCCGAGCGCGTAATGGCGTTGACCACCCCGCCGGATGTTCTCCCGTACTCCGCCGAATAATTGCTCGTCAAGACCGAAAATTCCTCGATAGCGTCCACTCCCAGATTTCCACCCAGCACGCTGCCTGATCCGTTCGCGTAATCGTTCAGACTGACGCCATCCAGGCGATAGTTGTTCTGGACCGGGCGGGCTCCGGAGACGGTGAGTTCCGATGCGAATCCACGATTCCCCCGCGAGTGTTGTGACGATGAGAGATCCGGTTGCGTCAGGATTGCGCTCACACCCGGTTGCAATGTTGCGAGGTCGGACCAGGAACGGCCATTGAGAGGCAATTCGCGAACCGTGGTCGAGTTCACCACGGCGCCGATGCTAGACGTCGCCAGCTCCACGGTCGGAGGCTCCCCTGTTACTTGAACTTTCTCGGTCACCCGCCCCACCGGCAAGGTGTAATTCAGGACTTGCTGTGCCCCTACGGTCAGTGTGATTCCAGTTTGCACCCGGGTCGCAAATCCCGCAGCCATGGTCGTGACCTCATAGTTCCCGGGCAACAAGTTTGGGGCGGAGTAAAATCCCGCGGAATCTGTCGAGACGGTCCGGGTAACCCCCGTTGCCAGGTTCTTGATCAAGACCTGTGCGGTTGGAATGCCCCCGCCCGATACGTCGGTCACCGTACCGGAGAGCGTGGCTCCGGCAACTTGGGCGTACAGTCGGCCGGTTACAAGCATCGAAAGGGCCAAGAGCGCGAGCAATCGCAAAATGTAACAGGGCCTTACATCATTCAGATAAGGCATGGCTATACCTCGTCTCCGTAAGAACGGAGCGCTTGGCGCTTCGCGGCGCCTTGCCTTGATTCTCGACCGGATTCACTAGGTGTATCGACGCTGCTGCTACCCCGTGCTTCTCCCAGACCCCGGCTACCCTACCTTCAGCAGATCCGCCTGCCTGACCAATACGGGATTTCAGGAGGAGCAGAGTCGCGAGCCTACGCCGCTGGCGCCTATTAAAAGGGCACTCTTGTCTCTCGTCTAGCACGAAACTAAGGTAGTTTGCACATACCTATGATTTCGGTGTGGGATTGTGCCGCTCACGGGAGGCGATGGTTGTGAACTGTGGGTTCAATTCTTGCTGCGGGTGATGAACCCAAAGTGACCTGTGCGAACCTTTCCCCTGGCTTCATCCAAAACGCGAGAATCGAACCCAGGAACAGGAGGCCCATACTGCCGAGGAAGGGAAGGGACCAATTCCCGGTCTTGTCGATCACGTAACCAAAAATCAAAGGGGAGACCACGGCGGCCAACGGTGATCCTATGTTCATCAGGCCGCTTGCTGAGCCCGAGTACTCCGGTGCAATATCCATGGGTATGGTCCACATGGGTCCGATCGTGAACTCGGAAAAGAAAAATGCCAGACTCAGACAGATCGCTGCTGGGATAGCGCTCCGCATGAAGAGGATTGGACCCATTGCAGCCAGGGAACAGAGGAAGCCTCCCACGACCAAATCACGACGAGCCTTATTCCGGTCGCCGGTTTTGAGCAAAATGCGGTCGCTGATTGTTCCGCCGAGCGTGTCGCCAACTACACCGGCAAGAAAGACTCCGGCTGAGAAAAGAGCGGAGGTCTTTAAATTAAGCCCGCAGCTGTGAAGAAAGAAGGACGGAATCCATGCCAGATATAGCCACAGCGTCCAGCCGTAGCAGAAATAGACCCCGGTAACGGGGAGCATGCGAAGGATCAAAGGGAGCCACGGCACCCGAGATCTCTTACCTTCGCTTCGCTGGGAGTAAGTTGGCAGAGATTCCAGCTCCTGAGCAGTCACCTTACGATGAGTGCTGGGATCGTCTCTGAAGTAGTGTCCCCATACGAATGCCCACCCGAGGCTGATGATCCCCAACACAATGAAAGCTCCGCGCCAACTCGTCACCGCTATCAACCCCGCAACCAGGGGTGGCGTCAAGGCGGCGCCCAACCGGGAACTCGAATGGGTAATTCCTTGCGCGAATCCGCGCCTCCCCGCCGGCATCCAGTCCGACATCGCGCGCGTGGCGATCGGAAAGGTTGCACCTTCGCCCAATCCAAGCATGACGCGAGCGAACAGAATTGCCGCCAACGTACTGACGAGGCCCGTAAGCAGGGTGGCGGTCCCCCAGATCACCGCGGATAGAGTTAACGCCTTCCGAGCCCCGAATCGATCGCTTAACCATCCGCCGAAGACTGTGAAAATCAAATAAGGGTAAGCGAAGGCCGAGAATACGAGACCGAATTGGGTATTAGTGAGGTGAAGATCCTTCTGGAGAAAGGTAGCGGCAGCACTGACATTAACGCGGTCAATGTACGTAATGCCGTACATCAAACTAATCAGGAAGAGAACGACACCAGTCGTTGAGATCGTCTTTGGACGTACATTGGCGTCGAGCAACCGACCCTCCACTAGTCGCCTCCGATCCCGCGATCCTTTTACGCTCAGGTCCACCGGAATTACGCATCAACGGACTTGCGATTCAGGCTTCGACCTTTTGTCATTGAAGCCAGGATGTTGAGCGCCGCTGTCACACCGCCGGGACGATGCGGTACGCCCGCGAGCCGAAGACCCATTTCGATTCCTCCGAGCGTCCCGGCCAACATGAGATCATTGAAGCTTCCCAGATGTCCGATGCGGAATACCTTTCCGGCGAGCTTGGACAGGCCGGAGCCGAGGGACATGTCAAAATTCTCCAGGATGGTCTCTCGCAGTTGGTCCGCATTGTGACCTTCGGGGGTAAAAACACCCGTCACTGAACTGGAGTATTCTCGAGGGTCAGCGCAAACAATTTCCAACCCCCAGGCCTCCACCGCCGCGCGAGTTGCTTGGGCGTGACGATTGTGCCTCTGAAATACGTTGGGCAGGCCGGTTTCGTGCAGCAGTTGGATCGCTTCCTGCAATCCGTAGAGGAGGTTCGTGGCAGGTGTGAAAGGGAAAAAGCCCGTTCGATTCGGATTCAACATCTCCCGCCAATCCCAATATGACCGGGGTAATTTGGCGCTTTTGTTGGCGGCAAGCGCCTTCTCGGAGATAGCGTTGAAGCCGAGGCCGGGAGGAAGCATCAGGCCCTTTTGCGAGCCAGCGACGCTGACATCCACGCCCCATTCTTCGTGGCGATAGTCGATGGAAGCCAACGATGAAATCGTATCCACAAGAAAGAGCGCCGGATGCCGCGCTCGATTGATCGCCTGCCGAATCTCGGAGACACGGCTCGTTACGCCTGTAGATGTCTCGTTGTGGACTACCATGACCGCCTTGAAGTTGTGGTGATCATCGGAACGCAGCCGCGCTTCAACCTCCGAAGGATCAGGACCTCTGCGCCAATCTCCAGGCACGTATTCGACATTGACAGCGAACCTCTCGGCCAACTCACGCCAGAGTTGGGAAAAATGTCCGGTCTCAAAGAGCAAAACCCGATCGCCTGGAGATAGCGTGTTGACGATGGCTGCTTCCCAGGCTCCCGTGCCGGAAGCTGGATAGATGACCACCGGACCTGTTGTTCGGAAGATCCCCTTCATGCCCTGGATGACTTCCTTGGCGAGTTCCGCGAATTTCGGTCCCCTGTGGTCGATGACCGGACGATCCATTGCTCGAAGAATTCGGTCGGGGACATTAGTTGGCCCGGGAATTTGAAGAAAATGGCGACCTGATTGAATCATCTGAATCTCCGCAGGATTCGACCGCTCTGATGTCCTGAACCCGGCCTCAGAAGTGCTATCCTTCGCGAAAACACCGAGGATTGGTGAACCAGTTCGCGAAGAGGCGTCTCCTATTCTCTATTTCACGGCTGAGTAATTTTCTTACTGCAATTCCGCGGGCACTTTCGCTTCACATAAGGCAAGTTCTGATTCCAATGCCCGCTTCCACCCTGCTGCTGGCTTGTCCGCTACAGGAATCTTGAGGAAGTCCGAAGCCGTCATATGAACGAGCCTCGTAGCCCAGTTGGGCGCTGCAAGTTGGGCTTGATCCGCAAGCGGATAATCTAGCCGTTGCTCTAAACTTCCGCGTAAACCGTTGACCTGCATTGGGGTGCTGGAGCAGTTAAGCGGATACTCAATCCTCCGTCTAGTACAAAACAAATGTACTTGGGACATCTTTAAGTAAAACCGTCGCTAGCCACCCTGGGCCATAGAAAAAACTATCGCCGTTGAGAACAGGGTTTGAATCAAGTCGCGGGAGTGATGGGAAAGGATTCAGGGGAGGCTTATATTCTGGACGCCGTTTGAATTAAAGCCCTTGAACTTCGGGACGAGGCATCTCCGGAGTCTTGGGCAAGACAAGATCATTTAGAAGTTGCTGAGAGCTGTGGTGATCTTGACGGAATTTGTTTGGCGTGAAGCCGGTAACATGCTTGAAGGCTCTCGAGAAATGACTCTGGTCAAAGAAACCCGTCGCGAGGGCAACCTCGGAAAGAGGCATGGTAGGTCGTTCGGATATCAGCGCCTCGGCCTTCCGGATGCGCACTAACCGTTGAAATTCGCCCGGGGTTGAGTGAAACGCTCTCTTGAATGCAGTCACAAGGTAAACCGGATGGACATCCGCTGTTTCTGCCAGAGCACCAACGGAAAGTCCCTGAGCGCATGTCCCCTCGATTTGTTCCCGTACCCGCAGAAGCCAAGGCGGAACCCGAACTCGCTCCACGGCCGGCGCATGTTCCCTGGAAACGAGCACCAGCATCTCCAGTAGCAGTCCTTCAACGGAGAGGCGAGAACTGCAATCTCCGAGCCGATATTCAGCCCAGAGTCGCTTCGCCAGCCAAGTCAGTTTTCCGCTGCTGAAATTCGACGATACGTGCAGGCCTGGGCAATGCTCCGCGGCGTGTTGCAGCAAGCTCGGAGTGAACTCGATGACCAGGATGTTTGTCTCGACATTGTGAAAACGGACCCGGTGCGTTTCGCCGGCAGGGCGGAACACCGTCTCCGCTGGATACCCTTCCTGATGTTTCGAGCCATACTTGCCGGCGTAGCTCCCCTTCAGAATCGCGCAAAAGTATGGCTTATCGTGGACGTGGTTGCCTAGCACGGTATGCGGCTTGAACTGTACCTTGCTCGCGGTAACGAGTTCCATACTCGGCTCCATTAGTGTCTTTTGACGAAGAATTGCAAAGTTCTAAGGTTGTTGGATTGTTTCAACACGCCACGCGGACAATCTCAACCACCCAAGTGGCGTCATCCGAGAGCACTCCCGGGCCTCCACCCAATTCCGCGTGAATTGTGAACCAATCGGCGCTATACTCCCGCTGCAAATGATTGATACGGGATGTTCGCGACGCTATCTGGGGGTGGTGTTCCGAGTCCTGTAAAATCGCCAAGAAAAATCTTAAGAAATTCTTTCGCTCGCTATGCTTACGGATACGAAGAACTTATACCAGTTCGGTCCTTTCAAGCTCGATCCCGCCGAGCGCTTGCTGTTCTTCAACGGGCGCGCCGTCCCCGTGACACCCAAGGCTTTCGACATGCTCGTATTTTTGGTGGAGAGGAGCGGACATCTTTGCCAAAAAGACGAACTAATGAAAGCTCTCTGGCCGGATTCGTTCGTGGAAGAGGGAAACCTCTCCGTGACCGTCTCCTCCCTGAGAAAGGTTCTCGGTGACGATCGCGGTCACCAACGATACATAGAAACGGTTTCAAAACGTGGCTACCGATTCGCCGCGGCCGTCAACCATGTAATACAGGAGGACCAAGCAGAAGCGCACTTCGAAGCACCCCCCAAGAAACAGGCCATCGCGGCACGGGTCGAACTCTTGACTCACAAGAAGCAAGCATTGCTGAATTCGAACTTCCCCGGGCCTCTGGTTTGGAGACTCGCCACTCTCGCCGGCATAGTCGTCATCGCAATCCTCTTCATGGCGCGCATTGTAAGGGTCAAGGGAGGAATCACCGCCCAGCCAGTAGGAAGCCCGAAAGTTCAATCACTGGCGGTTTTGCCTTTCCAGACGGTTGGCGAGAAAACCGGCGATGAGTATGTCGGGATAGCGATGGCCGACGCCCTCATCACCAAGCTCGGAAACAGTGGCAAAATTGTCATCAGGCCCACCAGCGCGATTCAGAAGTATGCGAGCGCACCCCGTGACGTCAAAGCGTCCGGGGTCGAGCAGGGAGTCGACGCGGTCCTTGACGGACGCATCCAGCGGGAGGGCGATCGCGTCCGGGTGACCGTACAATTAACCAGAGTACGCGATGGCGTGCAACTCTGGGCAGACGCATTCGACGAACGGTTCACGGATGTCTTCCGTTTGGAGGACGAGTTTTCGGATCGAGTCGCCCGCTCCATTTGCCTGAAGCTGACGGGCGAACAATCCGGCCATCTCGCCAAGCTCTCTACAAAGAATGATGACGCTTACCAGGCTTATATAAGAGGACGTTATTTCTGGAACAGAAGAACAGAGACAGCCTTAACGAAGGGCTTGCGGTATTTCCAACAGGCTGTACGGCTGGATCCGAACTTCGCGGAGGCTCACGCCGGCGTTGCCGATTCCTACGCATTGCTCGGTCTTTACGGTTTTCTTCCCCCCAAGGAAGCATTTCTGCCTGCAGAGGACGCGGCGAAAAAAGCACTCGGCATGAACGATGATCTGGCCGAGGCCCACGCTACCCTCGGGTTAGTTTACTTTTACTATCATTGGAATGGTTTAGCGGCCGAAAAGGAATTTCGGCGCGCTTTGGATAGCAATCCCAATTACGCCATGGCCCATTCGTGGAATGGGCAAGACCTGGCCAGCATGGATAGGATGCCCGAGGCGCTAGCGGAAACTGAACTTGCGCAGCAAGATGATCCCCTCTCTCTGATCGTCAGCAGCAACGCCGGACTGATCTTAGGCCTGGCGGGCCGATACGAGCAAGCCATTGAAACTCTAAATAAAGCGCTGGAGATCGATCCAACCTTCTCTCGCGCACACTTTCGACTTGGAAATGTCTACGAAGAGAAAGGTATGCCTGAAAAAGCCATTTCCGAATTTGAGGCGGCGGTTCGATTCTCCGGGGGCGACTCTTCTTATCAAGGAGCCTTGGGACACGCCTATGCGGTCGCAGGAAACGCGGAACGAGCAAGAAACTTGCTCGACTTGCTGAAGAATCGTTCGCGTCGACAGTACGTTCCAGCCTATGCGATCGCATTGGTTTATGCAGGCTTAAATAAGAAAGACCAGGCCTTTGAATGGCTTGAAAAAGCTTATGAAGATCGCTCTGCTTCCATGGCCTTGCTTAGGGTCGACCCAGCACTGAATAGTCTGCATTCTGATGCGAGATTCACTGAGTTGGCACGCCGCGTTAAATTCTAGTCCCCACCGGCAGTAGGTTCCGACCAATATGATCTGCCTAACATATCGCAGCCATCAGAGCTCGGCTTTGCGGAGGGAGTTGGGCTCGAACCAAAAGCGGCGTTGAAACACCACAAGTTATTGATTCTTCGAACGAGCAAAATTACGTAAACGTATAAATTCCGCGAATTGGGAAACACGCCAGGCAAACAGCCATTTCGTCATGATGCGACAAGGCCTCCGAGAATGGAGTTCCTAGAACCCCGTTTGTGGGGACTCTGTATTGCCCTGTGCATTCTGGGTACTGTTCACCAGAGCAATTTCAACCCAAATTGAATTTGCCTGGAAGTGGTGCTGGTGGCCGTGATGACCCCCGCGGTTGGCGATGGTCCTCCGGTTGCGGATGCATATACGACAGGATTTGGTGCGTTGAAGTTCGTGTGATTGAACAGATTGAATACTTCTGTGCGGAATTGCAGGCGCAGTCGCTCGGAAAATGAAAATAATTTTGTGACCGAGAGGTCTGTTTCCGTCAATCCTGGAGCTTGCAGAATGTTTCGGCCCACATTGCCATGAGTGCCGGGCAGGGGTTGAATGAACGCATTGGGATTAAAATATTGATTTGGCCTGCCAAGGATCACTGGACCGGCAAAATTGGGATTCCAGGAGGGGCGCACTGGATTGCGCCGATATGTACGACATTGTGGCCCGGCTATTTTACGGCGCTGGCACCAGACTCTGCACATTGGGCATCCTGTTCACTCGTCGCGCCGGACACGCCGATCGCTCCGACGATCTTGCCGTCCATTATGAGCGGGATACCGCCTTCAAGCGGTACAGCTCCCGGGAGGCGGAGAAGCCGTAGCCCGTTACCGGCAACTGCCAGAGCTTCTTGGAACTCCTTTGTCGGCCGTTTGAATGCAACTGCAGAGCGTGCCTTATCGATGGCCACATTAGCGCTGCCGATCATGGTATCATCCATTTTCTCGTAGTAGACCAAATTGCCGGATACGTCGACGATCGCAATAGCGATGCTCAGATTATTCTTTAGGGCTTCCGCAAGTGCCGGAGCGGCCGTTTTCTTGGCGTTCTCGAGGCTGATGGGGGCACCGTACGGATTGGTCAGCGTCATATTGAGTTGATCCTCTCTAGTTGGTCACCATTGATGATCAGTTTACGTCGCATTTAACACAAGACAAAACACAAAGTCAATGCCCAAAAACTTGTTCTTTGGCGAATCCCTATGAATGTCAGTGGGATGAACGGCCGCTGCTCGAACCATTTCTGTTTGGGATTTGCGATTATGTTCCCAAAAGTTTTTGTCAGGTGGCGCGGAGCAATATTCAGCCCAACGTGCATCAGTTGTTTTACTCGAATTTAAGGGGTGGATGCGCATTCACTCAGTTCCGTGCCTCCCTTTCTAAGCCAAATATTCCAAAGAAGCA
>Ga0308309_10000309_pt1 | contig 33107 bp, 31 predicted proteins | sample HubBroMetageWFT5_FD_192491 | JGI IMG/M metagenome (GOLD analysis project Ga0308309, IMG submission 192491) | Warmed and freeze-thawed soil microbial communities from the Hubbard Brook experimental Forest, New Hampshire - Hubbard Brook CCASE Soil... | ecosystem: Environmental > Terrestrial >...
GCGAGTCGTTGAGGTAGAGGATCTTCGCCAGCTGCATGGGGATCGTGCTGGCGCCCTGCGAGGTGCCGTGGGTCAGATCGGAGATCGCCGCGGCCGCCATGCGCGGCACGTCGACGGCACCCTCCGTCCAGAAGGAGCGGTCCTCGACGGCGACGATCGCCTGCTGCACCAGCGGCGAGATGGCGGTCAACGGCACCGGGAGCCGGGTGGCTCCGGCCGGATGGACATCCGCGATGAGGCCGCCCGTGCGGTCGAACACCAGAGAATCAGCCGGCAGCACCCGCGCCTGCGCGGCAGCCGTGGACGCAGCCGCGCCGCCGAGCGCAAAGATGACCAGCGCGGCGCCCGCGATCGGCAGGCAGAGCGCACCGGCGATCGACCAGATGACGATCCGGCGTGAGCGCCGCTGCTGCCGCTCGCGGGACAGAGCCGCGGCGAGCCGGTGGTGACGAACCAGATGGCGGCGGCGGCGCGCGGTGGCTTCCGCGGCAATCTGGTTCGGGCGTTCGAGATGGTTTCGCATCGAGACTGGTCTCTTTGTGAAGCTGACGTCGAGCATCGCCACTGCCGATGGCGTGGCGGTCCCGACCTCCAGCCTACAGAGGTTGCACCGGTCGGGGCAGCGACCTGGCGGCCGCCATCCATGCCTCAGGCGGGTGGAAAACCATCCTTCGGCGGGCGATAGTGGGAGGCGTCGATGACCTGGTGGTGCACGTCGCCCGAGGTGTGACCCTCGGGCGGCCAGCGTGCCCAGATCTCCGCGCTCTCGTCATCCATACCGTCGACCACCACGTTGACCCATGTCTGCCCGAGGAAGGCCTCGACCTCCACCGGCGCCGCGAACATGCGCCACCCGCCGCCGTGCGGCGTGGGGGTGAGATGCGCCTGGGGCTGCTCGTTCGAACTCTGCGGACCCGGGACAGGGTCGGCGTGGTCCGGAACGGGATCGAGGTGGTCAGGCATCGTCACAGCTCCTCGCTACATGCACCCGGGCGCGAATTTGATGAGTCTGATGACCGTGCGCAGCGGGCCGCAACTCGCGCATAGTTGCCGCGTCGAAGGTGGCACTGCCTCGACATCGAAGATGGAGGGCATCCCACATGAGCGGCAGCACCTCGCGCTTGATTCCGATGACGGCACTGGCATTCGCAGCAACGCTTGTGGCCTGCGGCGGTACGACGAGCCCGACGACATCTGCCCCCGGCTCGACGCCCACCGCGACAGTGCCAACCTCAGCAGCGGCGACGCCGACCGCGTCGGCGGCATCAGTGGCGTGCCCCACGGGCGCAACGGTCGGCTCCGCGCTCGGGACGACGCTTCCGAATCCGACCGGCGTGACTGGGCCTGGACAGCTGCCCGCCGGTGTGACGGGCGTGGTCTGCGACTACCACACAACCACTGAAAACGTGATCATCGAGGTGCTCCTCAACATCAATCCGTCCATCATTTCCAACTTCATCAAGAATTTCCCGGGGGGCGTCAAGAGCGTTTCGGGGGTGGGAGACCAGGCGACCTCCTTCTACGTGACCCTCGGCACCGGCAAGGACAATGAGGGGGTCGTGGCGACCAAGGGATCGACCCTCGTGTCGATCGGCGCGACAGCCACGCCGGCGTCACTGAGTCAGATCGACGCGCTGGTCAACTCACTCCTGTAGGCACTTCGACCCGCTCCCGAGCGCGCTCTTCGCCCGGCGCGGCCGCCGCAGCACGACGCCGCCGGCGCGGAAACCGCCGCTCGGCCGCGTTCAGCACCCACGTGACCGGCGGTAACCCCGCCACGAACCACGTGACCGCACCGCACGCAGCCCCGAGCGCCGCGCCGACGATCACGTCGCTCACGTAGTGCACGCCGACATACACACACCCGACAGCCACCACACCCGTGCCGGCCACCAGGATCAGTCCCCGGCGCCGCCACGCCAGCACGCCGATCACCCCAGCGACCGCGATGAACGCAGTCGTACTTGACGGAAACGAATTGTTGGCCGCATGCGGAAACAGCGGCGTGAAATGCATCGCCACAAACGGCCGCGGCCTGATCGACAACCTCCCCACCTCATGCGCCGCCAACTGCGTCAACCCCAGCCCCAACAACCCCGCCACCCCCGGCCGCAGCCTCCGATCCCTCCCCCACATCAGCACAAAGAGAATCGGACAAAGAAAGACAAACGCCGCCGTCACCCCAATGACAATCGGCGTCAACCAACCATGAGCAACCGCAAACGCATGCAAAGCAAAGGTAGGCCCATCAACAAACGTCGGCATCACCTACGCGCGTACCCGTCAACGCTAAGAGACGATACGGCACGCAGAACGTCCCAACGGAGCGGACCGCGTCCCGTTGACACGCAACCCCTCAGCAACACCACCCGCACTACGAGCGCCTGAAGCAGGACAGGCGGTGGGTGGCACCGCGGGGGGCAGCGCCGACGCGCCATAAAGCGCGGCGGCGAGGGGTCCCCGCGGTGACAGGACCCACTCGAGAGTCGAACAGCTTCAGTACCGAGTAACCTTCATGCTGAAGTCCAGCGCCACCGCCGAGTGCGTCAACGCCCCGACGCTGATGTAATCGGCACCCGCAAGCGCGTACGCACGCGCATTGGTGACCTGGACTCCACCGCTCACTTCAACAGTCGCACGCCCGCGGATGAGCTGCATCGCCTCGCGTACCTGACCGCAGGAGAAATTGTCGAGGAGGATGTGCGACGCCTTGTCGGCGAGCGCCTGCTCCAGCTCCTGGAGGTTGCTGACCTCGACGTGGATCTCCATCTCCGGATACGCCTTGCGCGCTGCCCGGAGCGCGGGGGTGATCCCGCCGACGAGCGCGAGGTGCGTGTCCTTGATCAGCACAGCGTCGTACAGGCCCATACGATGGTTGACGGCGCCCCCCATGCGGGTCGCGTACTTCTCGATGGCGCGCAGGCCGGGGGTGGTCTTGCGGGTGTCGAGGATCTTGGCCTTGGTGCCGTCGACAGCCTTCACGTACTTGGCGGTCATGGTCGCGATCCCGCTCAGGTGCTGCAGGAAGTTGAGCCCGACACGCTCCGCGGTCATCATGCCGCGCGCCGGTCCGAAGAGCCGCGCAACGATCTGGTCCGCCTGAACCTTCTCGCCATCCTTGGTTTTCGCGTCGAACTGAATGCGCTCATCGACACGCTGGAACACGCGCTGCGCAATGCTCAGGCCGGCGATCACGCCGTCCTGCTTGCAGACGATCTTGCCTCGACAGGTCATATCCATCGGAATCACGGCCTGGGTCGTGACATCGCCAGCTCCGACGTCCTCGGCGAGCGCCGACTCGATGAGCATGTCGATGCTCTCCGACGAAAGCGCCTCGGTGATGGGTCTAAAGGTGACGGTCAAAGCGTGCTCCTCTGTCCTTGTGCATGACGAGATCGCCATGCCATTGATCGCTTGCTTGGGGGAGATCAGAACGGAGGTGGCACCCACGGCTCTCCTCGCGAGCCAGGGCGGCTGTGCACACCAGCGATGCGGTCGATGCCGCTGCGTGCAGCTGCATGGCCGGCAGCGTGGTGGCTCCGGAGGTCGCGGCGGCGACCGCATCGCACTCGCGCGCCGCAGCGCGCAGGCCGGGTTCGTCACGTACCACGCCCGCTCCGGTCCAGAGCGTGTCGCGCAGCGTGTTCCATCCGTCACGAGGATCGAGGCTGGAGCCTCTCGAGTTTGCGGTTTGCTGCGTCGGTGCTGCGTGAGCAAGTGGTGATTCAGCAGCCCATCCCAGCGCCGCATGCATGGCCCGATGTGAGAACACCAACGACTCGAGCAGGCTGTTGCTGGCGAGGCGGTTGGCGCCGTGCACGCCGCTGTACGCGACTTCACCGCACGCATACAGGCCGGGGACGCTGGTGGCGCCATCGAGATCGGTCCTGACACCGCCGATCATGTAGTGCGCTGCCGGCGAGACGGGGATCGGCTCGCGCGTGATGTCGAGGCCGTAGCGCGCGCAGGTCGCCGCGATCGTCGGAAAGCGCACCGGGGCGCGGCCGCCGAGCGGCGCGCAGTCGAGGAAGACGCAGGGCTCGCCGCTGCGTTGCAGCTCGTCCCAGATGGCGCGAGCCACCACGTCGCGACCGGCGAGCTCCCCGCGCGGATCCACGTCGAGCACGAAGCGCCTGCCGTCGCGATTGACGATCCACGCGCCTTCGCCGCGCACGGCCTCGCTGATGAGGAATCGTGGCGCGCCCTCCATGGCAAGCGCCGTCGGATGGAATTGCGCGAACTCCATACCCGCGACGTCGGCACCGGCGGCATATCCGAGGGCAACACCGTCTCCGGTGGCGGAGTCCGGATTCGTGCTGTTCCGCCAGAGACGGCTCGCCCCACCGCTCGCCAGCACGACCGCCGCTGAGGTCAGCGTGGTGGTGTGCGACTCGGAGGGGTTCGTCGTGATCGATACGCCGCAGCCGATGCCGTCCGGCGTGGTGATGATCCTGGTGACGTCGGCATGTTCGATGACCCGGGCGCTGCTGGCGCGCAGCCGCCGGATCAGTGCGGTCTCGACCTCGAGGCCGGTGGCGTCGCCACGCGCATGGAGGATGCGCGGACGCGAGTGCGCTGCCTCCTGCGCCAGCAGCAACTCACCGTCCTGCGTATCGAACGCGACTCCCCAATCGATCAGCTGGCGGATGCGCGCAGGGCCTTCCTCGACGAGCACCCGCACCGCGTCCGGATGGCATAGCCCCCGTCCTGCGGCGATCGTGTCCTCGTAATGCAATTCCGGCGAGTCGCCATCACCCACCGCGGCCGCAATCCCGCCCTGCGCAAAGCGGCTGCACCCGTCGTCGAGCGCGCCCTTGGTCACCACCGCGACGCGCGCGCCCGGGGCTGCGGTGAGTGCTGCGGAGAGTCCTGCGATGCCACTTCCGACAACCACGACGTCGTAATCCGTCGGACCGGCCCCGTGCATCACGCGATTGCCGCCTGCTCGCGAATGCGATTGGCGGCGTCCACATGCACAATCGCCGGCGTGAATTCGCGCAGTTCGCGTTCGTCCATCTGGGCGTACGTGATCAGAATCACGAGGTCGCCCGCGCCGCCGAGGTGCGCCATGGCGCCGTTGAGCGTGACCTCGCCGGGAGCCGCCTCGATCGCATACGTGACGGCCCGAGATCCATTGGTGACGTTGACGACGTGCACCTGCTCGCCCGGCACGATGTCGGCGGCGTGCATCAACTCAGGTGCGATACCGCACGACCCGATGTAGTCGACTGCAGCTCGCGTCACCGTGGCGCGGTGGATTTTCGACTTCATGATGACCCGCTGCATGATCTCCCCTAGACGCCACGACCAACGGGCGCTGTGTCGACCCCCAGCCGAACGACATCAATCAACCGTGTGCTCCCTATTCTAGCAGCCAGTACGATTTCGTTTGTGGGGACAGCGGTTTGGACCTCGGAGAAGTCGTCCGCTTCTACCACGGCGACATAGTCGACGTCCAGTCCTTCCTTTTCCAGGTGGGACCGAACAGTTGTTGCCAGCGCTGTCGCGTCTCGCTCGCCCGCCTCGAATCGAGCCAATGCCTTGCCAAGGCTCGATGGAATGGCCGTTGTCCGCACTCGTTCTTCGGGGCTGAGATAGACGTTGCGGCTCGAGATCGCGAGACCGTCGGTGTCCCGAACCGTTGGACAGACAACGATTTCGACGCCCGTGTCGAGGTCGCGGGCGAGCCGGCGAACGACCGCGCACTGCTGCGCGTCCTTCTGCCCGAAATAGGCTCGGTCGGGCAGGCCGGCGACCAGCAGCTTGGTCACGACGAGCGCGACTCCATTGAAATGACCGGGACGGCTCGCCCCTTCGAGCAGGCCCCCGAGCGGCCCGGTGATGTCGAGCCGGGTCACCAGGCCGGGCGGATACATCGTCTCGACGGCCGGTACGAAGGCGGCATGCACCCCGGCCGCAGCGAGCATCGCCAGGTCCGCGTCCAGCTTGCGGGGGTAGCGGCCGAAATCCTCGGTGGGTCCGAACTGGGCTGGATTGACGAAGATGGTCACGACCACCCTGTCGTTCTCCGCGACGGCGCGGTCGATCAGCGCCCGATGGCCAGCGTGGAGCGCTCCCATCGTCGGCACCATGCCGACGGATGCTCCCGCCGCATGCCATGCCGCCGACCTCCGGCGGAGCTCTGCGGGGGTGGCGAGCAGCTCCGGAGGGTCAGTGGAAGGAATGGGCATCGTCGGGGAACCGGCCCTCGCGCACATCGTCCGCGTAGGCGCGCGCCGCGCTGACGATCAGATCGCCGACATCGGCATATTGCTTCACGAATTTCGGCGCCGTCCCGCGGAGGTGCCCGGTGATGCCGAGCAGGTCGTGGATCACCAGCACCTGGGCGTCGCAGTCCGGTCCGGCGCCGATGCCGATGGTGGGGATGGCCAGCTCGCTCGTCACCTGCGCCGCCAGGTCCCGAGGTATCCCCTCGAGCACGAGCGCGAACGCCCCGGCGTCCTCGAGGGCATGGGCATCCGCGATGAGGCGCTCGCGATCTCGCGCGTTTCTCCCTTGCACCTTCGGACCGCCAAAGGCATTGACGGACTGTGGGGTCAGCCCCAGGTGACCCATCACCGGGATTCCCCGCTGGGTGAGGCGGCCGACGGTCTCCACCACCCAGCCGCCGCCCTCGAGCTTGATGGCGTGCATGCCGGCCTTGAGGAACTCGACGGCGTGGTCGATGGCATCTCCGCACGACCGCTGGTACGAGCCGAACGGGAGATCCCCGACGAGCAGCTGGCCCGAGGCGCCGCGCGCGACGGCGCGGGCGTGGTGGAGCATCTCGGTCATGGTCACCGGGATGGTGTTGGCATAGCCGAGCACGTTGTCGGCGAGTGAGTCCCCGACGAGGAGCACCGGCACCTCAGCCTCGGCGAGGAGCCGGGCTGTCGGGTAGTCGTACGCGGTCAGCATGACGAACCGCTTCCCCTCGGCCTTCCACGCCGCGAGGTCCTTGACGGTGACCACGGTCACGCCACCTGCGTGCCGGCGTCAGCCGCGGCCGGCTGGGTCGCGATCAGCGACTCCATGGCGCGGGTGAGGTGGAGGTACAGGTCCCGTGCCTCCGGATACCTCGCGAGGGCATCGAGGTGCGCGGCGATAGCGTCGTGGTCGCCCCTCGCGACGGGCCCGGTGAGCGCGGCTGCCGGCCCGGCGCGGCGGGCGTTGTGCGCGGCTCCCTCGAGCAGCGCCGCCAGCGCCGCGTGGGCGACCTCCGGCCTCACCCCCGCGGCCTCGAGCAGTCGCGTCGCCTCCGCGAGCAGCGCCAGGGGCGCATTGCCCGCGAGCACTGCGGCCGCGTGGTACAGCGGCGCCTGCGCGGGATCGATCTCGAGCTCGGTGGCGTGGAGTGCCGACACCAGCCCGAGCAGCCGCCGGCGGAGCAGTCCGCCCGCATCGATGCGGAAGTAGGCGCCCTCGAGCAGTGAGGCGCTGTCCGGCCCGGCGAGTGCCTGGAGCGGGTGGAGCACGCCCACCTCGGCCCCGCTGACGCGGAGCGACGCGATGATCTCGCGACCGAAGCGCGCGCCCAGGTGGACGACGCCGCGCCCACGCAGCGAAGCTCCGGACGCAGCGATCGACGCAGCGACCATCGATATCGCCCCATCGGGCACCGCGAGGAGGCTGAGGTCGGCCGCTGCCACAGCAGCCAACGGCGTGGCGACAGCCCGCGCGCCCACGGTGTCCGCGAGCCGGGCCGCCATCTCACCGCGGCGCGAAGCTACGGCGGCGACACCATAGCCGGCGCCGTGCGCGGCGATCGCGAGTGCGGAACCGGCCCGGCCGGCGCCGACGATCGCCAGGGTTGGCGTGCCTGCTCCCTCCACGTCTCGGTCCTCCTGGGTGGATCCAAGCGCTCTGCGAACCAGGTCACTGACACCGTCGCCGACAGCGAGTCTCGAGGCGCGTCACGCGTCCCCGGATCGCATCGATCCCGTCGACGGCCACAATGGCCAGTCGGCCAGAGTGTACCCCTACGCTCCGGCCGCTGCCTCAGCCGGGGGAACAAAGTCCGGCGGTGCGGGTGGCGCCGCGGGGAGCGGGCCACTGCCGTTCACCGGGGCCACGCCGCTGCTGTGCGACTCGGCCTCATCGATGATCCGCTTCATCTCGGGTGCATCCATCGTCTCGACCTCGACGAGGCGGCTGGCAAGCGCGCGGAGCACGTGCTCCCGATCGCGGAGCACCTTCTTGGCGCGCTGGAAGGCGTCGGCGACGAGCTGGTGGACTTCCTGGTCGATCTCCGAGGCGATGCCCTCGGAGTAGTTGCGCTGCTCGCCGAGATCACGGCCGAGGAACACCATCTCCGGACGCTCGCCGAAGGTGAGCGGGCCGAGCTTGTCGCTCATCCCCCACTCCGTGACCATCTTGCGAGCGAGGTTGGTCGCCTTGCGGATGTCGTCCGAAGCGCCCGTGGTGATGTTGTCCTCTCCAAGGATCAGGTCCTCGGCGCAGCGGCCACCCAGGATCTGGGCGAGCTGGTCGACAAGCTCGGCCTTGCTCACCAGGTAGCGATCCTCGATGGGCAGGCTCATCGTCCAGCCGAGTGCCTGGCCGCGGCTGACGATCGTCACCTTGTGCACCGGGTCCGTGTGCTCGAGGGTCGTGCCGACCAGGGCGTGCCCCATCTCGTGGAACGCGATGGTGAGCTTCTCCTTGTCGCTGATCATCCGGCTCTTGCGCTCCGGGCCCGCGATGACGCGCGCGATCGACTCCTCGAGATCGTTCATGACGATGACCTTGCGATTGCCGCGCGCGGCGAGGATCGCCGCCTCGTTGATGAGGTTGGACAGGTCGGCCCCGCTGAACCCCGGGGTCTGCTTGGCGAGCACCTCGAGATCGACACTCTGATCGAGCGGCTTGTTGCGCGCATGCACCTCGAGAATCGCGCGGCGTCCGCGGATGTCGGGCCGGTCGAGCATGACGTGCCGGTCGAAACGGCCCGGACGAAGCAGCGCCGGGTCGAGGACGTCGGGCCGGTTGGTGGCCGCGATCACGATCACGTGCTGGTTGGTTTCGAACCCGTCCATCTCGACGAGAAGCTGGTTGAGGGTCTGCTCGCGCTCGTCGTGACCACCGCCGAGGCCGGCGCCGCGCTGGCGGCCGACGGCGTCGATCTCGTCGACGAAGACGATGCAGGGGGAATTCTTCTTGGCCTGGTCGAAGAGGTCGCGGACGCGGCTCGCGCCGACACCGACGAACATCTCGACGAATTCCGAGCCGCTGATGCTGAAGAAGGGGACGCCCGCCTCTCCGGCGACCGCCTTGCTGAGCAGCGTCTTTCCAGTGCCTGGAGGGCCGACCAGGAGCACGCCCTTGGGGATGCGGGCGCCGACCGCGACGAACTTGTCCGGGTACTTGAGGAACTCGACGATCTCGTTGAGCTCCTGCTTGGCCTCGTCGACACCGGCGACGTCGACGAACGTGATGGCCGGCTTGTCACCCGCCAGCAGCCGGGCGCGGCTGCGCCCGAAGGAGAGCGCCTGGTTGTTGCCGCTCTGGGTCTGACGGAAGATCCAGAGCAGGATCAGCGCCATCAGGCCGAAGAGGATCAGGTTGGGAAGGATCACGCTCAGCAAGAAATTTCCCCCGCCGGCCGGATCGACCTTGTAATTGTAGAAGTGGGCACTCTGGAACTCCTTCTCGACCGCGTCCGCGGACGACTCTATGGTCGTGTATTGCGTCGAGCTCCCATCGACGTACCAGGTGACAGTCTGCCCGTCGCTCTGGATCTCCGCGCCTTGAGTCGAGCTGATGACAGGAGTCTTGCCGGTCCCGTAGTTCGCAATGGCCTGGTCGAGGTATCCCGCTGTTTGGCTCGAGGCGTTGCTGCTCGGGAAGGTCTTGTAGAGGACCGCGGCCAGCACGATCACAGCGAGCGCGATGACGATATAGGTGACGCTGCGTCGAGACGTGGGCACGAATTCAGTCTACCAGGGGTCTACGATCTCAACCCCCCGGCGCCGGAGCGGCTCGCCGGGCCGCCGTCCAATTGGAGCAGACGTCGCTGGCGTTCGGCAAGAACGACCAGCCGGCGGCGAGCGCCTGGGAAGACCGCTTCGAGAGCGGGAAGCACCTCGTGGCGGACACGGCTCCGAAGGAATCGCGGATCTGCGTTGCTCGGGTCCTCGAGCACGTCCAGGCCCAGCGCCACGCAGTAGGCGACGGTCGCGTCGCGCCACACGCGGAGGAGTGGTCGTACCAGCCCGCGCTCACGTTCCGCCATTGCGAGCAGCCCCTTCGGGGACGCGCCCGACAGTGCTCGCATGAGGACGGTCTCAGCCTGGTCGTCCGCTGTATGACCCAGCGCGATCAGCCCGGCGCCGACCCTCGACGCTTCCGCGCGGAGTGCGGCATGACGAGCGCTGCGAGCACGGTCCTGCACCGAACTGCCCGGCTCGACTCGCACCGAGAGCGCGCGGAATTCGATCCCGCGATCCGCCGCAAGTTTCGCGACGGCGCCGGCCTCCAGAGACGATCCGGGACGAAGCCCGTGATCGACGTGCGCGACCGAGAGACGCCATCCACGCGGTGGGGCGAGGCGCGCAAGCACATCGAGGAGCGCGCTCGAGTCGGGTCCCCCGCTGCACGCGATCAGCACGTGTTCGCCGGGAACGATGACCCCGCGCCGGTCGACAGCGGTGGCAACCGCGCGACGGACCCGAGCCACCGCGGCGGTGCGCTCACGCGGCGGCAGGGTGCCCGATGCTGCGTGCGTGGTGGCGGTTCCTGGATTCGAACCAGGGACATACCGGGTATGAACCGGCTGCTCTACCACCTGAGCTAAACCGCCGAGCAATGTGCTGGGGATGAGGTCGCGGAGACGCCCATTCGTGCGAGCTCCACGTCGCCATCGTACCCGGCGCAGGCCCTATTCCGGGCAGAGAAATTGCGGCGGTCGGATTCGAACCGACGACCTTCGGGTTATGAGCCCGACGAGCTTCCACTGCTCCACGCCGCCCTCAGAGGATACCGCACGTGGCATCGCCTTCCCCGGCCGGGGGGCCGATCAGTGCGGTGCCGGCGTTGGGGTCGGCGTGGGCGCCGGGCTGTGACTGGGCGTTGGGCTGGGCGATGTCGTCGGCCTTGCAGTGGGTGACGGTGTGGGGGTCGCGGGCGGCAGTGCCTTGAACGTCGGGATTGGCACGGACACGCCACCGGTCGACACCCGAGCTCCGCCCGGCGGAACGATGACGTAGAGGTGTTCGCCCGGGAAGATGTAGCCGAGCTGCCGCGCCTGCTGCTCGAGCCAGGCGATGGTCTGCGCGTCGGCGATCTCGCGCTCGCGATCCGAGATCTGCTGCGTCAGCGCGGCATTCGTGGATGCGAGGGCGCTCACCTGGGCGTCGAGATGTCGGCTCTGCGCCACCTGCCCGTACACCGCGAATGCGACCAGTCCACAGATCCCCGCAATGAGCACGACTGCAATCCGGCGCAGCGTGATGGGGCTGTCGAGGCTTGGACGTGGAGTGGGACGGATGACTCGATCCTCTTCCCGGCGATGAATGAGACGTGTGAGGCGATGTGACGCCGGGTGCCGGGATAGGATGCGGCCCGGCGGCGGATTTGACAAGGGACCTGGGTCCTATCTCAGGACGCGGTCGCCTCCCAGCGTGCCCGCCACTCGACATCGTCGAGGTCGTGGAGGTCGATACCGTCTGCCCTGGCGCCGGCCTCGAGCGCGCGAAACCGGGTCGCGAATCCCATCGCGCGGCCCCGCAGCGCCTCTTCGGGATTGACCCGAAGGCGTCGCGCCAGCGCAACCACTGCGAACAGCAGATCGCCGATCGCGACCTCGGGATCGTCGGCGCCCGCGGCCCAGTCCTCGCCCCGTTGCGCCTCAGCGAGCCCGTCTGCAACGGCTTCGACACGCTCGAGTGCAGCGCGTACACCCTCGAGGGCAACGGGAACTGTCGGTGTCTCATCGAAGCCGACTCGCGCTGGGCGCTTCTGCACCCCCTGTGCATGGGCGAGAGCCGGCATCGCCGCAGGCACGCCGTCGAGCAGCGACAGGCGCTCGCGCTTCTCCGCGGTCTTGAGCTTCTCCCAGTTGACGACGACGCTCGCCGGGCCGTCGACAGTCACGTCACCGAAAACGTGGGGATGGCGATGGATCATCTTGGCGCGCACGCCGTCGGCGACGTCGCCGATGTCGAAACCGCCGTCACCCTCCATGGCGATCGCGCTGTGCATCAGCACCTGGAGGAGCAGGTCACCGAGCTCCTCGCGCAGTGTTCCGGGCTCGACGTTGTCGATCGCCTCGAGCACCTCGTAGGTCTCCTCGAGGAGGTACGGACGGAGGCTGCGATGTGTCTGCTCGCGGTCCCATGGACAGCCGCCCGGCGCGCGCAGCCGTTCGACAACCTCGTTTAGCGCGCGCAGGGACTCGACGGCCTCGTCACGCATGGGCGTTCTGCGCGCCAACCGGAACGCGATCGCGTGCACGCACGAGCCGGCCGAGCTCGCGCAGCACCGGGGTGAGTGTGCTCTGCCATGCATCGCCCAGATGCAGCTGCGACGGCGTTGCCGTGATCCCGCGGAATTGCGATGCCACGCTCTGCAGGTCGAGCCCGTGATCGAGTGTCAGGCGGATGACAACCCCGCGACCACGCTCGGTTTCCACACCGAGCGCGCCTGCGGCGGCGGCGAGCAGGCGGACGCGCAGCGAGTCGATGAGCGCCGACGTCGGCGCGGGCATCGGACCGAATCGATCGACGAGCCCACGTGCGCGCTGGTCCAGCTCCGACTCGCTGACGCACGCCGCGAGCTCCTGGTAGCAGCGCAATCGCAGGCGTTCGTCCGACACGTAGTCCGCGGGAAGGAACGCCGCCACGGGCAGGGTCACGGTGACCTGCGCAGGCGATTCGACAAGGGGTTTTCCCTGCAGCGACGTGACGGCGTCGGCGAGGAGGTGGTTGTACAGCTCGAGCCCGACTGCGGCGATCTCGCCGTGCTGCTCCTCGCCGAGCAGATTGCCCGCACCACGAATCTCGAGGTCGCGCATGGCGAGCTTGAAACCGGCTCCGAGGTCCTGCAGGTCGCCGATGACATCCAGGCGTTTGTCGGCTTTCTCCGTCAACGACCTGGCGGGGGGATACATCATGTACGCGTAGGCGCGTTGCCCCGCCCGGCCCACTCGTCCGCGCAGTTGATACAGCTGGGCGAGTCCCAACCGGTGCGCGTCATCGATGACAATCGTATTCGCATTCGGGATGTCGAGGCCGGACTCGATGATGGTCGTGCACAGCAGCACATCGATCTCGCCGTCACCGAACCTGCGCATGACCGACGCGAGCATGCCCTCCTGCATCTGCCCGTGGGCCACCTCGATGCGCGCCTCTGGCACGAGACCTCGAAGCCGATCCGCAACCGCCTCGATGCCCGCAACCCGGTTGTGCAGAAAGAAACACTGGCCTCCGCGCGCGAGCTCACGCGTGATCACCTCGCGGATCAGCGAGTCCTCGCGCGCGGTCACGTAGGTCTTGATCGGCTGGCGTTCCTCCGGCGGCGTCTGGATCACGGAGAGATCGCGAATGCCCGCGAGCGACATGTGCAGGGTTCGCGGGATTGGTGTCGCGGAGAGCGACAGCACATCCACCGCGACGCGGAGCTCCTTGAAACGTTCCTTCTGGAGCACGCCGAATCGCTGCTCCTCGTCGATGATCACCAGCCCGAGATTCTTGAACTCGACGTCTTTCTGGAGCAGGCGATGGGTGCCGACGACGATGTCGACGGCGCCGCTGCGGAGACCCGCGAGGGTGCGCGCAACCTCGTCGTCGCTGACGAATCTCGAGAGCTGACGCACCGTGATCGGGAATGCTGCGAGGCGCTCCGTGAAGGTGATGAAGTGCTGCTGGCAGAGGACCGTGGTGGGCACGAGCATCGCCACCTGGCGGCCCTCGATCGCTGCCTTGAACGCGGCGCGGATCGCGAGCTCGGTCTTGCCGAAGCCGACGTCGCCACAGACAACCCGATCCATCGGCCGTGACGCCTCCATGTCGCGCTTGATCTCCTCGAGCACGAGGATCTGGTCGGGCGTCTCCTGGTACGGGAACGATCCTTCCAGCTCCTGCTGCCAGGCGCCGTCGGGTGCATACGCGTGCCCCTGCGCCTGCTCGCGTCGCGAGTAGAGGCCGAGCAATTCGCGCGCGACCTCCTCGGTGCGCTCCTTGACGCGGCGCCGCGTCCGCTCCCACTCGCCACTGCCGAGTCGCGAGAGCTTGGGATGCGACTCCGCGCCGCCGATGTAGCGGTCAACGCGGTCGAGGTGCTGGGTTGGTACGAAGAGCCGGTCGCCCTCCGCGTACTCGAGGAGCATGTACTCGTGCACCGCACCGCCGTCGTCGGTGACCGCACGCATCTCGACAAACCGCGAGATTCCATGATCGCGGTGCACCACCAGGTCGCCGGGGGCGAACTGCAGCACGAACGCCTCGCGCGCAGCGTTGCCGCTCGCGGCTCGCCGTGAGCCGCGCGCCGATGTCGAGACCGCGCGTCGTGATCCTCGTGCCAGCACGGAGCGACGCCGTTTGACGGCCCCGAAGAGCTCGGCATCCGTGTACACGTGCACCGAACCATCGGCGACGGCAAACCCCTGCGAAAGATCGGCGGACGCCACGACGATCGCGCCGGATGGCAGCGGTGTCGTCGCAGCCGAGAAATCGGTTGCGTCCACCGTATCGGCGCCGTGCTCGGCCGCGAGCTCCTCGACGCGGTGCTGCTGGCGCGACACCACGAGCACGCAACCTCGTTCCTCGCGCTCGTGGATCGCCTCACGAACGAAGGCGTCGAAATGTCCGACGTAGCTGTCGACGCCGCGCCACCCGAGGTCCGCGGCCGGCTCGGTGGACGGCGCCTCACGCACGAGTTCGAAGGACGTGTGGCGATCGAGCGCCCGGAAGAGGAGGTCCACGTCCACCAGGCCGGCGGACGCGCCGTGAGGCAACTCGCCTCTCGCCTCCTCCTGCGCGCGCAGTCCCTCGATCTCCGCAGCGTGGCGCTCGGCAGCAGCGATCAGCCGCTCGCGCCCACCGTCGAGCAGGATGATCGGGTTGTCGAGATGATCCAGCAGGGTCGGGGCCGGGTCGCCACCGAGGTAGGGAAAGAACAGGTCGAGCCCTTCCTCGTAAACGCCCGTCTCGAGCAGCTCGCGGTCGCCCTCCCACTGCTCGCGCACGTCGTCGCGCAGGGCGGACGAGTCGAGAGCTGACACCGAGGCCACGGCCCGAGCAACCGACTCGCGGCTGAGATCGAGCTCACGTGCCGGCCAGACCTGCGCCGACTCGAGCTTCGCGATCGACTCCTGAGTCGCCGGATCGAAGGCGCGCAGGTCGTCGACGTCGTCGCCGAACCATTCCGCGCGCCACGGGCGGGCGCGATCGACGCCGAAGACGTCGACGATGCCGCCGCGTACGGCGAAGTCACCCGGCACCGAGACGGCACTCTCGCGCCGGTAGCCCAGCTCCACGAGGCGAGCCAGGAGCTGATCACGAGGCAGGCGCGCGCCCTTCCTGACCTCGGTCAGCCCCGCCTGGACGACCTGGCGGGACAGCGTCGGCCTGAGCAGGCCGCGAGGTGAGGCGACGACCACGAGCGGTTCGGCCCGTGCGTGCAGCCGCATCAGGGTCGCGAGGCGCGCCCGAGTCACCTCTTCGGATGGGGGCACCCGGTCGAACGGCGGCGTATCGCCCGCGGGGAAGATGGCCGCACCGCTGCCCCCATCCCAGACCAGCGAATCCAGGTAGACACGCTCCGACTCGGCGGCAACCACCAGCACCGTCCGCGACGTCCTTTCGCGCAGCCACCATGCCAGCAGACCGACCGCACCGGAGGGGACCCCGGCGACGACGCCGCCCTGAGCGCCGCTCAGGCGGGCGAGCTCCGGCAGCAGATCGAGGCGCTCCCGGAGGGTCGCCGACGCCACCGCGGTCGTGGTGAGGCGGGGATCAGTCCGGGCCGGCACGGTTCCAGATGTTCATCGCCGCCGCAACCCCGTCGCGCGTGATCGCCACCGCCATGTCCGCGGCGCGCGCGATCGCCGCCTCCGCCTTCGGACGCTCGTCGGGAAGGAATGGGTCGAGCACGTGCTCGATGAGGTCGTTGCTGTCGCCGTCTCTCCCGATGCCGATGCGGATTCGAGGAAACGCATCGATCCGCCAGGAATCGATCAGCGACTGCACACCCCGATGCCCGGCGGCACTGCCACCGAGCTTGATCTTCACGCGCCCGAGTGGGAAGTCGGCCTCGTCATGAATGACGATGACGTCGGCCGGAGCGATGCCGCGCTTGCCGGTCAGCTGTGCAGCCGCCTTGCCGCTGAGGTTCATGAAGGTCTGCGGGCGAGCCGTGAGGACGTCATATCCGTCGATGGTTCCCTCTCGGACGCGAGCCAATCCTTCGCGCCGCTCGCGGCCGAACTTGCCGCGGCGCTCGAGCTCGTCCAGGCACATCCAGCCGACATTGTGCCGGGTGCGGGCGTATTCGCCTCCGGGATTGCCGAGCCCGATGATCAGCTGGGTCACGACCGCCCGGCGACGTCGGCGGTCTGCAGGTCGGGGACATCGGCGTCCGGTAGCAGCATCCGGGTCGCCGCGGTCATCGCGGCCGCGTGTTGGCGAAGTGCGTGGTCGTGGCCCAGGCAGTGGAGCAGCCCGTGGACGGCGAGCAGGCGGAGCTCGGAGGCGCCATCGGCGGCCTGGGCGATGGCGCGCTCCACCGAGATGGCGACATCGCCGACCCGCCTACGCTCGCCCGATGGAAAGGCGAGCACGTCGGTGGGCGCGTCGGTCCCGAGAAATCGCGCGTTGAGATCCCGGAGCTCGGCGTCGCCGGTCAGGCGCACGCACAGGCTCGCGCGAGCTGGGACGTCGAGCCGGTCACCGCACGCGCGAAGCAACGAGCCGAGGCGTGCCTCAGCGACAACACGACGTTGCCGCGGGGTGAGGCACGGATCGCGGATGACGCTCACCCGCATGGACGCAGCTGCGTCAGGTGCTCTTGACGCGACGCTTCCGCGCTGCAAGCAGCTTTCGCTTGCGGCGCACGGACGGCTTCTCGTAGTGCTCGCGTCTGCGAACCTCGGAGAGGATGCCGTTCTGCTTGATCTTCTTGTTGAACCGTCGTAGCGCGCTCTCAAAGGTCTCGCCTTCGCGGACCTTAACTTCCGACACGGTCGGAATCACCTCCTTTCGCTGGACCGCGCATCTCCAGCGCGGACCTTGAATTCTACCTTGAGTCCTCGTCACCAAGGAGAGCGGTGGTCAGCTCGGTCATCACCGCCCCCGCCCCACCCGAGAGGATCAGGGTCGCCATCCCGTCCAGGTCGGTGACCCCCTGGTTGACGATCACCAGCCGCGCGCCCTCTCGAACCGCCTCCACCGGAACCGACGCCGCCGGCCACACCGAGAGCGTCGATCCCACCGTGAGGCAGACGTCGCAGAGGCGTGCCTCCTCGAGCGCTCGATCCATGTCGCCCGGCACCAGCGGCTGGCCGAAGCTGATCGTCGCCGTCTTGAGCAGGCCTCCACAGAGCTCGCAGTGAGGGTCCTCGTCACCCTCACGGACGCGATCGAGTGCGACCTCGAGGGGCATCCGCCGATCGCAGTCGAGGCACATCGCCTGGGACGACGTCCCGTGGAGCTCGATCACGCTGACGGTGCCCGCCTTCTGGTGGAGACCGTCGATGTTCTGGGTCACCACGACAGGCGCCAGCCCCGCGCGCTGCAGGCGGGTGACCGCCCGATGGGCCGCGTTCGGCTGCGCATCGGAGAAGCGCCCCTCCAGACGAGCGCGCCACCGCTCCACGCGCACCGACCGATCCTGAACGTAGTTCTGGATCGTGTACCTGGCGGGGTCGGTGGTCTTCCAGACGCCGTTCGGCCCACGGAAGTCCGGGATGCCCGACTCGGTCGAGATCCCGGCGCCGGTGAACACCAGGATGCGGCGCGCATGACGGAGCCACGGCAGCGCTCCGGCGAGAGCCGCCGTGGGGCTGCCGGCCGTGACGGGACTCGGTTCCATCCCCCGAATTCTCCACCCACTGCCTGTGCCTCCTGCCCCCACGACAACCTCCTGTCGCCACCTCAGCCCAGAATCGATCCTGATGACCGGCATAGCGATCCCCGATGCCCCGCCGGCCGCGGTGCTCGACGACGAGCAGCGCGTCGCCGTCGAGCACGGCGATGGTCCCTGCCTTGTCATCGCCGGGCCGGGGAGCGGGAAGACGCGGATCATTGTGGAGCGCTTTCACCGGCTTTCCGCGCTCGGTGTCGGGGCCGGAAGGCAGCTCGTCCTGACCTACACGCGCAAAGCCGCCGACGAGATGCGCGCTCGAGTCGAACGAGCCCACGGCACGTTCGCTGACGACGCGCCGCTCACCAATTACCACTCGTTCGCGCTTCGGGTCGTCCGCGAGTGGGGATGGCTGCTCGGCATCTCCCCGGTGCTGCGCATCGCCGACGCCGCGGAGCGCTGGCTGCACGTCGAGGCCGTGCTCGAGGAGCTGCGCCCGCCACTGCTCTGGAACCCGCTCCGGCCGCACGACCTCATGGATCCGCTCCTCGACGTCATCGGGACCGCAAAGCAGGAGTTGGTCACACCCGCTGCCTACATGGCGTGGGCATCGGCCCGTCTCGAGACTGCCGAGGACCCGGCGGAGCGCATCGTCCTCGAGCGCCACGCGGACGTGGCGCGCGTGTACGCGCGTCTGGACGAGCGCTACCGGCGCGCCGGCGTCTTCGACTTCGACGACTGCATTCTGTATGCCGAGCGGCTGATCCGCGAGCACCCGGCGGTGCGAAGCGCCATCGCGGACCGCATCACCCATGTGATGGTGGACGAGTACCAGGACACCAACTACGCGCAGGCAAAGCTGGTCGAGACCCTGGTGGCGGGTCACCGCAACCTGTTCGTGGTGGCTGACGATGACCAGTCGATCTACAAGTTCCGCGGTGCGAGCCGGGCCAACCTCGATCGCTTCTCCCGTGAGTATCCCGAGCATCGCCAGCTCGTGCTCACCCACAACTACCGCAGCACCGAGCAGATCGTCACCGCGTCACGCGCGGTGATCTCCGTCGCCAGCCCCGCGACGCGCATCGAGAAACAGCTTGTCGCCGATCGCGGTCCCGGTGCGGCGGTCGAGGTGTGGCAGGCCCCCGACGAACGCAGCGAGGCGATGGCTGTGGCGCGCGAATGCGCACGCCTGGTCGCAGGCGGCACCAGGCCCGCCGACATCGCATGGCTGTTCCGCCAGCACATCGACATGCAATCCGCGATGCGCGCGTTGCGCCAGTGTGGCGTGCCCTACCAGGTTGCGGGCGGACGCGGGTTCTTCCAGGAGCGCGAGATCAAGGATGCGCTGGCGCTGCTTGCCGCCATCGACGATCCCGACGACGGACAGGCCGTGCTCCGCTGCCTCACGCTGCCCAGCTGGGGAGTCACAACGGCGGGACGGGTTGCCCTGGTGCGCGCCGCTCACGAGCATGACCTGCCACTGGTGCAGCTGATTGCCGATGCGGCGGTGGCGGGCCTCGATGAGGTGGACGTTGTCGCGGCGCAGCGGTGCGTCGAGGACATTCAGCGGCTGCATGCGGAATCCCAACGTGAAGATGTCCGCGACCTCTTTCAGCTCGCGCTCGAAGCCAGTGGCTTCCTCGGCATCATCGACGAGCAGTCCGGTGTCGCAAGGCTGCAGATGGGCGCCAACCTGAACAAGCTCGGCGAGCTGCTCGAGGCGTTCGCCGACTGGAGCGACGACCGGCGGGTGAGCACCACGCTGCGGTACCTCACCGTCCTTCGCGACAGCCGCGAGGCCGGCGAGCTCGCGAGCATCGAGCCCATCGAGGATGGCGTGGTGCTGCTGACCGCGCATGGCTCGAAGGGTCTCGAGTGGCCCGTCGTGATCCTGTCGCGATGCACCGAGCGCCGCTGGCAGGGACGTGGCACGTCGTCGTTCGATCTGCAGCTGCCCGACGACCTCGTCCCCGAGCCCCCGCCGCCCGGCGACGTTGCCGTCGACGAGGAACGCCGGCTCTTCTACGTGGCATCGACCCGTGCGCGCGACCGCCTGATCTACACATGGGCGCGTTCGTATCCGCAACCGTCGAGCGACGAGGCATGCACGTCCTTCCTGACCCAGGCAATATCGTTTCGCGGAGAGATCCCCGCCAAGGAGGTCCCCGTGGACAGCACCGTCGCCGTCCGTGCACCGCGTCCCGCCGGGACTCCGGTGCTGCAACGGCTCGCCATCGCCGTGTCGGACCTCGGCGTCTTTAGGAGCTGCCCTCGCCGCTACAACTATCAGCGGCGCTGGCATCTTCCGGTGCGCACGGACGCGCGCAGCTGGTACGGAACGATGATCCACGAGGTCCTGCGCTCCGCCGCGACTCAGCGGATGGCCGGCGAGGTGGTGAGCCCTGACAGCGTCGCTGCGATGTGGCAGACGGCGTGGGAGCAGTCGCACGGTCCCAAGGGCCGGCACTCCGAGCTGCGCGCGCATGGTGACGAGCAGCTGCGCCGCTACGTGGAATCGCCTGGCTGGACCGACACCATCATCAACAGCGTGGAGGAGCCGATCACCATCAGCCTGGACCACGCCGACGTCGCCGGGCGGTTCGACCGCGTGGACACGCGCTTCGACGGAATTCCCACGGTCATCGACTACAAGACCGGACGCCCGAAGGATGAGGGCGCGCTCCGCGCCGATTTGCAACTCCGTGCGTACGCGGTGGGGCTCTCGCAGCGCGAGCAGGTATCGGAGGTCGCGATCGAGTTCCATTACCTGCAGGGTGCGGTGACGCGTGTCATTGCCGACAAGGGTTTCCTGCGCAAGGCGCACGGCCATCTCTCCGCAACCGCGCGCGACCTGGCGGTGGCGTCGAGTACAGGATCATTTCCACCCAAACCATCGCGCTGGCAATGCCAGCGATGTGATTTCCGCACCGTCTGCGATGAGGGACGCGCCGCCAGCCTCGACGAGTGATCGTCAGGGAGCGTTCGACCCCATACTGGCCCTCGTGACCCAGGAGGGCGAAGGTGCTCGTTGAGGATGCCGCGAGCGACCGCGTGACCACCGCGCGACCAGCGTCAGGGTGGCGACGCCCTGGCGCAGCCACGGTGCTCATTTACGCCGCTGCAGCGGTTTGCTTCCTCGCCATCCGCTTCGCGACCAATGGCGTCCTCGGATTCCACATCGACGAGCTCTACTACATGGCGAGCGGACGGCATCCGGCTTTCGGGTACGTGGACTACCCCCCAATCGTTCCGCTCCTCGCTCGGCTCGAGACCGGTCTGCTCGGGGTCACACCGTGGACGCTTCGCCTGCTTCCGGCACTTGTCGGTGCGGTCAACGTCATGTTGTGCGGGGCGTACGTTCGCAAGCTCGGCGGTTCGGCGGGGCTCCAGGCGCTTGCCCTGCTCATCGGCGTGACCGAGCCCATTCTGCTGGGCACCTATCTCTTCCAGACGGTGGTCTTCGATCAGCTCGCGTGGATGCTGTCCCTCTACTGGTTTCTCTCGCTCATCATCGATCGCAAGCCTCGCTACTGGATCCTGCTGGGCCTGACGCTCGGCATCGGGCTGGAGATCAAGTACCTGATCCTTCCGCTGATTGCCGGTATCGCCGTCGCAGTTCTGGTCACCCCATCGCTGCGAAAGGATCTACGGACGAGAGATCCATGGATCGGAGCGGCGCTGATGGTCCTGATCTGGCTGCCGAATGTTGTATGGCAGATTTCGAACGGCTTTCCCACGCTCACGTACGTCCTCAACCACCAGGGAGACATCTCGTCCGGAGGAGGCGCAGTTAACTTCCTGGTCTATTTCCTCATACTGCTCTTCCTGCTGACACCCCTGTGGATCGCCGGTCTCATCTCGCTCTTCCGCACTCGCGATCTGCGCCCGATCGGCATTGCCTGCGCGGTTCCACTGGTGGTCTATCTCCTCGTTGGGAAGTTCTATTACCCGGCGCCAACCATTCCCATCGTGATGGCAGCCGGTCTGATCGCGCTGTCGCGTATCCAGCGTCCAAGACTTCGCTCGGCGCTTGCAGTTGCGATCGTCCTCGCGAGTCTCATCGACTTGCTGGCCCTCGCCAAGATCACAATTCCGAGCACGCCACCGGATCGGCTTCATGCAACCGGCCTCGATACCCTCGATACCGATTTCGCGAGTACGGTGGGCTGGAAGGAGATCACAAGCCAGATGACGGCGATCTATCAAGCGCTCCCTCCATCCGAGCGCGCCTCGACCGTGATCGTTTCCTCCGACTATGGCATCACCGGTGCGCTGCAAATCTATGGCAACCCCGCGCTTCTGCCGGCGAGCTTCAGCCCGCAGTTGAGCGACTACTACTGGCTGCCGAAGCAAGTGTCTGCAACTCTTGTGCTCATGGTTGGCTATCAGCCTTCGGACCTTGCGTGGATGTGCTCGGGCGCGAGGGTGGTTGCGCATCTGACGGTTCCCTATCAGGTCGTGAACCTCGAGCAGGGAGCACCCGTCACGTTGTGCACACTCAAGGCGCCATTGCCCGAGGTCTGGGGACGACTGCGGAACTTCTCGTAGCCCGGAACGAACTGGTGGCCAACGGCCGTCGTATGCGTGCCGAATGGCACTTGATGCCGTCTCCCTTCTGTAGTGAACTGGGTGAGGCGAAAGGTCGACCAGCCGGTACGCTCTCGGCTTTCGTGACGAGCAGGCACTGCGAAGGAGTGGCGGATGATGGGCATCGGCGGCGGTATTGCAATCGTCGTGGCGGCGTTTGCCGTGATCTTCCTGACCCTGTACCGCCCTTGGCAGAGCACCTGGGGAGCCACTCGTGAGGAGATAACCGCGGTCATGCCTGGAGATGACGTTGTGGCTGCGCCGATATTCAATGCGACGCGGGGCGTCACCGTGAACGCGCCCCCAGAGGCCATCTGGCCGTGGCTGGTCCAGATCGGTTTCGGTCGGGCCGGCTGGTACAGCTACGACCTGCTTGACAACCTCGGTCGCAACAGCGCGGAGCGCATCTTTCCCGATCTCCAACACGTCGCCATTGGAGACCTCATCCCCCTGGGACCCGGTAGCGAAAGTGGACTGAGGGTCAAAGCATTCGAACCCAACCGATGGATGCTCTGGTGGGATCGAAGGATCCAGGGCACCACCTGGGCATGGGCTCTGGATCAGATGCCAGACGGACGCACGCGGCTGGTGACGCGTGTGCGAGCCCGTCCCTCCTGGCGTCACCCAACGACAGCAGCATGGCTGGTTCTAACGGAGGTCGCGGACTTCCCGATGATGCGCAAGTGTCTGCTTGGCATAAAAGGTCGAGCCGAACTCACCATTCCTCCTCGAGCGGTTGACGTAACGAGCACGAGCCGCGCATGAGCTCATCGGTCGACTGGGTGACTCTGGTGGCAGCAGGCGGGGTCGCCGGGATGGCGACGTTCCAGATCCTGCTGGCTGTTGGGTTACCGTTCGGCCATGGCGCATTTGGCGGCGCGAACGCGGTGCTCTCCGCGAAGCTACGCATCGCAAGTGCGCTGTCTGCTCTGGTCTTCTGCGCTGCGCTCTACATCGTTCTTGAGCGCGGGCTTTTCTCGGGAGAAGTCAGTGCATCCGCACCAATACGAATTGGGATCTGGGTGCTCGCGGCCATCTTCGGCGCGAGTACCCTGGCAAATGTCGTCTCCCGGAGCCGCTGGGAGCGATTTCTCATGGCGCCGATCGGGTGTGCGCTGATGGCGTGTTGTGTGGTGTTGGCCCTGTCTCCATGAGCCAGCCGGGCCTTCCGGAACCGCGCCCGTCTACGCCTGCGACGCCAGCTCATCCAGCATCGAGAACAGCCGACCCGCAACTCTCACCGGGTCGACGCGATATGCGCCGTGCTCGTACTCATTAGTAATCCAAGGACTGCACCGCCCCACCAGCGACGCCGTCTCGAGCGCCATCGTCCGCTCCACGTACAGGTCGTCCCAGTACACGGTCCCGACCATCGGCACCGTATTCGCGCGCAACCGTGCGATGTCATACAACGGCGCCCAGCCCTCGTGGTCCGCCAGCGTATCGGCGACCTCACGCAGCGGTTGCAGCTCACGGAGCTCCTCCAGCATCCACGGGAACACGGCCTCGCCCGTGAAGTACGGCGCGGGCTGCGCATCGAGCGCAAAACGGGGATCGGCGAGTCGCGCGCGTTCCGCCGCCCATCGCGTCGCCGGCCCGCTGGAGTACGCAGCCTCGTGCAGCACCGTGTAGATCGGATTCGTCGCCGGCGACATCACCCCGGCAACGTGTTCATGAACGACACCACTGAGCCCGTGCAGCTGGTCGAGATCGTTGTCCGCACGTTCGATGATCCCGTGCAGCTCGGCAAACCCGTGCTGAAATCCCAGCTTCACACCGAGCATCAGAAAACGGCGCGCGCTGAGACGCTGTCCCCGACCGTCGACCTCATTGCCGCTCTCGAGGTGGTCGACGATCCGGCGCACCCGCGCCGCGTCGCCGGGAAACCGCGCGTAGTAGTCGGCGTTGCGCGTCGCGACATGGTCGAACAGCCTCGTACAGATCTCCTCGGTCTCATGCAGCGCGGGCGCGAAGCCGCCGGTGATGATCACACCCCGAAGATGCTCCGGCAGATATGACAGATACGTGAGCGAGCAGAAGCCGCCGAAGCTCTGTCCGAAGACATACCAGTCGGTACCCTCGCCATACAGCGTCGCGCGCAAGCGATCCGCGTCGCGCACTATCGAGTCGTGCCGGAAATTTCGCAGGTAGGCGCCGAGCGCGTCGGGATCAGCGCGGGGCAGCGAGCGCGCCTCGAGCGGCGTGCTCAACCCGGTGCCACGTTGATCGAGCAGCAGCACGCGGTACCGCGTCAGCAGTTGCTCGAGCCAGCTCCCGCGATGATCGGGAAACGCGATCTCATGTCCCGGACCGCCCTGGAACCACACGATCGCCGGACGTGTCGCATCGTCCACGTGCTCGGCCGCGACAACCTCACGAGCATGAACACTGATCTGCGGCCCCGCCGGCTCATTCCAGTCAAGCGGAACATCGATCCGATGCCCCGTAACCACCATCCGATCAATAGCAACACGAGTAGACATCCGCAGATTGTGGAGCTAGCAGGGCACCAACAGTTTTCGAGTCACAGACTGTGGAGCTAGCAGGGCATCAACCGGTATCGAGTCACAGAGCGACGGCGGCGCTGGGGCGAGTCTGAGACAAGGAGGCGCGGACCGCAGCGAGGGAGCGCACCGTTAGTGCGTGACCGAACGAGGACCGAAAGCCGACGCCGTATCAGGCCGCCCCAGCGCCGCCGTATCAAGGATGGAGGCGGAACTCTCTCCAGAAGCCCACCAGCGACGCCTCGTCGCCCTCCGGCTCGACGTCCTCGGGAAGCTGCGTGCGCCACGGAAGCATCAGGTCGAACACGACCTCCTGGATCGTCCAGAGGATGTCCATGACCTCGGTGATCTTGACCTGGCGGCGAGCAAGCGCCGTCTCGACGGTGGCCATCGCGTCGACGTCCCCGGTTTTGCGGACCGCGCCGCGCGCGAACACGAACACCTTCTGCGCTCGCTCGGCGACGTCCGGCGGGACCTCTTTGATGCCCTGGAGGTGCGTTTCCTCGCAAAGCTCGATTGCGCTGTCGACCCGCTCGACGAGCCGGCGCAGGCGGGTCCGCTCGACAACCTCGCGGCGATGCCTGCGACGGGCGGCGTGCACCTCTTCAGTGGCGCTCTCGATGAGAAGCCCCGGGTCGACTACCTGACTACGCTCCAGTACCTCGGGTTCTCGTATCACATTGACAAGCCTACCGGGTGGGGTCATTGACATCAACAGCACATTTAGGGTGAGATTGATGCATGGACCGCATCAATGCCGACCTTCTACGCACTTTTGTCGAGGTGGCCAAAGTCGAACACCTCAGCCGGGCAGCCGAAGCGCTGCAAGCTGATCAATCGACGGTGTCACGAAAGATCGCCCGTCTGGAGCAGGAGGTGGGGGTTCTGCTCTTCGAGCGGATCGGCCGGAACATCCGCCTGACTCAGGCCGGACGGCGCCTCGTCGGGCGGGCCGAGCGCATCCTCGACGACCTTCGCGACGCCATCGCCGAGGCCGAGGGAGCCGTGGCGGCCGAGAGCGGCCGGGTGTGCGTCGCCTTTCTGCACACCGTCGGCGCGCGCTGGCTCCCGGAGCGGCTTGCGCGCTTCCTGGAGAGCTACCCGGCGGTTCGCTTCACGCTCGAGGAGGGAACGACGGCTGAGGTCATGAGCGGCGTCCTCGGCGGTGACTACGACCTGGGCATCCTCGGGCCGCCGCCCACCGGCGTCGTCGATCTCGAGATCCACCCGCTCTTCCGCGAGCGCGTTGCGGTGGTGGTCCCGATCAACCACCGCCTCGTCGGCAGGAGCTCCTGCACGCTCGAGGACGTCGCAGGCGAGCCGCTGATCCTGCCGCGGTCGCGAAGCGGGCTCCGCCGCGTGATCGATGCTGCCTTCGCCGCCCAGGGGCTCACCACCCACGTGGCCTACGAGGGTGACGACTTCACGATCGTCCAGGGCCTGGTGGAAGCCGGCCTTGGGACGACGCTGATGCCGATGCCCCTGCCCGTGCCGAGCACACGGGTGGCTGTGATCCCGCTTCGCGATCCACCCATCGCGCGTACCATGGCCCTCTGCTGGGATCGGCGACGCACCCTGCCTCCAGCCGCCAATCTCTTCGCCCAGCGACTCATCGCCGAGGCGCGCGACCCATTCGACCTGGCGGTCAGCGCCTGACCGCCCACCGCAGAGCACTCCACCCATGATCGTCACCGCCCTCCTGATCGTCATCGCCGTGGCTCTGGTCGCGGTGGGTGCCGTCGCGCTGTTCAACGCACGGCGTGAGACCCAGGAGGCCTCGGCGCCGCCGCTCGTCAGCCAGAGCCTTATCGACGCCAACCAGTACGCGTCCACGCTGGTCGCCGAAGCCCGCACGGCTGCGCTGCATTCGCACGAGGCCGCCATGGAGGAGGTCAGCGAGCGCCTGGCTGCGGTGGAGGGGCGGGAGGCTGTGATCACCGAGCGCCACAAGCACCTGCGCGAGCGCCGCGAGATCTTCGACGAGCGCCGCTTTGCCTACCGCAAGCGCCGCGACGAGATCGAGGAGCGGCGTGCGAAGGTCACCGAACAGGGTTCGCAGATCGAGGAGACGCTCCGTGCCAAGGCGGCGCTCGATCGTGATGCCGCCGCGGTGCTCGTCCTCGAGCGTGTCGAGTCCGAGCTTGCCGCGGAGCGGACGGCGCTGGTCGAGGCGACGGTTGCAGAGATCGTCGGCGATCGTGTCGAGACGACGGCGAACGACCTGATCGTGCAGGCCGTGGAGCGGCAGGACGCCTCCAACGTGGACAGCGCGCCCAGGATGTCCCCGCTCTCGCTCGAGGGTCTCGATGACCACGCCCAGGAGCGTCTGCTCTCGGCGCTCGCGGTCATCGCAGAGCAGACGGGCGCGGAGCTCGGCATCGACAACGAGAAGCACCAGGCGACGCTGCGGACCGTGGATCCGATCGGCCGCGAGATCGCTCGCCAGGCCGCCCTCGAGGTCGTCGATCGGCGGATGCAGGCCACCGAGGTTCCCCCGGTGATCCAGAAGGCCCGCCGGACCACCCAGCGTCGCGTGGTCGAGGTCGGCGAACGAGCCCTCTGGATGATGCAGATCGAGGGGCGTCCGGAGCTCGCCGAGCTCGTGGGGACGCTCCATCACCGCTTCTCCTACGGACAGAACGCCCTCCTCCACTGCGAGGAGACCGGCCACCTCTGCGGCGTGCTCGCGGCTGAGCTCGGTCTTCCTCAGAGCATCGCCCGGCAGGCGGGCATGCTCCACGACATCGGCAAGGCGGTCGACCATGACGTCGAGGGCGTCCACGCGATCATCGGCGGCGAGTTGCTCCGCGTCCTCGGCGTCGATCCGGGCATCGTCCACGCGGTCAAGGCCCACCATTTCGACGAAGAGCCGTCCACCGATCTCGCCATGCTCACCATCTGCGCGGACGCGATCTCCGCCTCCCGGCCGGGCGCGCGTCGCGACACGCTGGCGACCTACCTGCTCCGCCTCGAGCAGCTCCAGACGATCGCGATCCGGCACAACGGCGTCGACCGCGCCTTTCCGCTGCAGGCCGGCCGGGAGCTTCGCGTGTTCGTCAAGGCGTCCCAGGTCAAGGACACCGACATGCCCCAGATGACCAGCGAGATCGCGCGGGAGATCGAATCCGAGATGCAGTACCCGGGCGTGATCAAGGTGACCGTGATCCGGGAGACGACGGCCACCGCCACCGCGCCGGCTCAGCTGGTGCCGGTGCGCGCGGCCGTGGCCGAGCACACCAACGGGCGTCAGGATCCGGCGGCCGAGGACACGCCCGACGGCGAGGACGAGCCCTCCTCCGACGAGGACTGAGCGGAGCTCGACCCGGGCCGGCGGAGGTGCTCGGTCACGACCCGGGCGGTTTCGGCCGGGCGCTCGTGAAAGAACAGGTGGCCGCACCCGTCGAAGGGTCGCAACACGGCGCCCGGGATCTGCCCCGCCAGGATCCGCGCGTTCTCGAATGGGATGACGACGTCCTCGGTGCCGTGGAGCACGAGCGCGGGAATTGCGACACCGGCCAGGCGCGCAAACGAGTCGTCCGGTTGCCACATTGCGTTGAACTGGGCAGAGAACACGCGTGGCCGCACGGGATGGAGCGCCCGCTCGCGGATCTGCGCCTCGATGAACTCCGGATGGGCGCGCTGAAATTGCTTCGAGTACAGGACGGTGCACGCGATCCGGTAGGCGTCCTCCGGCGTCCTCGCACCCTTGCCGAGGAGCGCCGCATGGTCTTCGGGCCGGGGTTCGACGCCGTGGTCTCCGCCGGGCGACGTCGCGGCGAGGATCAGGTCGGCAACCCGCGCGGGGTGATCGACCACCATGTGCTGGGCCACCAGACCGCCCATTGATGCCCCGAACACAGCGGCGGTGCTGACGCCCGCTGCGTCGAGCACGGCGACGGCGTCCAGCGCCATCGCGGTCAATGTCGTGTTGGCCGACCCTTCGGACTCGCCGATGCCCCGGGGGTCGAAGGTGATCACCTGGTGGGTGCGGGCGAGGTCGGGAACGATGACGGTGAACGCCGAACGGCCGGCGCCCAGGCCCGGAATCAGGAGGAGCGGGTCGCCGTCGCCGGTGACGACGACCGAAAGCGGGACGCCGTCGGCTGTCCGCGCGTTGAGATGCACCTCTGCCACCACACCACCATAGCGGGATGCGGGTGCCGCACCATGCACGCTGCTGTGCCTCGCTTTTTCGTCGAACCCGACCAGGTCGGTGATGGCCGCGCAACCCTCACCGGAGATGACGCGAGCCACCTTTCGCGTGCTCTGCGAGCGACGGTGGGCGAAACCATCGTGGTGATCGAGGACGGCAAGCTGGAGCATGGGGTGCAGCTCGACGAGGTGACGCCGTCGCGCGTCAGCGGAGCGATCGTCTGGACGCGGCCGGTTGCCGGCGAACCCCAGCTTGCCGTGCACGTGCTGCAGGCGGTTCCCGCCCAGGCAATGGACGCGACCGTCGAGGCGCTCACCGAAGCGGGGGCCGCCACGATCCGTCCAGTGCTGACCCATCGGACGGTGTCCCGCCCCGATCCATCGCGGGTCATCCACCGCCTCGAACGATGGCGGCTCATCGCCCGCGAGTCCGCGCAGCTCGCGGGCCGCGCCGCACCGCCGGAGGTGCACTCGATCCTCCCGTTGCGCGACGCGCTCGTCGCGTTGCCCGCAGGCACGAAGGTCCTCGCCTGCGTGATCAGCCAGAGCGCTTCGCCGATCCTGAGCGCGGTGCCGACTCCCCCGGCGAACGTGGGGTTGGTCATCGGCCCCGAGGGAGGTTTCGACGTCTCCGACCTCCGCGTCCTCGAGGAGTCGGGAGCCGTCAACGTCCACCTGGGATCGCGAACGCTGCCGAGCCGGCTGGCCGGTGCGGTGGCGACGTCACTGCTGCTCGCCGGTGCGGGAGATCTCGACGCCGCGGCAGTGCCTGCGCCGGCGCGTGCAGCGCGATGAGCACCCAGGCAGAACGTCCGCTTCGCGTCGCGCTCACGGTGCTGGGCTGCAAGGTGAACTTCGCCGAGATGGCCGATCTCGCAGGCAGGCTCGCGGCGGGTGGGTGCGACGTCGTTCCCGAGAACGAGCCCGCCGACGTCCGAGTGCTGAACTCGTGCACCGTGACCGGTCAGGCCGACGCCACCACGCGTCAGCGCATTCGCCGGCTGCGGCGTCTCGACCCCGCTGCCCACCTCGTGCTCACCGGGTGCAGCGTCGACGCGAATCCCGGCGCGTACACGACTGTCGACTCGGTCTTCGCCAATCGCGACAAGGAAGAGATCGCGGAGCACGTGCTCGCGATGTCACGCAGTATCGACGGACCTCACGAAGCCCCGAGCATGCGCTCGCGCGCCTTCGTCAAGGTGCAGGACGGCTGCAACCATCGTTGCACGTACTGCATCGTGTGGCGGGCGCGCGGCGCCTCGTCGAGCGTGCCCCCGGACACGGTGCATGAGCGAGTCCGCGCGGCCGTCGACGCCGGCCATGGAGAGATCGTGCTGTGCGGCGTCGACCTGGGCTCGTATGGCCGCGACATCGGGACCGATCTCGCGACTCTCGTCGCGTCGTTGCTCGACGCGTGTGGCGATCGCGCGCGCATCCGGCTGAGCAGCATCAACGCGAACGACGTCACCGATGGGCTGGTGGCGCTCAACGCGCATCCACGACTCTGCTCGCACTGGCACATGCCCCTGCAGAGCGGCAGCGATCGAGTCCTGCGCGCGATGCACCGCGGCTATCGACGCGCGCAGTACCTGCGGGTTTCGCGCGCGCTGCGCGCCGCGAATCCCGCGACCGAGTTCACCACCGACATCATGGTGGGATTTCCAGGCGAGTCCGAGGACGACCACAACGACACCCTGTCGCTCGTCGACGAGGTTGGCTTCCTCCAGGGTCACGTCTTTCGCTGGTCGCCTCGACCCGGAACGCCGGCGACGGCGATCGACGACCGCGTGGACGATGCGTCTGCCCGGCGTCGCAGCGCCGAGGTTCGGCGCGCCACAAAGCGCTCCGGTGCGCGGTCGCTCGCCGCCGCGTGCGGACGCGTGCACGAGGTCGCGTGGGACTCGGTGGACGCGGAGGTGGCGCACGGGCTCACCGCCGGATATCACGAGGTCATCGTTGCAGGGGCACCAGAGATCCGCCAGGGAAACCTCAGCCTCGTCCACGCGAGCGCCGTCGAGGGCGACCGTCTGCGCTGTACCCTGCTGCGCTCATGAACGATTGCATCTTCTGCGCCATTGCGGCACACGAGATTCCGGCGACATTCGTCCGCGAGGACGAGCAGGTGCTGGCCATCCGCGACGTGAGTCCACAGGCGCCGGTGCATATTCTCGTGTTGCCGAGAGAGCACATCGAGTCGGTTGCCGAGTTGACGCCCGCGCAGGACGGACTCTGGGGTCGCATGCTCCACGTCGCCCAATCCATCGCCCAGGACGAGGGCATCGACGAAACCGGCTTCCGGCTCGTCGTCAACGCGGGGCAACAGGGTGGCCAGACCGTCGACCACCTCCACATCCACCTGCTGGGCGGACGCCAGATGACCTGGCCCCCAGGCTAGATCAGCCTCGGAAGGCCTCGCGCAGCGAGTCGAAGAAGCCCTTCTTCACCTCGGCGGGCTTGCCTCCGCGGCCTTCGAGCTGCTCGTACAACGTGCGGTCCTCGTGCGACAGATGGCTCGGGACCACCACGCGCACGACGCAGATGAGATCCCCACGCCGTCCGGTACGGACGTGCGGCACCCCCATCCCGTGGATCTTGATCTGGCGTCCCGGCTGAGTGCCCGGAGGCACCTCGACCGGGTGCTCGCCGTCGACAGTCGCGATCGTGATGGTGTCGCCGAGCACCGCCTGGGGCACCGACACGGGCAGCTCGTAGAGCAGGTCCTGGCCGCGTCGCACCAGGTTGGGATGTGGCTTGACCCGGAAGCCCAGGTACAGATCTCCCGAGGGGCCGCCACGCGGCCCGGGCTCACCTTCACCGGTGAGGCGCAGCGTGACGTCGTCATCCACGCCCGCGGGGATGCTGACCTCGACGGTGTGCCGGCCCTGGATGCGGCCCTGTCCGCGGCACGCCGGACATGGGTCGGCGATGACCTGGCCCTCGCCGTGACACGTGGGACACGGCGTGACGCTGGCAACCTGACCGAAGATCGACTGCATGGTCCGGCGCACCTGGCCGCTGCCGGAACACGTCGCGCACTGCGTGGCGCTGGTGCCCGGCTTGGCGCCCGACCCGCTGCACTCGGTGCACTGCGTGGCCCGCGGCACCTCCACGGTGCGTTTGGCGCCGAACACCGCCTCCTCGAAGGTGATCTCGATGTTCATGCGCAGGTCGTCGCCGCGCTGCGGGCCGGTGTGGGCGCGGCGGCGTCCGCCGCCACCGAAGAACATGTCGAAGAGGTCGAAGGCTGAGTCGAACGAGAAGTTGCCGAAGTCCGGCTGCGGGCCGTCGGCAACGTGGCCAAAGGCGTCGTAGCGCTGCCGCTTCTGCGGGTCGCTCAGCACCGAGTACGCCTCACCGACCTCTTTGAACTGCTCCTCGGCGCCCTTGTCGCCGTTGTTGCGGTCCGGGTGGTACTGCATCGCGAGCTTGCGATACGCGGCCTTCAGCTCGTCGGGCGTCGCCGTGCGAGCGACGCCGAGCACCTCGTAGTAGTCGCGCTTGATCGTCGCCATCGATCAGCTGTTGGCGGCGGTGGTCCGGGGACGGACGACCCGGACGATCGCGGGCCGGAGCAGGCGGTCGTGCAGGCGGTATCCGGGGACGAGCTCGGCGGCGACGGTGTCCTCGTCGACCTCGTCGGATTCGTCCGCCGCGATGGCATCGTGGATGGCCGGGTCGAAGCGCTCGCCGGCCGCCGGCACGGGGACCACCCCGAGTCGCTCCAGGGCCGTCTCGAACTCGCGGACCACGAGCTGCAGGCCGCTCACGAAGAACTCCTCGGCACCCGCCTCGCTCGCGTGCTCGACGGCCCTCCGGAGGTTGTCGAGCACGGGGAGCAGCGCGACAGCG
>Ga0308309_10000311_pt1 | contig 33003 bp, 33 predicted proteins | sample HubBroMetageWFT5_FD_192491 | JGI IMG/M metagenome (GOLD analysis project Ga0308309, IMG submission 192491) | Warmed and freeze-thawed soil microbial communities from the Hubbard Brook experimental Forest, New Hampshire - Hubbard Brook CCASE Soil... | ecosystem: Environmental > Terrestrial >...
GCCAACTACCAGGACCAATCCAATCAGAGCCATGAGGAGGCCCACGACATCGCGCCAGCTTCTGAGGCGGTAGTCGCCCGGCTCTGGTAAGCCCTTCTGAATTTGATGCACCATGTTGATCCCCACCACTGATGAGGCTTTAGGACACTGTTGCGTTGGGTGAGAGGATATCGCCTTGGGCACGGTGGTTAGCTGGCGCATACGGGGTAGCTCCTAGGGTGCCGTGCCGGGACGGCAACTTCGGCTATCATCGAAGCGTCGGCCTTCAGCCCCGCCGTCTCGCGGGGTTTTCTTTGCGGCTGCCCTTGCCATTGTCGCCACGCTCGGTGGTAATATGCCGAAGCAATACGACCGACTTGGGGGAAGGCGTGGCGCGAGTGAAGGGCGAGACCTACGTCACCGCGGTGACGGTATGCAAAAGCCCGACTTTGGGAGCGTAGAGCTTGGCCTTGATGTACTCGACAGCGTCGCCAACCGTCACGAACTTCGTCGCGGCGTCGTTCGGGATATCGATGTTGAACTTCTCTTCGCACGACACGACGACCTCAAAGAGGTCGAGGCTATCAACTCCCAAATCCTCAACAAGCCGAGCGTTTTGCGTGATTTTTGTTTCATCAGTACCGAGGTGCAGGACAACTATGTCTCTGACCTCTGCGGCAATGTCGGTCACCGTTTTCCTCCCAATGCAATACGCCGGAAACGGACGTCCATAGCTTCGCGCATGAGACGTTTGAATGGCTTACGCGGCAAGCGATCAAAAAGTGACATCGCGGCAATCAGCTCGAAGGGGTTCCCCGCCCAAATCGAGCGCTAGGCCCGTCTGTTCCTTCCCCGCTGCAGACGGGCTTTTTCCTGTTGGCGGTCACGCAGGGGGGTGCAGCCGTTAGCTGGCACGCCGGCTCGCCGCGCCACGCTTTTCCCCAACGACATCCATTTCCAGGTCCCCAGTCCGGCGGCCAGCAGAAAGGCCGCCAGGAGAGCCTTGTCGCTCAGATCCATCAGGCGGCCTTCGACGCCCGGTATACGCCACCGGCTCTCAGGACGAACATCCTCTGGCGGCTGCCTTAACGGTGTCACAACCAGAGCTATAGCGCGTTTTGGCGCCCTGCCAGCGGCGGTGGGCGCCTACCCGGCCCGTTACATAAAGTTGTCACAACACGCAATCGGGGCCGAGCGTAGCGTCTCCAGCATCGGGGATGTAATGGCAACCAATGGCAAGTATCGCCGACATTGATCGCTTTTTCCTGCTCTGGATCAACCAGCCAGCGGGACGAAACGGCGTCCTCGATAAACTGGTTTTCGACATAACCGATGCACAGCTGTTGAAAGGCGGCCTTTTCCTCGCCGCCTACTGGTGGCTTTGGTTCGAGCGGAAAGGGGAACGGCGACGCGACGTCGTTGTCGCGATGGTTGCAGGGATCATCACCGCCGTCTTATCTCGCCTTTTACAGGTCGCGCTGCCCTTCCACCAGCGACCGCTGCATTCGCCGGGCATTGGCATCCATATGCCCCTCACCGTCGATCCTGAGACGCTGAACACCTTCAGCTCTTTCCCCAGCGATCACGCGATGCTGTTCTTTGCCCTGAGCGTTCCCCTGTGGAACCGCTCGCGATGGCTCGGCGCAGCGGCGATGCTCTGGACCCTGCTCGTGATCTGCGCACCCAGAGTATATCTCGGATACCACTACCCGAGCGACGTGCTCGCAGGCGCTGTTCTCGGCGTTCTCTTCATGGTGGTGCTGAGCGGGCTGGTGGCGCGCACGAGTTTTCCGACGCGCGCCGTCCATTTTGCGGATTTCCACCCTTCTGCCTTCTATCCCCTGGCGTTCGTTCTGTCTTTTGAGCTTGCCACGCTTTTCGCCGATACGCGGCATTTTCTCCTCGACGCCATGCGCTTGGGCAAGATGCTGATCGCTTGACCAAAGCGCTGCGATTCTCGCCGGCATGAATCAACCAATCTACCAGCCGACGCCCGTGGTGGCACACGGTGACGCAAAACGCAGGCCAGTCAGTACGGCCTTCTACAAGGCGTAGAGCAAGCGGAAGGCTAGAGCTTCAATCTCGCTCGCCGTCGGACAAGGCTATAACCACAATCAGGCGGCCAGCATCCGCGAGACTTGCATAGGGCTGTCATGTCAATCGGCCAGCGGGTGTCTGTCCTACGCAACGCCAAGCCGCGAACCCGAGCGCACCTAAGGCAAGGCGCCACCCTGACCCAACGGTCGCAACTGTCGCAAGGATGGCGCAGCTCCGGCCCGTTGTTCTTCACGTTGCCGACCTCGGCCCCGACTTGGTCGGTAAAGCAACTCAAGCGCGATGATGGGCGCGACGACGAAGATCAGGAGGATCAAACTTTCGACTATGATGTAGTCAATCATGGCGGCACCAGCTGCCCGCGCCATAGCGCGATGGTTATGCGAGACACGCCGAGTAGTGAAGCAACACCGAGACCTCACTCCCCAAGCAGCTGCAAAGTGAACCTGCAGCGTGGCGAGGCCATTACAGGTCCGGTAGGAAGGTGATGGTTCGTCTGGACTTGGTAAGCATAGCACAATCCAGTAATAGTAGGCAAATCGCCTTGGTCACAATACGTGGGCGGTGTCTACAGGCTGTGGCGTCGGAAAGCGGGGATAAATCCCGTTTCGTTCCCTAAGGCGCGCTTTTGTCGATTGACGGCGCGGCGCAGACGGCCGTCTTGGCGCGGTAGTACCTGCGCGTAGCGAATATTAGATTCTGCAGTATTGGTGGTGAAGGCCGCCAAGGATCGGTCGTGATGTGACAGCGCCGAGACACTCGATTGCTCGATGAAGAGGGTGTCTTTAGCCAGAGATCGGTGGGTTCTCAGTTCGTTGTAGTAGGTGGCATATGCGGCCAGGACGCGCCGCAGGTGCGCTTCGCTCAGAATCACGACATGGTCCAGGCTTCAAGTCATTCTCCCAGATGCAGCGATGGTTCACGGAGCAAGGCAATTTCTTTTTGATCGGCCGCGCGCCGCGCATGGCGAGCGCGTTGGTCGGATGGCGCGTCGGTCCTAAGGTGGCGTCGCCGTATCTGATATCGGGCGAGTACACGCGAGCACGCAATGTGTCTTGGTTCGGTCGCATCACGCAAGCCATGTAATGAAGTGGATGTCCGCGTCCGAAGGGAGCGGCGTATCCGGATACTGGACGTGCCGCCGCGCTAGGGCCTGTTCCTCCGACTCGTCAGGTCTGAGGATCACATAGACCGGGCGCCGGCCAGCGTGCGCGATGCTTTCCATTTTCTCTAGCCTTCCCTTGATGTTGCTCATTGGAGCGGCTTGTCCGATCCTTCCGCCCACGACACGAAGTACGGCGGCGGCGGCAATTTCCCTGCGAGCTGGCGCGCCACGGCAACGGCCTTGGGCTCGACGGGGATTATCCACACGCCTTCGAGGCGCGGGAGCGTCGTGGTGCTTTCCTTCTCTAGTTTCGCTAGTCGCCCTGCAATGTTGGTCATCGTTCGGCCTTCCTGTTGGCGAGTACACGGGCGCGGCCCGCTTCGATCTTCGCCCGCAGCTCGCGGTGCGCGCGGCTCGGGTTGGTGGGCAGTGGCTCCAGTGGTTCGAAAGGCATCGGGGCGGTGTTGCCGGCAGCGTGCCATGCTTTGACGCTCTGTCGTGCAGCCTCCAGCGCTTCCCATGCGCCGATCGCGGGGCCATCGCCCAGGCGGTCGAGGCGCCGCGTCATGCTCTGCAATGTCATGCCGTCAATCCTTCGGGCATCGTCCAGCCTTGGGCCTGCCATTCGCGCGCCCATTTGGTCACATAGACCGTTACCGGCGCCGTGCGCGGGTCAGACTCGCCCGGGTGATCGGACATCCAACGGGCCGCCGCTGATTCGTTGGTTTCGTCCGAGTGCTTCGGCACGACAGCCACGCCGCGCGCTGAGTGCCGGTCGTGTTCGATCTTCGCCAGCCGATTGCCAAGGTTGCTCATTGCTCCGCGCCCCATCGCACGATGTAGAGAATGTCAGGATTGCGCCCAGGATGTTCGGCGCGCCAAGTGGCTGCCGCTTCTTCGGCCGTTTCCTCCGGCGGCATGTACCAGCAATACGCCACAGAGGCCGGCGCCCTAGCCTCCAGTCGATCGAGTCGGGCTTTGATGCTCATTGCTTGCGCTCCTGTTCGATTGCCGTCATGCGAGCCTCTAGCTCGACCGTCTCGATTGCCTTCCGCTTCGTCTCAACGATGGTCGCGAAGGCCGCGCCCTCTTCCGCCGTCATGTCTCCGCTGCCCACAAGCCCGGCCAGCTTGCCCAGCACGGCCACGGCATCGGCCGCCGTCGCGATCGGCGGTAGCGGTTCGGCCAGAATGAGCGGGCGGCCCTTGCGGACAGGCCAGATCCTCGACAGCACCAGGTCGGCCGCGCGCATGTCGCCGGTCTTGGCCGCTTCAACCATCTTTTTCAGGATGTCCTCGCCGGCATCATCCGCGATTTGGTCCAGCACAAGTGTTGCCTTGTTGCGGGAACCTGCAGGCCGACCGGGGCCGCCGGGATGGCCGGGCTCAAAGGGTCGCCCCGGTGCCTTCCGCCTTTTCGATGCATTTTAGATGCGTCAGCGGTCATCGGGGCAGCCCGAAGTACGCCAACGGCAGGCCTGAAGTACGCCAACAAACTAAACCTTGGCGTACTTCGACAAAGTGCAGCCCTATAAGGCTTATTCCATCGGCATTGGCCCGAAGTACGCCAAACTTAATCATGTTGGCGCTCTTCGTCGGTGTTGGCGTACTTGGCAGCCTCAGGCAGTTTCCATGCCCATCCGCCATCAAATCCGGCCTTGGTAGCCGTGATGGTTAGGTTCTGCTTTGCCCGGTCTACGGTTCGTGGCTTGTGGCCATGCGCGCTAGCTGCTGCCCGGATCTCCTTAGTCGCCACCGGCCCATCTCGAAGGATGTCGAGCAAGAACTCCTCGGCATCCTCCAGGGCATCGCCGCTATCATCTGGTTGTTCGCACGCCATCAGCTCGCGCGCTGTCCCCTCCAGGATCTCGCCCCAATCGACACGCTGAGCGGAGAAATTGCAGCCAGGGACGGGGGCGCCAAACAGGACGTACGCAACGCCGCCATCATCGGGACCGAGGTTGCTCTTTGCCCGCACAAGCCGCCGCGGCTTCTCCCGATCGGCGTCTTTAATGGTGAGCAGGACGACACGCGCTACCGCGCCAAAGGCGAGGGAGCCTGCAACACGGTCCAGAGGCTCGCGCCCTGAGGTGTTCTTGCTCAGGTGCGTGATTCCCAACACTGCGCAATCGAGTTCGGCGCCGAGATCGACAACGGGCTGTAGTCCTCGCCGCGTCTCGGTATTCTTGTGGCTGTCCCCTGTCACGGCAGCCACGACAGGATCAAGAATCAGCAGCCGAATATTTGTCAGGTCAGCCGCCGCCTTCCTGAGGTGCGGCATGTCGCTGGCAGGATCGAAGGGGCGACGCTTCTCGCCGTCCCCCACGCTGCCAACGAAATGCACCCTCTTTTGGTCGGCGCCGGATGCCAGCAGGCGAGGCAGCAACGTATCGGACACGCCATCCTCGCCCGACCAGATCAGCACGTCTCCAGCGTCTCCGACATCCGAACCGTCTGGCCAGTGACCGCCGCTTGAAATCGCCGCAGCCAGGCTAAGACCGATGGTCGTCTTGCCGGTCCCAGGCGCACCCGCGAGAATGTGGAACTTTCCGCGAGCTAACCAGTCGCGCCAAAGCCACCGGATGGCTTCAGGAGTGAACGCAGATCCCGGCAAGAGGCTGACAGATGGGCCACTGGGCTTGATTAAGCTGCTGCCATTCCTACGAGGCGCAGCGTCGAAGACATCGCGAAGCCCATCTGAGCCGCGCGCCAACAGTATGTCGTTAGCGTCCAGGCTCATGCCGCAATGCTCCGCGGGCGGTCGTTCAGGCCGACAATCCCCACCTGGAGGCCTCGCCGATGAAGTAGCGACCCCAGCTCACGAGCGCCGCGCTGTCCCGCCTCATCGGCATCGGCAATGATGGAGACAGCATCCACGTACTGAGGCACCGACTGCGCCAGTGCAGGCATCCGACCCGCTGCTCCAGCCGCCCAAACGCCAAGGCCAGTCGATTCGAAGATGCTCAGGCCGTCCTCGATGCCCTCGGTAATCGCGAGGCCGAAGTTGTCGTTCAGGGCCGACAGGACGATCGGCGCACCGAGACAGCGCCCAATGATGATCTTGGATGGGTCGCCAACCTTGGCGCTGCCATCGGCCGCCAAGCGGGTAATGTGAACGCCCCGAACTTCTTCTTTACGGAGGGCAATACGGCCGGGCTCAGGCTCTTCCGGCAGCCCGAATGCCGAGATCATAGCCGGCGGGTGATCTCCACGAGGCGGCAGGAAAGCGAGCGTATCGGGAATTGAACCGCGATAACCCCGTGCTCTACGGAGGTAGTTCTCCACGATGGTACCAGGTGCCGGTTGGCGGCGCCGCCAGAGGGCTTGTGCAACCTCCAAGCGGGAGGCCGCCTCGACGCGATCGGATACCGCTGATACGTCGCGAACCTGCTGAACAGCCTTCCGGTCGTATACAGGGCGCCCTCTGTGCTCGGCATGAGTCTCGCCCTTCATGCCGCAGCGTGCGCAGTTGAAGGTAGCGAAGCGGTCATCGACGAGCCATACGCGCAACACACGCCGCACGCGGTTCGTGGAGGTGTTCCGATCCGGACCGCAAGCGGGACAGGCAACGTCGCGAACGCCCGGCCTACCGCCCGCCAGGAGATGGAGATCAGAGAAGGAGAACTCCGCGCCTCTCATGGCTGGCCCTCGGTCTCGGCGGTGGGCCATTGCTTCCAACGGCGTGCGCGAAGCCGGGCGCGCTCTACGGCGTGAAGGATCACGGGCCGCTGCCAGCGGCGTTGACGGTGGGCGGTCGGCTTCTGTATTGTGGTCATCTGTTCGGTTTCCTTTGATCGGGCGATTGGACAAAGTGCTTCAGCGCCGTCGTGACTAGTCCTCGCGGCGGCGTTTTGCGTTAGGCGGCTGCCAGCGTATCGCTGGTGCTGTTGCGGAGAGGCCCGAGGCGCTTTTGCGCCCAATCATCCAGCTCAGATTTCGGGTAAAGCGGCACTCGGCCCGCATGATGCGCTGGCGGACCATCGCTGCGGGTGGAGTGCCATTTTGCAAGCGTGGAAGGCTGCACGGGAATGCCGTGCACCTCTCGCAAGTATCTCGCCGCGTCGGCTCGACGAAGCTTCGGGGGCCAAGAGTTGACTTGTGTGTCGTGCATCAAGTGATCGGCTCCATCTCTCACTCGGGAACGTCCGAGCACTCTAGAAATGGACCGTATTTCGCGGCAGATCACGAAAAGCGGATTTGCCGCACTAACAAAACGCGGCAGAAGCTGAGATGAGCAATTGCCGCGCCGACCGTTGTTAGCTTTCCTTCACTAGTCGTCGATATCTCCGATCAATAGCATCAGCAGAAATTTCCTTCGCGCCGTCACGCTTTCTGTTCCATTTCTTTGCAAGATGGCCGGCAGCGGCTCGGATTTTGAGGCGTCGTTCACCTTCGATTAACCGCACCATCTCGAAAATCACACGCCTGTTCTTTCTGTCTCGCGCGGCCTTGGCCGGGCTGGATTGACCGCCGGCAATCTCGAAGCCGGGAACATGCCGTTCAGCTAACGTAAATGCGACATCGAACCAGTCGGTCGTTTCTGGATCTGCCCCACAGTCTTTTGCGAGCGCCATCATGCGCGAACTACGTTGATGCAACAATTCCGCGTCGAGTTGTGCTGGCGTGAGTATTGCGAGGGCATTCTTCGGCGTCGGGCGCCGCATCGGTCGGTTTAGGACGCCCGTGTATTTGTGTGCTTTGCGTTTAGTCATTATCGCACCTCCGAATGGTGCATCCGTAGAGTGGTCGGCGCGGCAGCCCTGTACGGTCAGGGTGTTCGGCGGCCAAACCTAGCCGCGCCGATTTGAAGTTTATCATGACGCACGGCGTCCGGACGCCCGATCGCCCAGCTTCACGACTTTGGCCGGCTTGCCGCTTGCCAGGGCGTGCGCGATGGCGCCGGACACGCGATCGGCCGCCGCCAGCAGCGTGGCGTCAACGACGTGCACGTAACGACTGGTCATGGTGCCGCGAGAATGACCCAACATCGCGGCGATGGTCGGTTCCGAGCACCCCAACGTGTTGGCCGTGGTGGCGAACGAATGGCGCAACGTGTGCGGCGTCACGCCCTTTAGCTTAGCGCGAGCGATGATCCGGTCCCACGCATCCCGTAGGCCGACATAGAGCTTGCCATCCGGACCGCTCGCAAAGACCAACTCGCTCTTTTCGTGATGGGGAATGCTCGCCAGCAGATCTACTGCCGGCTGCCCCAACGGCCGGATGCTGTAACCCTCTTTGGTGTCCGCGAGCCGTAGCAGGCGAGCCTCAAGATCCACCTCTGGCCGCGTCAGCGGCACGACTTCGCCACGACGGCAGCCGGTCAGTGCCAGGAGCCGGACTGCCCCGATGGCGAGCGGGCTTTCGCCCTCACGCTCGGCTTCGACCAGAGCCGCGCCCAGCTTCCGGTAGTCGTCCATCGATAGAGCTGTGGTCCGCCGCTGGTCAGCGGGTCGCTCTACGCCCTTTACGGGATTGTCGGCGCGCAACCCCTCCCGCACGGCGTAGGAGAAGATGCCCCCCAGCAGGCCTACCGTCCGGGTCGCCGCGCCACTGCCGCCGGTCACGTGTACCGGGCGCCCAGTTTCCGTCTTAACCACCTTGGCGGTCTTGCCGGTCTGGACGGCGTGCAGGAAGCGGCGCACGTCGGCCTGCTGCACCCCGGCCACTGGCATCGTGCCCAGCAGGGGGACGATATGGCGCGCGACGCGGCCCCGATCGGCAACGAGCGTCGATTCCGACTTCGGCCGACTACGCTTGCCCAGCACGAGCCCCTTTTCAGCCGCGGCCAAGTAGTCGCGGCAAAGGTCGGCCACTGTCATAGCTCCGCGCGCCGCGTTGCGGGTCGCGGACGGATCGTCACCGTCAGCCACGCGCCCAAGGGCCTTCCGAGCCCGCTGGCGCGCTTCGTCGGGTGTCAGCACGCCGACACGCCCCAGGGCCAGCTTTCGCGTCCTGCCGGCCGAATTTCGGTACTGGACGACCCATGTGCGCACGCCCGACGGTTTGACTCTGAGAGCGAAGCCCGCAAGGTCGTCGTCGCGGTATAGCGTGTCGCGCGTGACCGGCCGCAGAGCGTCAACGAATCGCTTAGTGAGCTTGGGCAAGACAGCCTCCGCAGGGCTACCACCGACAAGCCCCTTGGCCGGGGACACATCGGGGACACAGATGGGGGAAAACTCAGGTAATTTCCGATGTTTTCCAGTCAATGCTTAGAGTAGCTGAAAACAGCGGATTTTCAATGGACATCAATCATGAGAATGGTGCAGAAAACTCGGGAAAGCCCCTTAACCTTGCCCTATCCGGGCAAGGGGCTGAATGAGTGAGGAGCGTAATACATCGCTTTATGCAGATTGCGGAATAGGCGGCCCAACGCGCCAGCGTGGGCAAAGAGGGAGGCATCGATGTTTACCCACGCCAAATGCTTCATTGCCGCGTCGCTGCTCGCTGCCGTTGTTGTCTTCCCCGCGCTTGCGTGGCCGGACCGACCGGTCCGTCTCGTCGTCGGCTTCCAGGCCGGCGGCAGTTCGGACGTCATCGCCCGCCTGCTCGGCGAGCGGCTGCGTTCCGAGCTCGGCGGCGCAACGATCATTGTCGAGAACAGGCCCGGCGCGGCCGGCTCCATTGCAGCCGACGCCGTGCTGGCGGCACATGACGCCCACAGTTTGCTCATGTTCAGCGACACCCTCGTGACGGCATCGCTGGTCAACAAGAACGTCCGCTTCCGGCCGCTGCGAGACTTCAAGATGGTCAGCACGGTGTGCGAGGGACCTCTCGTGCTACTGGCTGGTCCAACGGCTCCCTTCCAGGACTTCAAGGAATTCGTGAGCTACGCAAAGGCTAATCCAGGCAAGGTGAACTATGGCTCCTCGGGCATCGGCGGTCAGCAACACCTGACCGGCGAATACATCTCGGCCGCACTCAAGCTGCAATTGACGCACGTGCCAACGCGCGGCGGAGGGCAGGCGACGAATGATCTTGTCGGCGGCCAGATCGAAGCCGCCGTACTCGGCCTGGGGCCAACGCTCGCGCACATCCGCGCCGGCAGACTGAAGGCGCTTGCCGTCAGCACAGGATCGCGCGTTCCACAGCTGCCCGACGTGCCGACTCTGACGGAGCTCGGCGTGCCCGATTTCGCCGTCAGCCAATGGTTCGGCCTTGTGGCTCCGAATGACATGCCGGACGCCGTTGTCAATCGGCTTGCGCAAGCGGTTCGCGCCGCGCTCGCCGAAGAAACGATCCGCCGGCGCTACGAGGAGATCGGATTCGGCGCGCAGGCGTCGACGCCTGACGAATTCACCGACAAAGTGCGCGCCGAGGAAGCCCGCTGGAAGCGGCTCATTGAGGAGCGCGGACTGAAAGTCGAGTGATTGACCTCCATCGCGTTTGCCCATGACCCCTCCGTCGCCGTATGACGGCGCCACCTCCCCGCGCTGCGCGCAGGGAGGGGGAGCGTTGATGACGGAAACCGCAATCCTGGTGCGCGACTGGCGGCAGATGGAAGCAGTGCTGAAGGCGGCGCGCGACGCCGGCCAGGCAGCGCGACTGGTCACGCCCGAAAACGCCGCCGCGACCTATGGCGCGGGCTATCTCGCCGCCTTGCAGGAACGCGGACGACAGGAATTCCCCGACGTGGCTTTCACCCTGGTCGTCGATTGCGGCGATACGCCGGGCTACGCGCTGGCCTGCCTGCGTGCCGGCGTGCGCACGATCTCGATGAGCGAGCCCAACGAGAAGATCGCCGAAATCGCCCGCCAGATGGGCGCCGAACTGGTAAGGAGACCGACATGAGCTGGCAGCCGACACGCGACCTCGTGGGCTATGGAGCCAACCCGCCCGATCCCAAGTGGCCGGGCGGCGCGCGCGTGGCCGTCAACTTCGTCATGAACTACGAGGAAGGCTCGGAACCCTCGATGCAGGACGGCGAGGGCTACACCGAGACCGGGCTCACCGAGTCCAGCACCTCCTCGATCGGCCTCAAGGGCCGCGACCTCGCCGGCGAAAGCATGTTCGAGTTCGGCAGCCGCGTCGGCTTCTGGCGCATCATGCGCGCCTTCCAGGAGCGCGGCCTGCCGCTCACCGTGTTCGGCTGCGCGCTCGCCCTGGAGCGTAACGCGCTTGCCGCCGAAGCCATCAGGAAGTCGGGCTTCGACGTCTGCTGCCACGGCTGGCGCTGGGTGCGCCATTTCCAGCTGAGCGAAGCCGAGGAGCGCGAGCACATCGAGAAGGCGGTGAAGTCGCTCAGGCAGACCGTCGGCGATCGCCCGGCCGGCTGGTATTGCCGCTATGGACCCAGCGTCAACACGCGCCGGCTGTTGGTCGAGGAAGGCGGCTTCACCTACGATTCGGACTACTACGGCGAGGAGCTGCCGTTCTGGCAGACCGTCGAGGGCAAGCCGCACCTGGTCGTGCCCTATTCGCTCACCAACAACGACGGCAAGTATGCCGTCGGCATGACCCATTCCGACCAGTGGTTCGGCCTGGTCCGCGACGCCTTCGACGTGCTCTATCACGAAGGCGCCACGGCGCCGAAGATGATGTCGGTCGGCCTGCACATGCGGCTGATCGGCCATGCCGGCCGCATGGCCGGCCTGTGGCGGCTGCTCGATCACATCCAGAAGCATCAGGGCGTGTGGGTTACCCGGCGCCTCGACATCGCCAAACACTGGATGGCCACGCATCCCTATCCCGGCAAGGGCTTGAACGAATAGGCCGCGCCCGCTATCACCGGCGCCGCTTTGGGCAGAAATGAACCGCTTGGGAGCTGGCGATGAAGATCACGCAGAAGGTCAAGAAGATCCTCGACAACTACGAGAGCGATTGCCCCGGCACCAAGACCAACCTCGCCCGTATCCTGATGCATGGCCGGCTGGGCGGCTCGGGCAAGATGGTGATCCTGCCCGTCGACCAGGGCTTCGAGCACGGCCCCGACCGCTCCTTCGCACCCAACCCGGACGCCTACGATCCGCATTATCACTACCAGCTCGCCGTCGACGCCGGGCTGAACGCCTATGCCGCGCCGCTCGGCCCGCTCGAGGCCGGCGCCGACACCTTCGCCGGCGCCATCCCGACCATCCTCAAGCTCAACTCGGCCAATTCGCTGTCGACCAACAAGGACCAGGCCGTCACCGCTTCGGTGAACGATGCGCTGCGTATCGGCTGCGCGGCGATCGGATTCACGATCTATCCGGGCTCGGAAGACCAGTACGAGATGATGGAGGAGATCCGGGCGCTCGCCGAGGAGGCCAAGTCGGTCGGCCTCGCCGTCGTGGTGTGGTCCTACCCGCGCGGCGGCAAGCTCGACAAGGCGGGCGAGACGGCGATGGATGTCTGCGCTTACGCCGCCCATATGGCCGCCCTGCTCGGCGCCCACATCATCAAGGTCAAGCCGCCGACCAACGTGTTGTGGCAGCCCGAGGCCAAGGCCGCCTACGAGAAGGCCAACATCGACATCTCGACGCTCGCCGCGCGCATCAAGCATGTCATGCAGGCCACCTTCAACGGCAGGCGCATCGTGGTGTTCTCCGGCGGCGAGGCCAAGGACCTCGAGGGCCTGTTCAACGAGATCCGCGGCCTGCGCGACGGCGGCGCCAACGGCTCGATCATCGGCCGCAACACCTTCCAGCGCCCGCGCGATCAGGCGCTCGACATGCTCGACAAGATCATCGGCATCTATCAGGGCAAGATGTGAGCGTGCCGGCCGCCGCGAGCTGCCGTCTCTACCTCATCTCGCCCGAACGTATCGAGCACCCGGCGATCTTCGCCGACGAACTCAGGACAGCGCTGGACGGCGGCGATGTTGCGGCCTTCCAACTGCGTCTGAAGGGCGTAGACGATTCGGCCATCGCGCGCGCCGCCGACACCTTGCGCCCGATCTGCCAGCAGCGCGGCGGCGCCTTCTTCATGAACGACCGGCCCGACCTCGCGGTAAGGCTCGACTGCGACGGCGTGCATGTCGGACAGGACGACATGCCCTACGCCGAGGCGCGCCGCATCGTCGGCCCCGAGCGGCAGATCGGGGTGACCTGCAAGGCCTCGCGCGACCTCGCCATGACCGCAGGCGAGGCCGGCGCCGACTACGTGGCGTTCGGTGCGTTCTTCCCGTCCAGCACCAAGACCGTCACCACGCCCGCTTCGCTAGAAATCATCGAATGGTGGAGCGAGCTGTTCGAAATCCCCTGCGTGGCGATCGGCGGCATCACGGTCGAGAACTGCAAGCCGGTGATCGCCGCCGGAGCCGATTTTCTGGCCGTCGCCGGCGGCGTGTGGAACTACAAGGACGGACCCCAGGCGGCCGTCCGCGCCTTCAACGAGATCTTCCCAGCGCACCGGTAGCCACAGCGAAGGAGAGCCAGCTTTAGATATGGAAACAAGCGCTTCAGCACCAGCCCGCTCGGCTGGCTAAGGCCTGACATCGCCGCTTGCAATCGGCATGAGATCCTTCGCTTCGCTCAGGATGACAATGGTAAACACCTCCGCTTGGCAACCAAGGTTTCGGCCACCAAGGTTTCGCTGCGGCCGCCGGCTCAGCGCACCGGCAGCCACAGCACGTCCTCGATATGCCGCGCGCCCGTCACCAGCATGACCAGACGGTCGAAACCCAGGGCGACGCCGGCGCAATCCGGCAGGCCGTGGTCGAGGGCGGCGAGGAAATCCGCATCGACCGGCCAGCGCACGCCGTAGAGCCGTTCCTTCTCGTCCATGTCGGCCTGCAGGCGGGCGCGCTGGATGGCGGGATCGGTGAGCTCGCCGAAGGCGTTGGCCAGTTCGACACCGCAGACATAAAGCTCGAAGCGTTCGGCCACCCGCGGATCGTCGGGCTTGGCGCGCGCCAGCGCCGCCATCGAGATCGGATATTCGCAAAGGATGGTCGGCCGCCCCATGCCCAGCCGGTGCTCGATCTTGTCGAACATGATGCGGAAGAAGACGTCGTCCCAGGTGTCGTCGGCATGCATCGCCACGCCCGAGGCATGGGCGAGCTTCTCGGCGCCGCCCACCGTCGCCAACAGGTCGACGCCGGCATGGCGCTGGAATGCCTCGGCCACGGTCAGCCTCTCGGGTTCTGCCCCGGGATCGCAGACATGCTCGCCCCAGCGCAACTCCTTCACGCCGGTGAGCGCGAGCAGCGCCGCGCAGTCCTTCATGATTGCCTCGTAGCCGACGCCGGCGCGATACCATTCCAGCATGGTGAACTCGGGATGATGCAGCGCCGAGCCCTCGGCATTGCGGAAGACGCGCGCGAACTGGAACAGCCTGGGCACGCCGCCAGCCAAAAGCTTCTTCATCGCGAACTCGGGCGAGCTGTGCAGCCAGCGCTTGCGCTCCTCGCCGTCGGGCAGTTCCCAGTCGGTGACGAAGCCCGTGAGATGCACTTCGGCGCCGGGCGCCATCTGCAGGATCGGCGTCTCGACCTCGACGAAGCCCTCGGCGGCGAACCACTGCCGCATTGCCGCCTGCAGGCGCGCACGAACCTGAAGATTGGGCAGGCGCTTGCCGAGCTTGTCCGGCCTCCATTCGGTCATGTCCGACCATCGCATGCAAATCAGCTGCCGTGTAGGGTGGCGCCATGACGCCGAAGCAAATCGATTCCTTCTGCAGCACGCTGCCGGCTGCGACGCGAACCGTGCAATGGGAAGGCGTGGTCGTCTTCAAGGTCGGCGGCAAGATGTTCTGCCTGATCGCGCCGCCCGATCATTCGGTGGGTCGCATCTGCTTCAAGTGCTCGCCCGAGCACTACGAGGCGTTGTCGCGTTCGCCGGGGTTCCGCCCCGCGCCCTATCTCGCGCGCGCCAAATGGGTAGCGCTCGACAACCCCGGGATCCTGACCGCGGCCGAGACCCGGGCCTACATCAAACGCGCCCATGCCGTGATCGCCGCCAACCTGCCCAAGAAGAAGCAGGCCGCCCTGGGCCTGGATCCGGGCCTGTAAGGCCGCCTGTTGCGGCCGTTGGCGGCCTTTGATAGAAGGCGCCGCCGGCCTCGCCCCGCCCCTGCGGGCGAGGCCGAATTCCATTCATCCGATCCAGTGGTAGGCCCCGGTAATCCCATGAAAGTGCCCGTCAATTCCATCCGCGCCGGCAACGTCATCGAATACAACGGCAAGCTCTGGGTGGCCTCCAAGGTGCAGCATATCAGCCCGGGCAAGGGCGGTGCGTTCGTCGCCATCGAGGCCAAGGCGCTGCGCGAGGGCAACAAGCTGCAGGAGCGCTTCCGCTCGGGCGAGACCATCGAACGGGTCCATATCGACGAGCGCGACTGCACCTACCTGTTCAAGGACGAGAACGGCTACACGTTCATGGACAAGGAAACCTTCGAGCAGCTCACCGTCGGCGCCGACGTTCTCGACCAGGACCAGGCCCGCTTTCTGCAGGACGGCATGGAAGTCGTGGTGTCGCTCTATGAAGGCACGCCCGTGGGCGCCGAGCTGCCCAAGACCGTCGTCCTCGCCGTCACCGAAGCCGATGCCGTCGTGCGGGGCCAGACCGCTTCCTCGTCCTACAAGCCCGCCATCGTCGAGGGCGGTGTGCGTGTGATGGTGCCGCCGCATATCGGCGTGGGCACGCGGCTGGTGATCAACACCGAAGACGGCAGCTACATGGAACGAGCGAAGGATTGATAGCCCGTGGCCGTCCCCACCGATCGTCGTCCCAATGATCGTACGAGTGACCGCACGAGCGATCGCCCGACTGATCGCCCGGTAGCGCGCGTCGGGCGCGCGCCCATGGCGCCCGGCCGTGAACGCTCCGGCCCGCCCGAGCGCCGTTCGCTCGCGGTGCGCTCGGCCACCATCACGGTGATGATCCGCGCCGCCTTCGCCGCCGCCAAGAACCTGAAGCGCGACTTCGGCGAGGTCGAGCAGCTGCAGGTCTCCGAGAAAGGCCCCGGCGATTTCGTCAGCCACGCCGACATCAAGGCCGAGCGCACGCTGCGCGCCGAACTTTCACGCACGCGGCCGGAATATGGCTTCCTGGGCGAGGAAGGCGGCGAGACCAAGGGCGACGGGCGCAACCGCTGGATCGTCGACCCGCTCGACGGCACCACCAACTTCCTGCACGGCGTGCCGCATTTCGCCATCTCGATCGGCCTGGAGCGCGAGGGCGAGATCATCGCCGGCGTCATCTACCAGCCGATCTCCGACGAGCTGTTCTGGGCCGAGAAGGGCAACGGCGCCTACATCGACACGCCCAATGCCCGCTCGCGCCGCCTGCGCGTGTCGGGCCGCAAGGATCCGGCGCGGGCCCTGGTCGCCACCGGCATCCCGCATATCGGCAAGGGTGGCCATGCCACCTACTTCGCCAAGCTTGCGGCGGTGACCGAGCGCACGGCGGGCATACGCCGCTGGGGCGCCGGCGCGCTCGACCTCGCCTTCGTGGCAGCCGGCCGTTACGACGCGTTCTTCGAGTTCGGACTCCAGCCCTGGGACGTCGCGGCGGGCCTCCTGCTGGTGCGCGAGGCCGGCGGGGTGATCGGCGACATCGCGGGCAAGCCCTACGAACTGGGCGGCCCGTCCCTCCTCGCCAGCAATTTCGGACTGCGTGATTCGATGGTGGACATCCTGTCCAAGGCCTAGCGGCGTGCGTGGGGCGCCGGTTGAGCGGGGGTCGGCCATTGGCTATTGTCGAGCGGCAAATCCCGTTGAAAGGCAATTGGTTATGCCAACGTCTTCGGCCGCCGTGAGCAGCCTCGCCCTTGCCGTGCTCGGCGTGGGCGCGGTGTCGGCGTTTGCCCAGGGACCGACCGTTGCCGCCTTCGACAGCCGTCAGGATGCCACCCGGCCGGCGGTCGTGCTGCCCGCCCCGCCGCCGGGGCCGATCGAGAGCCGCCTCCTGGCGATCCCCCTGCCGGGCAACGGCCAGCCGATGCCCGAGCCCGCTCCTGCACCGGCGCTGTTCGGCGGAGAACTGCCGGTGATCACCGTCATGGATCGCCGGAAGTCGAAGGGCACGTCTGCCCCATCGACCGGTACGGGGACGGAAACCGGGCTCGTCGTCACGATAACGCCCGGCCCCTTCGGCACGCCGGCGCCACCGCCCGACGACCCGTCGGCTCCGCCGGAAAAGACGATGGCTGCCCTCGCCCCGGACCTCGGTCCGGCCACGCCGCCGCCCACCAAGGCCCCCCTCGCCGCCTCCATTCCGTTCGTCGGACGATCGCCGGACCTCACCGACGCGACCAGGACGACGCTCGATGGCGTCGGCAAGAACCTCGCCGACAAGCGGCCGCGGCTGGTCGAAGTGCGCGCCTTCGCCACTGGCGATGACATCGTGAGCCGGCAGATTTCACTCGCACGCGCGCTGGTCGTTCGCGCCTATTTGATCGACCGCGGCGTCAAGTCCCGCATCGATGTCGGCGCATTCCTGGGCGACGACGAGCGCGTCGACATCCTGGTACCCAACACGTGAGCGAACCACGACGCCATCAGCGGCGGCCGAGCGGATGAGCAATCCGTTACCCTATCTCGTTCGCATGTTGCTCTTCCTGGCAGCCGTGGTGGGGCTTGCCTACCTGCTGCATCACGACCTGCTGCGCGTGTTCATGAACACGCCGATCCTGAACAGCGTGATCGTGGCCGTGCTGGTGATCGGCATTTTCTTCGTCATGCGCCAGGTGATCTCGCTGTGGCCGGAGGTGCGCTGGCTGCGCCGCTTCCAGCACCGCGAGGAAGGCGCCCCGCCGCTCGAGACGCATTCGATCAACCTGCTGGTGCCGCTGGCTGCCATGGTGGGCGACCGCCAGGACCATTTCCGCCTGTCGCCCACGGTCACGCGCGCGGTGCTCGACGGCATCGCCACCCGCCTCGATGAGCGTCGCGAGCTCACGCGCTATCTGATCGGCCTTCTGATCTTCCTCGGCCTGCTCGGCACCTTCTGGGGTCTGCTGGAAACCATCGGCGCCGTCGCCGACGCCATCTCGGGCCTGCAGGTCGCCGGCGGCGATGCCATCCAGATGTTCGGCAAGCTCAAGGAAAGCATCGAAGGCCCGCTCAAGGGCATGGCGACGGCGTTCGGCGCCTCGCTGTTCGGCCTCTCGGGATCGCTGGTGCTGGGCTTCCTGGAGCTGCAGGCGAGCCAGGCCCAGGGCCGCTTCCATATCGAGCTCGAGGAATGGCTGGCCGGCGCCACGCGGCTCTCGAGCGGCGTGCAGGTCGAGGGCGACCAAGGCGTGTCGGCCTATGTCGAGGCCCTGCTCGAGCGCACCGCCGACGGTCTCGACGAACTGACGCGCACGCTGCGGCGCACCGAGGAAGGCCGCGAAGCCACGGCGGCGTCGAGCGCCGTCCTGGTCGAACGGCTGGCGTCGCTCGCCGAGGCGATGCGCGGCCAGCAGACCCTGCTGGCGCGCATGGCCGAGCAGTCGATCGAGCTGCGCGGCGCGATCAATCGCCTGGCCGAGCGCGCCCCGGACTCCGATCGCGAAGCGCTGATAACGCACCAGCGCGCCATCGAGTCTCACCTCGCCCGCCTCGTCGAGGAGAACGTGCGCAACCGCACCGCGCTGGCCGACGAGCTGCGCGGCGAGTTCAGGCTGCTGGCCCGCACCATCGCCTCGACACGCGGCGTGAACAGCCCGGCCGGCGAAGGCTGACCGCATGGCGGCTATTTCCCATCGCCGCGGCGGCTCCCCGGATTACACGTGGCCGGGATATGTCGACGCGCTCACCACGCTCCTGATGGTGATGATCTTCCTGCTGTCGCTGCTCAGCGTCGCGCAGTTCACGCTGTCCAGCGCGCTCAACAGCCGCGACAGCGCGATCGAGCAGCTTGGCCGGCAGATCGGCGACCTTGCCAGCCAGCTGTCGATCGAGAAGAAGGCAACCACGAGCCTGCAGAAGGACCTCGAACAGCTCACCCTGCAGCTTCGCCAGGAACGCAGCGAGCGCGACAGGCTCAACGCTGACCTTGCCGCGCAACGCCAGTCCGCCGATGCGCTGAAGATCGAGCGCGACCAGCTTACCGAGCGCCTGACCTCGATGATGGCCGAGCGCGACAAGCTCTCGACGGCGCTGCAGGGTGCCGCCAAGGAGTCGGAGGCCAAGGCAGCCGACCTGCAGAAGGAGATCGAACGCCAGCGCGTCGAGCTGACGCGGCTCGCCGCCTCGCTCGCCGCCGCGAACAACGAGAAGGGCAAGCTGTTCGGCGATCTCACCGAACAGGAGAAGCTGACGGCCGAGCAGAAGGCCGCGGTGGTGCGCCTCACCGCCGAGCTGGCCGGGCTCAGGGACGAGCTGGCGCGCCTCAATACCGCGCTCGACGCCGCCGACGCCAAGGCCAAGGAACAGAACGCCCAGATCGTCGATCTCGGCCAAAAACTCAATCGCGCGCTCGCCAGCAAGGTCGAGGAGCTGGCGCGCTATCGCTCGGAATTCTTCGGCAAGCTGCGCGAGGCCCTGGCCGGCCAGCGCGACGTGCAGATCGTCGGCGACCGCTTCGTCTTCCAGTCCGAGGTTTTGTTTCCCTCCGGCTCGGCTCAATTGCAGCCCGGCGGCGAGAAACAGCTCGCCAGTGTCGCCCAGCGGCTGATCGAGATCGGCTCGCGGATCCCCAAGGACATCAACTGGGTCCTGCAGGTCGACGGCCACACCGACGACAAGCCGATCAACAACGTGCTCTACCCGTCGAACTGGGAACTGTCGGCCGCGCGCGCGATCGCCGTCGTGAAGTTCCTGCACAGCCAGGGCATTCCCAACGAGCGCCTGGTCGCCGCGGGCTACGGCGAGTACCAGCCGCTGTCGACCATCGACAGCGCCCGCAACCGGCGCATCGAGCTCAAGCTGACCAGTCGCTAATCATGCGGACCGCGGGCGTCCCGCCCGCCCGCGCATGTGAATGCGCTGACATGATCATGAGCGGGCGGGACGCCCGCGGTCCCAGCTACAAAAGCCCGAGTCGTTTCAGTTCCGCTGCCATTTCCGCCGGCATGTCGGCGGTGTCGCCGTTCGACAGGTCGGGCGGGACGCGCTCGGAGTCGAAGTAGCGCCAGCCCTGGAAGGCCTTGCAGGTCCGCGGCGCGGTCGGGATGAGGGTACGCTTGACCTTGATTCGACAGTATTTCTTGCCGTTGTCCTTGTCGAAATCCTCCTCGAAGCCGACCAGCTCCTGGCGGCAGCGGATGACGCCGCGCACCACCCAGTAGAGCGATCCGCCAGTCAGCAGCTCGGCCGCCCGTCGCGGCGTGTTTCGGGTATAGACCCAGTGCGGAGACCGCGGACTCTGCCGGCGCTGCTTGCGCCGCGCCGCCTGGACCTTCTTCATATGGGCAAGGTCGTTGACGCCGACCGCCAGCTTGATCAAATGCAACGCCATCGTTCGCGCTTAGTACGCGCGGCGCCATCACTCAAGCGGCGCCTATCCACAGCACGTCCGGCGGCGTGGTATGCGCGCAACAGCGGTGGAAGATTCTCAACTCATCCGTCAGACACCACAGTGTTTACACAATCTCAAGTATAGTGTTGGTCGCTTTCTGCGGGGGTACTCATGAATAGGTCGACGTTGGCTGCCCTGGTCGTGGCGCTCATGCTGGGATCGGGTATCACGGGCTACCTCATCGGCAAGCCCGGCGACTCCGTCGATCAAGCGCCGCCTCCGCCGCGGACAGCCACCGTGGCCCCGCCGGCGGCTACAGCCCCCGCTCCTCCGCCCACGGCCCCAGCTCCAGCCCCAGCGGCGACCTCAACGCCGGCGCGATCGATGGCGCCCACGCCGGTCGCCCAGCCGCCGGCCGCCCCCAACGAAACCTTTGCCTATCGCCGAGTCGCCATCGACAGCAGCCGGCCCGAGGCCGAGGCGTGCCTCGCCTTCAACAAGCCCCTGGCGACCGGCGACGTGAAATATGCCGACTATGTCCGCATTTCCCCGGAGGTGAAATCGGCGCTGCGCGTGGTCGACGACCGCCTCTGCATCGGCGGCCTCACCTATGGTCAGGACTACACGGTGAGGATGCTCGCGGGTTTCCCGGGCAGTAACGGCGCCAAGCTCACTGACGAAATGAAGGTCGACGTGGCGCTGGGTGCGCGCCCCGCCGTTGTCACCCTGCCGGGCAAGGGTTTCATCCTGCCACGCGGCACGACAGTCGGCCTGCCGATCACCACCATCAACGTCTCCAAGGTCGGCATCGAGGTCTACCGGGTCAACGAACGGGCGATCGACGGTTTTGCCAGCGATCGCTACGACGCGAGCTTTCCCGGCTCCGAGCCGGTCACCGAGTCGTGGTCACTGCGCGGCTGGCTGAACGGCACCAACGGCGTCCGCCAGTGGCGCGGCACGATGGAAGTGCGCAGCCCGCCCAACCAGCCGGTGGTCACGGCCTTCCCGATCCGCGAGACGATCAAGGACTGGAAACCCGGCGCCTATTTCGTCGTGGTGTGGAACGCCGCCACGCCGCCATCGCGCAGCTTCGACGATGACGAAGACGACTCGGCCGGCGGCAAGGCAGCCGGCATGTGGGTGATGGACACCGACATCGCGCTGACCAGCTTCACCGGCCAGGACGGGCTCAATGTCTTCGCCCGCTCCCTGCAAAGCGCCCAGCCGCTGGCCGGCCTCGAGGTCGTGCTGCTGACGCGCGGCAACGAGCCGGTCGCCAAGGCAATCACCGCCGCCGACGGCCGTGTCAATTTCGCCGCCGGTCTCCTGAAGGGCCGCGGCGCGGCGGAGGCCTTCGCGGTGATGGCGTCGGACGCCACCAAGCAGGAGTTCGCTCGCCTCGAACTCACCAAGGCGGCGTTCGACTTTTCCGACCGCGGCATCTCCGGCCGCGACCAGCCCGGCCCGGTCGACGCTTTCCTCTACACCGAACGCGGCGTCTATCGTCCCGGCGAGACCGTGCAGCTCATGGCCATGCTGCGCGACAACGGCGCCATCGCGCTTGCCAACATGCCGGTGACCCTGATCGTCAAGCGGCCGGACGGCACCGAGTTCACGCGCTTCAGCCACGCCCTGCAGGCCTCGGGCGCGCTCTATCAGGCGATCGACTTGCCGAAATCCTCGCGTCGCGGCCGCTGGTCGGTGACCGCCCATATCGATCCAAAGGCGCCACCGGTCGGTCGCGTCGAATTCTCGGTCGAGGATTTCGTGCCGGAGAAGCTCAAGGTCGAGCTCACGCCCGACCAGCCGATCCTGCATCCCGGCCAGGTCAACAGCTTTGCCGTGGCCGCCGATTTCCTCTACGGCGCGCCCGCGTCAGGCCTCACGGTCGAGGCCGACATGCGCGTCACCATCGACGACCAGCCGTTTGCCGACTTCGACAAATATTCGTTTGGCTCCGAAAACGAACGCAAGAAGTTCGAGCCGCCCTTCATCACGCTTACCGCGCCCGATACCGACCAGGCCGGCAAGTCGCGCCTCGAATGGGGTGGCGACCAGGTCAAGGACACGGCGTTGCCGCTGCGCGCCCAGCTCCAGGCCCGGGTGTTCGAGCCTGGCGGCGGCCGCGCCACGCGTGCCGACAAGACGCTGCCGATGCGCAGCCGCAACGTCTATCTCGGCATCCGTCCGACCTTCGAGGGGCGCTACGCCGCCGAGGGCGCTGTGACCGAGTTCGACATCGTGGCGGTCGACGCCACGGGCAAGCAGGTCGCCCGGCCGGCGGTCGAGTACCGCATCGAGCACATCGACTATAACTACCAGTGGTACCAGGTCGACGGGAAATGGCGCTGGCAGTCGACGCAGAGCGAACGACTGCTCACCACCGATTCGATCGTGCTCAAGGCCGATCAGCCGACGCGCCTGTCGCGCCAGCTGAGCTGGGGCGAATACAAGCTGACGATCGTCGATAACGAGAGCCGCGCGCTCAGCAGCCTGTCGTTCTATGTCGGCTGGTACAGCGGCAGCGGTGCCGAGGAGACGCCCGACACGCTGCGCGTGGCGAGCGACAAGCAGAACTACACACCGGGCGAAAGCGCACGGCTGCGCATCGAGCCGCCCTTCGCCGGCGAGGCGCTGGTCGCCATCGCCACCGACCGCATTGTCGCCACCTACCCCGTGCAGGTTCCTGCCGGCGGCACCACTTTCGAGGTGCCGATCAAGGCCGAATGGGGTGCCGGCGCCTACGCGCTGGTCACGGCCTGGCGGCCGCTCTCGGCGCCGGCCGACCGCACGCCGACCCGCGCCATCGGCGCGGCGTGGCTGGGCATCGATCCCGCCCTGCGCACGCTCGGCATCCAGATCGGCGCGCCCGAGAAGGTGACGCCGCGTCAGCGCATCGAGGTACCCATCAAGGTCGCCAACCTGCAGAACGAGGAGGCGTTCGTCACGCTCGCCGCCGTCGACGAGGGCATCCTGCAGCTCACGCGGTTCAAGCTGCCCAATCCTGCCGACTATTACTTCGGCAAGCGCCGGCTGGGTATCGCCATGCGCGACGATTACGGCCGCCTGCTCGACGCCAATGTCGACGATCTCGGCCGCATCCGCACCGGCGGCGACTCAGGCGACATCGGCGGCCTCGACGTGGTGCCGACCCGTACCGTCGCCTTGTTCAGCGGACCGGTGAAGCTCGACGACAAGGGCGAGGCCAAGATTGCGCTCGATATCCCCGACTTCATCGGCCAGCTCAGGATAATGGTCGTGGCCTACGCCAAGACGCGCGTCGGCTCGGCCGAACAACGAATGTTCGTGCGCGATGCGGTGACCGCCGACGTGGTCCTGCCCCGCTTCCTGGCACCCAACGACCGCGGCCGCGTGGCGCTGTCGCTGCACAATGTCGACGGCCAGGCCGGCGACTATCGCGTGGTCCTGGAAGCGACCGGCGCGGTGGCGCTTGACCGGCCGGTGGCGGAGACGCGCAAGCTGGCGGCGAACCAGCGCGAACTTTTAACCTGGGATCTCAAGGCGGGCGATGCCGGCTTCGGCAAGGTCGCGGTCGCCGTCGAAGGGCCGGGCAACTTTGCGGTACGCCGCGAATGGGACATCCAGGTCCGCTCGGCCCAGACGCCGACTGCGATCGACACCGTCGCGCAGCTCGATCCGCAGCGCGAGCTCGTGGTCGACCGCAACCTGACGGCCAGCTTCGCGCCCGGCACCTCGGTGGTGAGCGTGGCGCTGTCACGCATTCCGGGCATCGACGTCCCCGGCCTGCTGCGTGCCCTCGACAAGTACCCTTATGGCTGCATCGAACAGACGACCAGCCGTGCCCTGCCGTTGCTCTACTACAACGACGTGGCGTTGCTGGGCTACGGGCCGTCCGATCCGCGCATTCTGGATCGCGTGCAGGACGCGGTCTATCGCGTCGTCGACATGCAGCTGCCCGACGGCTCGTTCGGCATGTGGGGGCCCTATGCGCCGGCGGCGGAGTGGCTGCAGAGTTATGCGCTCGACTTCCTGCTGCGCGCCCGCGACCAGTCGATGGCGGTGCCCGCCGCCTCGCTGCAGCGTGGGCTGACCTGGCTCAACCGCAATGTCGAGAAGATGTCGCCCAACGCCCAGGCCTACGGCTGGTACGTGCTGGCCAAGGGTGGTCTCGCCGATCCCGGCAGGATCCGCTACTTCCAGGACACCAAGGCCGCCGATATCGAGGGCGGGCTTGGCTGGGCGCAGCTTGCCGCGGCGCTGAACCATGTCGCCGAGCCCGGCCGGGCGCGGCTCGCCTTCGCGCTCGCCCGCCAGCATATCGACCAGCGCGACCCGCACGAATATTACGGGTCGCCGCTGCGCAATCGCGCCGCCCTCATCGCGCTGGCGACGGAAGCGGGCGGCCGCGAGGCGCTGGCCGAAGTCGTGAATGCGGTGCGCGAGAAGTTGGTCGCCAAAATCGACCAGACGACGACGCAGGAAGAAGCCTGGCTGCTGCTGGCGGCGCGGGCGATGAGCGCCGGCGGCGAACTCGCCTACTCGGTCGACGGTGAGAAGCGCAAGGCGGCGACCGAACCGGTCGTCCTCAATCCCGACCAGGCCGCGGTCGCGCGCGGCATGCGTGTGACCAACGACGGCGAACGCCCGGTTTGGCTCCAGGTGACGGCGCGCGGCGTGCCAATCGATCCGCAGCCCGCCGCCTCGGAGGGTCTGAGCGTTCGACGGCAGTTCCTGACCCTCACCGGCGAGCCCGCCAATCTCGCGCGGCTGCGCCAGAACGACCGCGTGATCGTGTCGATCGACGGCCGCAACCTCGAGGGCGGGTACCACGAGGTGGCGCTGCTCGACCTGCTGCCGGCCGGCTTCGAGATCGAATCGGTGCTGACCGACGACACGGTGAAGTCGTTCCCGTTCCTGGCGAAGCTCTCCGACACGCGCATCGCCGAGGCACGCGACGACCGCTTCTTCGCCTCGTTCAACCTCGGGCGGAAGACCTATCGCAGCTGGTGGGATGATCCGGCGGATACCTACGCCAACGCCTTCCATGTCGCCTACATCGTGCGTGCCGTGACGCCAGGCAGCTTTGTGCTGCCGGCGGTGAACGTCTCCGACATGTACGCGCCGCGCGTCTATGCCCGAAGCGGCATGGGCAACATCGCGATCGCGCCACGGTAACGGCAAGAGGATCGCGCTGAGATGAACCTGCGGCGCCTCCTCGCCGTCGCAGCGCTCGCCGCCACCAGCCTGGCCGCGGGAGCCCTGGCGCTCGACCGGCTCTTCCCGCCCGACCTCTCGCGCTACCACGCGCGGTCGAGCGAGACCGTCGACGCCAACGGCCGCCTGCTGCGCGCCTTCACGACGGCCGACGGCAAATGGCGGCTCAAGACCACGGTCGATGACGTCGATCCGGTTTATCTCGCCTTGCTCAAGGCCTATGAGGACAGGCGTTTCGACGATCACTGGGGCATCGACCCGCTGGCGGCGGCACGCGCCGCCGGCCAATGGATCGCGCGCGGCCGCATCGTGTCGGGCGCCTCGACGATCTCCATGCAGACTGCCCGCCTGCTCGAGCCCCACCGATTCCAAGGGGGGCCGCGCGGGCTTCTTACCAAGGCGATCCAGTCGGCGCGCGCCCTGCAGCTCGAATGGCGCTACTCCAAGCGCGAGGTACTGGCGATCTACCTGACCTTGGCGCCGATGGGCGGCAATCTCGAGGGCGTGCGGGCGGCCTCCTTCGCCTATTTCGGCAAAGAGCCGCGCCAGCTCTCCGCTGCCGAAGCGGCCCTGCTGGTCGCCATCCCGCAATCGCCCGAACGCCGCCGGCCCGAGCGCGCCGGCAAGTCCGCCCAGGCCGCGCGCGATCGCGTGCTGGTGCGCGGGCTGGAGCACGGCATCATCGACCAGGTGCTGTTCGACAAGGCGGTCAGCCGGCCCGTGCCCGATCGCAGGCTCGCCATGCCCATGCAGGCGCCGCACCTGGCAGCGTGGCTCGCTGGTCAGTCGCCCGGGGCGATCGTTCCCACCACCCTGCGCTTCGAATTGCAGAGCGCGCTCGCCCAGCTCGTGGCCGAAGAGCGCGGCCAGTTCGCCGACCGGGCGCAGATCGCCCTGGTCGTGATCGACAATCGCACCGGCGGCGTCGTGGCGTGGCTGGGCGGCTCGGACTACTTCGGCCGCGCCGGTCAGGTCGATCTGGTGCGTTCGCGCCGCTCGCCCGGCTCGGCGCTAAAGCCCTTGATCTACGCCATGGCGTTCGACGACCGGGTACTGCATCCGGAGTCGGTGGTCGAGGACGTGCCGGTACGCTTTCGCGACTGGCTGCCGCGCAACTTCGATCGCGACCATGTGGGCGCCGTCACCGTGCGCCGCGCGCTGCAGCAATCGCTGAACGTGCCGGCCGTCTTGACGCTGGAAAAGGTGGGGCCGCAACGCTTCATCTCTACCCTGCGCAACGCCGGTGTCGCGCCAGGCCTGCCGCCCGGCGAGGCGGGGGCCACGCTGGGCATCGCACTGGGAAGCGCGACGGTCTCGCCGCTGGAGATGGCCGGGCTCTACGCCGGGCTGGCCAATGGCGGCAAGTTTGCGCCGCCCATCGTGCGCCGCGATCGACCGCGGCCGGAGCCGGTGCAACTGATCGGCCCGACCGCGGCCTGGTATGTCGGCGACGTGCTCGCCGGCGCGCCGCTGCCCGAGGGCTTCGCGTCGCTGCCGGTGGCGCTGCGCGATCGGCGGATCGCCTTCAAGACCGGGACCTCGGCCGGATTCCGAGACGCCTGCGCCGCGGGCTACAGCGCCAACTGGACGGTCGTCGTGTGGGTCGGCCATGCCGACGGCACGCCGCGTCCCGGACAGCTCGGCCGACTGTCGGCGCTGCCGATCGTTTTCAAGGCATTCAGCCGCCTGCCCGCCGAGGACAATCGCGCCCAGCCTGCGCCCGCCGATGTGCTGCGCGTCGCTTCGTACCATGAGCTGCCGCTCCGTATGCGCACCCTGGGGCCGGTGGCCGATGGCCACGGCGCGCCGCGCATCGCCTATCCGCCGCCCGATGCCAGGATCGAGCTGGGGTCGCGCGAAGCGGTGCCGCTTTCAGCCCTGGGCGGCGAAGGCCGGCTGCGTTGGCTGGTCGACGGTCGCCCGCTCGACGGCACGCGCTGGGTGCCCGACGGCCCCGGCACCGTCCGCGTGGCGGTGGTCGATGAAGCCGGCCACTCAAGCGCCGTCACGGTGCGCATTGTCGAGCGACGCTAGCCATCAGAACGCCAACGCGAGCGCCACCGATGCCACAAGCAAAACGGCAAAGGCCACGTTGATCGCCCGATTGGTGCGCGGATCGCGGAAGAAACGCGTGAGCGCGGCGCCGGCCAGCAGCCAAGCGACGTTGACGGCCGTGATGATGAGCACGAGCACGGCCATCTTGGCGGCGACATCGAGCGCCAGCCGTTCCTGCACCAGCACGAAACCCGAGAACAGCGCCGCCATGGCGGCGTAGCCCTTGGGATTGACCAGCGACAGCAGCAGCCCGCCGGCAAAGGTCGGCGGACGGCGCTGCGCGGTGTCCGCGGCCAGCGGCGGCGCCGTGGCGATGCGCCAGGCGAGATAAAGGAAATAGGCCGCGGCCAGCCCGGTCACGACCGGCGTTGCACCCGGCACGGCCAGCAGCAGGCCGACCAATCCGCTCGCCACCACCGCCATCACGGCCACCATGCCGACGACGATGCCGGCCAGATAGGCAGCACCTCGGCGCGCACCGAAAGCAGCGCCGGTGGCGGTAAGACTCAAGGTCGCCGGGCCGGGGCTACCAGCCAGCGCGACCGCGGCAAGGAGGAAAGCGGGTAGTCCTTCCACCTTCCCCTTATGGAAGCCGGCGCCCGCGCCGTCTTGAACGTTCGTGCGTCCATCAGGAGCCGAGCGATAATCAGACGGCCGTCAGGAACGCGGCAACGACCCGCAGGAAGGCCGTCCGCTCGTCGGTCGTGTTTACCGCGAAGCGCTGCCAATCGCCCTTGGCCCGGAAATCCGCGAAGAGTCCCGCGGGATCCTCGTGGAAATGAAGCACCGCCTTCGACTTGAAATAGAACACGCCGCGCGACTTCTCCTTCAGTGCGCCGTGCCGACGCACCTTCGCGAGCAGCGGTTCCAGCCGGTCGAGTGCGTGCGCCGTCGCGTGCTTCATGCTGCCACCCTCGCCTTCAGCGCCTGCGCCACCTTGGACGCCGGCTCGCGACCGAGCGCGGCGCAGATCGCGCGGCCGGCTTTGGCGATGGCGTCGAGATCGACGCCGTGCTCGATGCCGAGGCCGTTCATCAGATAGATCACATCCTCGGTGCCGACGTTGCCCGAGGCGCCCTTGGCGTAGGGACAGCCGCCCAACCCGGCGACGGCGGTATCGAATACGGCGATGCCGCGCTCCATCACCGCCATGATGTTGGCCAGCGACTGGCCGTAGGTGTCGTGGAAATGCGCCGCCAGTTTTTCGCGCGGCACCTTTGCCGCCACGGCATCGACCATGGCGACACATTCTGCCGGCGTGCCGACGCCGATCGTGTCGCCCAGCGAGACCTCGTAGCAGCCCATCCGGAACAGTCGATCGGAGACTTCCGCCACCTTGGCCGGCGACACCTTGCCGTCATAGGGGCAGGCGATCACGGTCGAGACGTAGCCGCGGACCTTCATGCCGTGCTTCTGCGCCGCCTCCATGACGGCTGCGAACCGCTCGAAGCTCTCGTCGATCGAGCAGTTGGTGTTCTTGCGGCAGAACGCCTCCGAGGCCGCGGTGAAGACGGCAATCTCGTCGCACTTGGCCTCGATGGCGCCATTCATGCCCTGCTTGTTGGGTACCAGCACGGGATAGCCGACGCCCGGTTTGCGCCGGATGCGCGCCATCACCTGGTCGGTGTTGGCCATCTGCGGCACCCATTTGGGCGACACGAAGCTGCCGGCCTCGATGGCCGAATGGCCGGCCGCGGACAGCGCGTCGATCAGCGCGACCTTGGCGTCGACGGAAACCGGCTTGGCCTCGTTCTGCAGGCCATCGCGCGGACCCACTTCGACCAGTCGCACCTTCTTCGGATAGTTCATGTTTCCGCCCCTACGCCAGCGTCGGCCGAAGCTTGCCGGCGCGGCCGAGGATGACCGTAACCGCCGCCAGCGCCAAGACCGTAAGGCCGATCAGCAGGGTTGCAACGGCGGTGATGGTCGGATTGACCTCGAGGATCAGCTCGTTGAACATCTTCTTCGGCACGGTCTCGTAGCGGCCGGCGATGAACGACGTCACGATCACCTCGTCGAAACTGCCGATGAAGGCGAAGATCCAGGCTGCGAAGACGCTGGGCGCCAGGTTGGGCAGCACGACCTTGGCGACCGTGTAGCGCCACGAAGCGCCCAGGCTCCAGGCCACCTGCTCGATGCGCAGGTCGAATTCGCGGATGGCCACGCCCATCACCATCATGACCAGCGGCACGTTGAGGACGATGTGCGCCACGACCAGGCCGATGAAGGACCCCAGCAAACCGACCTTCGCCAGCCCGAGATAGAGCGCGATCGCGGCGATGATGGTGGGCACGATCAGCGGCGCCATGAAGTTGCCCTCCGCCCAGTCACGCCCGGCAAACGACCCGCGTCGCAGGCCATAGGCGGCCAGGCTGCCCAGTACGAGGGCGGCGATGGAGGAAAGGAACGCCAGCGCGGCCGAGGTCCACATGGCGTCCATCCAGCGGGGATCGCCGAAGAACGCCTCGTACCAGCGCAACGAAAAGCCGGGCGGCGGAAACGTGAGCGCCCGCGCCGAGGAGAAGGACATCGGCACGACGATCAGCAACGGCACCGTCAGGAAGACGAGACCGAAAACGCCGACGGCCGCCAGAGCGCGGCGGCTCCAGAGCGAACCGCCGATCATGCAAGTTGCCTCATAGCGACGCCTGGCGATCCAGCCGTCGATAGGCGGCGAAGATCAGCAGCGACACGACCAGGAGGATGGTGGAAATCGCCGAGGCCTGTTCCCAGCGCGGGATCTGGTTGATCAGCGTATCGAGCAGGTTGGAGATCATCGGCACGCGCCCGCCGCCCAGGATCGCCGGCGTTATGTAGAAGCCGAGGCAGAGGATGAAGACCAGCAGGGTTCCCGCCGCCAGCGCCGGCAGCGTGAGCGGGAAATAGACCTTCCAGAAGATGGTGCGCGGCGGCGCGCCCAGCGAGGCCGCCGCCTGCAGCAGCCGGTCGTCGATGCGGATCATGGCGGCGAACAGCGGCAGCACCAGGAACGGCAGCAGCACGTTGGCCATGCCGATGGTGACGCCGAGTTCGTTGTAGAGGAACTGGACGGGCTGATCGGTGAGCCCGCTCCACTGCAAGGCGCGGTTCACCAGGCCGCCATTGCCCAGCACCACGATCCAGGCGTAGGTGCGCACCAGGATGCTGACCCAGAACGGCAGCACGACCAGCGCGATGGCGATAAGACGGGCACGGCTCTGCAAACCACGCATCCAGTGCGCCAGCGGATAGCCGATGATCACGTTGGCCAGGGTGGCGATCAGCGCGATGCGCATCGTGTTGCCCAGCACGCGCAGATAGACCGGCGCCTCGACCAGGCCTTGGTAGTGCTCGAGCGTGAAGCCCCGCCCTTTGTCCCAAAAAGCGAGGCCCAGCATGTAGGCGATGGGCGCGTTGAAGGCGACGACCATCAGCACCAGAAGCGGTGCGACGAAGCCGAAGCCTGTGGAACGCTCGCGACGGTTCATGGCGGCAAGATTGTCATCCCGAGGCCGCAGGCCGAGGAACCTTTGAAGCGCGAGGAAAGGTCCCTCGCTGCGCTCGGGATGACAGCATTTTTCCTACAGATTGAGCTTGAAGGCTTCCCACTTCTTGTTCACGGCCTCTCCGTTCTCCGCCCACCATTCAGCGTTCTCGAAATACTGCACGGCCTTGTTCTGCTTGCTTGTCGGGTACTGCCACAGCTTGTCCTTGGGCAGCAGGGCATCGAGATCCGGGCTGGGGCCGGTGTAGGAAATCACCGCCGCGGCCTTGGCTTGGTTCTCCGGTAGCGACATCTCGTGCATCAGCTTGTAGGCCGCCGCCTTGTCCTCCGGCTTGGAGCCCTTGACGATGCCGAAGAAGGAGAGATCGGCCTTGCCCCCCGCGAAGTTGAGGCCGAACGCCGGATCGCCGACGACGCGGCCGGACCAGCAGATCGAGTACTGCACCTCGTTGTCCTTCATGAGCTGCGGCGGCTGGGCCCCCGCCTTCCACCACACCGCGACCTCCTTCTTGATCTCGTCCAGCTTCTTGAAGGCGGTGTCGACGTCGAGCGGGAACAGCTTGTCGATCGGCACGCCGGTCGCCTGCAGCGCGAACGGCAGGCAGTAGTGGGGATAGTCGGGCAGGCAGCGTTTGCCCGGAAACGCCTTGGTGTCGAAGAACTCGGTGAAGTTCTTCGGCTCCTTGGCGCCGGCGCGCCACGCCATGATGGTGGAGAAATACTGATAGCCGAAGCCGTACTCGGCCTTGGCCTCGGGAAACATCGCCGCCGGATTGACCGCAGCCCAATCGACCGGTTCGATCAGACCGAGCTTCTTGGCCTGGAGCACGACGCCCGAGCCCAGCTCGAACATCGTGGCGCTGGTCTGGCCGCTCTCGACCAGCGCACGCAGCTTGCCGAGCGAGCTCGGGCTTTCGCGCACGACATTGATGCCGGTCTTGGCCTTGAGCGGATCGATGTAGCCCACCTGGATCGAATCGCCGGACAGTCCGCCCGCTTCGATCATGCGGATTTCCTTCGACTGCGCGCGCGCTCCGCCGGCCGCGAGGAAGCTGAAGGCCGGCAGGCTCGCAGCCGCCGCTCCCACGAAAGTACGTCTCTTCATCTGAACCCCCTTCTGTTTAAACCGGCCATATGTCGGCCGCCTCCCACGACACGGCGACGCGCTCGCCGGTGGCGAAGGCGCGCCCCACGAACGGAACCGCAGCGACCATCGGCGCGCCGGCGGCGCCATTCTCCAGAGCCAGATGATAGCGCACCATCTGCCCGAGATAGATCGCCTCGACCACGCGCGCTGTCTTGGCCGCCGTGCCGACGGCGCTAATCCGCACCCGCTCCGGCCTCACCAGGCCGGTCCGGCCATCCTCGAGCACGACGAAATTGGCGATGCCCAGAAACTCCGCAACGAAGCGGTTGGCCGGCCTGAGATAGGCCTCGGCCGGCGCCGCCACCTGCTGGGTGCGGCCCTTGTCCAGCACCATGATGCGATCGGACAGCGACAAGGCTTCTTCCTGGTCGTGCGTGACCAGGATCGTGGTCACGCCGAGGGTGCGCTGCAGCTGCTTCAGCTCGACCTGCAGCTCTTCGCGCAGTTTGCGATCGAGCGCGCCCAGCGGCTCGTCGAGCAGCAGGATGTCGGGCTTGAAGACGATGGCGCGGGCGAGCGCCACCCGTTGCTGCTGGCCGCCCGAGAGCTGCGACGGCCTACGCTCCTGCAGGCCTTCCAGGCGCACCAGCTTCAACGCGTCGAGCGCCTGGCTGCGCGCCACAGCACCACCGATCTTGCGAACGCCGAGCGGAAAAAGCACGTTCTCCAGCACGGTCATGTGC
>Ga0308309_10000312_pt1 | contig 32994 bp, 28 predicted proteins | sample HubBroMetageWFT5_FD_192491 | JGI IMG/M metagenome (GOLD analysis project Ga0308309, IMG submission 192491) | Warmed and freeze-thawed soil microbial communities from the Hubbard Brook experimental Forest, New Hampshire - Hubbard Brook CCASE Soil... | ecosystem: Environmental > Terrestrial >...
CGTTGCTCCTTGTTTTTGGCGCGTGCTAACCTTCATGTCTAAGCCGCCTGTGCGGCTGCAGTGCGTTGCCGGAGTGTGCGGGGTCCGGCAGGCGAAAATCATCCATGGCCTTCAACAAAAGCAAAGCGCTGGAAAATGCGCTGAAGTTCCTCAACCAGGGCAAGGTCGCCCAGGCCATCGGCGAATACCAGCTAATTCTGCGCGCAGACCCGAAAGACCAAGCCACATTAATGACCGTGGGCGATTTGTTCGCCCGCCAGGGAGACATGACGCAGGCCATCGAATACTTCGAGCGGCTCGCGCAGGTCTATCTCAACGATGGATTCAACAGCAAAGCCATCGCGATCTACAAGAAGATTGCTAAGCTGGCGCCGAATGAGCTCGCACCCCTGGAACGGCTAGCCGATCTGTACGTGCAGCAGGGAGTGCTGAGCGAAGCGCGTCCTCTATTCCTGCAGATCGCCGAAGCCCACCTAAAGTCGAATCACTCGCAGAAGGCCGTGGAGGTGTTGCACCGTTTGCTGGAGGTCGAGCCGGAAAATCAGCGCGTGCAAATGCGCCTCGCCGAACTCTACGGCATGATGGGGCAGAAGAAGGAAGCGGCGCTGACCTATCAGGCGTACGCGCACCGCCTTTTTGACCGCGGCGAGACGGAAGAAGCGGAAAAGCTGGTGGAGCGCGCGCTGGAAGTGGACCCTGGAAACGCAGCGGCGATTCTGCTGAAAGCGAAAACGCTTAATTCCGCCGAGAAAACCGATCAAGCCATCGCCGTCCTGGAAAAACATCCGGAAGCAGAAACGGGCGGCGATGTAAGCAAGCTGCTGGTGGAATACGAGCTGCGTGCGGGGCACGCGAACAAGGCCGCGGTGCGCGCGCGACGGCAACTGGCGCAGGGGCACGCGCATTACGGGCTGCTTTGCAAGGTTGCCGAAGGAATGATCGAAGGGGCGCAACCAGAGCACGCGCTCCCGCTCCTGGCCGAATTGCGCGCGCCGATGATTGAAGCTGGCGCTCAAGATCACTTTTTGAAATCGCTTAGCACCGCCTGCGAGCGGTTGCCTGGACGCACCGAGCCGCTGGAAGCTCTCGCGGACTTCTGCCGGACGACCAGCGATCCTTTCCGGTTGAATGCGGCGCTGGGCCAGCTTGCGGACGCGTACGCCGCGCAGGGAAATCTGCCACGCGCGGAAGAATTGCTCGTGGAGCTGGTGGACCGCAACAAGAACGACGAACGGCTGGTGGACCGCCTGAATCAATTGCGCGCGCGGACCGGCGGAACGCCGATGGCGGGCGGCACGAGCCCTGAGAGCGCGGCGGCAAGCGCGGCGAACGGAAGTAACGCTGGTCTGCGAGAAGCCGACGCCGAAGAAAAAAACAAGCTGGTGCCTCCTGCGCCGCCGGCGATTACCGAAGAAGCGATTGATGAAGAAACGCAGCGCTACATCGCCCAGGCGCTGACGGACGTGGACCTGTTCTCAAGTTACGGGCTGACGCAGAAAGCCACGCACCTGCTGGAAAACGTGCTGCAAAAGGCGCCGCGTCACACGCCGACTCTCGAGCGCTTGCTGGATCTGCATTTGGGCGCCGGAAACGATCGCCGCACGGCGGAACTGGCGGCACAGCTGGAACAGATTCATCGCGAGCGCAACGACGCCGTCAATGCCGACCGCTTTGCCGAATTGCGGCAGAGATATTCGAAGGTCGCGGGACTGACGGAGAAAGATTTGCCGACCGCGCCGACCATGGCTGCGCCCCCGGCCATCACTCCTTCCGCTGGACCAGCCGCGACGCTTCCCGCGCAGGCATCTACTGTTGCGCCGGCAGCGCCTCCGGCGTTTGAGATTGCGCCGGAACCCGCGCCTGTTGCCAAGGCTCCTGCGCCTGCTGCTGCGCCCATCGAATTCGAGATTCCCTTGTCTGGTATAGAACCGGAGGCGGCACCGTCGCCCGCGGCGATCCCGCTTGCGGTTCAGGGCGCGGTCGACGCCGCAGTGCCGGCAGAAGAAGTGCCCGCACAGATAGCCGGAATCGGGGAAGAGCTGGATCTCTCTGACGAGTGGGAAGCGATCGCTGCGGAAACCGCAGAGGCCGAGACGCCTGCAGCGCAAGAGGCTCCCGCGGCAAGCTTGGAACTGGATCCGATCGTCGAGCCGGAGCCGGTTGCGGCCGAGGCTGCGCAAGCAACTGATACGAACGCGGCGCTCGAGGCAGTGTTCGACTTGAGTGCGCTGAAGGATGAAGAGCCCGAGCCGGAAGCGAAAGCCGAGCCGTTCACTATCGAAGCGAACACGCCGCAATCTGAAATAGCGGCGCATGAACCAGCGGCTGAGGTGCCGGTAGAAGCTGCGGCGGAACCTGAAATCGAACTGATCGAGGCGGCGCCCAAAGAAGAATCGCCTGCGGAAGCAATTCCTGAGGCCGTCCTGGAGCTTGTGGACGAACCGGCTGCCGCGGAGACGCCTGCGACATCTGCCTTGGGCGGTGCTGAATTCGAGCTGGAGCTGACACCCGAGGCGGCTGCACCGCCGACGCGCGCCGGAGCTGCGACCACCGAAGATTTCATCAGCGAATTAGTGGCGGAGCTGGACGATCTGGAAGGCTCTGCAGCTGAACCGTTGCGCGAGCCAGCGGCCGCGTCTGCCTCTGCGCCGAAAGACACGCACGCAAATCTGGAGCAAGTGTTCGCCGAAGCCAACGCCACGCCAATGGCCGCCATCACGCCGCCACCGACCAACGGCTCTACCCACAAGAATGTTGCCGCCGCGCCTGCCGCGACGCCCGGTACGCTGGAAAATCTGAATCAGCTGCATGAAGTGTTCCAGGAATTCCGCAGCGAGCTCGGCGAGATGGGCGAAGAGGACGAAGACCTCGAGACGCACTACAACCTGGGTATCGCCTACCGCGAAATGGGCCTGCTCGACGAAGCTATCGGAGAATTCCAGAAGGTCGCGAAGGCCGTGCAGAAAGGCAAGCCCTTCCGCTACGAGATGAATTGCTCGGTGATGCTGGGCCTTTCATTCATGGATAAAGGCGAGCCGAAGGTGGCTTCGCTGTGGTACCAGCGCGCGCTGCAGGTGCCGGGCCTGGAAGAGGAATCGGCGCTGGCGCTGCGCTACGATCTGGGATTGGCGCTGGAATCCGCGGGTGAATCGGACGCGGCGCTGGACAGTTTCCGCCAGGTTTACGCAGCAAACATTGATTATCGCGATGTGGCCGACCGCATTGCCACCCTGCAAAAGCACTAACCCCCACCGGCAACGCACTCAATCCATGATGTAGAGACGCAAGTGACGGGCCAGCTTCCGACTACCGCGTCAATCAGGGATATGGCCCCGTCTCCAGAAGGTGTGGGAACATGTGGTATCGAAGTGGTGCCCAATCAAGGGGACTACCGTGCGAAACACTTCAGCCCTACGCTGCACCCTAACTCTGATTGTTCTGACGTTTACCTCCCTATCAGGTATCCGCTCTGGCGCGTCTCAAAGACAACGCGATCCACTTGAAAGTTCAAACGATGTGGCGATGCTCGAAAGCATAGCGAGCGCGGATGGCAGCGCCGATGTCGAGAATATGTACATGGGCCAGGGCGGCAAAGACCACCGTACGGCAGCTTACGCTCGGCTGGGTGCCATTGGAACCGAGCAAAGCCTGGAAGCTGCGCGGCGCGTTGAACGAAAACTGAAAGCGACACCACTACTACCTGCAAACGTGGCGGTGGGAGTCTTGATTCACCCGATGTGGCACTTCGGAGATATAGCCTTCAAACCATTCGTCACAGTCCGAATCTCAGATGGCACGACGTACGGAATTATGAGCGAAAACTTACTCGGCGATGATTACGACCTGTTCCTGATTTCAAGCAAATCTCCAAACGATCGAGGTGCATGGACTCGGCCGATTTTGATTCCGAATAGGATCTACCGTGGCTTTCATGATGCGAAGCTCACGGAAGGTAAACCGGGACAGTTAGTATTTACGTTTGTTCAAGGCACGTCGGGACCACGGGATCTTATGGAGGGTCAACTCGCACCACCCGAGAAAGCCCCGGTGCTCGGAAAGCAGACATGGATTTTGTCGCCGCAGCAGATCATGCAGGACTCCGACGGAGATGGCTGGACAGATATCGAGGAGCAACGCTTGGGCTTAAATCCTAGGAATAGGGATACCGACGGAGACGGTATTCCAGATGGACAAGACATCTGCCCGAACTACGCGCCGACAGCGGGCCAGGAAAATGACGAGGAAGTGCAGATCCTGCAGAAAGCAGTGTTAGCGCAGTACGGTCTAAGTAGGTCCCGGACCTTATTGTTGGTGAGACCGGGCTCAAAACGGTTTCAAATTGAGGGTTATCGTGGTCCTGTTCTGTATGTCGATGACGTCAAGGAGTGGACTGCAAAGCATCCGGAAGGGGGCATCTTCGTCTCGTGGCAAATCACAACCAGATCAAACAGCGACGCTGCTGTCTCCTTCACGGACTATGAAGGACCGATGGCTGGCGGCGAAGTCGAGCTGCGTCTCCACAAATACGGTGGAGAGTGGTTCGTGACCGGAAGGACTCTTGGTTGGGTGAACTAGATTTTGCCAAGTCCTGATTTGTGGCGTTACCGGAGATGTGGTTTTGGCCCGATTTCACTTCCGGTAAACGCGTTGAGCAGTAGTTGACTCTCGCTTGCTGCTGGTAGTAATCCATTAACAGCCCAACTGTATTAACATGCACTCAGACTTGCTGTTCTCGCCGGTTCTTCGTGGCAAGAGGACCAAGATAAGGAGAAAGATCATGAAGCTCAAAATGACGGGAGCGGCGGGATTGCTCGGCGCGTTTGTTGCCGGCATGGTGGTGGCGACGGCGCTGGCTGGGGGGATAGCTGGGTCGGGGACGGCGGCGGCGCGGGCCCAGGAGAAGACGCAGCAAGTTAGGGTGGAGAGGATCATCACTCCGACGGTGACGGACGAGGACATTGCGTTGCTGCGGAAGGATCTACGTGCCCTGAAAATGCAGGTGATTGGGCAGAATATGTCGCTGTCGGAGGATGAGGGGCAGAAGTTCTGGCCGATCTACAACCATTACGTGAAGGACTTGCAAGTAGTGAACGACCAGAAGTACGCGCTGCTGAAGCAGTATGCGGAGATGTGGGCAACGATGTCCGACCAGGATGCGATGATTTATGTGCGGCACTGGCTGGAGGTGGACGCGCAGGTGCAGGCACTGCGCTTGAAGTATGTGCCGACCGTGGCCCAGGTGTTGCCGGGAAGAAAGGCGGCGACGTTTTTTCAGTTGGACCGACGGCTGAATATGATCATTGACCTGCAATTGTTTGGACAGATTCCGTTGGCGCATGTGAAGGACGAGGCGGGAACAGATACCAAAAATCCGTAGTCAGATGGGCCATCCAGGCCAACCCCCGATGCGTCGCGTAACCAGACAATAAGAATTCGCGGATCAGCACATCTCGGGTTACGGCGTTAATCTGGACTTAGCAACCGATAGCTCTGCCAGAGGTGCCAAATCTCGGCAGAAATTTCCACATAACGTTCCTTCGGGCCAGCGGTGACTGGACCAAACCAGCGAACAAATTCCTCGTGGACTACCTGAAGCACATCACTCGCGGACTCGCAAATACGTAGTTTTGGCAGAATCGTGCCTACTTCCGGTTCATACTCGTCTGAATTGTTGTCAAAATTTATCCCTATCGGATCATGACGAAACAGTAGCTCTGCGGTGTGGTCATACAATTGGCCATACGCAACTCTGAGTCTGCGACGCTCTTGTGAAATCTCCTCGCGCGTTTTCGTCATGACGATCTCGTGGACATCACCGGAGACACAGTTACTCTAAATCTGAATTAGCGTTGATGCAACCCGTGTAACTCCTGATTAGTCGGACACGCGGATTACTCCCGTCCACGCCGCGCTTCGAGCAGTCCCCAATATCGCCGAAGACTCCATCCCTCCGGCAAATTTCTTCGGCCGAAACTAGGTATAATGCCTGCGCCTCAGGAGGGCCCTTTATGTTGCGCATAAACGACGAAGCGCCTAATTTTACCGCCGAAACATCGCAGGGGACGATTAATTTCCACGAATGGATCGGCAACGGCTGGGCCGTTTTGTTTTCGCATCCCAAAGACTTTACGCCCGTGTGCACTACCGAACTGGGATATATGGCCGGGCTGCAGCCGGAATTCGAGAAGCGCAATTGCAAAATTATCGGCCTGAGCGTGGACCCGGTGAGCAGTCACAGCAAATGGGCTGCGGACATCGAAGAGACGCAGGGACACAAGGTGAACTACCCGATGATCGGGGACCCGCAACTCAAGATTGCCAAGCTCTATGACATGCTGCCGGCAGATGCCGGCGATAGCTCCGAAGGCCGCACTGCCGCAACGAATGCCACTGTGCGTACCGTGTTCGTGGTCGGTCCGGACAAGAAGATCAAGCTGATGTTGAGCTACCCGATGAGCACCGGCCGCAACTTCGACGAAGTGCTGCGCGTGGTGGATTCGATGCAGCTTACTGCCAAGCATAAAGTGGCCACGCCCGTGAACTGGAAGCAGGGCGACGATGTCATCATCCTGCCATCGGTGTCGGAAGAGGAAGCCAAACAGAAGTATCCAGGCGGGTGGAAGGCCCCGCGGCCCTATCTGCGGATTGTTCCCCAACCGAAGTAGCTCACGCGACCAAGATAGCGCGCTGTGATCCTGAAGCGACTTGAAGCTGGCACGGCGCCGCGTTTTGCCGTTTACCGGACTACAAATCGGTCATCAACGCTTTCATCGCCCTTAGCCAATTTTCGGTCTCAGCGGCATTCGGTTCGTCGGCGGTATAATCGCCCCTGGTGTAAGACGGTGCCCACCGGTACCTGAGATTGAGATCGGGACAATGCGTGGGCGAGAGGAGGTTACTAATATGCATTCGTTACGGGACCTCTTGCAGGATTCGCAACAAACTGGAAAGGCGATCGGGCATTTCAACATTTCTGACCTGGTTCTATTGAAAGCGGTGTTTGCGGCTGCCCGCGAATTGAACGTGCCAGTCCTGGTTGGTTTATCCGAGGGGGAGCGCTAGTTTGTGTGATCTCTCCAGATTGCGGCTTTCGTACGAAGTCTGCGCGAGGAATTCGACTACCCAATTTTTCTAAACGCCGATCATACTCACTCTCTCGCGAAGGCGGTGGAGGCTGCAAAAGCCGGATTTGATTCGATCGTCTTCGATATGTCGGCCTTGCCGTTTGACGAAAATGTGCGGGAAACGAAGCAGGCGGTGGAAGCGCTGAAAACGATCAATCCTGCCATGTTGGTGGAGGGAGAAATCGGCGACATCGGAAGCGGCTCTGAAATTCACGACCAGGCCCCCGATCTCTCGAAGGGGCTCTCCACACCGGAACAAGCGAAACAATTTGTGGAAAGCACTGGCGTGGACATCCTGGCTCCCGCGGTCGGCAACATGCACGGCATGCTCCGCAGCATGGTGCGCGGAGAAACGAAGAAGCGGCTGGATATCGAGAGGATCGCCGGCATCAAGCGAGCGGCACGGGTCTTCCTGACGCTTCACGGAGGCTCAGGAACCGACGATGAAGACTTGCGCAAGGCAATCGGCGCGGGAATTAACATTGTCCACATCAATACCGAACTTCGTGTCGCATGGAGACGTGGATTGGAGCAGGGCTTGGCCAAACAACCTGACGAAGTCGTGCCATACAAGATCCTGCCGTCCGCCGTGGATGCGGTAAAACAGGTGGTCAGCTCGCGTTTGAAATTGTTCAACGGTGAACGGCATTTCGCACAAGAAAATTAGGTCCAAGCTGCGGCTGTTTCACGATGTCCTGATGCGCACCCATCCGTTCGTTCGATAACGCGGTTTTCTCCACTTTTTACGAGAGCCGGCCTACTGGGCCTGAACCACTGGTGGCGGTTGCCACGTTCCAGAACCCACTGGCAGGATCGAAGGCGGTGTTTCCTTCGGCCAGTACAAGCGCATCACAAGGTAGATTGTTCCGTCTGGCGCGGGTAGCCAGTTGGGTTCCTTGTCCTTACCTGGCGAGTCTTTCTGGATGTAGAGCGTCAGCGAGCCATCCGCATTCTTTTTCATCCCCGGCAGCATCGGCGAGTTGATCAGATAACGATTGATCGGATTGTCGATCAGGAACTGAGTCTTACCGTCGTACATCGTCACCGACCAGAATGCGTTCACCGGTGGCAGTCCGTCCTTGGCGAAGGTCAGTGTGTAATCGTGTTTGCTGCCATCCATCGCTTCTCCGTTCGGAAGGTCTCTTGTGAGTGGATACATCGCTTCGATCGCGCTGTTACCGAAAATTCCACCCTTGGCCGCAGCCGCTCGCTTCAGCCAGTCTCCGTTGTAGAAGGTTCGGTCGCCGAAGAACGATCCCACATTCCATCCGTTGATTACTGCGCCGCCGCTTGCGATATATTTGTCAACCTGGTCGTCACCAGCCTTCATTCCCAGCAGCACCGCGGCTTTATGTTCGGCTGTGAGATTCGTCATATCGAATTTCTTTCCGGGACCGATACCGATGCTGGCCAGCTTGGCGCGAATTGCAGCCTCTTCCGGGCTGGGCGGAATATATTGCAGCGCAAAATCCAGCACTTGCCAAAATTGCTTTTTCGCAATCTCCGCATTAGCCTTCATGTAGTTGATCGCCGGAGGCGCGCTCGGTGCAGGTTTTTTCAGGTAGGCGGAAAGCGGCTGAACCTTGTACCCGGCTTGGATCCTAACGACGTTCGGCATATCCGCTGCATTGAACAGCTGCGTGCGAAAAATCACGGCCGAAAACGGCGTCGTTGAGTGGAAGACTTGCTTGATGTTCGCAGGCGGCTGGCCTTTCCAATCAGGGCCTACAATCATGTAGTCGCCTGGGCCAGCGCCTGTCGTCCTACTGCCCATGTAGCCGTAGTTGAAAGTATTCGCGTCGGTCAATTGCACGGAGTAATAGCGCGGCTTGGGAACGGCTGGTACGGAGATCACAGTGGGTTCAGCGCGCAGGTCTATCTCCAGCAGAGAATAAGGCGTGTCGCTGTTGGGTGTAATGACCGCGGTGTCCTTGGGCGTAAACACTCGGGCTTCGTTGAAGAGTTGCCCAACGGGCGCCTTGTATTGGGAAGAAGTTGGATCTACAAATAATTCGTAGGCGGATGTGTAGTACATCACGATAGGCAGGCCAAAGATGAACCCCTCCTGGGATATCGTCTTGGTCTCGGCGAGAGTGGGCACCGGAACGCCGTTGACTGCGTCTTTTTGGCTGGCCTGATTAATGGCATCGTTCTTCGACCCGCAACCCGTAATCAAGAACACGGAAAGGGCCACTGCTTGCACGGTTCGGAGGACATTTCGTTGCGCGGCGAAAGCTGATGCTGGGTGTTCAATCATATGCCGAAGCTACTTGAGGTGGTGCGGCTGCGCCATTGTTAGTACTGACAGGGACGGCTTGGCGTCTGGCTACCGGAATAACTTCGGAATAGTTACGTTACTTCGTGCTTGGCTTAGCTTTTTCGGAGCCGCAGGATTTCAGCGCGACCCATTGCTGCGGATTCACGGGCACCCCATTCACATCTACTACCCAATGCAAGTGCGGGCCGTTGGCGCGGCCTGTTGCGCCGACGTAGCCGATGACTTCGCCTTTTTTTACGTGCGCGCCGGGTTCCACCGATAATTTTGACATGTGCAGATACATGGTCTCTAGGCCTTGGCCGTGGTCAATCGCGACGGTTCCGCCGAGGACTGCGAAAGGCAGCGCGATTTTCACTGTGCCGGCTGCTACCGCGTGCACCGGGCGTCCGGCGGGCGAGCGCTGGTCAATGCCCGCATGAATTTCTCCGGTAGGCTTGCCGTTGTGGAGGCGTTTTACTCCGAAGGGGGAGAGGATGCAGCCGGGGACGGGGGCGGTGAGAGGATCTTCCCAATATTTTACGTCGGACACGGTGTTGCGAAACTCCGTCAGCGTTTGGATGTCTTCCGGTGTGGAGTGCAGGGCTTCGATTTGCGGAGCGAGGACCACATTTTGCGTTGGGAATTTGGTCGGGCGAATCGTCAGCTTTGCGGATGCGACTGACGTGCCATCGTCGGCTAGAAATTCTATGGAATAGGTACCGGGAGTGTCCGCTACGGCGATCGGCATCAGGCCTTGCGAGCCGCCATTTGTTTGCGGGAAGAGGCGGACGGTGCGGTCGTTCAGCTTCGCGCTGGTTGCGGTGACTGCGCAGGAGAGACGGACGGTCTGGCCAAGTGAGATTATGCCCGGTTTTACGATGCACTTCTGCGCAGCGGCCGGCGAGGCGAGTATCGAGCAAAGCACGGCTGCCGGCAGAGTGACGTTTGCACGTGTCAATCGGCGCGTGCGACGGGCCTGCGCGACGTTGGCGCAAATTTTCATGGCGCGATAATTCTATCGGGTTTCGCCGTGGCTCGCCGGTTCCGGTTGATCGTTTGTGCGCAGCACGGCACGAAAAAGACAACAGGCCGCGGCGCAGCGGTGCGATTTTATGTCCGCTGACGCAGGATTAATGTGCGGCGCAGTTGCGAGTCTGACGATAATCTCCCATAATCGTAAGCTAAACATGTTCAATCGCATTCTGCGCGTCATATTGCTGTTGTTGTGGCTGGAACTGGGGCTGCTGTTGATCCTGATGCCGTGGTCCGAAGTCTGGGACGTGAACTATTTTATGTATCAGTATCCGGGCCTGGCGCTTTTTGTGATGAACCCGTATTTGCGCGGGATGATTTCAGGCCTGGGAGTGATGAACGTGCTATTTGCGCTCGAAGCATTTCGCCGCCGGACTGCCACCGTTGTCAGCCGCATCTAAATTACCGATTATTTGCTACGTGACCGGCCGGAAATCGCTCGCAGAGAGCGAGGGCGACGGCACCGCCGGTGTGCCCTGGAAAATTCGCGCGGCGATCGCAGCTGGCGTGGATTGGGTGCAGATACGCGAAAAGGATTTGTCCGGGCGAGAGCTGCTCGGGTTGGCGCGTGAAGCAGTCGCTGCAGCGGGCGGCGCGCGTGTGATTGTGAACGACCGGTTGGACGTCGCGCTCGCGGCCGGAGCTGCAGGCGTGCATCTGGGGCGCGAATCGCTCGGCGCGCGGGACGTGCTGCGCTGGTGCAGAGGTGGTGGGGAGAATGCTCCGGCGGATTTTCTGGTGGGAGTATCGTGCCACCGTCTGGAGGAAGCGCTCGAAGCGGAGAGCGCAGACGTGAGCTACATTTTTTTTGGGCCGGTATTCGACACGCCGTCGAAGCGCGGGATGGGTGAGCCACAGGGCGTCACGCGGCTGGGAGAGATTTGCCGCGCCCTAAAGATTCCGGTGTTGGCGATAGGCGGAGTGAGCGAAGAAAACGCCGGAGAGTGCATCCGCGCGGGAGCTGCCGGAATTGCGGCGATTCGGATGTTTCAGGACGCGAGGGACGCGGAGACGTTGAAGGACGCGCTCAGACGATTGCGCGCGCAAGGCACAATGCGCTAGCCGCTGAGCCAGCGGCCGACGGGCTGCAGTTCTTCGATGTGGTCGCAGATCACTTTGATTACCGCGGTGACCGGAATCGCCAGCAGCAGCCCCATCGCGCCCCACAGAAAGCCGAAGAAGAGTAAGGATACAGTTAATGCCAGTGCGTTCAGCCGCACGCGCCAGCCCACCAGCGCCGGAACCAGCAAGTTGTTGGCGATGAAGTGAAACAGCGTGAGGATCGTGAAGATTCCAATGAACGGCCCAGGCGTGTGGAATTGCTTTATTCCGATCAGAATCGGCGGAGCCCAGGAAAGAACCACGCCGAGATAGGGAATCAGATTCAACAGGCCGGAAAGCAAGCCGAGCAGGAATGGAAAGTCGAGTCCCATGCCCCAGAAAAAGAGCCAGCTGAAAACCACGAGAATCAGCCCCACCAGCGCGGTGCCTACCACATAGCTGCGCAGCACCAGGGTCACGTCCGCCAGAGTTTCCTTCACTTCGGTTCGGCGCGTGGCCGGAAATAACTGCATGGTGGCGTGCCACACCTGGCGTTTGGCCGCAAGCATGAAGAAAAGCAGGAAAGGCACGAACGTCGCGGCCACTACTACTTCGTACAAGGAACTTAAGCGCGCGAGCAGTGCGGCGCGCACCGGATGCGACTCTCCGACGGAGACGACGTGCTCGCCGGGAGTTGTGCCGGGCTCAATTTCCGAAACGTGTTCTTCAAAAGTCGCCATCCTTTGCTCGATGGCGCTGGCGACTTGATGCAACGGCTTGCGGTACAGAGGCCAGTCGCGGCCGAACTGGTCCACGCGCTCGATCATGCTCCACGCCACCACCAGCACTGCCGCGATGGTAAACAGAACCACGATGAGCGAGCCAAGCGCGCGCGGCACGTGCCAATCTTCCAGAAAGTTGACCACCGGGTCGAGAAAATACGCCAGCAGCACCGCGACCAGCAGCGTCACCAGAATCGAAGACGCCCAATAGCAGAACGCGATCACGATTCCGGCGGCGATGATTTTTCCGCTGGCCGAGCTGGCTGAGACGATTTTCTCTTCCTCAAGAGGCATGGCGGTACGATAACACAGCCCAGCGCCGCACAAATAACGGTGTGCCTCCGCGTACACTGGCCCGGCGGACGGGGCTGACGGTCCTGACACACTCGAGGCCGGATACGCGTGCGGCGGGACTGGGCGCGCGGTGCAGTGATAGAATCGCGTGCCTGATTTTTCGGCGTGCAATAACAAATCAATGGCCAAACAACTTTTCGGAACGGACGGAATTCGCGGCGTGCCCGGCGAAGTTCCACTGGACGACGCAACACTCGATCGCGTAGGCCTCGCGCTGGGCGAATACGTCAGCTCGCACGGCCGTTCGCCGGATGCGCGGGCGCGCGTGCTGATTGGGCGAGATACGCGCGAGTCCGGGCCGCACATCGCCGATCGTATCGCCCGCGGTTTGGCGGCCGCTGGCGTGGAAGCCGTTTCCGCCGGAGTGTTGACGACTCCCGGAGTGGCCTGGCTCGTGCATCACGAGGGTTTCGCGGCCGGCGTGGTGATTTCCGCCTCCCACAATCCTTATCACGACAACGGCGTGAAATTAATTTCCGCGACCGGGATGAAATTTCCAGACGCGGTCGAGGCCGACCTGGAGCGATTCATTCTCGCGTCCAGCGAATCGCCAGAATCGCGCGGCGAAATGCAGTTGCACGACAACGAGAAAATTGACGACGATTATCTCGATGGCTTGCGCGCGGCGGTGCTGCTCGGTGCGAGCTTCGCCGGGATGAAAATCGTGATGGACTGCGCGAATGGCGCGGCCAGCAAGCTGGGCCCGCGATTATTTCGTTCGCTGGGCGCAGACGTGATTGCGATTAACGACAGCCCCAACGGGCGCAATATCAATGCGAATTGTGGCTCGCTGCATCCGGAGGGGATGCAGCAGCGCATGGCGCAATCAGGCGCGTCACTGGGAGTCGCGTTTGACGGCGACGCGGACCGCGCGATTTTCGCAAGCGGATCGGGCCGGCTGGTGGATGGCGATGGCGTGCTGCTGGTGGCGGGGCGTTACCTGAAATCCGCGGGAAAGCTAAAGGGCGACGTGATTGTCGGGACCACGATGGCCAACCTGGGCCTCGAGCGCGCGCTGGAAAAATCCGGCTTGAAACTGGCGCGCACGGCCGTGGGCGACCGTTACGTGCTGCAAGAAATGCTGCGCACCGGAGCGAACCTGGGCGGCGAGCAGTCTGGGCACATCTTGTTCTTGGACGACGCCACCACCGGTGACGGAATGCTCACAGCTGTGAAACTGACATCCATCGTCGCACTGCAGGGACCGCTGGATGAATTGCTCGCCGACCTGAAAATTTTCCCCCAGAAAATTGTGAACGTGCGCGTGAAGTCGAAACCGCCGCTGGAGTCCCTGCCCGAAGTGGCCCGCGTTTTCGCGGAGGCGGAGAGGGCGCTGGGCAAGTCGGGCCGCGTGGTGCTGCGCTATTCAGGCACCGAGCCGCTAGCACGAGTGATGGTGGAAGCCGAACACGAAGATGATGTGACGCGCTGGACGGCAGCACTGGCAGAGGAGCTGCGCGAGGCAATCGGCGCGTAGCCGTATTTTGGTTTTTGATTCCGACGAACGCAAGGTTTGAGCGAGGTTCCAGCGATGAGAATTTTTCTGCCGGCTCTGCTGGCGTGTTCTTCCCTTCTTGGAACTCCGATGTTCACGGCTGAAACGCGCCGTCCCCCTATTGCTCGTGTGCAGGCGCAAGCTGGGCCTGCGGTTCCTGATTCGCCTGCTGGATTGCAGTCTCAGCTGGAGGAGATTGTAAAAATCAAGAACAAGAAGGAATTGAAACGCCGGGAGCAATTGATCGGCGACTTGCGGATTCCGGATCCCGACGCATGGTTTGCGAGTACCTTTGGAAATGACGACGGAGAAAAGCTGGCCGCGACGTACAAAAATAGTTGGGACAACTTCGAAGATCGTTTCACGAACATGATGACTGACTTCTCGCAGCAGGGGCGAACTCATATTTCCGTCAAGCAAATTTCGCTACCCGCAAAGCCGGCGACGGATGCCAAGAGCGAGTCCGCGGCAGCGGACGCCAAGACCACCGCGGTTTTCTACAGTGCGGACGCAGCGAAAGGTTCGGAGCCCGCCTGGCCGCTCCCGGGAGTTTATACATATGCGCAGGGAGCGTTTCGCTTGGTGAATTGGCGAACGCTTTACGGTTTGCCGTATGTGAAACCGACTCGCATTCGCATCGGGGGAAATGTCGCCGCGGCGAAACTAGTTACGAAGGTGGATCCCATATATCCAGCCGCCACCGGCAAGAAGTGGGTGTCGGGGACTGTCGTGCTGCACGTGGTACTTGATCAAGAGGGGCGAGTAGTGCAGGTCGATGTCGTCAGTGGACCTCCGGAACTTGTGCATGCGTCCGTAAACGCCGTCCGGCAATGGAAATACCAGCCTACCTTGCTGAACGGCGACCCCGTTGAAGTGGACACATCGATCGCCGTCCAATTCACCCTGAATTGAACGCTCCGCAAGAGTGAGTATTGCCAATGCTCACGGATGGTTGGCGAACGCTCCCTGGTGGGAACACCGCGAATTGGCATGCAGCGCCGCGAACATCCTTCCGGCATTCCCCCCCAATAATTCTCACGGAAATGGGAACTATTTCACGAGTGGCGACATTCTAAGTAGTGAGCGGCGCGGGACGGACACACCGCAGCCCTTGTAGCGGCAGTTGCCGGACCACAGATAGGGCACTAAAGCGCGCCGCTACAAACGCCAAGTGTCAACGTCTAAACCCGGACCTGGAAGCGGTGCGGAAGTTTCTTATGAATAGCGACGACCAGCTCATATTCGAGTTCCAGCAAGGCTCGCGCGACTCGTTCGTAGAGCTGTTCGAACGCTATCGCGAGCCTATCTATGGATTCTTTCGGCGGCGGCTGGAGCATCCGGCGCGGGCGGAGGAATTGGCGCAGGAATGTTTTCTGGCGCTGCTGCAGAACGTGCAACGCTACGAGCCGCGAGCTGGTTTTCGCAGCTATTTATATGGAATCGCGATCCATCTGGTGGCTGCGGAACGGCGGAAGGCGGGGCGCGAAGTGGCGGAAAACGAAAAGCTCGACAGCCGACCACTCGAAGGCAACGCCGCGGAAAATAATGATGCCGGAATCTGGGTGCGCAACGCGCTGGGACATCTGGAACAAAGCGAGCGGGAGATTTTGATGCTGCGCGAGTACGAACAGCTCAGTTACGGCGAAATTGCAGCGGTGCTGCGCATGCCGGTGAATACCGTGCGCTCGCGATTATTCCGGGCGCGCGCGGCGCTGAAAAATCAATTGCTGCCGGTGAAGTGAAGGATTGAGGCCGAGGAATCTTATGGAACGAAATGCACAACACGCGTTTGATGCCGAAGAGGTAATGGCTTATCTGGACGGCGAACTGGAAGCGCAGCGAGCGGCGGCGCTGGCCGCGCATCTGGTGAGCTGCAGCGAGTGCCAGGAAGTCGCACAGGGATTTCGCGCGCTTTCGGAGCGGATGCTGAGCTTTGAAGTGGAGCATCCTTCGGCACGGATGAACGAAACGGTGCTGGCTGCGCTGGATTCCGGCGATTCGTCGAGGAAGGCGGTTCCGAGCATTTCCGGGCAAATTAAGTCGTGGAACTGGCGTCGCGTATTTGCGCCGCCTTACGTTTGGGCATTTGCGGGTTTGGGATCGGTAGCGTTGCTCGCGGTTGTGATCATTCCAAGCTTTTTCAGAGCCCGCCAGGCGGCGTGGCTTGATACACAACGCGCGACCGGCTTGTCCGCGCCTCACGACGAGGTGCAGAGTCTCCGTACAGAGCCGTTATACGCGCCGAAACCGGGATTGACGATGCCCATGAATGGACGGGCGGCCCAAGCGAGCGCAGGGGAGGGCTGGGCAGCGCCAGCGCCGCCGCCCCCTTCGGCTGGCGACGAATTGAAAGCGCCGGAAACTGTCGGGCCGATGATTGTGCAGACTGCGTCGCTGAATATTTTGGCGACGAACTACGATGAGGCCAGCGCAGCGATCGAAAAACTGGCCGCGGCGCATGGCGGCTACGTGGAAAAGCTGGACGCCAAAGCGCAGACCGGCAATGCCCGGGAACTCTCAGCAGCCCTGCGCATCCCGACGAAGCAGCTCGATGGTTTTCTGTCCGACGTGCGCAAGCTGGGCCACGTGGAAGAGGAAACGCGCTCCAACGAAGAGGTAAGCGACCAGTACGTGGACCTGCAAGCCAGGCTGAAGAGCGCTCGCGCCACCGAACAACGGTTGGTCGAGCTGCTCGGGACGCGCACCGGGAAGCTGGAAGACGTGTTGGAGGCCGAACGCGAGCTGGCGCGCATCCGTGGCGAAATCGAGAGCATGCAGGGCCAGAGCACAATCCTGGTCCACCGCGTGAATTACGCCACGGTCCAGGTGAACCTGAGCGAAGAATACCGCCAGGTATTGGGCTCGGGCCCGATTTCCACCGGCACGAAGATCCGGAACGCGGCAGTGGAGGGGTTCACCGACCTCGAAGGGGGCGCAGTAGCGCTCGTGGTTTTCCTGTTTGCGGTGGGCCCGTCGCTCTTGTTCTGGCTGGCGATTTTGCTGGTACCCGGGTGGTTCCTATGGAAGCGGTTCAGGCTTCGGGCCCAGCGCTAGGCTCCATCTTCTTCCAAAGAACATAGAAAAATGGCGGCGCGCTTTCAGAAAATGGATGTTAATACCGCAATACCATAGGCGATTTCCATTTCACGGGAGCTAAACCCAGCCGGCACATCAGATAGTACCGTCACCGGAATAGACAATAAGCTGGCAACAGGCGTGCAACCTGTACCGCGGCTGTCTCTTATCCCGGGGTGGGCCGGTTTCGCCGCGCTGAGACCGGAACTAGGGGTAGAGCATGACGGGGGCCCGACGGGGCCCCCTCTTTTTTTGTGTTGGCGCCTTGGACGCTCGTCCAAGGCAAGTGCATTGTTCGCGTTGCCTGCCTGTGCTGTAATACCCTCAGTTTTCGCACACCCTCTCAAATATGGGATCAGGCGCCGCGCCGTTCATACTGATTGCCTTCCTTTGGGTGATTGGTGTGCCTGTGCTGGCCATCGTCGCCTTCGTGCGCGTGGGTGCGGTGAAGAGCGCGGGCCAAGCGGAAGCGGCGCAATTGATCCGCCGGATTTACGCGCTGGAGCAGCGGCTCGCGCAGATCGAGAAGGGCCTCTCGGCGTTGAGCGCTGCGGCGAGTGCTACCCCTCCGCGGGAAGCTGCTGAAGTTGCGCCTACGGCTGCTGCGCATCCGCCTGTTCCGACGGCGCCTCCCGTGTCGGTACCTTCACTTTCGCAGCCTGCACGGCCATCCGTGGTTTCTGCGCCTCCATCGCCGACACGTACGCCCGCGCCAGTTCCTGACCACGCGCCGGCTATTTCGCAGCCGATGTCCCGCGGCAAGATGACGAGCGATGCGCCCGGCGGAAACTTTGAGGAGGTGGTCGCGGGGCGCTGGCTGAATTACGTCGGAATCCTGGCGCTGCTGTTTGCCGTGACGTTCTTCCTGAAATACGCGTTCGATAATAATTGGGTGGGGCCTCGCGGCAGAGTGGGGATCGGTCTGCTCGCGGGCAGCATTCTGTATCCGTGGAGCCACCACCTGCTGGATCGCGGCTACAAATATTTTTCCGAGGGAATCGCGGGGCTGGGCGCGGCGGTGCTGTATTTGTCGTTGTGGGCGGGCTGGCATTATTACCACATTTTTTCGCAGGACATTGCGTTCATGGCGATGATCGCGGTGACGGCGGTGACGTTAGTAGTGGCCGTGGGGCGCAACTCCGAGCGCATTGCGTTCTTGGCGCTGGTGGGCGGAGTGATTACGCCGATGCTGGTAAGCACCGGCCAGAATCACGAAGTTGCGCTCTTTACGTATCTGACGATTCTCGGCGCGGGAGTACTGGGGATCGCCTGGGTGCGTGACTGGAAATCGCTGCCGCCCGTGCAATTCCTTGCCACGCTGATTTATTTCTGGGGATGGTACAGCGATTTTTACAGGCCGTACGAACTGGGAACTACGGTCGTGTTCGCGACGGTGTTTTTCATTTTGTTTGCGGCGTTGCCGGTGGTGCGCAGCCGGCGCGATGGCGAGCTTTCGGGACTCGAAGCCGCGATCGTATTGGTGAATTCGCTGGCGTACCTGGTGGCACTGCGCGTAATGCTATGGCCGGAGAATCGCTGGGCTTTGACGGTGGCGGTGCTGGTGTTGGCCGCGGTGCATCTGGCGGCGGAGCGCATGCTGCCGGAAAAACGCGGAACGGAAGTGCGCCTGGCGCGAATTTTGTACGCGGGGCTGGCGCTAACTTTTGTGACGCTCGCGATTCCGATCCGGCTGGACGGCAATTGGATCACGATCGCGTGGGCGGTGCAGGGCGCGGTGCTGATCTGGAGCGGATTGCGGGCGCAGTTCGCGGCCTTGCGCTGGGCCGGCCTGGCGCTGTTTGCGATTGTGGCCGGGCGCTTGGCGCTGATTTCGATTCCCGCCGATACATTTCTGTTGAACGCGCGGTTTGCGACGTTTGCGATTTCCGTCGTTTGCATGGCGCTGAGCTGCTATTTCGCCGCGACCAGCAACGAAGAGTTGGGCGAGCAGGAAAGCGGGGCGTTTATGGTGACCGCGATTGTGGCGAATATTTTGGCGATCGCGGCATTTTCACTGGAAGTTTGGGATGTGTTCGGGCGCATGCCTTCTCTGGGAATTGATCGCGGACACGCGCAGGAGCTGGCGCTTTCGATGCTGTGGCTGGTGTGGGCGCTGGGTTTGCTGGGCGCGGGATTCTGGAAAAAATCGCAGGCGATCCGTTGGCAGGCGCTGGTGCTGCTGGGCGTGGTGATCGTGAAGGTATTTCTTTTCGACCTTTCGTTCCTCGAGAAATTCTACCGCATCGTCTCGTTCCTGCTGCTGGGCCTCGCGCTGATGCTGATTTCGTTCTACTACCAGCGGCAATTGCTCGGGCGGAAGGGCGAGAGGAAGGCGTGAGCACGCGATCGCGTTTGCCCTTACGTTTACCAGCGCGATTACGGCGTGGAGTTCTCGCCGTTGGCGCGATCGGCGTGGCGCTGCTGGCAACTTTTGCCGCGTTCGCGGATTCGCGGCTACCCGCAGCATGGAAGCATTGGCACTATTCGCGCGCGATTGAACTTACGCCGACGACCGTGCCGCAGTTGGTGAGCGTTATCACACCGCTGGAAATATATCCCCACGCAATCCCCTGGCTCGCCGACGTGCGCGTGATTGACGATCACGGCGCGGAAGTGCCGTACGTGAGTTTCCGAAGCGAGGGAACGTCGAACACCGCGTCGCTGCCGTCCACTTTGCGCGAAAATAGTTTTACCGCCGGGCAATTCACGCAATTGGTCGTGGATGCTGGGCCGCACGCGCCGTTTCACAATGCGGTGCGCATTCAAACCACCGCGTCGGACTTCATCGAATGGGTGCAGGTGGAGGCCAGCGACGACGGGCACGTCTGGAGGATGGTGCAGGAGCGCGCGCCGATTTTCCGCTTTCGCAAGGACGCGCACGAGGGCACGCAAGTAGTGCACTACTCCGAAAATAACGCGCAGTATTTACGTGTGCGCATCCTGGACGGCGATGCGAAATTCGCGGTGTTCGGCGCGGACGTGTTGCATGAAGTGGTGCAGCCCGCCGAGCGTGTTCCGCTGGAAATTACTTTGTCGCCGGACCCGAAACAGCCGGCGGGCATCAGCCTTTGGCGAGCCGATGTGGGCGAAGCGGCGGAACTCGGTCTGGAAGTGCGATTTGACGTGACGGCGCCCGCGGAGTTCATTCGCACCGTGAGAATTTCCGTGAGCGGAGACGACAAAGAATGGATCAGCATCGGCGGTGGTGAAATTTATCGCTATCGTCGCGACGACGCGCAGTTGGAGCAGTTGTCGGTTGTCGTTCATCATGGCGCGCCGCAGGTGCACTACCTTCGCGTGGAAATCGTGAATGGGAATGACGCGCCGTTGGTCGGCGGCCCACCGAAATTGTATGTGACGCCGCAGCACCTGGTCTTCGAGCAGCAGCCGGGGCGAAGTTATTCCCTGATTTATGGCCAAGAACGCGCCGAGGCCGCGCAGTACGATCTAGGCCGCCGCTTGGACGCGAAGCTGATGGCCGCGGCCGTAGCGGCGCAGTTGGGCCCGGAGGTAGTGAACGCAAATTGGGTGGATCCGCGCCCATGGACCGAGACACACGATATTTTTCTGTGGCTCGTTCTGCTGGTGGCCGTGATCCTACTGGGCTATGCGGCGGTGCGTTCGTTGCGGAAATCGACGGGAGTGCCGGCGGCGTGAGCTTCGGCTGGTCGACGCGTGATGAGCTAAAAAATTAGGGGCGGGTCTCAGACCCGCCCCTACAGTACGTCTCAAACTTTCCTTCGTTTTAACTTTCCAACAGATCTGACGCTTGACTGCGGAGTTTAGCTGCAGCCCGACGTCCCACCACAGTTGGAGCATTTGTAGCAGCTGCCGTTGGGAGTCATTAACATTCCGCATTCGGAGCACGACGGCGCATCGTCAATCGTGGCGCGCTGGCGCGTGGAAGCGTCCGGATCGGCATGCTTGACGGCGGCTGCCGGAGCCACCGCGTGTGCCATCGCCGCAGCCGTAGTGGCCGGAGCTTCGGAATCCGCAGTGGCGTCTATATCCAGGTAATCGGGCGAGATGAATTTCGCGCCAAGCCAGCGACCGATGTAATCCACCACTGATTTTGCGTAGCGGATATTGGGATTGCCGGTGTACCCCGAAGGTTCGAAGCGCGAGTTGACGAATTTATCCACCAAAGCGCGCAGCGGCACGCCGTATTGCAGCGCGATGGAGACGGACAGAGCGAACGCGTCCATGATGCCGGAAAGCGTCGAGCCTTCCTTCGCCATCTTGATGAAGATTTCGCCGGGGGCGCCATCCTCATATTTCCCGACGGTGAGGTAGCCTTCGTGCCCGCCGATGGAAAATTTGTGCGTGATGGAACTGCGCTCGTTGGGAAGCTTGCGGCGGCTGGCGCCACGCGCGAAAAGCTCTTCCTGCTGCGGCGCTGAAACCGCGGGAGCGGCGGCAACTTCTGCAACCGGCACGGCCGCGGCGGCGGGCTTTTCGTCTTCCTTCTTGCTGGCAGCGGAAAGCGGCTGCGAGCGTTTGGAATTGTCGCGATAGATGGCCACGGCCTTCAGCCCATACTTCCACGATTCGATGTAAGCCTGCATGATGTCTTCGACGGTGGATTCTTCCGGCATGTTGATGGTCTTGCTGATCGCGCCGGAAAGGAAGGGCTGGGCCGCCGCCATCATGCGGAGATGTCCGCGCCATGCAATGGAACGTCCGCCGCCCATGGGAGAAAGCGAGCAATCGAAAACGGGCAGATGCTCGTCCTTCAGACCAGGAGCGCCTTCGATTTTAGCGTTGGCATCAATATAATCCACGATCTGCGCGACTTGTTCCGTGGGATAACCCAGATTCATCAGCGCCTGCGGCACGGTGTTGTTGACGATCTTGATCACGCCGCCGCCCACCAGCCTCTTCTGCTTCACCAGCGCCAGATCAGGTTCGATCCCGGTGGTGTCGCAATCCATCATGAAGCCGATGGTGCCGGTAGGAGCGAGCACGGAAACCTGCGAATTCTTGTAACCGAACTTTTCGCCAAGCTCGAGCGCATCGTCCCAGGCTTTGCGTGCGGCGCGCAGCAGCGAAGGCTGCACATGCTCTTCCTTGATCGGCCGCAGCGCATCGCGGTGCATGCGGATTACGTCAATCATAGCTTCGCGATTGCGCGGATAGCCGCCGAAGGGTCCCATGCGTTCCGCGATGCGCGCGGATTGCGCGTAGGATTCGCCGGTCATCAGCGCAGTAATGGCGCCGCAGAAATCACGGCCACCGTCGGAATCGTAAGGAAGCGCGAGAGACATGAGCAGCGCGCCGAGGTTGGCGTAGCCGATGCCCAGCGGGCGATAGTCGTGCGAATTGCGCGCGATTTTTTCCGTGGGATAGCTGGCGTTGTCCACCAGAATTTCCTGCGCCGTGATGGTGACGTCCACGGAGTGGCTGAAGGAGTCAGCATCGAACTGGCCGTTAGGACCGAGATACTTCATCAGGTTGAGCGAAGCCAGGTTGCAAGCCGTATCGTCCAGGAACATGTACTCCGAGCACGGATTCGACGCGTAGATGCGGTCGGTGGCTTTGCAGGTGTGCCAGCGGTTCACGGTAGTGTCGTACTGCATGCCGGGGTCGCCGCAGCGCCAGGCGGAATCCGCCATTTCACGCAGCAGGTCGCGCGCGCGGAATTGTTCGCAGGCCTTGCCATCGTTGACGTTGCGGGTCCACCAATCGCGGTCTTCTTCTACTGCCCGCATGAAATCGTCGGTGACGCGCACGGAGTGGTTTGCGTTCTGGAAGAAGACGGAGCTGTAAGCCTCGCCGTCAATCGCTTGATCGTAACCCTGCTCGATCAGCACGTGGGCCTTGCGCTCTTCCTTGGTCTTGGACTGGATGAACTCCATGATGTCCGGATGTTCGACGTTGAGGATCACCATCTTGGCGGCGCGGCGCGTCTTCCCGCCGCTCTTGATTACGCCGGCGAACGCGTCGAAGCCCTTCATGAAGCTGACTGGACCGGAAGCGATGCCGCCGCCGGAGAGAGACTCCCTGCTGCCGCGGAGCGTGGAGAAGTTTGTGCCGGTGCCGGAGCCCCACTTGAACAGCATGCCTTCGGTCTTGGCCAGGTTCATGATGGAATCCATGTTGTCCTGGACCGAATTGATGAAGCACGCGGAGCATTGCGGCTTGGCCTGCACGCCGACGTTGAACCACACGGGGGAATTGAACGCGACTTTCTGCTCGACGAGCAGGTGAGTGAGTTCGTCGCGGAAAATGTTTTTGGATTCGGGGCTGGCGAAGTAGCCGCCCTCATCGCCCCAGCGGACGATGGTGTCTACCACACGGCCGATCAACTGGCGCACCGACGTTTCGCGCTCGGGGGTGTTGGGCTTGCCGTGGAAGTACTTGGAAGCCACGATGTTGGTGGCCGTCATGGACCAGGACTTGGGGACTTCCACGTTTTCCTGGCGGAAGATTACCTGGCCTTTATCATTGCCAATGAGAGCAGTGCGACGTTCCCACTCAACTTTGTCGAAAGGTGAAACTTTTCCGTCGGTGAACCGTCGCTGGAATTCTAGCCCGGTCGTCCGCCGTGCAATTTGATTCGTTTCGGCCATGCTGTTCCATACCGTCCTTGTTTCAGCCATTTTGCCTCCGCGCAGGCAGTGGTGCCACGTGCATGTGAGCCGGGGAGCCGTGCGGGAGCAGAACCTTCATTCTACTCCTAACTGGCGCCCCGAGGGTGAAGTGAAGTGCACCGTACTGGTACACGAAAAGTTGCGTTTGTGGGGAGCAGCCAGACCTAGGAGCGGCAACAAATGCCGTTCGCGCCGAAAAAAAAGAGACAATAGCCCAGCTAAGCCGCGCAAGAAAATTGAGGCGCGGCGTTCAGTGGGGTGATGCCCCTCTAGATTTTCGGTTAAACTCGGTCCGGCTCTACGACTGGTTGGGGGCAGCGAAAAAACGCTGCGGCCAACAAATGCTCCCCCGAGCTTGGAAGCGCAGTATCGGGGGTTGTGGAAAACTTGTCAAGAAAAATTCATCGATAAACCACAAAATCTTATGCTCAGCGTGTCGAAAACGTCTACCTGTTGTGGTGTGTATGCTAGCGTACGCTCCCCACGGTAGCAGCAGTTGAAGCATCCAAGTAAGACGATGAAAAACTGCTACGAGAAGATTTCGCGCGTGGTGCTGGCAATTCTGGCGTTGACGCTAGCGTGCAGCTCGGCGCGTGCGTTTCAGACTGCGGCGAGCGACGCCACACAATCCGGCGCAGACAGCAGCGCAGCCAGCGACGCACGCAACTCCGCAACGCACGCTGCAGCGAACAGTGCAACGAATGATGCGAAAGCAGCGCCCGCGAATGCGGAGCATGCGATCGCGAAAATGATTCCGGTGAACGGCATCCCGAAATTCGGCGAAGTCTCACCGCAGCTTTATCGCGGAGCCCAACCTTCCAGCGAAGGCCTCGAGTACCTGGCCAGCGTGGGCGTCGAAATCATCGTGAACCTGCGGCCCGGCGAACATCCGAACGAAGAACAGGAAGCCTCCAGGCTGGGCATGCGTTACGTTTCCATTCCGTGGCACTGCTACCATCCCAACGACGAGGCGATAGCAGATTTTCTGCATGTGCTGCAAGAAAATCCCAATAAGAAGGTCTTTGTGCACTGCGAACTGGGCTCGGACCGCACCGGCATGTCCATCGCAGCGTATCGGATGAGCGTGCAGAGATGGTCGGCCGACGAAGCGATGAAGGAAATGCAAGCCTATGGATTTTCGGGCTCGCATCATCTCACTTGCCGGGGACTGGCGGAGTACGAACGGTCTTTCCCAAGCGCTTTCAAGAGCCACCCAGAGTTTCTGGATTTGCGTCCAGTGGTACCGGCACCCGCCAGCGCGCGCTAGCTGAGCAAAATCGCCAGTGCGCGCGGGACAGATCGAACCAGACTCCTTGCCGACACGGATTTTTCCCGACTATCGTCCAAAGTGCTGCACGGGCAATCAGGAGTCGCGGCCGCGACTTCCGATCCACTTTCAGCATGGCAGAAACGATCCGGGAACCCCATCGAGGGTCTGCCCGGAGATGTGTTGAGGATAGCAACACCACGGAATTGACATGAACCGTTGCGCGCTGGAAAAATTCATAATGAGGGGCGATGTCAAATCCAGCGATTGAAATCGAACGGCTCACGAAAGACTACCCGGTGGGGTTCTGGCGGAAAAAAATGCGCCGCTCCCTCGACCATTTGTCTCTGCAGGTCGAAGAAGGGGAATCGTTCGGATTCCTGGGACCGAACGGCGCAGGCAAGACCACCACGATGAAGCTGTTGATGGGCCTGATTTTCCCCACGTCTGGAATGGCGCGCGTGCGCGGCCGCTCGATCAACGACGTGCGCATGCATCGCGAGATCGGCTATATGCCGGAGCAGCCCTATTTTTACGATTACCTGACGGCCCGGGAGCTGCTGGCATATTTCGCGCGGTTTTTCGGGTTCAAGGCGGCGGAGCGCAACGAACGCGTCGCACGCTTTCTCAGCCTGGTGGGCCTCGCCGCAGCCGCCGACGTGCAGCTGCGCAAATTTTCAAAAGGCATGCTGCAGCGCGTGGGCATCGCGCAGGCCATTCTGCACGATCCGCAGGTAGTGTTTCTGGACGAGCCCATGTCTGGCCTGGATCCGGTGGGCCGCCGCGAAGTGCGCGACATCATCCTGGATTTGAAGAAGCAGGGGCGCACGATTTTCTTTTCCACGCACATTCTTTCCGACGCGGAAATGTTGTGCGACCGCGTCGCCGTGCTGCTCGAAGGAAAATTGCGCGGAGTTGGCTCCCCGGGGGAAATTGTGTCCATGGAAGTCCAAGGCATGGAAATCCTGTTCGAAGTGGGCAAGGAACGGACGCTACCCGCGAACCTCGCAGCGCGCGCGAAAAATGTCGGCAATCGTTATCGCATCGAGGTGTCGGAACAGGAGCTGTACGCGGTGCTGGAACAATTGCGCGGATGCGAGGGGCGCATTCTGTCCGTGGCGCCGCTGCGGCCGTCGTTGGAAGATTATTTTTTCAATCTGGTGGGCCGCCAGAAATCGCAAGTGCCCGCCACGGAAGTGGGTGTGCGATGAGCGTGATACCGGGCGTGGTGGCCATCAATACCTTTCGCGAGGCGGTGCGCGACCGCGTGCTCTACAACCTGATATTTTTTGCCCTGGTAATGATCGGCGCGGCCATCCTCGTCGGCCAGATTTCCATCGGCATCGAGCGCATGGTGATCATCAACTTGGGCCTTTCGGCGATTTCGATTTTTGGAATCATCATGGCGATTTTTATCGGCGTGGGGCTGGTGTACAAGGAAATGGAAAAGCGCACGCTCTACAGCCTGCTTTCCAAACCCATCCGCCGCTGGGAATTCCTGGTGGGAAAATTTGCCGGCCTGCTCCTGACGCTGGGGGTCAACACTGCGCTGATGACGCTGGGCCTGGGCGCGGCGTTGTACTGCGTCAGCAGGAAATTCGAGCGCACCGACGCGACGATTCTGGTGGCGGTTTATTTTATTTTGCTGGAGCTGGCGCTGGTCACCGCACTGGCGCTGTTCTTTTCCTGTTTTACCAGCCCCATGCTTTCCAGTCTGTACACTTTGGGAATATATGTTGCTGGAGTTTTCGCGCCCGGCATACTGAGCGTCAGCCAGTTTACATCCAATTGGGTGCTGGCGGCCGTCACCCGCTTCATCTACTACCTCTTGCCGAATTTTCACAATTTCGGCGTAATTGCAGCCGCGGCGCACGGCGACGCAGTGCCACTCGCGCTCATCTGGCACAACACCTTGTACGCGGCGCTCTATGTCATTCTGATTCTCGTGGCTTCGGCCGCGGTGTTTTCCGGCCGCAATCTGAAATGAGCAAGCGCAGCCAAAATAAAAGTCATACACGAGCACTCTTGCTCGCCCTGGTGGCGGTGCCGGCGCTGTTCGCAGTATGCGCAGGGCTACAGATGCGTATTGACGCGGATACGCTTCTGATGAACCAGGACAAGGAAGAATTGCTGCTGCGCTCCGGCGCGCTGCTGAAGAAATTGAGTCTCGGATATGAATCGCTGCTGGCGGACATCTATTGGACGCGGGTGGTGCAATATTATGGCGTCAGGGCCCGCAAACCTGGCGCGACCTACGAATCGCTGTGGCCGTTGCTGGACATCACCACCACGCTCGATCCCAAGTTGCTAATCGCCTATCGCTTTGGCGCGGTTTTTCTTTCGGAGCAACCGCCGACCGGCCCCGGAGAAGCGGATCTGGCGGTGCAGCTGGTGAAACGAGGCATCGCGGAAAATCCGGACGAATGGCGCCTGTATCAGGATCTGGGATTTCTTTATTCCATCCACCTCAAGGATTACAAAAAAGCCGCGGAGGCCTACCTGGAAGGCAGCAAGAATCCCAATGCGCAAGTATGGATGAAAGTGATGGCTGCGCGCGTGGCCGAAACCGGCAACCAGCTGGAGACATCACGACTCATCTGGACCGGAGTGTACTCCAGTACCAAAGACGAACTGATCCGGCACACCGCCCTGCAGCATATTCATTCGCTGGAAGCCGCGCTGGGCCTGGAGCGCCTCAACGAAAGCTCCGAGGATTACTGGAGAAAATTCGGCCGCTTCCCTGCCTCGATGCAAGAACTGCGCGATGCGGGATTGGTCGGCGGCACTCTGCAGGACCCGGCGGGTTATCCCTACGTGATGGGTCCGAACGGCGTGCCGCAACTCGATCCGAAAAGCCCAATCGTTCTGGACCCAGACCAGGGATCTGGAAAACTTCGCTAGCATTACTTCTCGCGGTGCAGTTCCCGCGAGCTTTTGATTTGCTTGCACTCGAACTGGCCCTCTGCGCTATAATCCCCCCAATCCAGCTAGCAACTCGGGCCTGCACGGCCGTCTGCACTCGGGCACCCTTCTTGGCCGGCGGGCGGGAGGCACCCATGGAAGCGATTCACGGCGCACTTTTGGGCGTTCTGGTTCTTTGGGGAGCGGTAACTGCCGTTCTCATCGGCCTTCTCGCCTATCGCGGCACCCTCGAAATTCGTGAAGACGACCAGATCTTTCTCGATCGCGCCGGCGATTCCATGGCCAACGAGCAGCGCGAAATTGTCGCGCGCATTGAGAAGCTCTCCAAGCCCATCAAGATCTTCATGATCCTTTCCATTGTCCTGCTGCTAACCGCCCTCGGCGTCTTCCTCTTCGAGGGCTTCAAAAATTTCTGAATTCCCCTGCAGGGCGATTCACCCGTCGATCCCGCTTCGCCCCATCAAACCGTGCGCCACTCATCACTTGTCACTAATTCTGCGGCTTGGGCGGTGCCGGCGTCGCGGGCGTCACCGGCACCGCCTCCGCCGGAGCCAGCGACCCGCAATCCACCGCCGTGTGGTTGTGCACCACTAGCCAATCATTGCCCACCTTGGTAAACACCAGCGTCGTCTGTCCCCGCGCGTCGTAACCCTTCCCCGTCGCCAGCATCGCCGAAAAATCCCACTGGTACGTGGCCCACGCCACGTCCGCATGTATATAGATGAAAGTGTTCCGCCGCACAATCTGCATCTGCTGGAACGCCGCTTTCTGCCGCTCGTAACCGTCCGCCCAGTTTTTCCATCCCACGATCGGCGGCCCGTAATCGCTGCTTACAAACGTCGCGCTATCCGCATAATATTTGTGCATCAGTTCCAGATTTCCCAACTGCTGCGCCGCCAGCATTTCGCCAATGTTATGTTCGATCTGATCGTTCGGCGTCATCGGCATGGACGGCAGCGGCTGATCCGGCGCAGGCTGATTCTTTTTGTTTTTCTGCGCCCATACTCCCGACGAAAGCAGCAGAATCACAGCCACGCCCGCCAGCCCGCGAATCGCGCGCATGCGCAACCCCGTCAACCTCGCATCAAATCCCCTCATTCGCTTTTCCTCCTCACCTGCCCCGCCGGAGCATAGCACGGCCCCGAAAGCACAATGACGGCCATTGGCACACGTGTTGCGCATGAAAAAACGGTCTCGGGATTTCACCTAGTAGATATTCGTGGATGTTTTCTTGCCATCATCTGCGGCGGCTCGGACGCGGTTTCCACAAATTCACAGCAAACAATCACATCGGGGTAGGGGCGCTGCTTGCTGCGCCCCAACTTGCCACAGTGTCAGCCCTGTCGCGCAATGTACGGTGTAGTTCGGAACCGCGCCTATTTCCTCACATCCCGCACAACGCGAAATCCATAATCCGCATACTGAAATTCCGGCGGTATGCTCGCACGCGCCGCGCAACGCGACACCTTAATCTGGTGCCGCCACGATCCTCCGCGCGAACTTTTCCGCGTCCCCCGCGCCGGCCCCTGCGGGTTGCGCTCCAGCGACGCGCCATAATATTCCGCCGCAAACCAATCCGCGCACCACTCGTGCACGTTTGCCCCAATGTCGCAAAGCCCGTACGCGCTTCGTTCCGCTCGCCCCACCGGCTCCGGCCCGCTCCTCCAGCGCGCGGAATAATTCGCCAAATGCTCCGGCGGCTCGTCGCCCCACGGAAATTGTTTTTGCTCCACTCCACCGCGCGCCGCACGTTCCCACTCCGCTTCCGTCGGCAAACGATATCGCCGCCCGCTACCCGCGCTCAACCACTCGCAGTAAGCCACCGCATCAAACCACGAAGGCGCCACCAACGGCTGCTCCGCATCAGAAAAGCTCGGATCAGTCCAATACAGCGGTGTGCGGTGCTTCGTAGCTGCCAGAAATCGCCCATACTCCGCGTTCGTCACCTGGCATTCCGCCATCTCAAACGCGTCCACCCAAACCCGATGCACCGGCCGCTCATTGTCCTGCCCCGCGTCGCTCCCCATCAAGAACCACCCCTCGGGAACCGCCACCATCCGCGGCTCGATCACTTCCGCGCCAGCGCCAGACTCAATTCGAAATTCGTCACTCACGTGCGCACCCGCAGCCGCATTCATCGCGTCAATCCTGTCCCGCCGTATGCCGTGTCTGGCTCAGCAAATTCACAAACAACCGGTAGGCCCCCGGCACTCCCGCCGGTAGCTCCCTGAAAAACGAAAGCCCGGTGTAAACGTACAAACCCTTCCCATCGCGCACATAAACCAGCGACCCTTTCGTCTCGGCCTCGCCCGGATCCGTCAACCCCAGCAGCGGCGTGTAGTTCGCATCGAACGTTCCCCAAAAATAAAGCCCGCGCTCCTGCACCCAACCCTGAAAATCCTCGAGCGAAATTTTGTTCGGCGAATTCAGCAGCGGATCATCCGGCGCCAGAAATCGCACCGGCGAATTTGCATCCGTCACGCGCGAAGTCTGCTCCGGCATGGTGGCCTTAAACGGCGCCGGCAATTCCTCGTTCCACGCAAAATCGCGCTGATACTGCACCAGCAGCGTCCCGCCGCGCTTCACGTAATCCAGCAGCCGCGCATTCGTCCGCAGCAGGTCCGGACGCAATTCGTACGCGCGTATCCCCACCGTAATCGCGTCGTACTTGCTCAAATCTCCAAACGCCAGCGCCACCTCGTCCAACATATCCACGCGAATCCCGATCTGCCGCAAAATTTCCGGCAGAGTGTCGTTCTCCGCGGCGATATAACCGATGCGCAATCCCGCCGGCACGATCAAATTCAGGACGTGTACAGTCGCATCCGCAGGCTCGCTCCAATTCCGCGTCGGCAAAGTCGGAATCGGCTCCACGGAAGTCCGAAAAGTTTCATCGCCCATCCGCGCATAAGGACGCAACGTGTAAGCCCCCGCCGCAGTTTCCGCCGGCGCCGTCACCACAAATTGAATCAACCGGTCGCCGCCCTTCGCAAATTCCAGCGGCCCCTCCACGTTCGGCATCTGCACTGTCCACCCCTTCGGCGCTTCCAATCCCACCGTAACTTTCGTCGCCGCCGTGCCGTGGTAACGCACCCGCGCGAAAAGTTTCACCGGCATCGCCGCCAGTTTCTCCGGCGCCATCACCTGCTTCGGCTCCACCGTCAACGTCACCGCCGGCACTAGCTCCAGCGGATACGTTTGTATCCCCGTCGTGGTGGCTTCCATCGAATTCAACGGCCGTTCGATGGCAAATTCGTATCCCGCAACTTCCACGCGCAGCGCCAATCGCACCAGCGGCGGTGGAAATGGCAAAATCGCATCCGCGGCAGTCAGCGATCGCTTCGCCCCCGCCGGAATCGCCACTGTGAATTTCGCGGCGTCGGTACCGCTCGCTCCCTTCGCTCCCTCCGGCGCCACGCTCCATCCGCTCGGCACCACAATGCTGCTCGCGTTCAAAGTCCACTTCACCGGCACCGCCGGAGTCCCCGCAATAGACACGTCCACCGAAAATGTTTCTCCCGCCACCAATTCGTGCCGGCTCGCTTGCGCGTCCAGCGGAATCGCTACGTCATCAGCCAGCGCCAGATTAATCCGCTTCAACACGCCATCAATCACCCACACCGCGCCGTCGCCACCCTGCTTCGCCAGTTGCTCGCGCAATCCTGCAATCTCTTTCGCGGCGGCAGCCAGCGACTTCGCCGCACCCGCGCGATCCAATTCCAGCGCGGATTTCGCCGCAGCCGCCAATTCCTGATCGGCTGCATTCAACGCCGCAGCCATCGTCGCCTGCGCGCCAGGAAATCGCGCAGCCAGCGACGCCAGCGGCTCAGCCAGTAACCGAGCATCGAATTTCCCCGCCTCGCCCTTCTCGTTCTCCGCCACCAGAAATACCGGCCGCCGGAAAAACGCGTTCCCGAAAAATGCCGGCGTGCCCTGCGACCGGTGCTGCGCGTGGCCCTCCATCCCCATCTCCACGTACGTTTTGCCCCATAGAGGCGAAACTTCGTCCGCCGGCAATGCCACCGCGTTCGCGGCAGTCGCGTTGCGCGCCACACGCGCTTCCAGCGTCACTCTCCACGGCATCAGCCCTTCCGCAATCTGTTCGGGAAACATTTTCGGGTCAGCCGCCGCCGTCACCGCTTGCGGCGTCAAAATCCCGCTCTCCTGATGATGTCCGTGCCCGGAATGTACGCCGCCCCAGCCGTTGATCACCACGTCCGGCCGGTAAGTCCGTATCACCCGCACCATATCTTCCAACGCCAGATTTCCCCACACTTTGCTCGCCTGCTCCGGGCTCTTCAGATATCCAGTGTCCAAGGCGCGCGTAAAATACTGCCGCACGCCGTAATGTTCCCCCGCCGCCAGCAATTCTTCCGTGCGCACCACGCCCAACTCTCCATCCTGCTCCGGCCCGATCGCGTTCTGCCCGCCCTGCCCGCGCGTAATCGTCAGCAGCGCTACGTCCGCGTTCAATCCGTGCGAAAGATATGCCAGCAGGCTCGACCATTCGTCATCAGGATGCGCCGTAATAAAAAGAATCCGCGTGCTCACCCGCGCCTTATGAATCGCCTCCACCGTTTCCGGCAGCGACTGCGCGACAACGGGCCGTGCTGCCGCGCACACCACAGAAAGCGCGCAGGAAATCATTGCGGTCACGCGAAAAAATCCCACCCTCGGATTCCAATTCAAGTTCCGGCCTCCTCAAAGGGCCACTGCCGCAGTATCCGCGCGCGCCCCATGTACACCAGAATACCCGCCACCATCGCCGCAAGCGAGGCCAGCATCGGCCCGCGCCCCGTCGCAATAAAAACCGCGATCCATCCCGCAATCGCCAGCACCGCCGGCACGGGATACAGCCACATGCGGAACGGCCAGTGCTCCGCTTTCCATCTCCGGTGCAGCAGCAGCAATCCCACCGCCTGACCGACAAATTGGATGAGGCAGCGCATCGCCAGGATGGCGCGAATCACCGAGAACAAACCAAAAAATAAGCAAACCACCATGGACGTGCCGCCCAACGCCAGAAGCGCCACGTGCGGAAAACGCTTTGTAGGA
>Ga0308309_10000314_pt1 | contig 32937 bp, 20 predicted proteins | sample HubBroMetageWFT5_FD_192491 | JGI IMG/M metagenome (GOLD analysis project Ga0308309, IMG submission 192491) | Warmed and freeze-thawed soil microbial communities from the Hubbard Brook experimental Forest, New Hampshire - Hubbard Brook CCASE Soil... | ecosystem: Environmental > Terrestrial >...
TCTGCGTTCCGCCTCCCGTGGACGGCAGCAAACTGCAAGTCATGCCCTGGCCGCTTTTTCACAACATGACCGACCATCAGATCGAAGCTATCTACGAGTATCTCAGCGTAATCCCCTGCATCGACAACAACTTCGCCCCGCCGCCCGCTGGCGCCCCCAACGAGTTACGCAATGATTGTGGCAGCAGCGATCCGTCGCTCATTCCCCGCGCCGCCCCCTTGTTTGATGGCAACTCGCGCGCCAACGCTCGGAAATAGTCGATGTTTCAGCTATGGAGAAGAACCCCCGTGAAAACGACTTCGGAGAATGCCGCTGAGCGTATTAGGTCTCGACGGCATTATCCGTAGCTCGGCTAACAAGGAATGGCTGCCTTGCACGCTGAACAACGTCCTTCGCTCTGGCGGGGGCGCAATTTCCGCCACGAGAATCGATTCTTCGGCGCCATGGCGGCCGTCTTTCTCGTCGTAATATTTACAGGCTTTGCGCGGACTTACTATCTCGCGGGAGTATTCAACGCTCCTCTTCCCAACCTGCTGGTGCATATCCATGGCGCAGTCTTCTCGCTATGGATTTTTCTGTTCATCACGCAAGTTTCGCTCATTACAGTTCAGCGCGTTGACTTACATCGACGGCTAGGCATATTTGGCTTTGCCTTGGCATGTCTCATGGTGACATTGGGCGTGCTGGTCGCCACCGACCGGCTCACCCGGCGCGCCGCAAATCCCGGAGCGGAAACAGTTGAAGAAGTGCGAGCGTTTTACGCGATCCCTCTCGCCGATATGGTGATGTTTTCCACCTTCGTCTATCTCGGTTTTCGCAACCGGACCCATCTCGCCGTTCACAAGCGCCTGATGCTGTTCGCAACTCTCGCGCTACTGGATGCTGCGTTCGACCGCTGGTCCTTCTTTGACCCCTACCGACTGTCAGTCGTAAATGCTGTCTGCTTCTTTCCCCTCCTTGCCGTTTTGCTCGCCTACGACTGGTGGTCAACAGGTAAGCCGCAACGGGTCACGCTCTGGGCCAGCGGCTTTCTTGTTGTGGTGCAGCAGCTAAGACATCCCCTCAGCCACACGGCAGCCTGGCAGGCTTTTGCCACCTGGGCACAGACGCACGCAATCTCGTTTCGGAGATGACTCGCGCCTCTGCGGTCGCACTAGTTTCTTGAAGTACGGGTGATCGACGGGACGGGCGGCTGGGATAACCTCGACGCCCATGTGAATGAGACCTTTGTGTGGGTCTGCCTTGCGTTCTCGATCCTCTCTCCGGACCTTGTGCTTCTGGCAAGAAGTGATCCGCTCACACTCAGGGTTGCCCCGGCGGTGAACAGTTCCCCGAATCGAGACTAGCGACTGACTCACTGAAGATCGCGGTTGCAATACGAAGAGTGCATTCCGCAGAGTGGCACCACATTTCAACTCCCGAGTCGTCGGCGAACCGGAAGTAATGCAGACCGGGATATGCGGATGGGTCCGACAAGTCGCATAGTGTTTACTGATGACGTTTGGGCGAAGCGTTTCCGAGCGTCGGACTCAAGTCCTGGTAAACGCGAACTAATCGGGACTTAGCCAACTTTGCTGACCATTATCGAGCGATTCAGGTGGCTATTGCAGCTTCGCGTATTCCGCTTTGGCTTCCTTCAGGATGGGGATGTCGGGGTCGGCGCCTTTCCACAGCGCGAAAAAATCCTGATAAGCGGTCTTTGATTTCGCGCTATCGCCAGGCAAGGCATACGCGCGGCCAAGCCCGAGATGCGCGAGTGCGGCCAGCGGCGCGTTTCCGACCAGGCCTGCATGGTCGAGAATTTTTTGGAACTCGTTACCCGCCGCGGCCCCCTGCTTCACTGCCAGGTACGCTTCGCCGCGCATATAAACTGGATAGAGGGCAAAGGTGAAGGAAGTATTCGTTTCTCCCAGTTCATAAGGGGCGGACGCAGACAGCGCGTCGATGGCTCGCTTACCGGCACCACTGTGAAGCGCGGTTGCAGCTCGGATCATCGGAAGATAATTGAACTTTACGACGGTGTCTTCGCTGAAGCGTTTGCCCAAATCGGCGGCTAGTCGCTCGGCCTGTGCGGAATCGCCAGCCAGTCCGAGTGCAACGGCTGAGAAGCCTTCAACCTGTCTGCCGGCGGCCAGAGCGAGGGCGGCTTGGGCATCTCGCTTCGCCGAAGGCATATCGCCGGCTAATGCCTCGCGGACCGCGGAGTGCGACTTGTATTCCGCGGCCGCTTCTTTTTCATTGGCGCGTTGCGCGGAATCGGCGGCGCGGCGTGTTAGTTCGCGGCTCTTGGCGAACTCGCCGTAATATGCCGCCGTTTCGGATTCCAGGAAAAGGATCTGATCATCGACTCCTGGTTTTCCGGTCGCGGTGGCGACCTGCTGCTGCATTTCGGCCGCGTCGTGCTGGAGGAAATTCACTACGTAAAGCACGAGAGGCAGCCAAGGCGAATCAATGTTATGCGTGCGTGACTCGCGCACTGTGGCCTTGGCTTGCTCGAGTTGGTCAATCCACTGATAAGTGTAAGCCAGATTCGCATAGTTGTTACCGCTGCCGGGATTCAGCTGCAGCGCCTGCAGCGCCGCGGCATTCGCTTTCGGGTAGTCCCCCATGGACGAATATGTAAACCATAGGTAAACCTGAGGGTCCTCATCGCGGGGGTAAGTTTGCGCCCATGCCTGAAAGGAAGTGCGGGCAGCCTCAAGATTTCCGGTGACGACAAGGTCGTAGAATGAGGAAATGCCCAGCTTTTCGCTCTCACTGACGCGCTCGCGCAATGCGTAAGCCTTGCGCACATTCTCGGCACAGCGGTCGTTTTCACTAAGAGGTTGATAACTCTGGGCCAAGCGCAAATAAGCCATGGCAAAATTTGGATCCAGTGAAACGGCCCTTTCAAACAGAGGGATCGCGGCAGCGTAGTCGTTTGCCACATCCATTGTTTGTTTGCCGAGCGTGTAGGCTTGCAGTGCTTCGAGTGAAGGCGTGGTGACGTTTTCCGGAAGCGCGTTGTACTTGCGCACCGAAGCTAGCGATTCTCCCATTTTTCCGCGCAGCTTGGTCGCCGCGTCGCCCAGAGCGTTCAAAACTTGCTCCTTCCCGCTGGCCGTCACTTGCTCTTGCGCCAGCAGGTCGCCGTTTCGGCAATTCACCGCCTTCAAAGTCAAGACATACTGGCTGCCCAAGCTGGAAATGGAGCCTTCAATGGTGGCGGCGCTGGCGGTGCGTTGGCAAACGTCGCGTGCCACGTCTGGCGTAAGCTGCGCGTCTTTTGGCTTGGCCATCAGCATCAGCGTGTGTGCAATACGCTCATCGGAGACAAGGCTGAGGAACGGAGACTGGTCCAGCTGCGCTGAAAGTCCCTGGCGCAGCGTGCCGTCAAAGACAAGATCGCCGGTGGTGTTCGCGAACTCGGCGAGAACGATAGTGTCCTTGTCGGTTAGGGCCTGAGCACGTCGCGTAAAGTATAGCCAGCTAGCGACGCCCGCCACGACTATGACGAGAGCGGCGCCGATAACCACAGGCCACTTCGCACGATCGGTTTTGACCGGCGCGGCTGAAACGGCGCCAGATTTTGATTCAGGCGACGCCGCTGCGTGCAAAAGAGTTTGGTCAGGACTGGCCGACTCTGCCATTCCACTCGCCACCTTCGAGCGTCCCGATTCCGTGTCGCGCTTTAGACGCTGCAAGTCCGATCGAATGTCCGACGCGTGCTGATAGCGGAGGTTCGGGTCTTTTTCCAGCGCTCGGGTGATGACGTCTTCCAGTTTGGGCGGCACCGCGGGATTCAGTCGCACGGGAGCTACCGGCGCGCGATTCAGAATGGCATCGAAAATTTCGGCTGAAGTGTTTCCGGAGAAGGTTTGCTGCCCTGTGGCCATTTCGTAGAGGACCAAACCGAAAGAGAAAATGTCCGTGCGGCCGTCCAGTTCTTTGCCGCGCGCTTGTTCAGGTGACATGTACGCGAGCGTGCCCATGGCTGCGCCTGGCGTGCTCAACTGCAACGCATCCTGCGTCCGCGTCGCATCGGTATCCATTCCTGCCTTAGCTTGCAGCTTCGCCAGACCGAAATCGAGAACCTTGGCGTGGCCGCGCTTGGTGACAAAAATGTTGGCGGGCTTGATGTCGCGGTGGACGATGCCCTCGGCGTGGGCAGCATCGAGCGCGTCGGCAATCTCGATGGCCAGCGATAGGGTCAACTCGGTTTCCATCGGATGCCCGGCAATTTGATGTTTCAGCGTCAGGCCGTCTAAAAATTCCATGGCGATGAACGCTTCGCCGTGCGCGTCATCAATTTCGTGGATGGTACAGATGTTCGGATGATTCAGGGCAGACGCGGCCTGCGCTTCGCGCTCGAAGCGGCTGAGGGCTTGCGCGTCTTTAGAAATCTCGTCAGGCAGGAACTTCAAGACGACAAAGCGGTGCAGCTTTACGTCCTCAGCCTTGTAAACCACACCCATACCACCACCGCCGAGCTTTTCGACGATGCGGTAGTGCGAGATGGTTTGGCCGATGAGCGAGTCGGTGGCTGGCACGTGGAGCACATCTTAGGGCGCGTCGGGAATCAAGTCAACGAAGAGGGGCAGCTCGGTCAAGTCCTTCCATGAGAAGGCCGGTTGATGTCAAGGCACACTTTGGCTTTCTTCTTTCTTAGAATCAGTTCCTACTCAGCCAAGCCGCCCCTGTCGCCATCCTCCCATCCGCACTCTTTGTGAGCGATATTCGCTCGGTGCAAGGTGGGTGTTCTCGATTCAGTAGGTGCTGCTACCTGATTAGCGTCCTCTGTTCTCACCTTTTCGGTGGGAGTTGGACTCCAGGACTTAGCCGCAGTCACCTGGACTCGGCGGTCGAGCTCGGCGGTCCGGATCGAAACTCTAAGCCACTGCCCGAATCGCCTTCTGACTATTGCGCAGTGGTTCGTGCATCTCGCCAAAGAAGCTGTCCTTCCATCCCGTGAACGGGAAATAGGCCATTGGGGCTGCTACGCCGATATTGATGCCGATATTGAACTAGGGCACAGCATCGGCCTCACCGACTCCCAACCAGTTCTCTCTGATTCACGGGTTTTGTCCCGTCGCATAAACCTTGATCCAGTGATTCCGGATTCTCGCCTTGACCTGTTCTCCGTTCAGGTCGGAGACTATCAAGTTGGAGTCCTGCAACGGCATGTGGCAATCGATGCAGTTCTCGCGAATCTTCGCACCCAACTTCACAAATTCGCCGCAGTCCTGATCCTTATGACACCGCAAACATTTTTCCGAATAAGACGCTGCGACATGTTCCGGCGCATGCACCTCATGGCACGTTGTACACGTCATCTGCGAATTTCGGTAGCAGCGGCTTCTTTGCGTGAGTGCCACCTGATTGCCGTGCACGTCAACGCGGGCCTCCGCGTCAGGATGCGGTAGAGTAACGTGATTCTCCAGGTTCTGTCCTGGGACGTACGAAAACGCGGGCGCAATCGCTTGCCCGATTCCGCCATGACACTGCGCACACACCTCAATTTGACGGTTCCGGGACAGACTCGCCGGATTCACGATGGAATGAGTGCCCGAAGAAACCGCGACAGGTTTCGATCGCTCGTAGTCTACGTGCGCTCGGCTCGGCCCGTGGCATCTCTCGCAGGAGATACCCAGAACAAACCCAGTTTGCTTATAATGGTTTTCGGCCTTCTCCGATGGAATCGACTCAAAGTAAGTAGCGTGACACTCCAGGCACCGAGGCACAATCGGCCGGTCGAAGTTCGCGACGCCTTCGCTGTATCCCGGGCTAGTGATCCATCCTTTCAAGTTCGTCCAGTAAGACACCGGCAATTGAAATAGCTGATCGCCTTTCCAATACAAATAGGTTTGGCCCTTCTCTCCCGACCCGGTGACGATATCGATTCGCTCTGTTCGCGTCTTCTGGACCGGCGGCTGCCAGAATACGGCGGTTTCGTAAAATCCGCTTTCCTTCGCGTCCATGCGGAAATGAAGGTCCGGATCGCCGGTCTTCAAAATATTGTTCCCGCTCGTAAATTTTCCCAAGATGGAATGCTCGGTGGGAAGTTGCGAGGTCAGGTGGTGAGCGGTGCGCGCGTATGAATTGCCGATTTCCTGATGGCATTCCTGACAAGCCGCGTCCCCCAAAAAGTCACCACGATTAGCCGGTTCTTTTTCGCCGACGGATGACTTGATCTCGTCCGGTAGGGCGGGTTCCGTGTGCTGCGGTGCCGCGGGTATTCCGCTTGCAGCATTGAGAGAAGCTGCGCAAGCCAGCATTGCGATTATGCCGAAGAGCTTCGTTGTCGCTATGGACATCCTATGCCGCTCCATACGTTAGCCGATCTCGCATTTGCTCTCAATGCGAATGCGAACAGGCCGCTCGGCAATGCACCTCGTCCGGCAAGGAATGGTCACCCAGGGAAACCAAACAGCGTGGCCGCTGGGGAGTAGCAAACACAAGCGATCTGATATCTGCGTCGGCGTGTCATTCCAGCGATCGCGGCTTCGCAATTCAATTTCGCAGTACACGGGGTTACTATAGCTTGCTCTTCGGCTCTTCTGGGACTGGATGTATTTCTGCTGTGACACCGTGGCCAGTCACGGAGGTATGCCAATTTGTCGGCGAATTCTTGTCGTCTATCCGAAAAGCATTGGAGCACCGGGAAAATGAAGGCATCTATGCCGTTCAAATCGGCGGTCGTCGCTGGTGTTTTCGCAATTCTCGCTCACATGGTGCCGGCGCAGCTCAAGCAGAATCCCGCGGCGGATCTCTTGGTCGAACTCATTCGGGTGAATACCAGTAACCCCCCTGGAAACAATCGAGAACTTGCGGACTTGTTGGCGACGAAGTTTCGCGCGCTTGGCGTCGAAGTTGCGATCATTCCCACGCCGGAAGCAGAGAGAGTCCATTTCATTGCGCGGGTCAAGGGCGACGGGTCAAAGAGACCTATCCTGCTGGCGGCGCACGCGGACGTCGTGGGCGTGGAGCGCGAGAAGTGGACGGTCGATCCTTTCGCGGGCGATGTGAAAGATGGCTATATTTATGGCCGAGGCGCGATGGATTACAAGGGCGGCATAGCCGTCTTTGCCGAAGCGATTATGGAGTTGGTAAAGAATCACGTCCCGCTGCACCGCGATGTGATTCTACTGTCCGAGGCGGATGAAGAAAGTGGCCCCTACGGCACGAGTTGGCTCGCCAAGTCGCATTGGAACCTAATGGATTGCGAATTCGCTTTGAATGAGGGCGGATGGATCATAAAAAGTGCGAACGGTGGAGTGCAGTACGTGAGCGTCTCCACCGGCGACAAGGTGTCCATTCCCTTGATCATTAAGGCTCAAGGAACGTCGACGCATTCTTCGATGCCAAGACCGGACAGTGCTATTTTCACTTTGTCCAAGGCGATGGCGAAGCTCGCCGATTACGAAACGCCGGTAGAGTTGATTCCCAGCACTAGAGAATTTTTCGAAACGCTCGCGAAGACAAGCGAACCGCCGCTATCGAAATATTTCGACGACCTGGTAAACAGCAAGGACCCGACCGTGATTTGGGCAGCGGATCGGGAAATCAGCAGGAACGTATTGCTGCATGCAATTATGCGAAATACTTTCGCCCCGGTATTCCTCAAAGCTGGGTTTCGGGGAAACGTGATCCCTGGAACCGCCGAGGCGACCCTCAATCTGAGAGTGATTCCGGGAACCGACCTGCAAAAGTTTATTGCCGAGATTCGCGGGGCAATCGACGACCCACGCGTGGATGTATCGCTCCCTTCGGGGGACAACCCTGACGCTGCACGGGTGGAGGAACTTGTAAAAGAAGCTGAGAGTTTGAAGTCGTCGAGCACAGAAACAGATCTGTACCGGGCGTTGGAAGCCAGCGCTCATTCGACGTGGCCGGGGACGCCCGTGACCCCATATCTCTTTCAAGCGGGTACGGACGCGATTGCGTGGCGGAGCCGAGGCGTTCCTGTTTACGGGATTTATCCGTATCCCATCACACCTGAAGATTTGACGCGCATGCATGGAAACGATGAACGAGTGCCGATCGAGTCGCTGGAACAGGGAACGAAGATGATTTACAAGACGCTTGTGAAGGTTGCCTCGGAATAGGAACCGCTCAAAAGGTCCCGGGATCGAAGCTGCATTGTAGTTCCCAGAGTGTTCGCATGTTTGGCTGAGGTGGGCTAGCGAGGCAAGTTGGAATCCTCGAGTTACGATAAAGTCGACCTGTCTGCAAAACAGCAGCGTACGATAAATCCCTGAAAATACCGGCACCAAAACGTTTCGGTGTGTTCGCTCGTTTCTTTGTCCGCGCGGCCAACTCTGCTATGATTTCGAATATGGTGAGTTCAGCCTCCGCTCGAGGCGACCGAGGCTTAGTCGTTTTTGGCGAGTTTTTTTTCGACCTTGTGTTTTACGACCTGCCAACGGTTCCTCAAATGGGGAGAGAAGTAAAGACCGCCAGCTTCGAGCGGTTTCCAGGTGGCGGCCTGGCAACAACTGCGTTGGTAGCGGCGAGATTAGGGACTCCGACCAAAGCGATTACCAGAGTCGGACGGGATGCGCTCAGAAGCCCCGAATGGCGGAAGCTGGCCGAGAGTGGGATCGCTACCGACGGCTGTGAATTCGATCCGCATTTACCAACGGCGATGACCGTCTGCGCCGCCTGCGAAGGCGATCGCATGATGATTTCTCACGACAAAATCAATGCGAAATTGGAAAGACTCCTGGCGCGACCGAGGGTGCAGAAGCAGTTGCGGGGCGGATGGCATCTGCATTTGGCGTGCGCACTGCGTCCGCCACAGGCTTGGGTGGCGGCAATTCGCAAGCTGCGCAAGAGAGGCTTGACGATTTCGGGCGATTTGGGATGGAACCCTGAAGTGCTTGAGTCTCCGCGCTTGCCCTCTCTGCTGAAGGAATTCGAATTTGCATTTCCAAATGAATCGGAAGCGAAGGCCATGACCGGAAAAAAAACAATCGAGGTCGCTGCACGACAATTGGCAAGGTGGGTTCGAGTTCCCGTCGTGAAACTTGGTCCCTATGGTTCGCTAGCCGTTCGCGACGGAAAAATCGTGCGCGTGAAGTCAATACCCGTCCGCGCGGTGGATGCGACGGGATCAGGCGACGCCTTCGATGGTGGTTTTCTTCACGGTTATCTTGCCGGGTGGCCGCTTGAGGATTGTCTGCGAGCTGGAAATATTTGCGGAGCGCTCGCCACGACGAGCGCTGGAGGATCTTCGGCAATTCCGACACGGAAGAACCTGAGGAAGTTGATGAAAAGGCTTCGCGGACATGAAGTTTAGAAGCAGGAAAGACGAATCGCTGCCCGCATCGGAAAACCTTAGCGGAAAATCGCCAGGGAGGACATAACACTGCCATGAAAATCACTCTGGTGGGAGCCGCAGGAGTGCGCAGCCCACTCCTCGTCCACGGCCTCGCAGGCCTTAGCAGCAATGTGCGAGTGGACGAGTTTGCGTTTTGGGATACCGATCCTGAGCGCGTCAAGATCGTTAAGAGGGTTGCGGAAGCTATGGGCAAGCGATGTGGACTGCGCGCGCGCCTCACGGCTTACGCGAAGCCTGAGCGTGCGCTGGAAGGAGCGGACTATGTCATCACCAGCATTCGCGTCGGTGGAATCGACGCGCGGGTGAAAGATGAAACGATAGCTCTGGCACATGGGCTCGTCGGCCAGGAAACTGTGGGCGCAGGTGGCTTCGCATGCGCCATGCGCAATTTGGGTGTGATGCTGGAATATGCACGGCTGATTGAAAGCGTGGCTCCGCGCGCTACGGTCATAAATTTCACAAATCCGGTCGGAATTATTTCGCAAGGCCTTCTGAATCACTCCGGAGTCAACGTCATCGGCGTCTGCGACACTCCTTTGGAAACATTTGAGGCGATCGCCCATGCGCTCGACCGAACTCCGTTTGGACTCCGATTCGACTACCTCGGGCTGAACCATTTAGGTTGGGTGCGGGCGATTGCCGATGAGACGGGGGCAGAACTGCTTCCGAAAGTCTTGTCTTCACCTGAAATCATTCAGAAATGCTATCGGCACAAGCTTTTTCCGCCGGAGTTCATTCAACAACTGGGCCTACTACCCACGGAGTATCTCTACTTTTATTATTTTCCGGAGACGGCGTACAAGAACACGAAGCAAAGCGGCCAATCGCGCGGGCAGGCCATCGCGGCGATGAACGTGCGGCTGTTTCAAGAGCTGGCGCAGGCTCCTGACTCGCAACTAATCGAGATCTATGAAGATTACCTGCGCGAACGGAACGCTTCTTACTTTAGCATCGAGGCAACGGCAGGCCAGAGACGCAAAGAGAATCAGGAACTCTACTCGGAGTTTTCAGGTTACGAGCGGATAGCGCTGCTCGTACTGCAGGCGTTGCATGCAGAAACGCCTTCCTCGATACCTCTTACGGTCCGCAACGGCGGAGCACTGAGAGATCTCGAGGCCGATGACGCCGTCGAACTGCCATGCGAAGTTTCTTCGCGCGGCGTTCATGTCCCTTCCGTGGGCCGTGCGCCAGACACTGTTCGTCCCTTGCTGCTCCAGGTAAAAGAGTTCGAACGGCTCACGGTGCGCGCTTCCGTAGAGCACTCGCGCGAGTTCGCGCTTGCGGCGCTCGAGAAAAACCCTCTGGTTGGCCGCCAGGACGTGGCCCAGGCAGTGTTGACCGAATACCTTCAGGCCTTCGGACAGCAGATGAATCAGTAAGCGGCATAAGCCGTTCGTTCCGAAGGGCGCCTATTGCCGATCTGCGGTATTTTTAAGCGAGTTAGCCCGCGAGCGAAATGATGGACGATATATTTTTCAGATAGGTCAGACTCGTTCGCATGCTGTCCACGGGCGGAACGAGAGCCTTGCCATAGATCACATCTTGTTCGACGATAGCCCACCCTGAATACCTGCTTTCGGCCAGGAATCGAAAGAAACCGTCGAAATCGATACAACCGCTTCCGATCTGCGAGAACACTCCGGCGCCGACGGCTTGTGCAAAGTCAAGCTTCTGGCGCCGAGCTTCGCCTAGAATGCCAGCGTCGACGTCTTTGATGTGGACGTAATGCAGCAGAGAACGATATTTTCGCGCCTCATCGACGGGATCTCCCCCTCCGTATACACAGTGCCCGGTATCAAGACACAGGCCGACCTGCGTCGCGGCGAGTGCGTCGAATAGGCGTTCCACTTCCATGGGAGTCTCGACGAAAGTGGCGACGTGGGGATGGAATACGACGCGCAGGCCAAAATCCGCGGCAGCTTGCTCGACCTGCCGGATGACCGCTCCCACCTGCTTCCACTGCGCGAGAGCCAAGGATTTACTTCCATCCACCGGAACCCGCCCCGCGATCTCCCGTCGTTGAGGCGTTTGGCAGTCGGCGAGAACGAGCAATCCGGCACCCAACGCCGAGAGCAGCTTGCCGACCCTGCGGACGTGGTCGATTACCTTTTCTACGCACGAAGGCTGCGTGACCGGCACGGGAACGAAAGAAGAAAGCACGGTCAATCCGCAGCGTTGCAATGTCTTGTTCAAAACCCCGGGGTCGGTCGGAAAATAACCAAAGGGTCCCAACTCCGTTCCTGTAAAACCGGCGGAAACGATTTCTTCGAGAATTTGCTCGTACGGCTGCTCCCAGGCTGGACCGGGATCGTCCTGCACACCCCAACTGACGGGGGCCGATGCAAAGCGAATCTGGTCGGGGAATTTCTCCAATTTACAGATTCTTCGCGACGGCGCCCAAGTGAACGCGCGCGCCCTCCCTGACGCTACGATAGCAAGCGTCGATCAATTCAACGACGTTGTATCCGTCATCAGCGGTGACGGGCGGGGGCGATTTGCCTTCCAGGGCGTCGACGAAAAGACGATCTTCTTCGACGTAGCCCCACTTCTCATGCATGGTCGCCAAGGAGAAATCGTAACTGGTCGTGCGGGTCTCCAGTCCGTTCGTGAAAGAAATCCTCTCCATCTCGAACGTTTCATAAGTTGCGTGCATCCCGTAGACCTCGACACGTTCGAAAGGAAAGTGCCAGCTAGCGTGCGCGTACGTCTTCATCGTTGCCTGCAAGCCGGACTGAAAACTGAGCAAGATGGAAAAATCGTCGAGTTCGCCATGCTCGTGAACACGGGCGGCTACCTGCACCCAGTCAACTTTTCCGAAGAAAAAGGTCATCAAATCGAACATGTGCACAGGCGTTTCATAGAGGAAGCCGCCAGTCAGGCTGGAGTTCCACACCCAGGGCGGGTTGATGAGTTCTCCGCGGTTCATTTTGGCGTGGACGGAAAGCGGTCGGAACTCGTTGCGATCGATCGCTCCTTTAAGAATTTTGTAGACCGGCGCAAACCGGCGGTTGTGGCCTACTTGATAGACGAGTCCGGAGCGGACAGCCCGATTGCGCAGTCTTGTCGCGGACTCCAAGTTCAACGCGAATGGCTTTTCGCAAAAAACGTGCTTGCCGGCATCCAGAACTTGCGTGGCAACTTTTTCATGAGTCGTATTCGGAGTACAGACGAAGACGGCGTCACACCCATTCAAAAGTTCCTCGAACGATCGAGCGGACTGACAGCCGAACCTGGCGGCCATTGCTTGCGCGAGGGCCGCGTCTACGTCAAAAAAACTCCGCAGTGTCACGCGGGAATCCTTTGAGAGGATTGCGGCATGTATGCTTCCAGCGCCCCCCGCTCCAACGATTCCAATCTTATATGGCATTACCGACCTCGTCTTTCCTGGCCCGAACCGCTCAGCCAAGAATCTTTCGTGCGACACTACCGCGACTCCGATGAGTCACTCTCATAGTGACTTCCACCTGCAGGACCACCGCACCACACTGCTCGAACTACGAACTTTGTTCCCACCCAGACGCGTGAACCAAAGGCACGCGGGGATCGCGCTCCAAGCTACTCTTGCGGAGGTGCACGTAGCGCGGATCGTCGCTGGCGGCCATGGAACGAGCGCTACCTGCTAGCACATTGAGGTAATAAACATCGTATCCATGAGCTGCAACAACGGGATGGTAGCCATCCTTGATCAATACTAAATCGCCGTCGATTAGAGTCAGGGTGTTGTCACGGGTTCCGGCGGCGTCGTACAGCCGTTGCAATGCATATCCCTCAGGTTTGCTGATGCGGTAGTAGTAGGTTTCGTCGAGGTCCACTTCAAACGGGGGGTTGTGAGCGTCATGCTTGTGCGGAGGATAGCTCGACCAATTTCCGCCGGGTGTATAGACCTCGCAGAGCAAGAGCTTATCAGCAGGAAACTCCGGGCGAATGACATCGACGATTTGACGAGTGCTATTTCCCCCGCCACGAATTTCCTCGCGGCAATCTGCGGGATTTATGATGCGAGGACCAAGCGGAGCGGAAGAAGGGGTACGGCAATCGGCAAACTCGCAATTGGTGATCGCCGAAATCTCGAAAAACGTCTGGCTCGGCAAATAGATCGCATACGGATAGCCGCTGAAAACGTCCTTCCGTCTCCCAACTTCCTGGGGACCTTCGCCCCAGTCCACAGTCGCTTTTCCTCCGAGAACGACGAGAGCAGCTTCTTGGTCACCAGTGTTGCTCTGCCAATATTGTCCGGCGATGAGCCGCCGGACCGAGAAATTGATGGTTTCCCACTGTGCTCGCTCGCGCGTGACAGACACAAGGACGCCGGATTTATCCTGCGCGACGGGAACCGAGTGAATCAAAACCTCCTCTTCGTAATGAGGTTGGGCCACGACCACCTCCCCAGAGAAAGGGCGAGATACTTCTGCCAGGGGCGCATCCCACCAGGATTCAGCGCCGGGAACACGGGCATTGCGATCGCTTCGATCAAAAGACGCGGGAACGGCGTGCGCCGCTCCCGCGCCGGACGCTAGAAGTACAGCTTCAGTGCAAATTGGATTTCACGAGGATCGCCCGGTCCGCCCGAATCGGTACCTAGAATCGGCGCAAGCGTGTTGTTGACCTTTCCAAACGAACCTGGCGAGCCAATATTTGCATTCGGGTTTGCGAAGTTGGGATGATTGAAGGCGTTGAAAAATTCAGTTCTAAATTGCAGTTGATATCTCTCTGTAAACTTGAATTGTTTGAACAGGCTCAGGTCCCACGTCTGAATTCCGGGACCGTAAAACTGATACGGAGCACAAGTCCCGAACTGTCCGGGACCAGGCTGCGAAAACGCCGCCGGGTTGATTATAAACCCCGTGGTCGTGAACAATTTAGGATTGGTTGTCGCGCCAGCGTAGGGATTCCCGATGCAGTTCGCATACACGGGGTTATTGCCGTCCACCAAGCCATCATTATTGGCGGTGACATTAAATGGAGTTCCGGTCTGCAGTGTTACGATTCCGTTGAATTGCCATCCACCCAGCCAACGTCCGGCAAAATTGTCACCGGACATAAAGCGTTTCCCCTGACCCAGCGGCAATTCCCAGAGAAAATTCCCGACGAAACGGCTGCGGACGTCGAGAACCGAATTCCCCATTTCCGCGGAATAGTTATACGAGTTTTGCGGTAACTGTTGGGCCGTCAAATTGTCGCGGTAATTGGCCAGACCGTGGGCGAATGTATATCCCAGCGAGTAACTCAAGCCGTTGGATATTCTCCGTCGCAAGGCAAACTCGACGCTGTTGTAGTTCGAATTCCCGTCGAACGTGGCATATTCCAGGTACGAATGCGTACCAGTCGTCGCGCAGGGGATACCGGCGCCGGCAAACGTATCAACAGTCGATACTGTATTCAGGTTGGCATAGGGATACTGCAAAATTGGGCAGCCGGTATCGAAACTAGTCACCTGAGGCTGGTTGGCATCGCGTACGCGCTCCTCCTTACGCCCCCAATTTCCAACGTAGGTTGCGGAAATCACGGTATCACCTAGAAGTTGATATTCGAGTCCGAAGCTCGTCTGTTCGACATACGGCGTGCGCTGGTTCGGATCCTGCGCGCGTATATGGAGATCGTACAAGGGTGGAGCAGTCGCATCAATAATCGAGGAAGGGAACCCATCCTTTAGCTGAAAGACGGCGCTGGTTCCGCCCGTGGATATTTGCGTATCAACAAACTGCGGCGGATTTAGCTGAAGCAATGCTTCCGAACCTATTCGATTTACGTGCTGATAAAAAACTCCATATCCACCTCGCCACACCAGGCGAGGCAGCATCTGATAAGCAAAACCAAACCGGGGGGCAAAATTGTTCAACGCGGGATGAATCAGCGCACGACCATACCACCCGGACGCATTGCTCGCCGCGGTGATAAGTCCTCCGCCGTTCAGCGGGGTGAAGTTCGTGGTCTCGTTACTCCTATCGATCAGCGGAGCGAAAAGCTCGTATCGGAGGCCGTACGTCAGAGTGAGTTTCGAATTCGCCTTCCAGGTGTCCATAGCATAGAAGGAGTGTCCAGGCGTGAAATAATGCACGACGTGGGGCGTCGTGAAAATTACCAAGTTCGCGTCCCCGAGCAGCAAATCGGGCAGCGCCATCGCAAAACTGCCGGTGACAACTCCAGTTTCTAAGATAAGGCCCTGCGGAGCTTCTATATCGAGAAAATTGTCGCTCCGCCTGATGTATTGGTAACCGAACTTGAAGCTGTGCGTGCCTTTCAGCCAGTTCAAGTTCTCCACTAGGTTCCACCCTTGTGAAATCTGGTACTGCGGCCGCCAAGCTGCTGATCCTTCTGTCGTCAGGCCGCCGATGAAGAACGGAGGTATGCCGGCGGAACCCGGCCCATTCGGGATTCCTGACAGACCAATCGCTGATTCCGCTTCGGAAGTGCCAACAGTCAAGCCATTGGGATCGCTGTGCGCGTAGTCCCGGCTGAAGCCGAAGCGCACATCATTCACCAGTGAATTTGAAAGCGTACGCGTCCAACCCAGCGCGACCGACTGCTGGTGCCAACGATACTGTGTCGCGAAGTTGCCGTTTCCGATCAAAGGATTGCCGGTCCAGCGGGGATCCTGCTTGTCCACGTGCCGGTAGCTGTAGCTTCCAAAGATCTGATCCTTTGGGTCGAGCGTGTAATCGATGCGCCCGTCCAAGGAATACACGTCATCTGGAACCGACGTCGCAAACACATAGTTCGGCGCTCCCGTCCAACTCCCCGGGATTCCTTCCAGAGCCACTGCGGTTGGGATATTCGGAGTCGCAGTACCGGCGACCAGGCCCATGAGCTTTTGCGCGACCGGATCGAAGCAACCTGGCTGGATAATGTTTCCGACGTAGCAACCCGACTGGCCGGGGACCTGTGGGTTGGCCAGCGCATAAGGCAATTCGGTAAAATTTCCCTGCGTCATTAGCGGCGTCGGTACGGTGCTTTGGACGGTATCGCCATTCCGGCTGGTGAACCGTTCCAGATCGCCAAAGAAAAACAGCTTGTCCTTCTTGATCGGGCCGCCGAACGTACCACCGAATTGATTTTGAGAAAAGCCGCTGCGTGGAAAACCGGTCAAATTGTTAATCCACTGGTTTGCGTCCAGAACCTTATTCCGGAAAAACTCGTACAAGTCTCCGTGGTAGCCATTCGTGCCTGATTTGAGGGTCGCGTTGACCACCGCTCCCGCCGAATTGCCGAATTCAGCGGAGTACGTGCGCGTCTGAATCTTGAACTCCTGCAAGGCATCAGGTGGCGGCTGCACAACTTGCATCGACAATTCCTGCAGGTTTTCCGAGAACGAGTTATTGTCTATGCCGTCCAGCAGAAAATTGTTCTGAAGCTCGCTGTTCCCGTTGGCGCTAAATCGGTCGGGGGCCGGGTTAGCCGGAGCGTAATACTTAGCCACGCCGGGTTCCAAAAGCGCCAAATCGGCGTAGCGACGTCCGTTCAGAGGGAGGTCGTTGATGCGCTGTTCATTGACTACACTTCCGAGGTCGGCCGTCTGCGTCTCTAACATTGACTCGCGAGCCGTGACCACTATTTCCGCGTTCACTGATCCAACCTTCAATGCAAAATCAATGGAAAGGAGATCTTGCACGTGCAAATGAATGTCGTCGCGCAAAACGCTCTCAAACCCGGCGGCGGTCGCCTTCACGGTGTACGTGCCGGGAATTAATGTCAGGACCTGATACTCTCCGTCCGCATCGGCAGAGGTGGTCACGGCGACGCCCGTCGCCTTATTCGTGATTGTCACTGTCGCGCTAGGCACGACAGCTCCAGAGGAGTCTAGAATTCTCCCGGTGATGGCCCCGCGATCGATTTGGCCAAACGCGGGCAGAGCAGAAACCCCAAGCAGCATCGCCACCAACATCACTCGGTCGAGCAATCTGCGATTCTTCATCCCTTGATGCATTGCAGCCTCCGCTTTTCAGATTCGTAGAGCGGTCTCCCGAGATTCGATGGGGTTGGATTCAAAACCGCTCAGCCACCCGTCACTCGCTTGGAAACAATTCAGGAACCTTAAAGTTCTAATCCGCGGCCGATAATGCAAAATCCGCATCGCCCGCGAACCCGATCGCCCATGAATGATCGCAGTCCTCGACGGATCGCTCTCGCCTGCGCACACCGCCCAGAACGCATACCGAACCAGACCGACACGGAAAAAGCTGGAAAAGACGAATGAGATGTCGTCAGCTGAATGCTGCCCCCTAGAGAACCACCCCTCAAGCGTACCGAAACGATTCGGTCACGAATGGACGGAGGTTTAACATTCGCAAAAATCGTTGTCAAGCCAATTTTTTGGAAACCAGGTCCCCCGTAACGAGATTTGCAATGTTTGAAAATGTGCAACGGCCGCGAATCGTCGGTTGTCCAAAAATGCCAGAACGTTGCGGCATTTGTATTGACAACGTTGCTTGCGGACGTACAATGCCGTCACTCCGAATGCAAATACGGAGGCCCGCCGCCGAGCGCCGCAGCAATTGGACGAATTCAAAACGCTGCGCATTTCGCGGACTGGGTCTTCGAAGGCGCATCGGCAGTATTTGCGGCGCGCGTCTTCCGGATTGGAGGAAACGCTCCGGTTGAGGTTCGGTATTTGCCTTCACTCGAAACGATATGGCCGGCGCGCATTCGGGGGCAATGCATGGCGACCGCCGATTCCCGCACATACAGAATATTTCTTTAGATATCTCGCAGCATGCAAAGGAGAGAGAATGGCATCGCGATGCAGCAAGATTCTTACCGTAATTCTCGTCGTATTGGTCTGCAACCTGGCTTTTCTTTTTCGGCCGGGTCCGGTGATCGCTCAATCTCCCAACGCGGTCAGTTCGAAGGCTACTGCGTCCGCAGAGCCGCTGGATTTTGACCGAGGAGCCGCGGCACTCTGGCAAAGTCTTCTGAAACTCCACACGCGCGCAAGCCTCCTGATGGTCACCGCGCATCCCGACGACGAAAACGGCGGAATGTTGACCTATGAATCCCGCGGGCAGGGCGTGCGGGCTGCCTTGTTGACGCTCAATCGTGGCGAAGGTGGCGCCAACGTCATGTCTTCGGACTACTTTGACGCGTTAGGGCTGGTGCGCACGGAAGAACTGCTCGCGGCGGACCGTTACTACGGAGTTCAACAATTCTTTTCGCGAATGTGCGACTACGGCTTCTCCAAGACCAAAGAAGAGGCGCTCGAAAAGTGGGGGCACGATCAAACCCTCTCCGATGCTGTACGCGTCGTTCGCATGACCCGCCCTCTCGTCATTACTTCCGTTTTCGTCGGAGGCCGGACGGACGGCCACGGCAATCACCAAGTTGCCGGCCAAATGGCGCAGGAAGCTTTCAAAGCGGCGGGCGATCCGGCCATGTTTCCCGAGCAGATCAAGGAAGGACTGCGCCCCTGGAAGCCACTCAAGGATTATGCACTCGTGCCGTTTTCCCCCGTCACCGACAAGGGGATTCTTGACTACGCGGACGGCAAATATTACCCCGCCGAATTTCAGAATTATACGGACGGCACCGTCATTCACGGCGCGCTTTCCGCTTCTGTCGAGATCCCGGAAGGCGAGTACAATCCTCTCCTCGGCTTAACGTACGTCCAGGTCGCCCGTGTGGGTCTCGGCCACCAAAAGTCTCAGAGCGGCGGCACTGGCTTGCCGCCGGCAGCAGCGGAGATGACTCCGTATCACCGCTTTGCGTCGTTCGTCTCCGTACCGGAAAAAGAGTCGTCTTTATTCGATGGCATCGACGTTTCGCTCGTCGGCATCGCAAGCCTCGCGCAAGGCGGGGATTCTTCTTTCCTGAAGACTGATTTATCGCAGGTCAATTCTCTGGTCGATAAAGCCATGAATGATTTTTCGGCGCAACACCCGGAGGCGATTGCCTCGACTCTCGCCGCAGGCTTGAAACAAACGAACGAACTGATCGAAAAAGTAGCCAGCAGCGGCCTGACCGCCGATTCGAAGTACGACGTGACGCATGAATTGAGAGTGAAGCAAGCGCAATTCGAAAACGCGCTGGCTGAATCGCTCGGCATTTCTGTGCTGGCGACGGTGGCTCCGGAGAAAGAACCGGCTGGACCTTTCGCACGCTTCTTCAGAAATCAGCCAACCTTTCAAGTGGCCATCCCCGGACAGGAATTCTGGGTGAAAATTCACGCCACGAATCCAACCAATCTTCCCGTGGAATTGCAGAGCGCGGTCCTCGATTCTCCGCCGAACGAACAATGGTCCATCGATCCCGCGACGCAAACGGGCGGCACGCTCAAAGGTAATCAGTCCGTGGATCTGCGGTTCACGGTTCATGCCGCGGCCGACGCCAGTTTCACGCGCCCCTATTTCACGCGTCCAAATATCGAGCAGTCCTACTATGACATTCGGGTGCCAAGCGATCTTAACCTGCCTCTGGCTCCGTATCCCCTTTCAGCCAAGATACGTTTCGCTTTCGACGGCGTCCCATTCAGTCGGGCGCAGGTCGTTCAATCCGTTCAGCGCGTCGTCGGCCCGGGTACCGTGCTCGAGCCTCTGATCGTCGCCCCAGCCATTTCCATTTCCATCATGCCGCAAGCGGGAATTGTTCCCCTCGGCACGAAATCCTTCGAAGTGGCCGTCAGCCTTCACAGCAACGTCAAAGGTCCCGCGAAGGGCACTGTGAAACTCGATTTGCCGGAAGGATGGACAGCGCCGCCGCAGGAATTCTCAACTTCGAAGGACGGCGACGATCAATCGCTCAACTTCCACGTCATTCCCGCAGGTCTAAAAGAAAAGGCCTACGACATCACCGCCGTCGCCACCTACGATGGCCATGATTATAAAGAGGGGTATCACACCATCGGCTATTCCGGTTTGCGTCCCTACAATCTCTACCGCGCTTCCACGTATCACACGACGGGTGTTGACGTGAGAGTCGCGCCGGGCCTGGACATCGGATACATCGTGGGCGCCGGTGACGACATGCCCCAATCTCTCGTGAATCTCGGCATCAACGTCCATTTCCTCACGTCGGAAGATCTTGCCAGCGCAAATCTCTCCAAATTCAACGCGATCATTCTCGGAGTGCGCACTTACGCGGTGCGCGAGGATCTCAAAATTCACAATGATCGCATCCTCGATTACGTGAAAAACGGCGGAGTCGTCATCGTTCAATACAACACGCCCGAGTACGATCACAATTACGGTCCGTATCCCTACAAAATGGGTTCGAATCCCGAAGAAGTTACCGACGAAAATTCCCAGGTCGAAATCCTGGCGCCGTCAAATCCCGTTTTCACCTGGCCCAATAAAATCACCAGCAAGGATTTTGAGAATTGGGTCGAAGAGCGCGGCTCGAAATTCCTTGAAAGCTGGGACTCGCAGTACGTCCCGCTGCTCGAAACGCACGACCCTGGCCAGGCTCCTCAAAAAGGCGGCCTCGCTTACGCCAAATACGGCAAGGGGATTTATATTTATAACGCCTACGCGTTCTACCGCCAGATGCCCGAAGGCGTTCCCGGCGCGTATCGCATTTTCGCCAACATGGTCAGCCTGGGAAAAAATCCCGAGCTTATGAAGTCCCGCATCGCAGACACCCCCAAGCCGGCGGGGAAGCCCACTCCCTGATTCGTGAAGGGGACAGCCAACGCGTTTAACGCCGGACCGTCCTTACGGACGGTCCGGCGGCGCGTCCTTCTGCCCCTGCGCCTCGTGCCGCATCGAATAGAGGAACGTTTTCATAGTCGCCTGGCGCCGCGCGTTCTCATCCGCGAGGCGCGTTGACGCTGCTTCGTAGAGCTTTATTTCCTTCCGCTGCTTTTCCGGTTGCCCCACGTGCTCGTAAATCTGGGCCAGTCGGTAGTGTGCTTCCGCGGATCCCGGGTCCAGGCGTGTGCAGCTTTCGGATTCGCGTAGCGCTTCTGGCCAGCGCTCCAGCCATCGGTACGCTTTGCCTAATTGGCAATGCGGCGAGGCATCGTCTTTCGGGAGCAGCGCGACTGACGCGTGGAGGTGCCGCAGAATCTCCGTGGCATGGGTTTTGTCTCCCGCAACGTGGTCTCTGCGAAAGAGCACTGCGCCACAGTAGTACTGGATATGTCCGTCTTTCGGCTGGCCGTCCGAATACTCGCATAGCTTTGCGACAGCCGCGGGATCGGGCGGCGCCCGGTCCAGCTGAATGTCTCCCAAATACTGCAGCACCACCTGGGGTTCCGGCGCCAGGTCGGCCGCCCGCAGCAGATATTTTGTAGCGCCTTCGTCAGTTCCCCCAAAATGCTCAACCATGCCCAACGCGAGTTGGATTCGCCAGGATTCCGGCTGCAACTCCTCACCTTGTTTGAGAACCACCTTCGCCGGCTCGAAGCTGCTGTGCTGGATCAATTCCACGGCCAGCGAGAGACGGTATCTCTCGTCGTTCGGCGCCAGCTCCACAGCCGCCTGGTAGGCCTTCACCGCGGCAAGGCTATCCCCGCGGGCCTCTTGAATGTCGCCAATCAGGTCTTCGACATCTGCGTTGTCGTCAAGCTCTTTGCACTTTCGTGCGCTGGCCGCAGCGTCGTCGAGGCGATCGGCCCGGAATTGCGCGAGGGCCAGATCGAACTGCAAGTCGGCACGTCCCGGGTCGAGATCCACAGCCCTGTTTAGCTCTTCGATGGATTCGGAATATTTTTCGTGGGAGATCAGGAGCTCTGCCACGCGCTGATGAAGCTCCAACTCTTTCGATGCCGGCTGTGTCGCGCGAAGCACTTCCAGCGTTTGGTGAAAATCGGAATGCATCTCCAATTCGGCTTCCAGGGAAAGCAGGCCGGCTTGGGGATTATGCGTCTCGGCAAATAAAGGCTCTGCCAAACGTGCCGCGCGTTCCCAATTTTTCGATTGCAGTTCGGCGGTGGCCGTCGCCAGCGCCAATCCATGATCAGCCGGCTCCAGAGCCAGAGCTTTTTCCATTTCCGAAGCGGCGGTCGGAGCATTTCCTTGTCCCAGAGCCACGGAGGCTTTAAGCCGGTGGTACCCGATGCGCTCTTTAGGTCCACTTGGTGGGGATAGGCCGGCCAATGCGCTTTGGGCTTCCGCGTACTTGTGCAGGCGCACGAGCACCACCGCCCACTCCATCCGAATCCCCGGGTCGCTGCGGTTAATTTTCGCGGCGTCCGCCAGCAAAGGTTCGGCTCTTTCCGGCTGGCCCTCTCGTTCGTAAATCTCGCCGAGTGCCGCTAGAGCGATTGAATCGTTGGGTGCAACTTGCAAAACGCCGTGCAATTCTTCCTTCGCTCGTTCGTTCTGCCCGATGCTGGCATACGCTTGTGCGAGTAAGGTACGTCCGGCGGAATCCTCGGGCCGGGTTTGAAGATAGCTCGAAAGAATTCGTATCGCGTCGTCTGCGTTTCCGTGCTCGAGAGAGGATTGCGCTTCAGCAAGTGTTTCTGACACTTGGGGCGGAGGTGCTTGCGGTGCGGCTCGATTCTGCTGCGCGCACGGCGTAAGCGTGAAGCTAAACAGCAGCAATGCCCCCGCGCCCAGAGCGAATCGCCTGAAAATCCCGCACTTCGTCACGGCTGCTGCCCCTCCCGGCTCCATCATTTTGCGTCGCAGTTCTCCTCGCCAGTAGCGCATTCTTTCTTTTCATCTCCGCCACTTGCACTTACTCGCAAAATCAGTCGCAGGCTAGCCTACGGTCTCGCGCGTTGTCCACAGCTATTTTCCTTGCGAGGTGCCCGAAAATCCTCGACTGCCACGAAACGTGGCGACGCTACCTCATGCCATAACGTTTCGGTACATTCGCACTTCTTGGCTTGCCCGTGTCCCGCCCCGCTGCTATAGTCCACCCTCGATACTCGATTCACGTTTTTCCGGGACGCCTGATTTGGCCCAGAACGTTTCGCCCCAACTCCCCCCCGAGATCGCGGGACCCTCCGAAAAACTTGTTCGCGGCATGGGCTTGCTGCAATCCGTCTCTGTCAACATGCTCGGAATGATCGGCGTCGGCCCCTTCATCACCATCGGTGTGATCCTTTCCGCCATGGGCGGGCCGCAGGCTGTGCTCGGCTGGTTTCTCGGCGCGTTATTTTCCGTGTGCGATGGGATGGTTTACGCCGAACTGGGTGCCGCGATGCCGGGAGTCGGCGGAGCTTATATTTATTTCCGCGAAGCTTTCAACCCGCGCACTTGGGGTCATCTTTTCTCTTTTCTCTTCCTGTGGGAAACGATTTTCGTCGCGCCGTTGGCGATCTCGGCCGCGTGCGTTGGTTTTGCCGAATACTTCCATTACTTCCTGCCTCAATTAAACCACGCTGGGGTGGGCGCCCTCGCCGCCGCCGTTTGTGTGCTCATCACATTTCTGCTGTATCGTCCCGTTAAGGAAGTGGGGCGTTACTCGGTGATCATGTTGGCCGTGGTGTTGGCCGCGATGTTTTGGGTAATCGTGTCCGGACTTATTCACATCGACACGAAGATGGCGTTCGATTTCCCCCCCGGGGCTTTTCATCTCTCCAAATCTTTCTTTTACGGGTTGGCGGGCGCTACATTAATCGCGATGTATAACTACGGCGGTTATAACAACATCACTTACCTCGGCGGCGAAGTCAAGAATCCTGGTAAGAATATCCCCAGGGCCATTGTTTTCTCCGTCTTAATCGTTGCCGTCCTTTACCTTCTCATGAGTGTGGTGATCATAGGGACGATTCCCTGGCGGGATGCCGCAGCCTCTCACGCAGTGGTGTCGGAGTTCATCGGTAAGTTGTACGGCTCGCGTGCCGCTTCCGTGATGACGTGCCTCATTCTTGTCGCCACGCTCGCCGGAGTTTTCACTGGCAGCCTTGGATATTCCCGCATCCTCTACGCCGCGGGCGCCGAAGGAAACTTTTTCAAGGTGTTCGGTCGCGTGCATCCCACGGGACGCTTCCCAACCGTCTCACTTCTCGCCACCAACGCAATGGCCATTCCACTCTGTTGGTTTTCGCTCGGGCGGCTTGTTTCGGCTCTGATGATCATTCAGATCGTCTTCCAGTTCATCCCTCAGATCATTGCGATCTTCGCGATCCGCAAATATCGCAAGGAAATCAAGCGTCCCTACGGCATGTGGTTTTATCCCGTCCCAGCGATTGTCGCGCTCATCGGATGGATTTATGTCGCCTGTACTCCAGAACAGCGCGAGAACATTGGCACCGCGGTCATTCTTTTGCTGTTGGGATTGGCTGCGTACTTTCTGCGCGCGCGGGTCGTCGAATCATGGCCCTTCGGGCAAAGCGGAGGCCGCTCGTCGCCCATTGCCTGACGTACCGCAGGAAAGATTAATCACATTTTCTTGGGAGGACAGCAGGAGTCTCGCACGACAAGTTGTGTCTTCAGCAAGGCTGGCGTAGGGATGCTTACCCGTCCTTCGATGTGATCGATCAAGATTCTCGCCGCAATCATTCCGATCTCCCTCGCAGGCTGACGCACCACGGTGAGCCTCGGACGCAGCAGCGTGGCCCAATAGAAATCGTCGAACCCGAGCAGGCTGATTTCTTCGGGGCACGCGAGCCCGATCTCTTGTATGGCCGCGAGCGCACCCAATGCCATCATATTGTTAGTGCAAAAAATCGCCGTCGGACGCTGCCCCCGCGTCAAAAGCTGCATCGCGTGGAAATGGCCGCTCTCCATGTCGTTGTGCCCGGCCTGAATCGCCGAGCGGTCCAGGCGGATTTTCGCACTGCGAATCGCGGATATAAATCCCCGCAATCTGTCCCGCGACGTTCCGCTAGAAGCATCGCCCGTAATGATACCGATGTCGCGGTGTCCCAAGCTCAGTAAATAGGATGTTGCGCTTTCCGCGGCCTGCGTGTTGTCCACTCCCACCCTACCGACATAGGTGTCACGTTCACGAGGGTGACGGTCCGCGTAAACCACCGGAAGATTTCCCAGAACTGCTCTCGCTCTTCCCCCTACGGCGTTCATGGCGGGAACCCGCACGACTCCATCGACGCGACGCCGGTGAAACGAATCCAGATAATTTCGCTCTTCTTCCCAACTTTCTCGAGAATCTCCTATCAGCACCGTGTAACTCGCCGAGGCCGAATAGTCTTTGACCCCGCGCACGAGCTCGATGTAAAAGTTGTTCGACAGGTCGGGAACTACGATGGCTAGCGAGTGCGTTTTTTGAAGCCGAAGGCCACGCGCGAGGTCGTTCGGGCAATATTTTAGCGTCTTGATGGCTACTTCAATTCGGCTGCGCATGTCCGCGCTGACATAGTCGGAATTATTCAGTGCGGCGGAAATTGTAGAAACGGAGGCCCCCGCCGCTTTCGCCACTTCGCGAATCGTAACGTGGCGCCTGACACCCTTTGGCTTTGACTTCAACCTCGATCTCCTCGCCGCAGTGTTTAGGGATGGACTCGACATGTTTTGCAAATCAGGAGTTTACTAATAAAGCGTCACATAGCCAAAGCCAAAACGTTTTGGGACATTCAATTCTCAATGAAATCCACTATGTCGAGGGGAAGGTGTTGCGGCTTAGATTGCATCGGTGGGAAGAAGAATGATGGTGAGCGCGTACGTGCGTTTGGCGTCCTTCTTCACGCTGCTTTTGGGCGCGCGCCCCGTTGACTCCTGCGCAATGAGCGCATTGATCGAACGTGAGATTTGGCGGCGGACGGCTTTCAGCGCCTTCACTCGCGAGCCTTTCAGCAGCAACCGCGCTGCGATGAGCCCCTTCTTGTTGCCTCGCTGCCATCCATCCTGCTGGGCGAAAGCGACCACGTCGGCGCGCGCCGAATCCAAAATTGCGTTTAGCATTGCTTCGATGTCCGAGGGTTTCTCGGCGGCTGTTCGCGCTGGGGAAAAAACCGAAGGGGCCGCGCGAAACAGCGCCGCGGTCGCCTGATAGTACTTTTCTACCGTTCCGCGTTTCTGCCGCGTCTCCGTCAATCGAATTACTTTCGCGCGCTCCAATTCCTGCACATGGTGGTACAGCTTGGTGTGATTTTCTCCCAGCAGATCGGCCACTTGCTTGGTGGTGCGAGGCTCGCGGACCAGCAGGCCCAGAATGCGCAAGCGCAACGGATGGGCGAGCGCGCGAACCTGCTGGAAGTCCGCCAAGGTTTTCGTGCCGTGCGGAAGCGCAGTGTTCTGCGACCCGGATTTCTTCGCCATAGCCTCGGCCATCTCCTGAAGGATGCACCCTCGCGCAGCGCCGCGGCTGAAATTCTAGCAAACAATTGAATAGTAAAATATAGTTGACTATTCATATAAACGTGACTACCCTGCCCGGGAGGCGCGCATGACCGCATCACATATGCTGCTCGACCACATCCTGCTGGTAATGATCGCATTACTGTGGCCCCTCGCGGAGTGGCGCTGGTATTACCCCCGCTCTGTGCGCGCGATAGCCGCAGGCATTCCCGGTGCGCGGGCGCGCGCGTACCTAAACAGCGTCGTGCCGCAGTGGGTTTTCACCGCTTGCATCATTTCGTTGTGGGCATTTCGCGCGCGTCCGTGGGCGCTGCTAATGCTAGGTCCCAGCACACCGCTGCGGCTGGGAATCGCACTCGCATCGGCCGCCCTCAGTGTCGGCTTGCTACCGCTGCAGCGGCGGGCGCTCTTCGCGCGACCTAACTGGCCCGAGCTCGTGCGTAACGCGCTTGGTTACGCCGATCCCCTTGTGCCGCGCACGACCGGCGAGTATCGGGGCATGATTGTGGTAGCGCTCACCGCCGGCAGCTGTGAAGAATTTCTCTTCCGCGGTTTCGTGACGTGGTATTTCCTGGAGTTCTGGCCCGGCTCGCGCATCGGTCTGGTTCTAGCGGTGATCATCAGTGCGATCCTCTTCGGGTTCGCGCACATTTACTTCGGCATACGGCAGGTGTGGGTGAGCGCCGTCGTCGGCGCGTTTTTCGCGACCGTCGTGCTAGCGGCCGGCTCGCTGTTGCCCGCGATGATCATGCACGCCGCCATGGATTTGAACTCCTTCGATCTCGGCCACCGCGCTCTGCGCAAGGCCGACAAAGCGGGAGATAATCCGGCCATCTCGGGGTTGTCATAAATTCGCCCCGCTGTTCGCGACGTTTTCACCTAAATTGCACGAACGCGTGCGCCGCAAGCCGTCGGAGTTCAGCTGCCGTTCCAATCGTGATCTTCCTGATCGCTCGGGTGATAATCCCCGCCCACAATGATCATCTCCGGCTCCCTTCTCCCGAGCCTTTGGCCACCAACAAACCAAGTCTGCTCGAGTCTCAGGAGCCGGCGCTGTTAGGCAATCATGTCGTTGTGGAAAGTCTCGACACGTCCGGTTCGTACGCTCGTATTACATCCCGGATTTGACGTAACCATCTTCCGCAGTAACCAGGCCCGTGTTCGGCATTTCGGTCTTCACTTTCACTGGCTCAAGAGTCGGCTTCTTTTCTCCCTTGGCAAGAAAAATGAGCTGATATTGGTGCTTTAGGTTGTTGCTTACATCCTGCAAATACGGAGTAATGTCAACCGGAGCGCCGAATGCGAGGTAGTAGGTCTCTCCGCCGGTCTTTTGAGCCATCAGATCCAGACCAGTCTGTGCCAGATCCGTGCGGAACCGCCCACGGCTGGCACGGCCCACTCCTGGCGCATAAATGGAATAGACGATAAATCCTCCTCGTTGCGCTTGTTCGAAAGCGGCGTCGAGGTACGGGTTAGTGAATGGATCATTCGAAAATCCGCCGCCGAGAGGATCGATTCCGCTGGTAATCATCAAGATTTCGCGGCGATCTTTGGTCTCCGGCCATTTCTTCATCAGATCCGAAAGCGCCAAGTACGGGCTCGTGTAAGCCGCTCCAAACCCGAGCGGCAAGCGTAGTGATTTTTCGGCCAGGGTGCGGTCGGTCGTCAGATTTTGGGCCGTGAAGACCGTGCCGTTCCGAATATATCCGATGCCGATAGCAGTGCTGGCCGGCTGCTCCTCGATGAATTTGTCAATGCTTCTGTACTGCAAGGCGAGGCTGGCTCTGGAAGTGTCGTCGATCAAAATGTAGAGCTGCAGTCCGGCGCGGTCTCCCTGCAGCGGCACCCAGCTTGCCACCATATCCCGCTTGCCTTTCTGATACACCTTCACGTCATCCGCCGCCACCGCCGGAACTTGTGCGCCGTGGTGCGGCTTCACCGTCACTACCATGTGCACGGCTACGTCGGTTGAGGAGTTTGCCTGCTGAGCCGAGGCCGGTGCAGGTCCGAAGACTACCCCGAGAAATAGGCCAAACAGCGCGCCACGCGTTATTGAGGATTTTCTTATCAGGTTGCCCATCTTGAAGTTTTGCATTCGTTTCATCCCTTCTCTCGGAATCCGAGAGTTTCGGCCGGCGTTGGCGTCGCTCTTGTTGCGGCATTGATTTCGCCATTCGCCTAACCGCATTTCTCGCCCCATTAATAAGACGTCGCGGTGGCAGCGCCGGGTACGCTCCGAATCGTCTCTAACTGCCAGATTTTACGCCACTTGCCAAAATCTCATTTTCGCGCGCACAGTGTGCCAACGTATTCTGCCGATCTGCAGCACAATCGCAGGAGAGTTGATAAGATAGCCGAAGAACTCCACGCCGCCGCCATGCTTGCTGTCAGCGACAATCTTGCGCAGTGCTTCAGCGCTCTGCGCGAGCATAAGCTACGCGCTTCGCTCACAGCTCTGGGCCTGACGATGGGCGTGGCCACGCTCATCACCGTCATGACCATCGTGCAGGGCGCCAACCAGTATGTGGAACAGAAGATCGCAAACTTAGGCACCAACGTATTCCAAATCGCGCGTACGCCGTTCGCGGTGACGGACTTCACCATCATTATCAAAGCGCTGAAGTACAGAAAAATCGAAGTGGAAGACATGGCCGCAATTGCCGCCGAATGCACTGCTTGTGAACAAGTCGGGGGCAGTGCCAGCGCCAGCGTTCACGCACGATCCGGCGACAAAGAGCTGCAGGACGTAAATCTCTACGGCAATTCCCCGAACATGGCGGAAATTGACTCGCGTTCGGTCGAGTCCGGCCGCTACTTCACTGCGTCTGAAGCCGAGCACAAGGTCAATGTTTGTCTGATCGGAGACACGCTGGTGCGGGAATTATTTCTCGGCGTGGATCCCATCGGAAGATCCGTTCGCATCGGCAACGATGAATTCCTCGTGATTGGGGTCATGGAAAAGATCGGCAGTGTTCTCGGCCAGGATCAGGACGACTTCGTCATCATCCCGCTGTCGGTTTTCCTTCGTGTGCAGGGAATGCACTCCAGCATCACGATCAACGTCAAGACCAGCGCACAGAACTTCGAGATGGCGCAGGACCAGGCCCATTTGATTCTGCGTTCGCGGCGCCATCTGCTCGGCAATCGGGAAGATGATTTTTTCATCGGGACCAAAGAAAGCTACATGGCCCTGTGGCGCAGCATCAGTTCGGCGTTCTTTGCGGTGTTCATTATGGTGAGTGCGATTTCAGTGGTCATCGGCGGCATCGTGATCATGAACGTGATGCTCGTGAGCGTCACTCTGCGGCGGCGAGAAATCGGCGTCCGCCGGGCCGTGGGCGCGACCAAGCAGGATATCCTGCGGCAGTTCATCGTGGAAAGTGTGATGCAATGCATTGTGGGAGGCCTGGCCGGCGTGACTCTGGGTTTTCTGGTCGCGCTGGCACTGCGGACCTATACGCCGTTCCCTGCTTCCGTTCGAACCTGGGTGGCGGTAATGGGTGTGTTCCTTAGTTCCGCGGTCGGACTTTTCTTCGGAATCTATCCGGCACTGCGCGCATCACAGCTGGATCCAGTAGTGGCCTTGAGGTCTGACTGATGGCGCTCATGACGCTCGCCCAGGCCCGGGAAAATTTTTTCGCCGCAATGGACACGTTGCGTTCGTCCAAAGTGCGCTCGGCGCTTACCGTACTCGGCATCGTCATCGGTGTGTCGTCTGTGATCTCCATGGCAGCAATCATTCAAGGACTGAATAAGTTCGTGCAGGACAAGGTGGAGGCGCTCGGCTCGCGCACGTACTTTCTAACAAGATTTCCGCCGGCGATGGACCCGTCACGCATGCCGGAACGCATTCGCACGCGCCGATACATTGAATACAGCTATGCCGACTACATCCGCCAGGCCGCTCCCGATGTGCAGATCGTCACCACCATCGGCACGCGCGGCTTTTTCTTCGGAGATAGCAACCTGATCACCAGCGGCGATCATAGCGTAGAGAAAGTAATCGTGCGCGGCGCCGAGCCGGAGTACACCGAGGCGATTCCGCTGTTCGCCATCGAGCGCGGCCGCTTCATCAGCAACTATGACGAAGAGCACGCTCGCCCCGTCGTGGTGCTGGGTGCCGCTATTAGCGAATCGCTCTTCCCCGAAACGGACGCGCTGGGCAAGACGGTGCGCATCAATGGCGGCTTGTACGAAGTCATCGGCGTTTTCGAGCACGACCAGGGATTGTTCCTCGGTCCGGGTGTGGACATCTTCGCCATCATCCCGCTGAGCAACTTCAAAAAGGAATATCCGGGATCCAGAGAATTGGTAATGGCATTCACCGTTCCCAAGAACGCAAATATCGAAGTGGCGCAAGGCGAAGTGATTCAGGCGATGCGCCGCCTGCGCCACGTTCCCGCGGAAAAGGAGAATGATTTCGAGCTGAGCTCGCCAGACTTTCTGAGCAATCTGTGGAATCAGCTCACCGGCGCGCTGGTGATCCTCACGACGGTGATCAGCTCCATCGGTTTGCTGGTGGGCGGCATCGGCGTGATGAACATCATGCTCATCTCCGTGACGGAACGCACGCAGGAAATTGGCGTGCGCAAGGCTATCGGCGCCCGCCGCGCGGATATACGTTTGCAGTTCCTGCTGGAAGCCGTGGTCCTCACCCTGGTCGGCGGCACAATCGGAATCTTGATCGGCGCCGGAGTATCTCTATTGGTGCGCACGCTGGTGCCTTCGATTCCTGCGACGCTTTCGTATCTGTGGGTGGCGATTGGTTTCGCAATCTCCGTCGGGGTGGGCGTGTTCTTCGGCTACTATCCGGCAAGCATGGCAGCCAACCTCGATCCCATCGATTGCCTGCGGTACGAGTGACCGGCAGCTCGCCGGTGCTGGACGAAGCTTCTCACGAAGAAAAGGATAGACTAATTTTGGACGACACGGAGAACCATCTGAGTTCCCTTAGCGAGGCGAATATTTTCGCCGGCGGACTTCAGGACGGGAAACTGCGTACCGGTTTCCGTTGTCAATACGGCCAGGCTGAGCCCCGCGATGCCGTAAACGCCTGAATCCTCCGGTCGAAGCAACCCTTCGGAAAGTGGTCCCCCGATGCTACCAGTGGCCGCTATAATAGCGGCGGCCTCCATTGGGCGACCGTGAAGTTCGTCTTTCTCTTTTAACCCGGGTGCAATCGCGAGTGCCTGTATGACGAAGGAAATTGGCAACTGTTCGCCGCTCTTCATCGAGACTGATTTGAACGAAATTGCGATCCTGGTCTCCGGTGTGTGCGCCGCGGACGTATCGAGTGCCACGACATGTCCGATCACGCGAGCGCCTGCTTTTAAAACGACCTTGTGATTCTGAGAAACGTCCCTCGTAACCTCAGCTTCGACGGGGTCGCCAGGTTTGCAAGTACCTGAATCTAAGTTGGCGAGCAATTTCGCGACAACCGTGGTGCCAGCCGCGAGGATCGCCGGTTTCGCGGCGGCGCCTGCGACGGCGGCCGCCTGGCGAGCTGCAGCCAAATGATTGCGGGCCGTTAGCGCGGGTGCGATCGTAGCTGACAACGCCAGCGCCAGCGCTAGCCCGATCGGCTGGCCGAAATGGGTCATTGCTGCCTCCGTTTTCGCCGGTATGGTTGTCTCATTCAGGTGCTTGCGTGGCACTCGGCGTGTGCTGCTCGACAGAATCGCGAACGAAAATATAGCACGGTTGCAAGAGTGCCAACGCCAAATTCCATACTGCCTGGTTAACTTGTTGGGTCAGTAAACGCAATGCACGCGAAATCGTCTCCAACCCTCCTCCGGTCCGGCTCTAGAAGGTCCGGACACACACTCATCCTGATTCCGGAGAGACAAGAACGCGATCGGAAGCAGTTCGCTGCGCGGCTCGAGGTTCAAATTGGAAAGCGACTGACTGCCGCAGCGCGTGCTATTTTTTTGCGACGACTTCCAGCACTGACGCGGCGACGTAATTTACTTGCTCGGCGGTCATGCCCGGAAAAATCGGCAGGCTCAGGGCGCGTTCGCAGGCGCGTTCGGCATTTGGAAATGTTCCGGCGGGATAGCCGAGCGAGGAGTATGCGGGCTGCAAGTGGATCGGCTTGGGGTAGTGCACGGCGGTGTCAACGCCGCGCGCGGCAAGTTGCGCGATAACGGAGTTGCGGTTGTTCACATAAATCACGAACTGGTGGTAAACACATTCATCGCGTGGGTCATCTTGCGGCATTTCCAGCCGCGCGCCTTCGAACAAGCGGCGGTATTCCTTGGCAATCTCGCGGCGCTTCTGCGTCCAGGCGTGCAGGCGGCGCAGCTTGATGCTCAGCACGGCACCCTGAAATCCCTGCATGCGGTAATTGTAGCCAGGGAATTCGTGGTCGTAGCGCGCGGTCTGCCCGTGGGAACGCGCCGCGCGCGCGAATTTCGCAATCGCGTCATCGTTCGTCGTAAGCGCGCCTCCTTCTCCGTAGGCACCCAAATTTTTCGTGGGATA